>Ga0335085_10015825_pt1 | contig 10922 bp, 7 predicted proteins | sample Lox_Sample_45_FD_206712 | JGI IMG/M metagenome (GOLD analysis project Ga0335085, IMG submission 206712) | Soil microbial communities from Loxahatchee National Wildlife Refuge, Florida, United States - Lox_Sample_4.5 | ecosystem: Environmental > Terrestrial > Soil > Wetlands | place: USA: Florida... | reverse complement strand
GCGTGCGACGCCTATAACGACGAAGATCGCGAGCTGATGGCGCATATCGGGCGTCATGTGACCATCGCCGTCGATAACGCCCTCACCTTCGAGGAAATTCGCGAGCTTCGCCGCCGTATTGAAGATGAGAAAGTTTATCTCGAAGAGGAAATCCGCGCCGAATACCGCTTCGATGAAATGATCGGCAACAGTCCCGCCATTCGCAAGGTTCTCAAACAGATCGAAACCGCCGCGCCCACCGATTCGACGGTGCTGCTGCAAGGCGAAACCGGAACCGGCAAGGAGTTGGCCGCCCGCGCCATTCATCAAGCGAGCCGGCGCAATCATGGAACCTTCGTCAAGCTGAACTGCTCCGCGATCCCCGCCGCCCTGCTCGAAAGCGAGCTGCTGGGCCACGAAAAGGGCGCCTTCACCGGGGCCATCGCCCAGCGCATCGGCCGTTTTGAGCTGGCCCATGGCGGCACGCTGTTCCTGGACGAAATCGCGGAGCTGCCTCTCGAATTGCAGCCGAAGCTGCTGCGCGTTTTACAGGATGGCCAGTTCGAACGCCTGGGCGGCACGCGCACTCTGCACTCCGACTTTCGCCTGCTGGTCGCCACCAATCGCGATCTTCGCTCCCTGGTGAGTGAACAGCGTTTCCGCGCCGATCTGTTCTATCGCCTGAATGTTTTTCCCATCACCATTCCGCCGCTGCGCGAGCGCCGCGATGACATTCCTATGCTGGTGCGCTATTTCGTCCAGGAATTTGCCACGCGCATGCGAAAAGAAATCGATGCCATCCCGTCGGAGTCGATGGAAGCGCTCAAGAATTACTTCTGGCCCGGCAACATCCGTGAATTGCGCAACGTGCTGGAGCGTAGCGTGATCCTGACCTCCGGCCGGCGCCTTCGCATCCCTCGCGACGCCTTCGAAAGCGTCGTCGAATCGTCAGCGCCGGTCGTCTCCATGGCCGAAGCGGAGCGGCGCCACGTTCTCCGGGCCCTGCAAGCCACCAACTGGGTGATCGGCGGAGCCAGGGGAGCCGCGGCCCTGCTGGGACTGAAACGCAGTACCCTTCAGTCGCGGATGCAGAAGCTGGGGATTCGCAGAGCGAGCCATCAGGAAACCGGAGTCGGTAGCCAGACGGCGCATTGATGCCGAAATACCGGCAATCGCCGACATGCCGGCACCGCGGCTCCGGCCCTTCTGATTCAATATCCTGATTTTAGAAAGGTTTTCATCGGCCTTCGCCTTGCTCGCACTATCCGCTGATTTCTATTTTTTGTCATGATGCGCGCTCAATTTCTTGAAATCGAAGGCCATCCGGTCCTGCAAGTCTGCGGACGGCTGGCCGAAGGCTGGGTTCAGGAACTCGAAGATTTCTGGCGCGCCGGCAAGAAAGATCACATTTCAGTGGATCTTCGGGGAGTTACTTTCATCGATGAATCCGGTGCGCGTCTCTTGCGCCGTATGTATCGCGACGGCGCGACCTTCCTCGCGGGCGGCGTACTGGTCCGGGAGGTCGTAAATCAAATCACAGGCGGATCGAAATGAGAATTTTGGCGTTTGTGTTGGCGGCCGCGGCGATGGCGCCTCTTGAGGCGCAGGGACCTGCCATTCCTCCTTCGCCGGCCACCGTTCCGGCGAACGTCCCCCAGAGCGGAATCACGCTTCCACAGCCGGGACCTTTTCAGGGTAGCGCCGCCGGCGGGCAGCCGGTTACGTCGCTCTCCCTGTCCCTGATGGACGCGATCGATCGGGGGTTGAAGAACAATCTCGGCCTGCTGGTGACGCAGACCGGGACCCAGTTCGCGCGCGTCGAACGTCTGCGCGCCTTGAGTGCGCTGATGCCTTCTCTCGGCGGGCAGATTTCGGAAACCGAGGAGCAGATCGACCTGGCGTCGTTCGGGTTTCATTTTTCCGGCGTTCCGCTGATCGTGGGACCGTTCCACTACTTCAACGCCCAGGCGCTGGCTTCGCAGAGAGTCTTCGATTGGACGGCGATCAAGAATCGTCAATCCTCGATGCAGAGCGAGCGGGCGGCGAATCTGTCGGTGCAGGACGCGCGCGATCTGGTGGTGCAGGCGGTGGCGGCCTCCTATCTGGAAATCATTGCCGACGCGGCACGGATCGACGCCACGCGCGCCCAGGTGGCCACCGCGCAGGCGCTGTTTGAACGGGCGCGGGATCAGCACACCGCGGGTGTGGCGCCGGCCATCGACGAACTGCGCGCCAACGTCGAGCTGAAGACGCGACAGCAGCAGTTGATCGCGCAGACAACCCAGCGTGATAAGGACAAGCTGGCGCTGGCGCGCGCGATCGGGCTGCCCTCCGGCCAGTCATTCGAGTTGGCCAGCAACGCGCCGTATACTCCGCTGACGGCGATGACCCCGGAGGACGCGCTCGATCGCGCCTATAAGACCCGGTCGGATTACAAGAGCGCGGAGCTTCAGGTGCAGGCCGCCGAGACCGCCCGCCAGGCCGCCGCCGGCGAACGCTATCCGGCCGCGCAGGTGGACGCCAACTACGGCGACATCGGCACCGCGATCAACAATTCGCATGGCGTGTTCGCCGTCAGCGGATCGGTGCGTTTTAACATTTTCGACGGCGGGCGCATCAAAGCGGATATCGAGCAGGCGGATGCGGTCATCCAGCAGCGCAAGAACGAGCTGTCGGATCTGCACGGGCAAATCGATTTTCAGGTGCGCACGGCGCTTCTCGACCTGAAAACCGCGGCGGATCAGGTCGCCGTGGCGCAGGACAATCTGAATCTCGCCAATCAGACGCTGGCGCAGGCGCGCGATCGCTTCGCGGCGGGCGTCACCGACAACATCGAGGTGGTGCAGGCGCAGGATTCGGTGGCCGCGGCCAACGAAGCACTCATCTCCGCGACCTATATGCACAACCTGGCAAAGGTAGAGCTGGCGCGTGCCGTCGGCGCGACGCAGACGAGTCTTCAGGAATTCATGGGAGGTAAATAATGGCGATCGATCAGGAAGTTCATACCGTCGTAAGAACGCGGACCAGCGGGAAAACCATCATTTTCCGGATCGTCCTGGGAATTGTGCTGGTAGTGGCGGCCGCCGCGGGATACCTGTTCTGGAAAGACTCGCAGCGCTTCGAGTCGACTGACGACGCGGAAGTGGACGGGCAGATCTACAACGTCAGTTCGCGCGTCACGGGCCACGTCGCCGACGTTCTGGTGGAAGACGAACAGGTGGTGAAGGCCGGTGACGTCCTGGTGCGGCTCGATCCCAAGGATTTCGAGGTCGCCCTGGCCAAAGCCAAGGCGGACCTGGCCGATGCCATGGCGACGCTGAACAGTTACCGCACCGATGTTCCCATCACTTCGGCCACCACCTCCAGCACGCTGCTGAGCGCGCGGTCGCTGCGCGCCGATGCGGCGGCGGCGGTGAGCGCGGCCGAACAGCAGTTGAGCGCGGCACGAGCACGGCTTGAAACGGCCGAAGCGAACGTACGCGTGGCTGCGGCCAACTCCTCCAAAGCCTCGCAGGACGTGGCCCGTTACAAAATGCTGGTCGACAAGGATGAAATTCCCAAGCAGGTTTACGATCAGGCGGTCAGCGCGGCGGAAGCGGCGCGAGCGACCGTGGACGCGCAGAAGGCGCAGGTGATTGAGGCACGCGACAACGTTTCGGCCGCCGAAAAATCGGTCGATCAGGCCAAAGCACGAGTCGATCAGGCGGAAGCGTCGATTCAGTCGGCCCTGACCGGTCCGCAGCAGGTGAAGGTGATTGAGGCGCGCGCGCAATCGGCCGCCGCCAAGGTCGAGCAGGAGCAGACCGCCGTCGAGCAGGCCGAACTGAATCTGCAATACACCACCATCGTCGCGCCGGTGGGCGGCGTGGTTGGAAAGAAAACCGTGGAGGCGGGGAATAACGTGGCGGCCGGACAGCAACTGATGGCCCTGGTGCCCCTGGACGCGATCTGGATCACGGCGAATTTCAAGGAAACGCAACTGCGGCGGATGAAAATCGGCCAGCCGGTGACCATCAAAGTGGATGCCTACGATCGCGAATACAAGGGTCATATTCTGCGGTTCGCCGGCGCCAGCGGCGCGCGCATGAGCCTGCTGCCGCCGGAAAACGCGACGGGAAATTTCGTCAAGGTCGTGCAGCGGATTCCGGTGCGGATCGCCCTCGATCCGGGACAGAACGACGATCATCTATTGCGGCCCGGGATGTCGGTGGTGCCCACGGTCGAGGTGCAATAGTGGGGTCTACCGAAACCTTGGCCGCGCCGCCGCTGGCGGTTTGGAAGCCGAAGCATAATCCCTGGGCGATCGCCTTGGTAGTCACCATGGCGACCTTCATGGAAGTGCTCGACACCAGTATCGCCAATGTCGCGCTGCCGCACATGGCGGGCAGTCTTTCCGCCAGCACCGACGAGAGCACCTGGGTCTTGAGCTCGTACCTGGTCGCCAATGCGGTGATTCTGCCGATCAGCGCGTGGCTGGCGACGCGCTACGGACGCAAACGGTTTTACATGACTTGCGTGGTCCTGTTCGGCGTCAGTTCCCTGCTTTGCGGCATCGCGCCGAGCCTGTCGTGGCTGGTATTTTTCCGCGTGATCCAGGGACTCGGCGGCGGCGGGCTTGCGCCCAGCGAACAGGCCATCCTCGCGGACACCTTTCCGCCACAGAAGCGGGGAATGGCCTTCGCGATTTACGGCATGGCCGTGGTGCTTGCGCCCGCCATCGGACCGACCCTCGGCGGATACATCACCGACAACTTCGACTGGCGCTGGATTTTCTTCATCAACGTTCCGGTGGCCATCGTGTCCCTGCTGCTGACCTCGCGATTGGTCGAGGATCCGCCGCACCTGACCGCCATGCGCGGGCGCGCCGGCAAAGTCGATTACGTCGGCCTGGGTCTGATCGCGGTGGGCATTGGCGCGGCGCAGGTGGTGCTCGACAAAGGCCAGCGCGAGGGCTGGTTCGAATCGAACTTCATCTTGTGGTTCCAGATCGTCTCCACCATCTGCATCATCTCCGCCATCTTCTGGGAATATTTTCATGAAAATCCAGTGATCGACGTGCGGCTGTTCAAGAACCGCAATTTCGCGGTGTCCTGCATCATGATGTTCATGCTGGGGGCGGCGCTGTTTGGCGCCACGGTGCTGCTGCCGCAGATGGTGCAGACGTTGATGGGGTACACCGCCGAACAGGCCGGGTGGGTGCTCTCGCCCGGCGCCGTGGTCATCATCCTGTTACTGCCGTTCGTGGGGAAAATGATCAGCAAGATCGATCCGCGCTACATGATCGCTTTCGGCTTTTTCGCCGCCGGTGTCGCCATGCTGCATATGACCGAGGTCAACCAGGACATCGATTTCCGCACCATCGTCCTGCTGCGTGTCTATCAGATGGCCGGCGTCGCGTTCCTGTTCGTTCCGATCCAAACGCTCTGCTACGTCGGCATCCCCATGGAGAAGAACAACAATATCTCCGGCATGATCAACCTGGCGCGCAACATGGGCGGAAGCATCGGCATCGCGGGACTGGAAACGATCCTGGCGCGCCGCCAGCAGTTTCATCAGACCATGCTGGCCTCCCACACCAGCCAGTTCGATGCGCCCTTTCAATCGACACTGGCGGCCATCACCCAGGGGATGATCGACGCCGGTTACGATGCCGTCACCGCCGCGCGCATGGCCTATGCGCAGATCTACGGCATGGTGCAGGCGCAATCCGCGTGGCTGGCCTATATCGACACGATTTATATTTACGCGTTCGCCTGTCTGCTGGTGGTTCCGCTGGCGTTCCTGATGAAGCGGCCGGGAAAAGGCGCGGGGCCAGGGGCGATGCACTAAGGCTGGCGGTCGGCGCCGTAATTGATTTCAGTTTGCGCGCACCGTCGTCGCGCGTGCCTGCGCATTTCCACGCAGCCACACGTACAGCACCGAATCAAACGACGGCGGCGCCGGCAGGTGCACGTCGAGCTTCTGCTGAAGACCGTCACCGGTTAGCGGTTGGGGGAGCTGTGAAATGGGCGTGGCCTGATCCGCGCTCCATCCGATCTTGGCGATCGTCTCCAGCTTTCGCCCGATGAGCGTGGCGCTGATCTGCGGTCCGCCATTCGGGTCGGGAACCGTCTCGAACTCCTCAATCGACGGCACGTTTACCACCCGCCCAAGCGCATGGGGAGCCGAGTCGCCGGTGCCGCCGACCACTGTCGCCGCCGCGTCGCAGCCGTTGGTCCAACCGCTGGTGTCGAAGGTGACGAACAACTCGTCGGCCGTCAACTGTTCCACTCTGGCGCCGGCCGCCTGCTGACCTGCGTGCAGTGTCGCGGCGCTGTCCCCGCATTGCAGCCGGATGGCGCTTCCACCCGATAAATGCGAGACGCGGATCATCGCGCTCAGCGTCAATCCCGCCGGCAATTCTCCGTTTTCAAGCTGCACCGATTGTTGCGGCAGCTGCGAAAGCGTCACTCCGGTAATCACCGGCCTCGGCCCCACCACGCTCAACGCCTCTCCGATCGACATGACTTCGATCCGTCCCGCGATTACCGCTTTTAGCGAAACCACCGTGCCCGGAGCAAGATTCGAAGGAAGTTGAAGATTGACCTCGCGCTCCGTTCCGTCCGCGGAGGCCGGCTCCAGCTTCGCGGTACCGCAGGAAGCTTCCAGGCGCTGAATCAGGCCAAGCCGCTCACCTTTCAACGCGATACCGACAGAGGTCGTGCCCTGGTTCACCGTAATCGGCAGTCCCTGAACCACGGGCAGCGGAGGTAGCACGCTGAGGCGAATGTCATGCGACTTTCCGTCCACCTGCGACAACATCAGCTTATACGCACCCGGATCCAGGCCGGCCGTGTCCACTTGAATATCCATATGATCCTGGGGGCCTTCGCGAAGGCCGCGAGACAGCACAAACGGGACCGCGCTCGCCGACGCGAACTCGTCATTGAGCTTCTGCATCTCCACCTTGGTGACGAACTCGAAATCGGCTCCCGCCAGCGTGAGGGCGACTTTACCGGTGTTCGCCACCAGCCGGTCCTGCGCCACAGGCGTCAGCTTCGCCGCGGCGAAATCCGCCAGCGGCTTCACGTCGAAGAATCCGTTGACCTGAAAGGGATCCCAATCCCAGTTGGCGGAGATGCTGTAACGGCCCGGCTTCAAGTCCCGGCCAAGCTCCAGTTCGATGCTCCTGCGATTCGCCAGCACCTGCACCTTCACGGGAATGGCTTTCCCGCGATCCGGCTCGATTCTCCAGTTCCGTGCGCGATCCAGATATTTCCAGCCAGGTTCGTTGCCGGTCAGCGGCAGCGGCGACTTCACCCCGGCCGGAAGCGTATCGGCGCTGCCAACGCTGAGATTCGGAGCCCCGACATTGGGAACTCGCGCCGCCCAAAGATACGCCACGCGCGTGTGCGGTGGAGGAGGGCCCACTTTTCCGCACAACCCGAGCCCGTCATCGGCCATCGACTGGGAAAACGTCGACCGGAATTCCGAGCGCGGAAATGCCACGGCTCCCAGATTCAGCAGCATGGCCGTTCCACCCGCCGCCAGTCCGACCGGACTTCCGAAGAACATTTCGGCCACCGACGTTGCCAGACCGGCCGTCTGTCCCACCGGCTGCGATCCCTGAGCCGAAAGCGGGTCGTAGCTGGCGATGGTCGGATTCAGCGTGCGGAACAGGTTCATGGTCTGCTGATCGAGCGGAGCGCCCCGGGTAAGCTGCGCGCTGACTCCGAACTGCGATGAAAATCCCTGGAGCGCCGCCCCCACCGTTTCCCGCGAGCTATCGGTGTCGGTGAGGGCAGCGATCAGCGCCTCGGTTTTCTCGGTTTTATCCGCATAGTCGGCAAGCTCGCCGACCAGATCGTCGTCCTTATCGAGAAAAGCCTCAACCTTCTTGACATTCAGGCCGGACGGGCCGTACACGAAAGCCACCAGCGAGGTCCGCCACGGGACCTTCCACTGCTGCGGATCCTTGGCGGGCTTCGGATCGAAGATCAGCAGTTTGTCTCGTCCGGCGGCCTTCTTATTGGCCGGAATCAGGACCAGCGTGACGTCTCCCTTGCGGACCTCATGGGCGCGCAGCAGCGGACGATAGCGGATCAGGTCGCCTTCCTCGATGCGGTTCATGGTGCGCAGCGGCAGGGGGAGATTGGCGGCGTGAATCGAAGGAGAGAGGACCCGCAGATCGACCGCCGCGACCGCTCCTCCCGAAGCGCAGATCAAGGGAGGCACCGACGCCGCGAACAATCCCTGGCAAACGGCGAGAGCGCAGGCAACGTTTCGCAAGGCCAATGCCTTTATTTTACCCGAGCCCGGCCGGTAGTAAACTCCGGTTATGCGATCGATCTTGCTGTTTCTTGCGTGCATGTGCGCTTCCGCGCAGACGTACGACGTGATCATTTCCGGCGGGCGCATCGTCGACGGCACCGGCGACGCCTGGTTCTATGGCGATCTGGCGATTCGCGGCGACCGGATCGCCCGCATTACCCCGCGCGGCCTGTTGTCCCAGGCCACCGCGAAACAGCGGATCGATGCCCGGGGCATGGTGGTGTCGCCCGGATTCATCGACATTCAGGGCCAGTCGCGCAAAGAGCTGCTGACCGGCGACGGCCGTCTGATCAGCAAGATCACCCAGGGAGTCACCACCGAGATCATGGGCGAAGGCGTCACCAACGCGCCCGCCAACGACAAAACGCTGGCCGCCGAACCCGACGATCAGCGCGCCGTCGACAGCCGCTTCACCGGTCCGCACGGTTTTCGCGACTGGCTGGAGGCGATGGAGGCGCACGGCGCCTCGCCCAACTTCGGATCATTCGTCGGCGCGACCACCCTTCGCATGTACGGCAAGGGAATGGCGCAGGGCGCTCCCAGCGAAGCCGAGCTCGATGAAATGCGCGGTGCGCTGAGGCGCGCCATGGAGGACGGAGCTTTCGGCATGGCCTCTGCCCTGATTTATCCGCCGGGCGAATACACCACTACGCATGAGCTGGTGGAACTGGCGAAAGTGATGTCGCCGTACGGCGGCGTCTATATCACGCATATGCGCTCCGAATCCACCCGGCTTCTGGAAGCGATCGATGAAGCGATCGAAATCGGCCGCGACGGCGGCGTTCCCGTCGAAATTTATCACCTGAAGGCCTCGGGCGAAGCGAACTGGCCCAAGATGAAGCTCGCCATCGCCAAGATTGACGACGCGCGCCGCGCCGGCGTGGACATCAGCGCCGACATGTACGCCTATGTCGCCGGCGGAACCGGCCTGACGGTCTGCCTGCCGCCGTGGTCGTCGGCGGATGGCAAGCTGTTCGACAATCTGAAGAACCCCGAAATTCGCAGGAAGATTCACGACGAAGCCCTGGCCCCGCCGCGCGACTGGGAAAACATCTGCCAGGAATCGACTCCGGCCGGCGTTATGATCCTGCGCCTGGTTTCGCCTGAATATCACCGGTATCAGGGCAAGCGTCTTTCCGAAATCGCCGATGCCCTGCATGAAGATTGGGCGAATGCCGCGATCGACATGATTTCGGCCGAGCACACCCGCATTGAAACCATGTTCTTCATCGCCAGCGAAGAAAACTTGAAGCTGCAGTTGCGGCAGCCCTGGCTGAAGTTCGGCACCGATGCCGCGGGCCTCGATCCGGCGGCGTCCACCAGCCTTGCGCATCCGCGATCCTATGGAAATTTCCCGCGCGTGCTCGGAAAATACGTTCGCGAGGAGCACGTGCTGCCGCTCGAAGACGCCATTCGCAAGATGACCTCCGCCACGGCCAACCGGCTTTCGATTCAGGATCGCGGACTTCTCAAGGAAGGGATGTACGCCGACGTCGTGGTCTTCGACCCGGCCACCATCGCCGATCGCGCCACTTATGAGAATCCGCATCAGCTTTCCGTCGGCATCAAGGAAGTTTTCGTGAACGGAATCGCCGTGGTCCATAACGGCGATGTCACCGGAGCCAAGCCGGGAAGAATCGTGTGGGGCCCCGGCCACAAGCCCTAGCAGCGGCGGCGCCAGGCCGTCCGCTGCTAAAATCGACGGTTGATCGACATCCACAGCCACGTCCTTTACGGACTCGACGATGGCGCGAAAACGCTGGAGGATTCGCTCGCCATGCTGCGGATGGCCGCCGCCGGCGGGACCACCGATCTGGTCGCCACCCCGCACGCCAACCTGGAATACAGCTTCGATCCCGCGCTGATCCGCCAGCGGCTGGAGGAACTTTCCGCCGCCGGGACCGGCGTCCGTCTTTATTCCGGATGCGATTTTCATCTGAGTTTCGAAAATATCCAGGACGCGCTGGAGAATCCCGCCAAGTACGCCATCCATCAGAAATGCTATCTGCTGGTGGAGTTCTCCGATCTGCTGATTTTTCGCAATACCATCGAGATCTTCGACCGGATGCAGCAAGCCGGCCTGGTCCCGGTCATCACCCATCCGGAGCGCAACGGGCTGCTGCGGCAGCGCCTGGAAGAGCTGGCCCAATGGGTTGCCTCCGGCGCGCGCATCCAGGTGACCGCGCAAAGTCTGCTGGGCGATTTCGGCCGCCGCGCCCGCGATTTCTCGCAAACGCTGCTCGACCGCGGCCTGATCCATTTCATCGCCAGCGACGCGCACGATTGCGAACGCCGCCCGCCCCGGCTGGATATGGCTTTCCAGTGGCTGGAAAAAAATTACGGCCGCGAGCTGGCCGAAACGCTGTGCATCCGCAATCCGCGCGCGACGCTCGACGGCACCGCGGTCTCCGCCGCCGAATCCGCCCCGGCCGCTGCCAGGAAGTGGTATCACATCTGGCGCTGATTACTCGTGCCGCAGCGCTTCGATCGGATCGACGCGCATGGCCCGGCGAGCCGGAATCAGGGATGCGGCCATCGCCGTCGCGGCCAGGATCGCCGCCACCGCGCCATAAACGGCGGGATCGAGCGGGCTTACCTCATAGAGTTGAGTTTCAAGATATCGGGAGAGTCCC
>Ga0335085_10015824_pt1 | contig 10923 bp, 12 predicted proteins | sample Lox_Sample_45_FD_206712 | JGI IMG/M metagenome (GOLD analysis project Ga0335085, IMG submission 206712) | Soil microbial communities from Loxahatchee National Wildlife Refuge, Florida, United States - Lox_Sample_4.5 | ecosystem: Environmental > Terrestrial > Soil > Wetlands | place: USA... | reverse complement strand
GATTCTGCAATTTCCAGACTGGCCACGCCATTGTCAAAAGTGACAAGATGCTGCTTAGCGCTTACGGGAAACATAGGGATTAGCCCCCGCAAACGATCTCCCTCGCCTTATGCATCCTACGATCCCGTGATGCTCTCCCGTCGCTCTTCCAATGGCCGAACAGGAAAGAAATCCTGCCGCTGCACCCACGGCATCGGCGGGTGGAGCACACTTTGAAGCAACGAAGTGAGGAGAGGGTGGGCGGGTGGAGCATCCTTTGAAACAGCGAAGTGAGGAGAGGGTGCCGCACCCTTTGGTTTTTCAAGGGTGCGGATTTTCTCTTGGGTCGGTCCTTTTTCTGATCGAATCGATCACGATCAGTCCGCGCTCTCCTTTCGCGTAATGCGACCAACTGCTCCACGGCCAATCCTGCGGATGGCGGGTGGAGCACCGTTTGAAGCAGCGAAGTGAGGAGAGGGTGCCGCACCCTTTGGTTTTTCAAGGGTGCGGATTTTCTCTTGGCTTGGTCCTTTTGATCGAATTGATCGCGATCAACAATAGGGGGCAGGCGGGAGGTTCACTCGATTTTGCCGTGTAATTCAAGAACCAGCAGCAGGTGTTCCGTCCGTCCCGGAGTTTCCGAGTTTCGAGAAGGGTTTACGGGTGCGCCACCCGCCGGTTTTTCGCCTACAGCGCCACCTCAGTCGTTTGGTTGGAATACGCCAGTTCCAGGGGTACCATAAAGCAGTAGAGTTCTGGGCAGAATATGAGCGTGATAAGGACTAGAATTTATGACATTTTTCGCGCTACCGATGGTTCTGTTCCTTATTTCTAACACACTGGTTGCTGGTGCTTCTGGGGAAGCACGAGCTGCGTCAACACTTGCTCAGGAATACGAGACTGTCTTTAGGGGCGACAGCAAGTTGATGCTCGGTTCAGCTTCCTATCGCGGGTTGCCGCAGCAAGATTCTGACGCGCTCCGCGTTCCATTCGTCTATCTGAGGGTAAGCTTGCAATTCTTGAGCCCAAAGGCTTCCAAGGATATTCTTGGAGCCGTAGATGCGATTCTGGTCGGGGCAAAAGATTTCCGGGCACCATCTGGGCTTGGGTCAGTGCAATCACAATTTTGCTACGTCCTCGTCCTTGGCGACAGACAAATTAGAATCGACAAATATTTCAACGAAGCCCCTATTGAAACATTTGCGGATTCTCCCATTTGGAAGTGGAAGGCGGATCTCAAGGAATATGGCGAGGAAGATCCAAGATTAAGCGTCCTGTTCGCTACTCAGATAGGATCATCTTACATAGTGATCTCTAACAGCAGCGACGGAATAAAGGCCGCAGTTGATTCCCTACAGTCCCCCGCAACTAATTCTAGCGACGCAACCTGGAGTCGTGATGGGAAGCTGGTCAGTGGCCACAACGTGTGGGCATTCAGACACTACCGCCATGTAGGAGATGGCAACCGGGACGCTGCCGGAATGTCGGATGTTCCTCCGGGTGCGGAGGCTCTACTGTACTTCATTGACGAAGCTAAGATGTCTTCGACGCTCATGCTAATTGGCACTTCATCCGACACGAGTGCATCTATCCATTTGGGCAGGGGCACGTCATCTTTGCCTCCGCTTAAGCCCTTTCTCGAACGAAAGGGATGCTGGGAAACGAGTTTTCCGCTGTCAGGTGACAGCGAGTCAAATGATCGGATGCTTACGGTAATGGGGTTTTTTGGGTTTGGCATATATGCCTAATGGTTACGATTGTCAGGCCACTAGTAACTCCCTGTATCGGATCTCCAACCGGCTAAATCTTCTCGAAATGAGACACGAGACAAAACTGACTTTGGATGGGAAGGAGGACTTGGTTCTCGAAGCCACCTCAAGAAAGATGCCTTTGTTGGAAATCGTACAAAACTGAGGTCCGAAACCTTGTATCGAACCCTTCAAGACGGTGAGACCGAGCGCTTAGACACGGGCGTTATGCTGAACGAGCTTGACCTGACAAGCACATGCCTTTGACTGCCACTCTGCGGTCGGGAACATCCGTTCTGCTCGCCTTTTTGGCTCTTATCCCAATGGCCGCGACCGCTCAAGTGGCCAACGTTGTGCCACGGACCAGCCAAACTGTCGATGAACACCTGACCTGGGCGGGTGGAGCACCCTTTGAAACAGCGAAGTGAGGAGAGGGTGCCGCACCCTTTGGTTTTCAAGGGTGCGGATTTTCTCTTGGCTTGGTCCTTTTGATCGAATCGGCCGCGATCAAAAATAGGTGGGCAGACGGAAAGTTCACTCGATTTTGCCGTGTAAATCAAGAATCAGTAGCAGGCGATCCGTCCGTCCCCGAGTTTCGAGAAGGTTTTACGGGTGCGCCACCCGCCAGCCCGGGTTCATCGTATGGCCGTTCAATTTGAGTGTTGGCCAGTCGTCCAGTCGCTTCCAGCTTACCCATCTCGAAGAGAGTCGGGTCCTTGATGGGAATGACGGTGGGCCTCTTCGGCGGCATTCCGGGATTCTACCCGAAATAGAGGGCGGTAAAAGGCCGGGAGAGGAATTGCATTAGCAAGCAATGCTATATACACGCTGAGCGACGTATGTAGACAGAAAATCAGTTAGAATGTGCATACGATGTGGGAGTGGGTTGTACAAAACAAACAGTGGATATTTTCCGGCGCTGGCTTAACTGCCCTAGCCGTAGTGTGGTGGCTCATCAACAAGTTCTCGCCGAAACATGAAGCGGCCACCAGCACAACGCAGGTTCCAAACACAGTGCAGTCCCCGAATACGACCATCGCGCCAGTCATTACTGTGAGTCCCACCATCCAGTTCCGTAATGAACCACATCCTGAGCTGCCGAAGACTGCTCCCCTTACTCGACCCCCCTCTACCACTCCAAAAACTCGACACAATCTATGCGTGGAGGCGACCAAAATCGGAAAGGTCGCGCTGCAAGGCGATATCTGGACTTTGAACCCGAACCCAGTCGGTTGGAACCGCCCGCAGCATTATCGGGCGTTGCTGGCTGACATTTCCAATGTCCCGACAGAGGATACCCACACTGCAAGGGCGGCAATCAGAGCCGCAATTAGGATGGACCACGGCGGTCGGCTCCGCACCTACTCTCCCCTTCCGTGGCTGGAGGAGTACAGAAACGTAGTGCATTTGGAAACAGGTGGCCGGAAGACAGTAGTGCTTGCCGTGGGAGAGGACTCGAAAACTGGGATTTGGAAGTTTGTCTTGAATCACAGGTCGAGCGACTCCACAGGCGGCGAAATTTCGGAGATGGACTGGACAAATCCCTGCCCCATACCATCTGATATTCCGTTCGAAATCTTGATGATAGATATGAACACCGGGGCACTGCTCTCAACGTTCAAATACTTTTGGACGTTTGATGCTCAAAACAACTGGCCAATTCTAAAATCCCCCGATTGAAGAAGGCAGGTTACCGTTTTTGCACCTGCTCAATCAAGTTCACGCAATTTATCGGCGGGTGGAGCACCCTTTGAAGCAGCGAAGTGAGGAGAGGGTGCCGCACCCTTTGGTTTTCAAGGGTGCGGATTTTCTCTTGGGTCGGTCCTTTTGATCGAATCGGCCGCGATCAAAAATAGGTGGGCAGGCGGGAGGTTCACTCGATTTTGCCGTGTAAATCAAGAATCAGCAGCAGGCGATCCGTCCGTCCCCGAGTTTCGAGAAGGTTTTACGGGTGCGCCACCCGCCCGATCTGGGGGGGCAAAATCTGGAGCCGAGAGTGGGAGTTGAACCCACGACCTGCCGATTACGAAGCGGCTGTTCCACTGTATTATCTGCCCTACTCATAATACTTTCTGTGCAGTTGTGTTCCATTTTGTGAGCCTTTGGGGGATGAATGAAGAAAGAAATCAGGCAGGAAATCGAACGCAAATTCAGGCGAGTTTCGAGAAGGGTGCGCGTCCCGGAAGCCCCGCCGAGGAAGACGATTTCGGAGGAAGAGCGACGCATCCAGACCACCCAGTATGCAGAGTTGCTCTTCAAATCGGCTTTGCGCGACCTAGGGCACTAGTTATTTCTGGCCGCGATGGGTGCCCTTAGTCTTCAAAACTCCGTCACGTCACGGATGCTATACTCAGTGGCATGTGGGTCGCAATAATCAGCGCCATTGTAGGTGGTGTTGTCGTCTTCTTCATCACCCGACTGTTCACCCCTGACCCCATACCTAGGATTGAAGCCATCGAATCGAAAGTCTCCGGTTTGATGAATCACTTCAATGGATTGAAGCGACACGCAGATGAGCAACTGGCAGAAGACTACGCTTGGGCCGAAAGATTTGAAAGAGTAGCCAGCATTATCGTTAAAATCGGTCCAATGCTTTCTGTACAAAACCCGGACCCAACCGATCACTCGTTCTCTGCTCTGATTGCACAAGTGTTTTCTTCACCTGATGTGCGCGGGCGCATTGAAACGCACTTGGTCGAGGTTCAGGGGGCTAAGTACGTGATGAAGAAAGTCAGCAACGAAGAACTGCGACGGCCCGCTATTCGACAAACAATTGAGGAGGCGGAAGCGGGGCTTGAGGATTTTCGGAGGACACGCCCTGCTTTGGCAAAACACTACTTGCCCTTGGTTCCGTAGCTCGCATCCAAATTTAGCGAAAGACGGATAATCGATCTACCTCTCGATTGATTTTACTGGGTGCCGCCTCCTCCACTTCTTCCTCGCAGCCTTTTGCCGCAGTTGATCGTCGCCTCCCACTGAACGGCTCTATGGCGTATAATCCTCTTCCCTTCCTCCACCGAACCCATTTCTGGACTTATGCAGCAACGCAAATGCACAGTGCGGTTCATCGACCGCCGTGGAGTGGAACGCTCCACCCGCGTCAGTGCCGCCAGCACGTATGAGGCAGTTTGTCGCGCGTGGGCACAGTTCAAGAGGTCACCGGATACGGAGGAAGAAAGTTACAAGGCGAAGGAGTTCGTGGTTGAGATGGAGGAGGAGCCGAAGCGGTTCGTGGTGGATTTGGATAAGCTGCTGGCGTCGTTGTTACGGGGGAGACATGGGAGGGATGAGAATCCGAGGAAGAAATGGTTGAGGAAGTTGTTGGATGAGATGCCGCACCCAGTTGAACCTGAGCGGTCGCGTAAGAGCCGGTAAGGATAAAAAAGTCCTCTGGTCTGCCCCGTAATCACCTAGCACCCGTGCCATTAGGAAATCTCACCACTACATATAGATATTGTCGAAAATTCTTCACCAGACTTTGCGATTTTCTCTTGACACGTTTTCTGCCCAGTTGAATACTTGAAGTCCAGATTCGGGGGACGTGGAAGCGCCAGACGGACCGAGTCGGGGATTGCCTTGGTCCGGCATGACCCACGCTCCAGCCCGGTATCACCGCAAAAAACGAGCGCGAAGTATCTGCTCCGCGCATGTTGTATGCAAGCGCGGACTCTGCTGTTCGGTCGTGTGAACCTCACCGGCATTGGCTTTGCCATATCCGGACAGGGGCTCAGCAGCGGTGAGCGGGACATGGGAGGTAGACGGACCCCCAGAGCGACGCCGGAATGGCCTTCCTCAGCCTCAGGCGAGCGCTCAATTCCGAGCCTCTGGCGGACAGAGGTTTGAAATAGAAGGGAGTGGTGTCGGAAGATTTAGGCGATGGGGCGGTAATGCAACTGGTAGCATATCGGGGCCTGCACCCCGAATACGCGAGTTCGAACCTCGTCCGCCCCATCACCTAAATTTTTCGAGAGCTTTGTTTCTGGCTGTAGCAGAATCACTGCTCAATAGGAGGATACAACCTCTGTAACGACGTTGCAATGAGAGAGTGCCGTTTCATACAAAAGACCCCGCTTTCATATGCCTATGGCCTTCTGTCTGGGTTCTGCTTGCACGCACGCCCTATTGACATTCCATCGACCTCAAAGATTTTCTTGTCATAAAATCGATTCTCACATTCATTGCGTTTGCGGAAGTATTCTAGGTCCTCAGGGGAAAGATGGCGTTCCACAGGTGGAGGCCTATCTGTGACATTCGATGAAGGTGTTTGGGGTGTTTCCTTGGCTTGACAAGAAAATGTTGGGTCGTCGTTATTTCGGCGGCACAACCAACGATGCGATACATCATTGGGTTTGTCTTGGTCGTAGGGTTCATCGCCAAAGAATTCAACATTGAAAATCTTTTCGCTGCCCATGCTGGCGAAGTCGCCACAGTTTAGCTGGGCATTTTGGGAGTTCGCAGAATCGCACTCTCGGTATTCCCCTATTGACCATTCTCCACGATAAGCGACTCTCGTGAGCTTGCTCTGTGAAGTGTGTCTCTTAAAGTAGCTCTCAATTGGCGAGAAAGCACCTATCGCTAGCAACAAGGCGACGAACACGCCGACGACCACGCCTATAATATTCGAATCGAGTTTACTGGAAGTGGTTATATCGGGAGCATAACATTTTTATGGGTCAACGATTGTCTCGATTCATCCAATCCTTGTTGTTGTAAATGTTCGTCACCTTGCCATCCCCTTCCACAACACTGAGCCCCTCCGGGCTGACCACGTCAGTTTCTTCGCCGCGTCAATAGTGCATGCACAACTATGCAGTTTTGTCTAAAACTGAGTAACCGTTCTCTTCCAGCAGACTTATTGCGTCTTTTATCAAATCTGCGAGGCGTTGGTTCTTTCCGTGGCAGCCAGCCCATACGGGCCTTCCCGATCCAGCGGCGAGACTGGATCAGAGAACTTGCCAAATGAATCCGACCCATCCACGTTTGCTGCTACGGCGAAGATTTATCTCTACGCGTGAACCAACGGTGATGTCCTCGGGATTCACCTCGAATTCAAAACCGTTCGGGCCGCCGCCGTAGCGGCCGCAAAGAACGAAGATCGGGCAGCCGCAATCGCGCGCAGGGCATCCGGTGCGAACTTTCCAATCGGTGATCGTCGCCTTCGCCAACTCGTTATACCAGCGACCGGAATCAAAGTTGGAGTTGGCGTCTTCAACGCGAGCCTCTAATGCGTAGTAGCCTCGTTTGTCCAACACGAGTCGTACGGAAAACAGCGTGCCTACTGGAAGACACTGTCTGTGCATCCCGGGCGAGTAGGATATTTTCTGCCACGGGCAGTAGACTGACGCGCCTGTGGAGAGGCTGAGGATGTGAAACTTTTCCTTGTGCGAATTGTCTGTGAGTGTGGCTTGGAACCACTCGTCTGGCTGGGGAACGTAAAGTTCCGTTTCAAGTTTTGCGCTTTCCATCAGCTGTAGGAAATTCTCCCCTCCATGTTCTGCTTCATGCCTACGAGGCGCATGAAGTCATCAAACGACCACTTGCATCTGTACACCAAGAAATCACGCAAGTCGGAATCTGGGATCGCCGTGCAGAATCCGTATTTGCAATAGATGTTTTGTGGCGTGGACTCCTCCAGCAGTTTTTTCAACAAAACTGTGTCCTTATAAAACGGAATGTGAACTCCGTCCTCGGAATCCCAGAAAGGCGAGATGCTTTGGTCATAGAACATACCCATGGTGCGCAAGACGCCGAATTCTTTTATGTCCGCAATGATGTCTGCGATTCCTTCCTTGAGCGGGACATAGAGTTCGTCGCTGGGATCGATCTCGTGACCATATTTCATCCAGTTGAGGATGTCCTCGACGCGACTTTCTCGCTCCTGCAAAATTTCCATTTTCGGCTTGCTGAGCGTGCTGCGGTTGATGTCCCAATATTGTTCTCGTGTCTCAACCTGATTGGTGAGCCCTACTGCTTCACCTTTCTCGGCAGCCCTGCGTTGCTTCTGATTCAGGCGATTGAGTTCACGAGCCTCTTCTTTGGAGCGCAACTTTGCTGGGATCGCGCGCAACTGCTCAAAGCGCACAGCCTCCTGCATTGCGGCAGCCTTCTCCTGCTGGGATTTCTTTTCGTTGCGAGCGGCTATCTTGGCAAGTTCTTCACCTTTTAGTTTCTGAACCTGCTCGTCGGTCAGGATGCCTTTCGGCTTCTCTTTGACTGGGGGCTGGGGTGCTGGCACCTCTGCACTACCCGCGGCTTCGCTCGGGGCTGGGATTTTGTCCTCTTGTTTTTTATTTTCAATTTCACTCATGTGTAGCGTTCTCCTAAAACGGGTCCTCTTTTGAGGGCCCAGAAAATTGATGTTGTTGGAACACCCCCGCCTTCGGAAAAGGGTGGTACGTGTTTGGGGGTGTCAAGGCGCGCTTGGTAAAGAAAAGCGTAATTGGGAAAAATAAGATTAAGGTGAACCACGTCCACGTCGGCCGACGCGCGGTGGCCGCTGGGGTTGGTACACACCCGGCAAGGCCCGGGGGTCTTGTTTTTGGCAACAGAATTACAAACGCGTGCATTACTAATACCAAATCGAAACTGCTTAGTTATCAACGAAAATATATTCGCTTTCAGTTCGCTGCGTTGCGTTGCCTGTCAGCCACGCCATATCGGGATTGCGTTGGCTTGCACGGAGGGTTCCCTCCTTTGCTGGCGAGAATGCGGCGGCAAGGCGGCGAGATCATGGCGAGCAGATCAGCAGGTCAACTGGCTGGCTATTTGTGCGGCAGCGAGTGTGTGGCAGCAAGCATGCGGACGCATGGCGCGAGCAATTGCGCGCGACGCCTGTCGACGAGAGTTGAGGCGTTACGCGTCAGGACTGCGGCTCGGCTGCCTTTGCAGCACGTTTAGCGGCGCGGTGACGGTCGATATATTCTTCGATAGCCTTTCGCACAAGCCAGCCGACAGGACGATCAATCCCGGGCTCTTTGCCGATGCGCTCCAGCGTATTCCACAACTCGTCAGGCATCCGAATATGGCGAATAGGCGTATTCATACCGCAATAATCTGGCTAACCGCTTGTGTACGTCAAGCGTATTCATTGTGCATTGTATGTGCTACGACTAAGTCCTGTTGACTCAGCGTGTTTCACTTTGACAGTCCGCGTGATTGACAAGCTTAGAAAAAGAACTTGACATTATTCCACGATGTGATGTACTGTGTGTACAGTGAGGACACATGACATGCACACCGCAGAAAACGCCCCCGAATATCTCAGCCGGGAAGAACTGGTCAAGGTCATCAGCAACTGCGGCCCCCGCGAAAAGGCTATGTTTTCTTTGGCTTACGGGCATGCGCTTCGCGCGTCCGAAGTCGCCAGCCTGACGCTGGAGGATGTCAAGGACGGGAAGATCGTTTGCCGTCGCGGGAAGAAGTCCATCACCACGACCGAAATGCTTCGCGACCACGAGAAGGTCGCCCTCGCCAACTGGCTCAAAGTCCGCGGCGAAGCCGATGGCAGCGTCTTCCTGTTCACCTCTCGGCAGGGCTCACGACTCACCCGCCAGCAGGTCTACAACTTGTTCCGCAAAGCAGCTGAACTGTCGGGCATAAACGACCGGGTCAATCCCCACGTTTTAAAGCACAGCTATGCCAGCCACTTGCTGCGCGCCGGTGTCGACCTTGCCTTTGTGCAGGTCGCCCTTGGACACGCCCACATTTCCAGCACCGTTCGCTACACTCACGTTAGTGTGCCCGAGGCTCAAGCCAAATCCAATGCCGTCGTCGGCAGCCTGCTCGCCTGATCCAGCCGACCAGCCTACAATCTAACCTCAAACGAGCCACCCCTAACCGGGTGGCTTTTTTGCGTTATGCCGGTTGGTCGCTGACCGGTTGGCGTGAGCCTGCCTGAAAGGTAAAGCGGATCCTGCCTGAAAGGTTGGCGTGAGCCTTGCGGCCGTGTTGCGCTCATCGGCGTGGTTCGGAAGACGCGCCGTAAGCGCAAAGGCCGCCCTGATATCGATGGGCACACGCCACGGCGTCGCTGGTGGGCGATCTGCCGCGGGGTGGGCGAATCATTAGCGAACATTTCAAGCCCCTGAAATCGCCTTAGAAGCGAAAATTGGGCGAAGATCAACCTGAAACAGTCGTGATTTTGTGTACGTTGTTGATAAATAAGTATGTTAGTTTATTTTTGGTACGAAAAACGGGATTTTGGGGGCTTTTTCGAACGAGTGTTCGAAAAGGACCTGACTCACCCAAGTAATCTCAGATCGCAAAATGCGTTCAAAATGGAGTAATAACAGTGCGTTCAAAATGGGGTAAAGCCCTAAAAATGCGTAATGCGTTCGGGGTATCCCCATCGGAAAAAACTGCAAAACACGTGCGTTCAAAATGGGGTAAAAAATAGGGGTAAAAAAATCAAGTAATAGATAATAAAGAAGTTATTTTGTAGGGGTATCTCTCACGCATTACGCATTTTTAAAACTTACCCCATTTTGAACGCATCAAAAATGTCCATTTTTTACCCCATTTTGAACGCATTGTACTTTGAACCTGCGTTACGCCGGACGGCCCCATTCCATTTCCCGGTCTCCCGGCGATCACGCACAAATCCAAGGCGAGACGACTTGTTTACGGGTTATTTTTAACGGTTGTTTTTAACCCGTCACCCAGCCGCCCCGCCCCTATTATTTGACTACGGCTTCACTACGACCTGCTCCCCTTTCAATTCCGCCCTACCGGCTTCGATCAACCCATTAACCTGCAGCCGGACCCAGCCTGATTTGCGGTTCTTGTGGAACAGCTTCTGGGTGATCTGCGGGAGAGTGGAAGGCCCGTTCATCTGAAGCCATGCGAGGATGACCTCTTGATCCCGGGTCAGACCTCCGAAGATGTACCGCACTGAGTCAGCACAATAATCCCAGATTTTCTTAGCCGCGTGGAGGTGGTATGTCTCGACGATGTCCTTGTTGTCCATCAAACAGAGGATCAAAGCGAGGCGTCGAACGTGGGCAGCCGCCCTAGCGGTCATGGCCGCCGCAAGACCTGACATCGAGGACGTTTCGTTCTCGATTTTGTCATATGAGCTTAGCTGAAGATCCGCGGACAGTTTGCACCGAATTGCGGGAGTAGAGGCAAGGGGTGCTCTGGGACTCCGGTGGTAGGATTTCGGTTTGCGAAGACTGAATTCTTACCAAAAAGGAGAGCA
>Ga0335085_10015823_pt1 | contig 10924 bp, 8 predicted proteins | sample Lox_Sample_45_FD_206712 | JGI IMG/M metagenome (GOLD analysis project Ga0335085, IMG submission 206712) | Soil microbial communities from Loxahatchee National Wildlife Refuge, Florida, United States - Lox_Sample_4.5 | ecosystem: Environmental > Terrestrial > Soil > Wetlands | place: USA: Florida... | reverse complement strand
CGGATCTTCACTGGTATCATCCTGGCCGGCAGGGGCGCGCGGCAGCAGCATCTTGCTTTTGATGTGAATCAGCAGTGAAGCTGTGTAGATGAAATCACCGGCCACATCCACATCGGTCGCCTTTAACTGGTCGACGTATGCCAGAAACTGTGCGGTGATGCGCGCGATGGGGATGTCGTAGATGTCGATGTCCTGCTTGCGGATGAGATCGAGAAGAAGGTCGAGCGGGCCATCGTAGACCTGCGAAACGATGACAGAAAACGGTGAGGCGTTGGCTTCGCCTTCTTTCGCTTCAAGCTTGATGAAGGGCCTGGAAGGCTGCTGCGCCGCGACTAAGACAGTGGCGGGCGCTTCAGGCTCATCAACAGTCGCAGGCTCTAATACGCTCGCTTCAGGCGCTGCCACAACGTTCTCCTCGCCGGCGATGGGCGCGGCCTCAGTCGTTTGTTCCTGTTCCGCAGCCGGCTCCGAATTGGGTCGGTTCAATTCCATTGGCTTCGCAATCGCCTGATCAACTTCAATACTCCGGCCCGCATCGGCGTTCCGGTGTGTGGTTTGCTCGTCGATTTGATCAACCGCCTGACCGACAATGAGTTCTGCGGCGGGCTCTGCAATTTCCTCGCCGGGTGCTTGTTCAACAGGCACGATCATTTCGTCCGGGACCGGGGAAGCTTGCTCGGGCGCCGAAGCCTCACTTATTGCAGCTTCAGCCTGCGGCGCTGGTTCGTCAACAGGTACATCATTGAATGTTACCTGCTGCTCCGCCACCTGCCTGATAGCATCTTTCTCCACCGGCGCAAAAAAATCATTCATTTCTTCTGCCTCGGGGACGGTCTCAGCGGAAACATGCTCTGGTTCGAGGTCAGGCTTAACAGGCGCTTCAGCGGACTCCTGCACTTCTTGAACTTCATTTTCCAGCGTGGTTTCGAGTTCTGCCTCGGCGACGGGATCTTGCTCGGTGTTCATCGCGAATTCCGTTTTTGCAGCGGCTTCAACGGTGGTTTCACTTTCCGGTTCCACGATTGTCTCTTCACAATTGGCGATTTCAGAAGTAGTCGATTCGGGCACGGCCACGGCCTCTTCAGAAGCCTCATCCTTCTTCATGATCTCGTGCTGCTCCACCGATACTGCCGGCAAAGGCTCGTCGTTTCGAATTTCGTCGAAGAAATCGCGGGACTTAGCCGCTTCCTCTTGGGTCTGCATTTGAACTTCAGGCTCCAAAACCGGTTCTTCAATGAGTTGCAACTCAGCTTCTGGCACATATTGCGTCGTCACTTCAGGTTCGGCAGCAACTTCGGCATCAAGATCGATTTCAGGTTCAGCAATAGCCACAACCTGGCTCTCTGCTTCGACGGTGGGATCCTGTTCGGGGAACTGTTCAGTCAATGCAGCTTCTTCTTTTCGAATCTCTTCGTGACCGGCGACAGTCTCCGGCTCGGTTAAGTTTTCCTGCTTTTGCGCCCTTGAAAAGAGCCCGAATCCAGAGCGGAAGCCACTCAAGGCAAAGTCCAGCGCCTTGCGCCACCACGGGACCTGCTTCGCTTCCATTCACTTTCTCCCGGGCGGTATAACTCCGCTTAGCTCTTGGCCTCGTAGCTGCGGGGCAACTGCATTGCGGATCGGACTTCCTGCATGGTCTGCTCGGCGCGAGCGCCCGCGCGGCGCGAACCGTCTTTGAGAATCTCTTCCACTTGGTCGTCAGTAAAGCGGGCGCGACGTTCCTGGATTGGATTGAGAACCTGCACAAGCGCATCTGCGGCCCAGCCCTTGCACTCGATACAGCCGATTCCAGCCGATCGGCAGCCCTCGTACACTTTTGCCATCGTCTCTGGAGTGGAGAATACCTTGTGCATGTCGCCTACGGGGCACTTGTCGGGATCTCCTTTGTCAGTGCGGCGAACACGCGCAGGATCCGTCACCATCGTTTTCAGTTTTTGCCGCACCACCGGCTCCGGATCGGTCATCTGGATGGTGTTGCCGTAGCTTTTTGACATCTTGCGGCCGTCGGTTCCGGGCAGTTTGGGTGAGGGAGTAAGCAGGACCTGCGGCTCAGGCAGGACTTCGCGGTCGGGCAGCTTATAGAACTGGTTGAAGCGCCGCGCGATCTCGCGCGTTAACTCCACGTGCGCCTGCTGGTCCTGGCCAACAGGCACAAACTGCGGCTGGTAAAGCAGAATGTCGCTTGCCATCAACACCGGATAGCCGAGAAATCCGAACGTGGTCAGATCCTTGTTGGCAAGGTTCTCCTGCATCTCCTTGTAGCTGGGAACGCGTTCAAGCCAGCCCAAAGGCGTAATCATGCCGAGCATCAGTTGCAGTTCGAAGTGTTGAGTAACCTGACTCTGAACAAAAATGGTCGACTTGGCCGGATCGAGCCCCGCCGCCAGAAAATCGAGCGCCACTTCACGCGTGTTGGGCGAAATCTTCGATGTGTCGGCGTAGTCGGTGGTGAGCGCGTGCAGGTCGGCGATGAAGAAATAGCATTCATACTTGTCCGATTGTTGCAGCTTGACCCAGTTGGCCAGCGCTCCCATGTAGTTGCCCAAATGGAGCTTGCCGGTGGGACGCATGCCGCTTAACACACGCGGACGGAAAGATGAGTTTGTCGGCTCAGACATCGTGATCTTCAATTCCGGATTGGCGCCGGCAAAAAGCTGCCGGCTTTCAGGAAAGCTCATTCCATTGTATCGGTACAGAAACCTCTGCCAAAGGCGCGCTAAATGTGGATAAGAGTGGCAAAGATAATTTCCAGCGAAGGCTGCAGCATCGCGCTGATGAACGCTCCGCCCAGAAAGATCATGAACAGATAGCTTGCCCAGATCGGAATCCGGTCGTAAACCTGGACCGCGTTGTACGGCAGCAGGTTGCGGGTCACGCGGCTGCCGTCAAGGGGCGGAATCGGCAACAGGTTGAAGAAGAATAGCGAGAGATTGATGAGGATCGCCAGCGTACACAGCAGAACAATGGGCTGCGGTACAAGCTCTCCGCGGCCGCCTCGCAGCGATGCAAGAAATGACGTCTGCACAACTTCGCGGCCGTTCGGCAATGTAAAGCTGAGAACAATGAGCACCAGCAACGCAGCAAGCACGATCAGCAGGTTTGCAATCGGGCCGGCGATGGTCACAAGGTTGTCATCGCGGCGAATCTTGCGGAAGTTGCGCGTGATGACCGGCGTGGGTTTTGCCCAACCGACCAGCATGCCGCTGAAATATCCAATCCCCAATAGCGGCCCGAAGATCATAAGCGCGGGAAACAGCAGCGTGCCGATCGGATCCACGTGGTACATGGGATTCAGCGTTACGCGGCCTTCGAGGCGCGCCGTCTGGTCACCCAGCAACGAAGCCGTCCACGCGTGCGCACACTCGTGCACACTGAGGGAAAAGATAAGCAGAACGAACTCAAAAACGGCGATAAGAAACGCGCTGGACTGCAAGCATTTACTCCAAGGATAGGAAACCTCAGGGTAGCACGGTGGCGTGGGCTTGCTCTATGCGTCGCTAGTCGGAAAAGCGCCAACCGCTTCGCCTTCAGCCACATGATGTCCTGCCAGAACAATGGCGTGGCTGGCAATGCGCGCCCGCGCGCCGATATTCGTGTGAGTGAATGAGACCTTTTCGGGGTCGTCGGACGCATACGATTGCGAGTAGATCCGCGCGAAGGAACCGATCACCGCGCCCTTGCCGATGGTGATGCCACCGCGATCGTTAATCAAGGCACCCTGGCGAATCGTGACACCATCGTGAATCGAGAGATTGTAGCCAAAGGTGAGATCCACGCCGTGGTAGATCTTCACGCCAGCACCGACGTGTTCGAAGATATGCCGGGCAAGCATACAGCGGAAGCGCAGCCCAAGCCAGTGATTCATACCGATTGGCGAGCGGTCGAACATCTTCCAGAACCACAGCAGAGGTTTGCGTTTCGCATAGCGCTGGCGGTCGGTTTCAGGGTAGTACTCCGCCTCAAGAGTAACGTTAGCCGGGTCAAGCGATTGAGCAAGAATGGTGCCGGGCAAATCGGACGTGAGCGTAGTGCTCGGCTTTTGGACGTGCGGGCGGCCAAGGTAAAGCTGATGCAACTGGTCGCGGACAAATTCGGAGCGCCGCTCAGGAGAGCTATGCCGAACCAACTCATCGTCCACGAACTGTAGCCAGCGGCGGTAGAGTTCTTCCGCTTCCTTGGCGGGATGCGGCACAAAATTGTGGTTCCCCATACGGTAGGACGATACACCATGAGCGCGGTGCGTATCGAGTGAGGTGAGCAGGGGACGAAGGAACAGGGGACGAGGGAACGAGGGAACAAGGGGACGAGGGGACGAGGGGATAGGGGTTAGGAAACTCGTAAACTTGTAAACTCGCCTCCTTGTCCCCTCGTCCCCCCGCTTTTTACCGCTTGCCCTGGATGGTCTTGGGCGCTACGCCGGCTTTTTTTGCCGCGCGTTTGGCGGCGATGTCGTGCATCTCTCTGCCGTAGTGCGACTGGTTGATGCTGATCTGCAGCAGCAGGTTGATCACATTGCTGGTGCCCCAGTAAAGCGAAAGACCTGAAGCATAGTTCAGCAGCATGAAGCCGAAGATGACCGGCATCATGAAGGCCATCATGCGTCGCTGTGCCGCGTCCATGCCCGGCGTGGGCGTAATGTACTGGGTCACGAACATGGTCAGGATGATGAGCCCGGGAAGGATATGCAGCGGGTCCGGTGTTGACAGATCTTTGAGCCAGAACCAGTGCGCCTGCCTCAACTCGACGGCGTTTTGCAATACGCGAAAGTAGGCGAAGAACAGCGGCATCTGAACCAGGATGGGCAGGCAGCCTCCATACATGTTGACGCCCTCTTGCTTGTAGAGCGCCATCATCTCCGTGTTCATGTCGTTGCGCTTTGGATCCGTCACCTTCAGGTTGGCGTACTTGCGCTTGATGGCATCAACCTTGGGCTGAATGCGCATCATCTTAAGCTGCGACTTCATCATCATGAAACGCGTAGGCAGAAGCGCAATCGTAAACGCCATGGTGAAGAGGATGATGGCCCATCCCCAGTTGCCGATGCCGTGCACAACCAGGAAGCGCAGCACCAGGTAGAGCGGCTTGGCGATAAACGTCCAGAAGCCGAATTCGATCAGCGGTTCAAGCGATTGGCCAGTCGGCTTGCCGTCAGCGCCGATGGCGCGAACTGACGCAAGGATGTCTGTCGCCTTCGGGCCCGCAAAAAGGCGCACACGCGTGTAGCCGCTGGAGTCACCAACCGCCAGACCTGGCACATCGGCCGGGGTCTTCTTGCTGTTGGGATCGTCAAGCTTGCTCGGAAGCTCCACCGTGTTGTGCAGAGTCAATACCGATGTCCCGGCAGGATTGTAGGGTAGGAACGCCGCCGCGAAATACAGATCCATCAGTGCTGCATAACTGTATGGTTGTTCGAGCGTGGCGTTGCCGCTTACCTTCTTGGCCGCCACCGAATCCTGCTTGCCATTAAGCGACCAGGCAATCTCCGACGAGGCCGAGGTGCGAATCTGCGATCGTGTCGTCGACGAAGGCAGGAACTCTTCCATGTCGCCGAGTCCGGCAGGCCACTGCACGAGCGCGCGCACCGGGACACCGTTGCGCTTGACCTGTGTTTCAATGTCAACCACGTAGCTTGAATCGAAGCGGAACGTTTTGATTACGTCCAGCCCGCCGGCTGCGTATTGGAAGGTCACAGCGCCGGGAGCCACAACCAGTCCTGTCGCCGCTGGCTGCGCGCCCGCAACCGTCACCTGGTACAAAGCCGAATTCAACTGGCTCGTGAGTTGAGGCTCATAAGTGAAGAGGCTGAGCGGATAGCCGAAGCGCTCCGAAGTTTGCTGCTGAACAAGATCGAGCGGCTTGCCCGCGGAGTCCTGATAGTGTTTCAGAATCCATTGCTTTACCTGGCCGCCGCGATTTGTGAACACAATTCTGTACACATCGTTTTCGACTGTGAGGGTGCTCTCGACGGCGGCGCCGACCGCGGGTGAGGCCTGCGCCACCGCGGAAGCAGCCTGAACGGGCGCGCCCGGTGTTGGCGGAGCAGTGGTCTGGCTGGCTTGCTGCTGCGTCTGTGCTGGTTGCGATTGCGGCTCCGGGGCCGGCGATTGCGCAGGCCTGAAAAAAAACTGGTAGCCCACGAGCACGGCCAGCATCAGCGCAAAAAAGACGATCGTTGAACGCATGTCGCCGCCGCTACCGCCGCCGGGGCCCTGCGTTTGAAGATTGGGATTCTGAATTTCGGGCAAGGGATACGTCCTGTCAGTTCGAACCGGCAACCCAGCGGGCCGCCGCTCTTCTTATGGTAACGGTTCGTGGGGGAAAGATGTTGCCCGCGAAGCGCATGATTTCGTTGCCGAATGGGCATGGCTGGCGGCTGGAGGTACCGGGTCAAGTCCGCCGCGGGAAAAAGGATGACAGCGGAGCAATCTCCACAGGGCCAGCCCGGAGCCGCGAAGCGGCCCTTGCGTGGCGATGGCGAGTGATGCGTACTCGGAGCATGTGGGCATGAACTTGCATCCTCCCGTGCCCAGCGAATGCAGGGCCGGCGACAGCCAGCGGCGATAAATGGCAAGCATCGCGAGCAAGATGCGCGTCATGGCGTGGGCTTCGCCTCGGAGGAGCGCTGCAGTTTTCGTTCGGCCTCGGCTTTTGCCTGTTGAAGAATACGCACAATCTCCGCTTCGAGTTTCCAAAAATCCATTGTAAGAACCGTGCGGCGGGGATGCAGAATCAGGTCGCACCCGAATGGAAAAAGATCGGTATGGCGCCGCAGCGCCTCGCGCATGCGGCGCTTGATGCGATTACGTTCGTGCGCTTTACCCAGCACCGTGCCTGCGGTCAGTCCAACGCGCGGAGAGGAGGAGTCGCAGGTGGGCAGGTGGGAAGCCAGAAACCAGCTCATCGAAGCTGATTGGCGCTTCCGGCCGGCGGCATAGGTACGCTGATAATCGGCATGCTTGCGCAGGCGCATATGTGCCATCGACTGACGGACAACGGGCCTGGTTTCGGCAAGCTTGTTGTCGTCAGTCTTATGAGCTTGATTCATGGCATTGCAGCCAAGGCTGATTGCAGCCGATGCTGGTGGCAGCCTAAAGCTCGATTGGGAATGGCCTGAAGCGCATTCCGCGGCAAACAGCAGGCAGGGGAGGGGAAATTCTAGTCGCGATATCCCGCGCTAACTGAAACACGCTTGCGGCCAACGGCCCGGCGGCGGCTAAGCACGGCAGCTCCAGACTTGGTCTTCATGCGCGACCGAAATCCGTGTGCCTTAACACGGCTGCGTCGGTTGGGTTGAAATGTCCGCTTGGGCATTGAAATGCGCTCCTGTTTCCTCTATAAAATCTGCGCTTTTGACAGCATCTTCAAGTATATCTGAACCTCGGCCAGGAATCCAGCGTGCCTTGCCTCGGCAGGTGCGCCATTAGATCCTTGCCGACAAGCGAGAAATCGGGGCTGTGGCGATGAAATCGTTGCAGTGCCATCCGGCAAATGAATGCCATCTCATGCAGAAAAAGCGTTTCGCATGTTGAACCAGATCTCAGAATGAGAATCATTGCAAATGCGCAATCGCCGCGGCGCAGAAAATCGGGCCGCAAGCGCGTAATTGCTCGTCGTTTTGAGTTTCGAATGGAGACTCCAAACAGTAACTCTGGTAACATTAAAAGTGACTTTCACCATCAATGGTGCAACTCCTTCAGAGCTTCGAAAAGTTCTGTTAAAGAGTGATTGCAGCGAGCACATAATGTGCTACTATCGGGACCGTTCAGGAAAGTTTAAAAAACGTCCCACGGAACGGTCATGCTAGTTCACCGCCCCGAGGTCAGCTATCAGGGGCAGACCAGCAGCGTCAGGTAGTCGGATATCAAGTGCAGGTGGAGACATTTTTGTTTTCCGCCGAAAGAGAGCCGTTGCTTGAAATGCCTGTCTGAACGCGCCCGATTCCGCAGGAGACGTGGGTAAGGATACGTACGATGGCATTTGCAGCTTCTCCAAGTTCAGCTCTCAACCCCTGGCTCCAGATTCTGGCGGCGTTAGAGAAAAAGGTTATTCGCCAGTCATTTGAAACATGGCTGAAGCCCACGCGCTATAGCCATACCAGCGGTCGCACGTTGTACGTACGCGTTCCTTCCCCTGAATTCCAGCACATTGGCGACAAATACGGCGACCTGATTCAGGAAGCCATCGACCTGCAGTCTCTTGAGCTTGACGATGTCACGTTCGTGACCGCGGAAGAGGATCCCTCGATACCGCCGCAGCGCCGCGATGGCGGATTCGGCCCTGTGCCCGCCCATGCGCCTACGGCTCCGCCTCCCACGCCGGTCCGCACTCCCGAGCAGGCGCGCTTCGACTGGTCAACGGCGGCGCAACTCAATGCGCGCTACACGTTCGAGAATTTCGTCATTGGAAATGGCAATCAATTTGCACGCGCCGCATCGCTTGCAGTCGCGGAGCGCCCGTCGCGCGCCTACAATCCGTTGTTCCTGTATGGCGGCGTCGGAATGGGCAAGACGCACTTGATGCACGCCATCGGGCATGAGGTGAAGCGGCGTCAGCCTTCATCGAACATCTGCTACGTCTCGGCTGAGAAATTCACCAACGAGATGATCACGTCGCTGCGCAACGATCGCATGACCAGCTTCCGCGATCGTTTTCGCTCTGTCGATGTGCTGCTGATTGACGATATCCAGTTCATCGCACAGAAAGAGCGCACGCAGGAAGAGTTCTTTCATACCTTCAACGCTCTGCACGAGAGCATGAAACAAATTGTGATCGCGTCCGATCGTCCGCCGAAGGAACTGGCCGAGATTGAAGACCGCTTGCGCTCGCGCTTTGAGTGGGGCCTGATTGCAGACATTCAGCCACCCGATCTCGAAACCAAGGTAGCCATCCTGCTGAAGAAGGCTGAGACCGAGCAGGTGCAGCTTCCCACAGATGTTGCATTGTTTGTAGCTTCGAACGTACGCACAAACGTGCGCGAGCTTGAAGGCGCGCTTGTGCGGCTGGTTGCGTGGTGCCATCACAACCACATGGAAATCACGCTGGCCTCAACGCAGCAGTGCCTGAAGCAATTCATCGACATGCAGGTACGCAAGATCACCATCGAGGCGATTCAGCGCGCGGTGGCTGAGAACTTCGGCATGCGGGTGAGCGACCTGAAACAGAAGAATAATTCGCGCAACGTTGTGGTGCCGCGCCAGATTGCCATGTACCTGGCCAAGCAGATGACGGAAGCCAGCCTGCCTGAAATAGGACGCCAGTTCGGCAACAAGCACCACACCACCGTGATGCACTCCATTGCCAAGATCGACGAGCAGCGCCGCACCGACAAGGATCTGCATCGCACGCTCAACAAGCTGCAGGATTTGCTGAACGGCTGATCAAGAGTTGAATCGCAACGAAAAGGCCCACCCTACGGCGTGGGCCTTTTTTGTTGGGTATTCTGCCATTCGTCAGCGCGCTTGCATGTTGTAAAGGAAGTACGCGCGCAGTTCGAGATACGGCCCGTGGAAGTCGCGAGGCAGAGGCGGATAATTCGAGCCTGTGAGCGCGCCCCAGGCGGCACGATCGAGCGCGACGTCACCGGAGCGGCCTTCAAGCATCAGGCTACCGTCCATCAGCCTGCCGTTGGGCAACACCTTGAAGCGAATGGCCACCATGCCCGACTTGTAGATCGGCGGATTCACTTCATCGGGGATCAGCGGATCCCAGGTACGCTCCGTTTCATAGTGCCAGCGCTGCAGCCAGCTTGTGAAGTCCACGCCCTGCGTATCTGAAAGCACTTGAATTCCGCCGGTACCGGCGCCGGGGTGCATGGGCATCGCATTTGGGCCAAGGCTGCCGGCATCTCCCTCGCCATGGCTGCGTGCCGCGTTCTTCATGGCATCGCGCAACTGATCGGCAGGATTCTGCGATCCCAGGGCGAAGTTCGGACGTGCCGGCACAGACGGCGGCTTGGGGGCTTCAAGCTGCGATTGACTCTGCTGCTGTGGAGGAATCGGCGGCGGAGGCGCCGGCTGTGTGGCCGCCGGCTCAGGTGCTTTGGCCTCAGCTGGTGGCGCCGGCGGCGGTGGACTCGACTTCCTCAAGTCCTCCAGCGTCTTCCTGTCAATCTGCGGTGGCTTGACCAGGGGCTTGGGCTCGATCTTGGGACGGATCCGCGGTGTGTCCAGATACGTGAACTCGTCCTTGTTGATCATCGCGGTTTTGTCCACCACAGGCGGCACTTTGAACAAATACTTTGGCAGCAGGAAGAGTCCGAGCAGGACAGCCAGATGCAAAAGAATTGCCCACAAAGCGCCTTCGCGCAAACGTGCCCAGCGCCGCTCGTCCTCGAGCTCGCTGATCATCATCAGCAGTTCGTGCGTGTCGTAGTCGTTCCAGCGCGAATTGCCGGAGGAGGTACTGACCGCAGCAGGGCGCGATTCCTCGCCGGCAGCGGCTGAATCCTGTCCCAGAGGCTCCTCGGGTGCCTCTGCGCTTGCGCCTTTATTGGTCTCGGGCGGCATGGTTGGATCATTCACGTCGGCTGGCGCTTGGCGAGTGGGCATTCGTTCCTGATGGGCCTCTTGGAGGGAGCGATAGCTTGCCGACTCCGTATCGACTCCTTCCATCTATTCTCTCATTTCTCTGAAACGTGAATCCAGAGTTCGTCCTGTTGTTTAGACGCGGATTGGCCCGATTTATTCGACTCGGCCGGCCCCGTACAATGGAATCTTGTGATCAAACGCTGAGCCGGCGGAAAGGGATCTTGTTTGAAGCAGTTTTTTGTACGATTGATGGCCTGGTGGAAGCTGATCGCGCTGCCGGCAATAGCGAAATTCGGTCTTTGGGGCGTCGGCCTGGTCGCCCTGCTCGATTCATCCACCATTCCCGTCCCCATGGACGCCATCCTGGCGGTCTACATCTGGAACAACAAAAGCCATTT
>Ga0335085_10015822_pt1 | contig 10924 bp, 10 predicted proteins | sample Lox_Sample_45_FD_206712 | JGI IMG/M metagenome (GOLD analysis project Ga0335085, IMG submission 206712) | Soil microbial communities from Loxahatchee National Wildlife Refuge, Florida, United States - Lox_Sample_4.5 | ecosystem: Environmental > Terrestrial > Soil > Wetlands | place: USA... | reverse complement strand
CTCGGCGCCAAGCACAGTGAAGGTCAGGCTGTCGCAGCCAACCAGCCGGGCCACGCCTGGGAGCGCGAGTCCGGCGAAGTCCTCAGGATCGTCGAGTTCGGCGAGCCCGTCGACGAGCTGCACGGCATGCCTCAAGCCGGTCAGTGGTACGTACATGGCCATCCCCCCGGGAACCCGGCACTAAGTACGCATTGCGTATCGACGATGCCTGCCCCGTGAGGGTTCCGTCAAGGGGTGATTTGCGGTCCCGTGCGGCTAACCGCGCCACCACGCGGACATGGTGGCGGGCGCTGACCAGGCCCGCCACCATGTCCGGGGCGATCAGTTCCCCGCGGAGATGCGGATGGTTACGTGGCTGAACTTGTTGGTCCTCAGCCCGAATGCCGTGACTGGCGCGCTGAGCCAGACGCCGAAGTAATTGTCGAATATGCGGTTATGCGCGACCGTCACCTTGACCGGAGTTCCGCCAGAGAACACGAGCACACCGGTCGGCTTGTTGATCGGCCCGGGCGGCCCATCGAGCGGGTCCCCGAGGAGGTTGTTCTTGCCGATGGAGTTACGGACGATCACGTTGCCGTTCAGGTCCTCGTGTGATGCGGGGCCGTGGGCGTGCATCGTCACGCCGGCCAGTCCGTTGCCCGCGATGTAGTTGCCTCGGACCAGGTTGTCGTACGAGGCGGTACCGGGAGTGGGAGTGGCGAATAGCACGCCCGCGCCGAAGCCCTTCACTCCGTTGCCGGTCACCACGTTGCCCAGGATGGCGTTGCGGTAGACGCCAGCGACCGAGGGCTGCGGAACGCCGGACGAGTCAAGCGCGTTGGGGTTGTGCCCCGGGACGGTGATCCCGCAGTCCGCGACGTTGTCGGTGACGACGTTGCCCTGGACCACGTTGTTGTGCGTGGGACCGATGTCGTCGGTCAGCAGGACACCACCGGAGTTGTGAGCGATGAAGTTATCCCGTATCACCGAGTAGGCGACGCCCCCCGCGAAATGAACGCCCTCGCCGCAGTCACCGGGAACGGCCCCGCTGGCCAGGCACAGGAAGTACGTGGGCTCCGTCGGGCCGCCAAGGTCGTTGTACACCACCGAGTTCCGGGAGATCACGATGTGGGACACGGGGCCGCTCAGACCCGCCGCGAGGATTCCCTCGCCCTGGGCGTGCTGCACCCTGAACCCGGTGAAGTCGATCCAGGAGCTCGTCATGACCACGGCAGCGAAGATGGTCTGCGTGCCGATCGGCGCCGGCAGCGTGACCTGGAATGCCGGCGTGACGCCCGTTTCGTCGATGGTCGCATGCTTACCCGTGAGGGTCAGCGGCTTAGCGATGACCACCTGTTCGTGATAGGTCCCCGGACACACGACAACAGTGCCCCCAGCCGGGGCGGCGTTAACAGCGGACTGGATGGTCTTGAACGCGGCGGAACGGCAGGATCGATCGCTGTTCCACTGCTTGGCTCTCGCCGAAACGTACAGAACATGGCCGTGGTGCCCGGTGCCGGCCAAGGCGGTTCCCGCCTGTGCCACCACCACGCCAGCGACCAGCAGCGGCGCGAGCAGCGCGACCGCCAGCCGGACGAACCGGTTGGGTCTCATGCTTCCTCCCCTAGAAGCTCGCTGGCCAGAAATTGGCGCAGCTACCGTCCTGCCTAACAAGCTCGGCATCGAACCGTCTATACGCACATTGCGCACTGCGGTTCAGGACCCGGTTTTTCGATAGTGCTGAAGATTTGACACTTATATGGGGTCGTATCTTCAGCACCACGTTCGATAAGCGGCCCGTCAGCTCGCCGGGACCGGGCCGAAGATCACGTTGGCGAAGTCGAGGTCTAGTTCCCGGTAGTGGGCTCGCATCACGTCCGCGGCGGCCTCCGCGTCCCGCGCCTCCAGCGCCGCGAGCAGCTTCTCGTGCAGCAGCCGGTAGGCGCCAGGCGGGACGCTGTTGATCTGGCGGGCCACGATGACGTAACGCTCGGTCCGAGTCGATATGGCGTCCCTGTACTGGATCAGGACCTGATTGTGCGAACCGCAGTAGACCATCCGGTGAAACGCCCGGTTGACATTCGGCATGCCGCCCGCCGCCACCGGGAGCCCGGCGTCTTGCAGGTACTGGAGCGCTTCCTCCTCGTCTTGGCGAGCGACCAGCCTTCGCGCCTTGGCGAGTTCCTCCTGCGATATCTGCCCGGCCGCGAGCCGCGCCGCGAGAAGATCGAGTTCCCGGCGGACGGTGACCAGCTCGGCCGCCTCCTCACGGGTAAGGGCCGCGATTACCACGTCCCGATGCGCGTTGCGCACGACCAGATGATCTGCCTCGAGCCGCCGGAGGGCTTCGCGCAAGGGAGTGATGGAGACACCCAGGGCTCCCGAGAGCTGTACGTAGTCAACCCGGCTCCCCGGCTCTAGCTTGCCCTGGAGAATCTGATTGCGCATCTCAAGGTAGGCGCCGTCGGCCTTGGTCGTTGCGCCACGGGCTGGATCGCCATATGTCACGCAGCGTTACCTCCTTGCCGTTTGCCGTCAACTTTATATTATAAAATTCTTGCCGCCAACGAAGGGACTCGCCGGTGCAGACGAGCACAGACCGGATCCTGACCACGCACACGGGAAGCATCGCCAGGCCCGATGACCTGATCGAGCTGATGCGGGCCAAGGAGAACGGCCAGCCCTACGACCGCGAGGCCTTCGAGGACCGCGCCACGGCGGCCGTCGAAGAGTGCGTAACACGCCAGATCGAGGCCGGACTCGACGTAATCAACGACGGTGAGCAGCGCAAGAGCGGGTTCACGACGTACCTGACCGAGCGGCTTGACGGCTTCGAGGCGGTCCCCTACGCGCCGGGCGAAACGCTGGGTCACTGGCGTGAAGTCGACGAGTTCCCCGAGTACTACGAGCGCTACTTCAAGACCGCGATGTACGGAGCCATGTTGAGCCCGCCGACGCGGCTGGTATGCCGCGGACCGGTCAAGTACGTCGGCCAGGAGGCGCTCGCTACCGACCTCGCCAATCTGCGAGTGGCGCTGGCCGGGAAGAACTACACCGAGGCCTTCATGTCGGCGGCGCTGCCAACCGCCCTCGCCCAGCACGAGAACGAGTACTACTCCTCGCGCGAGGAGTTCGTTACCGCGCTCGCCGACGCGACTTGCGAGGAGTACCGGGCCATCATCGACGCCGGGCTCCTGATCCAGCTGGACGACCCGGCCGCGACGAGCCTGTGGGGCTACGCGGATGCCGAGCCAGCCGAGCGGGAACGGCGCGCGGCGGAGACCGTCGAGCTGATCAACTACACGCTCAGGGACATCCCGCCGGAGAAGATCCGCTACCACACCTGCTACGGCATCAATCAGGGCCCGCACATCTACGACCTGCGGCTGCGAGACTTCATCGAGCCGATGCTGCGGGTCAACGCCCAGGCGTTCTCTTTCGAGGTCATGAACCCCCGGCACATGCACGACTACCACGCCTTCGAGGACGTCAAGCTGCCCGAGGGCAAGGTGGTCATCCCTGGCATGCTGAGCAACGGCGCGAACTGGGTCGAGCATCCCGAGCTCATCGCCGAACTCACCGTGAAGTACGCGGAGCTCGTCGGCCGGGAGAACGTGATGCTCGGGAACGACTGCGGTTTCGCTTCCCAGGCTGCCACCAAGGAGATCGACCCGAAGGTGGGCTGGGCCAAGTTCTCGGCCCTGGCTGAGGGCGCCCGGATCGCGTCGCAGCGCCTCTGGCACCGCTGATCTCCCGGATGACTTTCCGGATTATCCCGAACGTAAGCGGCTGACTCTAGGGGTTCACAGTGCGCGTGATCATCGCGGGCGGCGGCACCGGTGGGCTTGCCACGGCAATAGCCCTCCGGAAGGCTGGCATCGAGCCGCTGGTGCTGGAACAGGCATCCGCGTTCACCGCGATCGGAGCGGGCCTCGGCCTCTACGCCAATGCCATGAAGGCGCTTACCTATCTCGGGGCCGACGCCTACTGGCGGGAGAACGCGGCGCGTATCGACGTCGCCGAGCAGCGCGGCCTGGGTGACGACGAGCTCATCACCTCGTCGTCACTCGATCCGCAGGCGGCGGAGTATGGTGAGCGCTACTACTGCGGACACCGCGCCGACCTGCTGAGCAGCCTGCTGGCGCCGCTGCCGCCCGATTGCGTGCGCACCGGCAGCCGCGTCGTCGCCTTCGAGGAGACCGACCGCGACGTGCGCGTCGAGCTGGCGAATGGCGAGGAGGTGCGCGGCGATCTGCTCGTCGGCGCGGACGGGCTGCGCTCGCAGACGCGCAAGCAGCTCATGGGCGAGCCGGAGGCCCGGTTCACCGGCGTCGTCGTCTGGCGCGGGCTGATCCCGAGGGACAAGGTGCCCCAGCGCTACGACGCGAAGATCATGTCCTGGTACGGGCCGCGCCGCCACGTCCTTCTGTACCCGCTCCGGCACGACCGGCATCCGGACAGCGTCTACAGCCTGAGCGCGTTCGTGCCCGCTACCGAGGTGCACCGCGAGTCGTGGACGGCCTCGGGTGACCTGGCCGACTTGCACGCGTCTCTCGCGGACTCCTGCCCGGCGATGCACGAGCTCCTCGCCTTGATGGACACGGCACTGATCACCGGGATCTACTTCCGCGACCCGCTGGAGACCTGGGGCTCGGACCGCGTCGTCCTGCTGGGCGACGCGGCGCACCCGGCCCCGCCCAGCGCCGGTCAGGGGGCCGGGATGGCCCTGGAAGACGCCGTCATGCTCGCCGCCTGCCTGCAGCGGGCCGGCGGCGGGAACGAGCAGGCAGCGCTGCGGGAGTACATGTTCCGGCGCCAGGCGCGCACCACGCGGATGCTCGAGTCGTCCCGGGTGAACCTGCGCAACAGCCAGACCAGCGATCCGGTCCAGGTCCGGGCGCGCAACGGCTATGTCCGCGGACTACGGCGGCTCAGCCCAGCCGGCCCGCCCATGCAGGAATGGCTGCTCGCGCACGACCCGGTCGCCGCCGCGCAGCAGTCACCCGAGGAGTTCGGGCGGAACCTCGTCGTTCCTGGCAATCCGATGCGCCGGCCGGAGTCGCGGCGGGCCTTCGACCTGTGGCGCACGGCGCTGACGGGCGAGCACCGGGCGGCGGGCTGGCTCGGTGAGCGTGAAGGCTACGCCGGATTCGTGCGAGGCAGGCTGCACCCGGCCGGCATGAGCGAGCCGGCTGCCGGCGCTGACTGCGACGGGACACCCGCCCTGCGAGTAGGAACACCGGCGCGGGATGACGCACCGGTGGTGCTGCACCTGCACGGCGGCGGCTACGTGATGGGCTCGGCGGAGCTGTCAGCGCCGCTGGCCGGACGGCTGGCCAGGGCGGTCGGCGGCTGGTCGCTGGTTCCCGACTACCGGCTGGCGCCTGAGCATCCGTTCCCGGCCGCGCTGGACGATGTCGTGGCGGTCTACCGGTGGCTGGCCCGCGAGTATCCGCAGGCCCCGATCCTGGTCAGCGGTGAGTGCGCGGGGGGCGGCTTGGCCCTCAGCCTTGCCGTGGCGCTGCGCGACGCGGACGACGCCGCTACCCGGATGCCCGCCGGGATCCACGTCGTCTCGCCCTTCTGCGACCTGGCACTCTCGCCGGAGCAGGTGAGCGCCGTTGCCGGCAACGATCCGTGGTTCACTCACATCACGCTTTTGCAGCTTGCCGCCTGCTACATCCAGGACACCGACCCGGGACACCCACTGGTGTCACCGGTGCGAGCGGACCTGTCCGGCCTGCCGCCGCTGCTTATCCAGGCAGCCGAGCCCGAAGCGCTGTTCTCCAGCGCGAAGCGGCTGGCTGACCGGAGCCGCGACGCTGGTGTCCCGGTCACGTTCAGCCCGGTCGCGGACAGCGTCCACTCCTTCGTCCTCTTTGATTTCCTGCCGGAAACCGATCGCGCACTGGCGGAGTTCGCTGCGTTCGCCCGCACAGTGCCTACGGACTAGGACCGAGACACAGAAGCCACCGTCCGTTCGGGATAAAAGACTTTGCCCGAACGAACGGTGGCACTACCTGATGATCAGGGTTAGAGCGCGCGGACGTGCTCGGCCTGCGGGCCCTTCTGGCCCTGCGTGATGTCGAACTCGACCCGCTGGTTGTCCTCGAGGCTGCGGTAGCCGTTGGACTCGATCGCGGAGAAGTGGACGAAGACGTCCTGGCCTCCACCATCGACACTAATGAACCCGAACCCCTTGTCCGAGTTGAACCACTTGACTGTTCCCTGCGCCACGCGCATTTCTCCTTGCCTACTCTGAGCCCCCGCACCGTGCGGGAACCCTGGCAGTAAATCCGCGAGCGCGTCATGAGGCACCTGCACAGAAGCTACGACCAGGAGTCACCAACCATCCTAGGGGTCAGGGCATTCCCTTCGGGGACAACATTCGTTCGGAGCCGGAAGCGGCGACGCTAGCCGTCAGGCCGGCCGGCCGAGCCTGCCACGGTACTTCATCACCAGGTCCGGCCACGTGCAGGCCTGCGTGCAGGGCTGGCCGAGCCGCAGCCGCGGCGTGTTCTCTGCCGTCGACCACGACCGGTCACGCACATGATGCCGGGCATCTGGGTTGTGCTCGTCCCTGTGACACCGTTCCCAGCCGCGATCTGTCCGGGTGAACTCCGGACAGCGGAGTGCGCTGACCTCCTGGCTGGCCTCGGATAGTGCTACGGCGGCTTCATCGTCTGTCATCTGCGGGATCCCTCTCCACCGCTGTTGGCCGTGCGCCTGACCTGGCGGGCCTGGCGTCGTCGTAGCGGCGGCCCCGGTTGCGGGATGCAGTCGCAATGACCAGCCTACGCCCCGCGAGACCGCGCTGCCCTCCTCCGCCGCCGGTGATTAGGCATTACCCTTTCGTCGTGGCCATGCCTTTGCGCCCGCCGCCAGATGATGCGGAGGACAAGCTGCGGGATATCCGGTCGGTGACCGATGCGGCGCTGTCGCATCTGGACGCGGATGAGCTTCTCGCCGCGCTGCTGGACCGGGTGCGGGTGATCCTGGATGGCGATACTGCCGCGGTGCTGCTGCTGGACAATTCGGGCCGTCAGCTGGTCGCCATCGCGGCCAGCGGCCTGGAGGAGGAAGTCAGTCAGGGTGTCCGGATCCCGGTTGGCCGGGGTTTCGCGGGCCGCATCGCCGCAGAGCGGCGCCCGGTCATCTTGGACCGGGTCGATCACAGCACGGTGCTCAACCCGCTGTTGCTGGCGAAGGGCATCCGGTCGCTGGTTGGGGTGCCGCTGCTGGTGCAGGGGGCGGCGCTGGGGGTGCTGCATGTCGGCACGCTGCGGGACCGGGTCTTCACCGCCGATGATGCCGCGCTGCTCCAGTTGGCTGCTGACCGGGCGGCGGTGGCCGTGCAGTCGCTGCGGACGCGGGAGGATCGTGCCGCCGCGGTCGCCCTGCAGCGCAGCCTGGTGCCCTCAGCGCTGCCTGAGGTGGCCGGGGTGGAAGTCGCCGCCCGGTATGTGCCGGGGTCCGGCCATGTGGGCGGCGACTGGTATGACGTGTTCGTCTTGCCCTCGGGGAAGCTGGCCCTGGTGGTGGGCGATGTGGCGGGTTCCGGGCTGGGCGCCGCGGTCGTCATGGGCCGCATCCGCAGCGCCCTGCGGGCGTACGCGCTGGAATTCCCCGGCCCGGCTGACGTGCTGGGCAAGCTGGACCGCAAGATGCAGTACTTCGAGGCCAACGCCATCATGGCCACCGTGTGCTACGCGGTGCTCGACCCGGCTACCGGACAGCTGGCCGTCTCGCTGGCGGGACATCCCCCGCCGGTCATCGCCGCCCCCGGCCAGCACGGCGCCCTGGCCGAGATCGCCCCCGATCTGCCGATCGGCATCGCCGATCCTTCCCGGCGGGAGGTCACGACGCTGACTCTGGCGCCCGGCACCGTGCTGTGCTTGTACACCGACGGGCTGGTCGAACGCCGGGACGAGCCGATTGATGACGGCCTCGCCCGCCTGTGCCAGGCAGTGATGCCCGGCCCGCCTGAGGACGTCTGCGTCTCGGTTATGCAGGCCATGGTCGGACGCCAGTCTCCCGGCGATGACATCGCCCTGCTGGTCCTGCGCTGGCTACCCGGACAACCGCCAGCTTGGACTGTACAGCGCGAATGAAGCGGTTACCTGTGAGCCGCCCGGACCGGTCATGGCGGTGAAGTTGTCGGCGGCCTGCCGTACCAGCCATAGCCCATGTCCTGGCTGATATGGCCAGGGTGGCGGCCCTCAGGTCACCCCCGGCCCCCGGCTCGCCGTGCCCGCCGCATTGCGGCTCGGCTACCCGAGCCTGCCGGCCTGAACCACTCACGGTGGAAGAAAAAAGATTCGCGCTAAGAGATCGCCGGCTGCCTCCGGTTCCGGACGTGCCCCGCTCAGCTGATCAACCGCGCTATCGCAGCATACTGACAGGCCGCGGCGGCGCAGACATACAGGTGGAAGATCTCGTGATAGCCGAACACCGACGGGTACGGATCGGGCCAGCGCCGATGATAGGAAAACGCTCCGACGATGTAGAGCAGGCCGCCGACCATTATCAGCACACCCGATGCGCTGCCTCCGTGGATCCACACCCACGGCAGCGCGAGGCCGCCCGCGCAGCCGAGCCCGATGAACAGCGCGCCGGCGAGTAGCTCCGGCGCGCTAGGCCGTGCCAGGCGGATGGCGATCGCAGCGAACGTCAGCGCCCACATCACGATCAGGCTGACCACCCCGGCGCTGGCGGGTGCGGAGAGCAGGAAGACCGGAGTTGCCGTGCCGGCGATGAGGAAGAAAATCATCGCCTGGTCCAGGTGGCGCAGCCGCAGCCGCATCGCCGCGGTCCAGGTACCGCGGTGATACAGCGCGCTCGTTCCGAATAGCGCGCTGAGACTTGCCGAGTAGACCACGGCGGCCGCAGTCTCCGGTCCGCCGTGCGCGCGGTCGAGGAGCAGGGCACCGCCCGCCACCGACGCCCAGAAGCACAGGAGGTGCAGCCAGCCGCGAAGGGCGGGCCTGGCGTAATAGACGCCGCGACGGGCGTCGTAAAGCACGCCCGGCTCGGTGGCGCCTGCGTCCGTTACCGCTTGTCCCGTAGGCACACAAAACTCCGGTCCTGCCACCGTGTCCGCGGATATCGCGCACATGGCTGCCGGGGTCCGGAGCAGCCCCTAGAGACTACGCTCTACCAGTTCCCCCTGCATAGGGCAGGCGGGAGCGCCACAGCGCTGGCGCAGTGCCGAGCATAACCGCCTGCGCAGCATGAGAACAACGAGCACGATTATCACGATGACGACTATCGCCCCGATACCGATATACATCGACTATTCCTTTCCTGGCAGCGCCCGGCGTCGATAGCCGATGAGGTTCCTAGCGCGATTTTCGAGATTGGACTCGATTCAGCTACCCGCACGTGAACGCTCAAACGCAGGACGCGGCTGGCTCGGCTGCTTCCAGGCGGCCGTGGCCGGTTTGTGGCCGGGGCGTAGGGTAGGAGGCACAGATCCGAGAAGGAGCCGCTGGGTCCAGACCCTGCCCCCGGCTGTGGCAGAGGGCGGCGCGCATGCAGGGTGTGGCGCTGAGTACTAGCGCATGCGATGGCCATGTTGTCGTGGCCCTGCACGGGGAACTGGACGTTGCCAATGCGGCTGAGGCCGAGGCGGCGATCACGGCCCTAGTGGCGCAAGACCAGTACCTGGTCATCGATATGTCGACGCTCGATTTCATTGACTGCAACTCGCTTGGCGCTCTGCTGCGGGCGCGGGAGCTGACCCGGTATGGCGGCGGCGACATGGTGCTGGTCGCGCCGCAGCCGTATCCGCGCCGGCTTCTGGTCCTGACCGGCCAAGATGAGGTGTCTTGTGTTCAGGCCAGCGTGGCTGCCGCCGTTGCGAGTATCGCCAGGCGGCAGAGGCGATACCCTTGGCGGCGGCTTGCGGTCCGCACTGCACGCCTTGGGAGGGCAGCGCCATCGCGTACTGGCACCGGGTAACCGCAGCCGGAGTACGAGCCGGCCCAGAGAGTTCCGTGCCCGGCCGGACGCGCAGATGACGGACAGCCGGGCCGCGGCCGTGTGGGGACGGGTGGCCGCGCATGCCGCCGGGCAGGGCCGCCGGGTGTCGGTCGGCGACGTCTGCGCGGTTGCGGTCAGCTCGGCTCACCTGGGCGGGGCGTGGCTCGTGGCCGCCCGGGGCGACGACCCGGATTTCGTGATGTGCGTAACCGACCTGGTCAGCGAGCAGCTGGCCGAGCTTCAGCTGACCACGGGCGAGGGGCCGTGCCACGATGTGCTGGCATCGGCCGCCCCGGTTCTGGCCGCCGACCTGGAAGATGCGGAGTCCATCCGTCGGTGGCCCGGGTTCATCCCGGCCGCCCGCCAGCTCGGCGCCGGGGCGGTTTTCGCGTTCCCGCTGACCGTCGGGGCGATCCGGGCTGGGGTGCTGGGCCTGTACCGCGGCTCGCCCGGCCCGCTGCCAGACGGGCAGCTCGGCGATCTGCTCATCCTGGCCGATGCGGCGACCGTGATGCTGCTCGGCAGTGCCTACGGCGACGGAGAAACCGAAGACGGGGCCTGGGTGGACGGGCAGGCCCGGGACCTGGCGGTGCACCGCGCGGAGATCGACCAGGCCACCGGGATGCTGACGGTCCAGCTCGGCGTCCCGGCTGCGGAGGCGTTCGCCCGGCTCCGGGCTTACGCTTACTCTCAGGACCGGCGCCTAGCCGACGTGGCCGGCGACATCGTCGCGCGGCGCCTGCGACTGCCGCGCGACCAGCACCCGAGCGGCGGCCCGTGACCAAATCCGAAATCACCGGCCGCGCTTCCCACGCGGCGCTACCTCAAGTCCCTGTCCCTGCTAGTGGCGAAAGGTGAACCAGATGGACACCGACCTGCTATCCGACACCTTCGTCGACCTGGCTGACACGATGGTCGCCGACTTCGACGTCATTGACTTCTTGCACCTGCTCACCGACCGGAC
>Ga0335085_10015821_pt1 | contig 10924 bp, 7 predicted proteins | sample Lox_Sample_45_FD_206712 | JGI IMG/M metagenome (GOLD analysis project Ga0335085, IMG submission 206712) | Soil microbial communities from Loxahatchee National Wildlife Refuge, Florida, United States - Lox_Sample_4.5 | ecosystem: Environmental > Terrestrial > Soil > Wetlands | place: USA: Florida... | reverse complement strand
ACGCCGCGCCCCGCTGACGCTCGGGGGCATTCGGGTTGCCGTCGCGGGGGGGTTGCTGCCAGGCTGCGGGTGGTTGTCACCGAGCGACGGGAGTGTCATGCGCCTGCCTGCCCGCCTGAGCGCCCTGGCCGCGACCCTGGGACTGGCGCTGGCCTCGCTGACCGCGGCGGCCCCGGCCGACGCGGCGGCGCACTACCCGGGCGGGGTGCTGGCCAAGGGCGCCGCGCTGGAGGACGCCACGAGCGGCACCATGCTGTGGAGCCGCCAGCTGAACACCGAGCGGCCGATGGCCAGCATCACCAAGGTGATGACCGCGCTGCTGGTGCTGCAGGCCGGGGCCCTGACCCGGCGGATCAAGGTGCCCGCCGGGGTGGTCAGCTACGTCAAGAAGCACGACGCCAGCAACGCCGGGCTGCACCCGGGCGACTGGCTGACCGCGCGCGAACTGCTGGAGGGCCTGCTGCTGCCGTCCGGCGCCGACGCCGCGTACACGCTGGCCAAGGCGTACGGTCCCGGGCTGACTAAGTTCATCGCGAAGATGAACACCGAGGCGGCCACGCTCGGAATGGCGCACACCCATTTCGCCAACTTCGACGGGCTGCCCTACCCCACCGAGTACACGACGTATTCCACCCCCGCCGACCTGATCACCCTCGGGGTGGCGGCGATGAAGTACAAGTCGCTGCGCACCATCGTGGCCCAGCGCAGCTACCAGCTGGCTGGGAACGCCAGGCACCATGCCTATAACTGGAAGAACACCAACACGTTGCTGAAGAGCTACCCGGGCGCGATCGGGATCAAGACCGGCAACACGCTGGCCGCCGGATACTGCCTGCTATTCGCCGCGCAACGCCATGGTGTGCTGCTGATCGGCGTCGTGCTGCACAGCTCGCGCACCGTGGATACGGCGGGCTTCGCCGACGCCACCAGGGTCCTGAACTGGGGTTTCCGGCATACCTGAACCCAGCGAGCCGGCCGCCATCTCACCCGCAGGTGGCCAGTTAGGCCACAATACTGGGGGAACTGACGACTTTTTGTAGCTTTCCGGGGCAGGGGCAGAGCCATGCGGTTGCGGTCTGGGGTAGCGATCGACCTGGGCACGGTCAACACGCTGGTCAGCGTGGCCGGCCGCGGGCTCATCATCGATGAGCCCTCGGCCATCGCGATAGACCGGGCCAACGGGCACGTCGCGGCGGTCGGGACGGCCGCGGACGCGCTGGCCGGCAAGGAGCCGCAGAACGTCGAGGTGGTCCATCCCCTGCGCAACGGGGTGGTGGCCGACCTGCAGGCGGCCTCGGCCATGCTGCAGGGCTTCCTGCGCCGGGCCAAGGTACGCCGCGGGCTGCTGCGCACGTCCGCGGTGATCTGCGTACCCGGCGGCGCCACCTGGGTGGAACGGCGGTCGCTGGTGGCCGCGCTGGGCGCGGTCCGGCCGCGCTGCACGGTCCAGCTCATCGACGAGCCGGTGGCCGCGGCGGCGGGCGCCGGGTTCGACCTGGCCGCCGGGGCCGGCGTGTTCATCGTGGACGTGGGCGGCGGCACGACCGAGGCGGCGGTGGTGGCCGGCGGCCAGATCGTCCGGGCCGAGTCGCTGCGGATGGGCGGCAACGCGATGGACGACGCCATCGTGGCCGCGGTCAAGTCGGAGCTGGGGCTGCTGCTCGGCCGCAACGCGGCGCGAAGCCTGAAGACCACGCTGGGCGTGGCCGAGGACGGCACCGGGTGGATGGAAGCGGTCGGGGTGGACGCCGCGCGCCGCACGCCGCGGGTCGAGCACGTACCCGGCCGGCTGGTCGCCCGGGCGCTGGAGCACATCATCACGTCGATCGTGGACTGCGTGCAGGAGATGCTGTCCGACATCCCGCCGAACCTGGCCGAGGACGTGGTCCGCGGCAAGATCAGGCTGGCCGGCGGCGGCGCCCTGCTGCCCGGGCTGGCCAGCCGGATCGAGGCGGCCACCGACATCCCGGTGGTCGTGGTGGACGACCCGCTGCGCTGCGTGGTCCGGGGCGCGGCGGAGATCCTCGAACACGGCGACGGCCTGGACTGACCGCGCGGCACACCGGCCGAGCCCGGGCGGGCGGCGGTGCTGCTGGCGGGCCGCCCGCCCGGGTGGCCCTAGCGGCGCGCGGGCCGGTGGTGCCGGTGGTGCGCGGGCCGGGCGGCCAGCACCACCAGCGGGGCGGTTTCGGTATCCGGGCCGAGCGCGACCTGAACGGCATAGCTGCCCGCCGTGGCGCCGGCCGGGATCCAGCCCGCCCCGCACAGCCGGCCAGCCGCATCCGCCCGGGCCGCGCCGATGACCGTGCAGGTCCCGGCGCTATCGCAGAGCGACACGGTTCCCGTAGTGGACGGTGTCCAGTTCATTCCAGACACATGCACTGAACGGCCAGGCCGGGTGGCGGCCGTCGCCAGCTTCAGTGTCGGCGTGGGCGTAACCGTCCGGGTCACGGACGGGGGCGCCGAGGTGAACGTGCACGTCACCGGGATGGTCAGCCCCAGGGCGACGGTGTTGAACGTCCAGTCGGCCGCGGTGATGGTCTGCGTGCCGGTAGCCGTGGGCGACCATGTCCCGGTCAGCGTGACCGTCGCCGAGCCGCCGTTGGCCACGGCGCCCTGCGATCCCGCGGTCAGCGCCACCGGCAGCGCATCCGGCATCGAGAACGTGTTGAGGTCGGTGATGCTGAAGCCGGAGTTGTTGGCCACGGCAAACGACAGCTGGATGGGCACACTGTCGCCGGGATGGATCGTCGTCGGCACGGTGAACGTGAACGACGACGGGCCCGGCTGCGCCCCGGTGAACGGGTTGGAGCAGGACGTGGTGGCCGCGACGGTCTCCGCGGACGCCGCGGTCGCGGTGAGCGCGACCGCGGCCGCGGTGGCGCCGGGCAGCGCGACGGCGGCCGCGGCCGCCGCGATCAGCCGGCGCATCAGGACGAGCCGACGACGCTGCTGACCGCGGCCGGCGTCGAGTCGAACGTGCAGCTCACGGGGATGGTGATGCCGAACACCACGGTGTCGAACGAGAAGTCGCCCAGGGTGAACGTGGCCGTGCCGACCTGGTCGGGCGTCCAGGTCCCGGATTCGGTGACGGTGACGCTGCCGCCGTTGGCCACCGCGCCCTGCGAGCCGGCCGTCACGGTGACCGGGTTCTCGGCCGTGCCGGTGGTCGCGATGGCCTGGGTGAAGCTGTTCAGGTCGCTGATGTCGTAGCCGGAACTGTTGGTGAAGGAGAACGACACGGTCACGTCGACGGTGTCGCCGACCACCGCGGTGGCGGGGATCTCGACGTCGAACGAGGACGGCCCGGCCTGGGCGGCGGTGTACGGGTTGGTGCAGGTGGTGGTGGAGGTGATGGTGTCGGCGCTGGCCGGCGTCACGGACAGTAAGCCGCCCGCGCCGACCGCGGCCGTGGCCGCCGCGCCTGCCAGCAGCCGCTTCATGCCAGTGCTGATCATGTTCGTGCTCCTTCCGGGGAGTGAAGTAGAACAGGTTCTACATGTTGACTGACGATAGCCGCTGATCACCACAATGGCGCGCTAGCCATTCCTAACTCGGGCGGTAAGATGATAATACCTGCAAAGGTAAGACTGATCACCGATACTAACCGCCATTATCAAGATTGGCTCTATGATTGTGCCTGGCGGACAAGACTAGAACGAGTTCTAGATGCTATGCAGCGGCTTCGGCGGCCGGCCCCCTACGCTGTCGACCGTGGATCTTGCTCACTGGCTGGGCCAGGCGGTACGCGCCATCGATGACTGGTCGGACGGCTTCGGCCCGTACCAGCCGCACCCGTCGCTGCAGGTCAGCGACGGGCAGTTCGCCGCGGCGTTCGGCGAGCTGACCGGGCGGCTGACCGCGCGGCCGGCGGGACGGCCGGCCGGCAACTACCCGTTCTTCCACCCGCGATACGCGGGCCAGATGCTCAAGCCGCCGCACCCAGCCGCGGTGGCGGGCTACCTGACCGCGATGCTGATCAACCCGAACAACCACGCGCTGGACGGCGGCCCGGCCACGGCGCAGATGGAACGCGAGGTCACCGCGCAACTGGCGGCGATGTTCGGTCTTGAGACCCACCTCGGCCACCTGACCACCAGCGGCACCATCGCCAACCTGGAGGCGCTGTTCGTGGCCCGTGAGCTGCACCCCGGCCGGGGCGTCGCGTTCAGCGCCGACGCGCACTACACGCACGGCCGGATGTGCCACCTGCTGGGCATCGAGGGATACCCGGTGCGCACCGACCGCCGGGGCCGGATCGACCTGGACGCGCTGGACGGCCTGCTGGCCACCGGCCGGGCCGGCACCGTGGTGCTCACCGCGGGCAGCACCGGGCTTGGCGCGGTCGACCCGATCGACGAGGTCCTGCCGCTGCGCGACCAGTACCAGGCACGGATCCACGTGGACGCGGCCTACGGCGGGTTCTTCACCCTGCTGGCCGGGGCCGGCGGGCAGGCCGGGCTGCCCGCGGCGCCATGGCGGGCGATGGCCCAGTGCGACTCGGTGGTGGTCGACCCGCACAAGCACGGGCTGCAGCCCTACGGCTGCGGCGCGGTGCTGTTCCGCGATCCCAGCGTGGGGCGGTTCTACCGGCACGACTCGCCGTACACCTACTTCACCTCCGACGAGCTGCACCTGGGCGAGATCAGCCTGGAGTGCTCGCGGGCCGGGGCGGCGGCCGCGGCGCTGTGGCTCACGTTCCGGCTGCTGCCGCCCACCCCCGGCGGGCTCGGCCAGGTCCTGGCGGCCGGCCGCCGGGCCGCGCTGGACTGGGCGGCGCTGCTGGCCGAGTCGGCGGTGCTGGACCTCTACCAGCCACCCGAACTGGACATCGTGACCTACTTCCCGGTCACCGAGCCACGCACGCTTCAGCGCATCGACCAGGCCTCGGCCCGCATCCTGCAGGCCGGGATGGACGGCCCGGATCCCGTCTTCGTCAGCACGCTGCGGGCGGACGCGGCCGCGTTCGGCGCCCGGCACCCGGCCATCGGGCCGGATGCCGCCGGGGCCCGCATCCTGCGCAGCGTGCTGATGAAACCGGAGGCCGAGGACTTCGTGACCAGGCTGCACGGCCGGCTGGAGGAACTGGCCCAGGGCTTAGCCCGGTCAGGGCTGGCCTGCCACGGTAGCTGGGCCGGGCCGGCGAGGGTTGTGCCGGGCCGCGTGCGGGTTTAGCATCCTGGGCATCGAAGCGCTTCGAATCTTCGGACGTGGCCTTGGTCAAGATCTCTGACGTCGCTCGGCACGCGGACGTCTCGCCAAGCACCGTGTCCTATGTGCTCAGCGGCAAGCGATCGATCTCGGAGCAGACCAGGCGCCGGGTGCTGGCCAGCATCGCCACCCTCGGCTACCGCCCGCACGCGGGCGCCCGGGCGCTGGCCAGCAGCCGGTCCAACGTGATCGCGCTGGTCGTGCCGCTCCGCTCCGGCATTTACGTGCCGGTGCTGATGCAGTTCGTGGTCTCGGTGGTGACCACGGCGCGCGGCCACGATCACGACGTGCTGCTGCTCACCCAGGATGAGGGCGTGGAGGGCCTGCAGCGGGTGTCCGGCACCGCACTGGTGGACGCGATCATCGTGATGGACGTGGAGACCCGGGACACCAGGCTGCCGGTGCTCCGCTCGCTGCGGCTGCCCGCGGTGCTGATCGGGTTCCCGGCCGACCCGGCCGACCTGACCTGTATCGACCTCGATTTCGAGGCGGCCGGCCAGGCCGCGGCCCAGCATCTGGCCGAGGTGGGCTGCCGGGAGGTGGCGCTGATCGGCGCGCCGCCCGAGGTGTACCAGCGGGGCACCAGCTTCGCCCAGCGCACCCAGGCCGGCTTCGAGCGGGCCGCCCGCAGCCAGGGCCTGCACCCGGTCACCTGGCCGTGCGACCCGGCGCCCGGCGCGGTCCGCACGACCGTGCGCAAGCTGCTGCGGCAGCGGCCGGGGCTCGACGGCGTGGTGGTGCACAACGAGTCGGCGCTGGCCCCGCTGCTTGACAGCCTGCGGGCCGCTGGCCGGCGGATCGGCGACGACCTGTCCGTGCTGGCCATCTGCCCTGATGACCTGGCCGAGCAGGCCACACCCGCGCTGACCTCGATCGCCATCCCGGCCGGCGAGATCGGCGGCCAGGCGGTCGCGCTCCTGATGGCCAAGCTGGCCGGGGAGCAGGTGCCGCAGGCCACCCTGCTGCCGCCCCGGCTGACCGTACGCGCCAGCACCCGCGGGCCGGACCGGTAACCATCCTGATGGCCCGGAGGCGGCGATGAACAGCATCAGCGTTGAAGCGCTTCGACATCAGTTATCCCAGGCCACCGACCGAAAGGCAGATCTGCTTGATGAAGTTCACCGACGGTTTCTGGCTGATGCAGCCTGGCGTGCACGCCAGTTACCCGGCCGAGGTGCTCGACGCCACGGCCGGCCCGGGCTCGCTGGCGGTCTACGCGCCGACGAAACGCATCCGCCACCGCGGTGACCTGCTCACCGGGCCGGCCGTCACGCTGTCCTTCACCGCCCCCCTCCCGGACGTCATCGGCGTGGAGATCACCCACTTCGCGGGCGGGACCCCGCGGGACCCGCAGTTCCAGCTGCTGCCCGGGGAGGCCGGCGAGACGGCCGAGCCGAGCACGCACTGCGACGCGCAGGCGGCCACGTTCACCTCGGGCGCGCTGTCCGCCGTGGTCAGCCGGGACGGCCCGTGGTCGGTGGACTTCGTGGCCGGTGGCCAGCGGCTGACCGGGAGCCCGGCCAAGGGCACCGCGCTGATCGGCACCGACGAGGGCCGCCACTTCATCCGCGAGCAGCTGGACCTTGGTGTGCACGACTTCGTCTACGGTCTGGGCGAGCGGTTCGGGCCGCTGGTGAAGAACGGCCAGTCGGTGGACATCTGGAACGCCGACGGCGGCACGTCCAGCGAGCAGGCGTACAAGAACGTGCCGTTCTTCCTGACCAACGCGGGCTACGGGGTGTTCGTGAACCACCCGGGCCGGGTGTCGTTCGAGGTGGCCTCGGAAGCCATCTCCCGGGTGCAGTTCAGCGTCGAGGGCCAGACCATGCAGTACTTCCTCATCTATGGCCCGTCGCCCAAGGAGATCCTGCGCAAGTACACCGCGCTGACCGGCCGCCCGGCCCGGCTGCCGGCCTGGTCGTTCGGGCTGTGGCTGTCCACCTCGTTCACCACCTCCTACGACGAGGCCACGGTGAGCAGCTTCATCGACGGCATGGCGGAACGGGACCTGCCGCTGCACGTGTTCCACTTCGACTCGTTCTGGATGCGCGAGTTCAACTGGTGCGACTTCGAGTGGGACGCCAGGACGTTCCCCGACCCGCGGGGCATGCTGGCCCGGCTGAAGGCCCGCGGGCTGCGCATCTGCGTCTGGATCAACCCGTACATCGCGCAGCGCTCGCCGCTGTTCGCGCAGGGCCAGGCCCAGGGCTACCTGCTGCGGCGGCCCAACGGCGACGTGTGGCAGTGGGACCGCTGGCAGCCGGGCATGGCGGTGGTGGACTTCACCAACCCGGACGCCCGCGACTGGTACGCGGCCAAGCTGAGCGCGCTCCTCGACGCCGGGGTGGACTGCTTCAAGTCCGACTTCGGCGAGCGCATCCCGGTGGACGTGGCCTATTTCGACGGCGCCGACCCGGAGCGGATGCACAACTATTACACCTACCTGTACAACCGGACCGTCTTCGAGCTGCTGCGCAAGCAGCGCGGCGAGGGCGAGGCGATCGTGTTCGCCCGGTCCGCGACGGCCGGCTCACAGCAGTTCCCGGTGCACTGGGGCGGGGACACCGAGTCCACGTTCGGGGCCATGGGCGAGAGCCTGCGCGGCGGGCTGTCCCTGGGCATGTCGGGCTTCGGCTACTGGAGCCACGACATCGGCGGCTTCGAGGGCACCCCGGAGGCCGCGGTGTTCAAGCGGTGGATCGCGTTCGGCCTGCTGTCTTCGCACAGCCGGCTGCACGGCAACGCCTCCTACCGGGTGCCCTGGCTGCTCGACGAGGAAGCGGTGCACGTGCTGCGCCGGTTCACCAAGCTCAAGGCGCGGCTGATGCCCTACCTGTACCGGGCCGCGCTGCAGGCGCATGCCGAGGGCGTGCCGATGATGCGGGCCATGGTGCTGGAGTTTCCCGACGATCCCGCGTGCACTCATCTCGAACGCCAGTACATGCTCGGTGACGATCTGCTGGTGGCGCCGGTGTTCCGGGCCGACGGCCAGGTGTCCTACTACGTGCCCGACGGCACCTGGACCCACGTGCTGACCGGCGCGGAGGTCACCGGGCCGCGCTGGCACCAGGAGCAGCACTCGTTCATGAGCGTGCCGCTGCTGGCCCGGCCCGGCGCGGTGATCCCGGTCGGCGCGGTCGAGGACCGGCCGGACTACGACTACGCCGACGGCGTCACGCTGCACGTCTACCAGCTGGCCGACGGGGCCAGCCGGACGGCCCGGATCCCGGCGACCGACCCGCGGCACGACCCGCTGGCGTTCACCGTGACCCGGACCGGGCCGGTCATCCGGGTGGCCGCGGCCGGCGCCCCGGCCCCGCGCCGCTGGCAGGTGCTGCTGGCCGGCATGGCCACGGTCGGGCCGGTGGCCGGCGGGACGGCGCAGGCCCACCCGCTGGGCAGCCTGGTCACGGCGAGCCAGGCCGAGCTGGAGATCACGCTGGCCGGCGGGCCAGCAGCTCCCGCACCTGGGCCAGCAGCTCATCCGGATTGAACGGCTTGGTCAGGTAGCTGTTGGCGCCGGCGTTCAGGCCGCGCGCGATGTCCGCCTCCTGCACACTCGCGCTCATCAGCAGCACCGGCAGCCGCGCGGTGAGCGGGGACTGGCGGAGGCGGAACGTGAGGTCGAAGCCGTTCAGCCGGGGCATCATCACGTCCAGCACGGCCAGGTCCAGGTCCTGGCCGGCCGAGGCCAGCTGGTAGGCCTCCTCGCCGTCGCGGGCCTGGATGACCCGGTAGCCAGCCCGGCTGAGCCGGTAGGCGACCAGCTCGCGGATGTCCTGCTCGTCGTCGGCGACCAGGATGGTGGCCGACTGCGGCGCCCCGGTCACAGCCGGGCCTCCGCGGGCACCGTGACCGGGACGGCCAGCTGGAACGTGGTGCCCGGTCCTGGCGCGTCCAGGATGCGCAGCGTCCCGCCGTGCGCCTCGGCGATGGCCTTGCTGATGGCCAGGCCAAGCCCCGAGCCGGCCGTGCCGCTGGCCGTCGAGGCCCGGTAGAAGCGCTCGAACAGCCGGGCCCGCTCGGCGGGCGGGATGCCGACGCCGCTGTCGGCCACGGTGACCTGGCACATCCCGTCGCGCCCGGTCAGGCTCACCCGTACCTGGCCGCCGTCGGGGGTGAACTTGACCGCGTTGGACACCAGGTTGCTGAGCAGCTGGCCGAGCCGCAGCCGGTCGCCGCGCAGCGGCGCGGCCGGCGGCACATCGGCGGTCAGCTCGATGTGCTTCTCGGCCGCCGGGCCGCCGAACAGGGCTACCGTCTCGGTGACCAGCTCGGCGAGATCGACGTCGCCGACCTCGAGGCTGAACCGGCCCGCGTCCATCTGGCCGATCAGCAGCAGGTCGCCGACCAGGCGCATGAGCCGGTCGCTGTTCCGCTTGACCGTGCCCAGGAACGTGCGCTGTTCCGCGTTCAGCGGCCCGGGATCCTCGTCCAGCAGGATGTGCAGCCACCCGTCCATGGCCGCCAGCGGCGTGCGCAGCTCGTGCGACACGGTCGCGACGAACTGGTCCTTGATCCGCGCCGCCGCGGCCTCGGACTGCTTGCGCTCGGCGAACTGGGCGAACTGGGCCGCGACCGTCTCGATCGTCTCCGGCAGGCCCTCGACCCGCGGGTTCTGGTTGCCGATCAGCTGCACCACCGCCACGACCGCGCCGTCCTGGAGGATCGGCACGGCCAGCTCGGCCTGCGGCTGGCCGGGCAGCGCGGCGGCCGGCTGCCGGGACAGCCAGGCCTGGCCCACCGTGCCCTGACCACGGACGATCGTCTCGTGGCTGGCCAGCGCCAGCTCGTCGTCGCGCCCCGGGCGGGCCTGGGCCACGATGCAGCGCAGCACCTGGCCGTCGTCGGCGGGCTGCCAGATCAGGCTGAGCTGCCAGCCGAGCGGGTCGCAGAGCAGCCCGAGCAGCCGGGGCAGCGCGTCCCGCACGCGGGTCGCCCCGGCCAGCAGCCGGGCCGCCTGGTACTGCACGGCCCGCTGCTGCTCGGCCAGCTTGGCCTCGCTGACATCGCGGAACGTGACCACCATGCCGGTCACCTCGTCCCCGTCGAGGATCGGGAACGCCGAGTAATCGACCGGGAACGGGGCGCCGTCCCGGCGCCAGAACACGTCGCCCTGCACCCGGACGCCGGTTCCCGTCCCGGCGGCGCCGGCCCGTATCGGGCACTCGCTGGCCAGGTACGGCTGGCCGTCCAGCCGGCTGTGATGCAGCATCTGGTGCGCGTCCTGGCCGAGCAGCTGGGCGGCGGTGTACCCGGTCTGCTCCAGCGCGGCCCGGTTGATGAACGTGATCCGGCCGCCGCGGTCCTGGCGGTAGATGCCCTCGTCGGTCGAGTCCATGACCGACTGCAGCTCGGCCGCCACCACCTCCAGACGGCGCAGGCCGAGCGCCTCGGCGCAGGCCAGCGCGGCGCTCAGGGTCAGCTCGGCCAGCCCGTCGACCTGCGCGGTGCTGAACGCCAGGTCGCTGGACCGGCCCAGGCTGAGCACGCCGAGCACCTCGTCCCGGTGGCGAAGCGGCAGGTGGACCTCGTGCCGGATGGCCCGGTCGCCGGTCAGCCCGGGCAGCGGCAGCGAGGTCTCCGGGTAGCTGCCCCCGACCGGGCGCTGCTCGGCCACCGCCCGCCCGGCCAGCCCGCGGCCCGGCGCCAGGGTGGGCGCGAAATCGGTGGCCCGCACCCCGCGGCCGGCCCGGAAGGTGAGCATCCCGGT
>Ga0335085_10015820_pt1 | contig 10925 bp, 9 predicted proteins | sample Lox_Sample_45_FD_206712 | JGI IMG/M metagenome (GOLD analysis project Ga0335085, IMG submission 206712) | Soil microbial communities from Loxahatchee National Wildlife Refuge, Florida, United States - Lox_Sample_4.5 | ecosystem: Environmental > Terrestrial > Soil > Wetlands | place: USA: Florida... | reverse complement strand
CGCTCGGGGCTTTCCAACGTACACCCCCAGCGAATCGAAGGAACCGGCGACTCACGCCTGAAGCGGCTCGATGGGAAGATCGACCGCGTACTCGTGGACGCCCCCTGCAGCGGGCTGGGCACGCTTCGCCGCAATCCCGACATGAAATGGCGGCAGACGCCCAAGGACCTCGCAGAGTTGGTTCAGAAGCAAAGGGCCATCCTCGCCTCGGCTGCGCGTCTGGTCAAACCCGGGGGCCGGCTGGTCTACGCGACCTGCAGCATCCTCGACGAAGAGAACAGAGTGGTGGCGCAGGAATTTCTTTCCCGGAACGCAGAGTTCACGCTCCGCCCGGCGGGCGAGGTTCTCGCGAAGGAACGAATCCCGCTCGACATGGGCGACTACCTTGAACTTTGGCCGCACCGGCACGGAACCGACGGCTTTTTCGCCGCGGTGTTCGAGCGAGCGCGTACAATGAATGAGGCATGAAAGAAAATCCCTATTGATATTGAAGGGTTGCGTCCGCACATATCGGGCGAAACCCAATTCGGGTATTTGGCACTTGCCCTTTGGGCGGATTCACGTAGAATCCGCGGCAAAGTTACGATAAGGAAGTCCTTTGGAATCAAACCCTTTGTTTTCCGGCGTTTTTGATCTTCCCTGGTGGGGCTACGCCATCGTGGCGCTGGCCCTGACCCACGTGACGATCGTGAGCGTCACCGTGTTCCTGCACCGTTGCCAAGCGCACCGCGCGCTCGACCTGGGTGCTGTCGCGAGCCATTTTTTCCGCCTTTGGCTGTGGCTTACGACCGGCATGGTGACCAAGGAGTGGGCCGCGATTCACCGCAAGCATCACGCCAAGTGCGAGACGCCCGAAGATCCGCACAGCCCGCAGCAGGTGGGCATCAACCGCGTGCTCTGGGGCGGCGTTTTCCTGTACGTGAAGGAGTCGTACAACCGCGAGACCCTAGAGCGCTACGGCTACGGCACGCCCGACGACTGGCTGGAGCGCAACGTATATTCGAAGTTCGCCGTGCTCGGCCTGACGCTCATGGGCACGACCAACGTGGTGCTTTTTGGGCCGGTCCCCGGCATTCTGATACTTCTGACGCAAATCGTGTGGATTCCGTTCTGGGCGGCGGGCGTGATCAACGGCATCGGCCATTACTGGGGCTACCGCAACTGGTCCACAGAGGACGCAAGCACCAACATCGTTCCATGGGGCATCCTGATCGGCGGCGAGGAACTACACAACAATCACCACGCCTATGCGTCTTCGGCGAAACTTTCCAACAAGTGGTACGAGCTCGACATCGGCTGGATGTATATCTGCGTGCTTGAGGCTCTGGGCTTGGCCAACGTGAAAAAGGTGGCGCCCACGCCGCGTTTCACCGAGGCAAAGCCCGCGGTTGATTCGGAAACGCTGCAGGCAGTCATCACTCACCGCTACGATGTCTTGGCGAAGTATGCCAAGTCGCTGAAACACACGTACGTCGAGGAGCTGAGGAAACTCCGTCGCTTCGCTCCACACGACGCGCATGTATTGGAAAGCCTGAAGCGCTGGCTGCACCACGACGAAAGGACGCTGTGCCACACGGACCGCGCGAAGCTTGCAGAGGTCTTGGCCAAGTCCCGCCCGTTGCAGACGGTGTATTCGATGCGCGCAGAGCTCGCTGGGCTGTGGGAGCGCTCAACGGCGTCGCGAGAACAGCTCGTTAGGCAGCTTCAGGACTGGTGCCACCGTGCCGAATCGAGCGGGATCCGGCCGCTCGCGGACTTTTCGCGCAGGCTGCGTTCCTACGCATAGACGCATAGCGTCCTCGTTCCGCTTAGGCGGGAAATAGTCAAAAGCCCGCCGTCCGGCGGGCTTTCTATTTTCGTCAAGCACTTATTCGACTTGTCTCACCACTTCTTGGCTCCCCTTCGGCGGGCGCCCTTGATTCGGCTGCCAAACCCCGGAGAATGGCGCATGGTGGAGGGGAAGCTATATCAACCGATTGGAGGCCTTAATGAAATCTCTACTGGCAATAGTTCCGTTGGCACTGGCGACCTCTCTGGCCATGGCTCAAGTGAAACCCTGCGAAGAGCTCAAGAGCGAGATCGAGGCGAAGATCAAGAACAACGGCGTGACGGTGTTTACACTCACGATCGTCGACAAGGATGCCGCCGAGGACGGCAAGGTTGTCGGAACCTGCGAGGGGAGCACGAAGAAAATAGTCTATAAGCGGGGCGCTTCAGCCGCCGCTGACGCTACGACGAAGCAATAATGAAAAAAGCCCGCGCTGGCGGGCTTTTCTTGATCCCAATCGCCGCCCCGCCCTTATTTGATCTTCGCTTCCTTGTAGATCACGTGCTTGCGGGCCTTGGGATCGTATTTCTTGATCTCCAGCTTTTCCGGAGTGGTGCGCCGGTTCTTCGTCGTCGTGTAGAAGTGGCCGGTCCCGGCTGTGGATTCGAGCTTGATCTTCTCGCGCATGTCGGTGACTTCCCGTTAGACTTCGCCGCGCTTGCGCAGGTCGGCAAGCACCGCTTCAATGCCCTTCTTGTCGATGATGCGCAAGCCGGCGTTGGATATGCGCAGCCTCACCCAGCGCTTCTCGCTTTCAACCCAGAAGCGGCGGTATTGTAGGTTTGGAAGGAACCGGCGCTTGGTCTTGTTGTTCGCGTGAGACACGTGGTGTCCCACTTGAGGGGTCTTGCCCGTGATTTGGCAGACGCGTGCCATGGACTGCTCCGAAGCGGAAAGCGCGCATTATAGGCGGGTCGCCGAAGCGCATCAAGCTCGGGGAGGCTAGAGCAGTCCGCGCTCGGCGAAGGACAGGGTGCGCGTTCCGGCGACGATAAAGTGGTCGAGTACCTGTATGTCCACCAGTGCCAGCGCAGACTTGAGCGAGCGGGTGAGGATTTCGTCCGCGTGGCTCGGTTCGGCAACGCCGGACGGATGGTTGTGCGCGAAAATCACCGCCGCGGCGTTGTGCTTCAGCGCGCATTTCACCACCTCGCGCGGATAGACGCTGGTCTGCGTGAGCGTGCCGCGGAAGAGCTCCTCGCTGGCAACCACGCGGTGCTGGGCGTCGAGCAGCACGACGACGAATACCTCGTGATCGCGCCCAGCCAGCGTCAGGCGCAGGTAATCGCGCACCGCCCGCGGGGAGCTAAGAGCGCTGCACGAGGCACTCTCCTCCCTGAGAGCGCGCCGCGCCAATTCCAGCGCGGCCTGCAGCTGGGCGAGCTTGGCGGTGCCCAGTCCTGGTGTATCCTCGAGCTTGTCCGATCCGGCTTCAAGCAGACCCGCGACGGACCCGAAACGGCCGATAAGTTCACGTGCCACGTCCACTGCGCTCTTCCCCCTGACTCCGGTGCGCAGCAGAATCGCTAGGAGCTCGGCGTCCGCGAGCGATGCGGGGCCCAGCGCCAGCAGGCGCTCCCGCGGCCGTTCCTGGAGGGGCCAATCGGTAATTGCCATGGAATTCGCTTAAAATCTCCCCTTTCCCGGCTTAACGCAGCACGGGGATCTGAGATGACCGACGTTTCCGGAAAGAAGATTCTGCTCGGAATTACCGGCGGCATCGCCGCATACAAGGCGGCGGAGCTGACGCGCCTTTTCGTCAAGGCGGGGGCCGACGTTCGCGTCGTCATGACCGAAGCGGGATGCCGATTCATCACGCCAACCACCTTGCAGGCCCTTTCCGGGAAGCCGGTTTTCACCGACATGTGGGATCCGGGTGTGCCGGACAGCATGGGACACATCGAGCTGTCGCGCGACCGGGACCTCATCGTCGTCGCGCCGGCAACGACCGATTTCCTTGCGAAACTGGCCAACGGCTTTGGCAACGACCTGCTCTCGACCTTGTGCCTCGCGCGCCGGTGTCCGCTCATGATTGCGCCTGCGATGAACGTGGAGATGTGGCGGAGCCCGGCGACGCAGCGCAATGTCGAGCGCCTGCGGGCCGATGGTGTCGCCATTCTGGGTCCCACGGAAGGGGACCATGCCGATCGCGAGGGGGGAATGGGACGGATGCTCGAGCCCGAGGAAATCTTTGCTGAAGTCGCCGTGGCGTTGGGTCCCAAGGCGCTTTCCAAAAAAAAAATCCTGATCACGGCCGGGCCCACCTATGAGCCGATGGATACCGTGAGAGGGGTGACGAATCAAAGCTCGGGCAAGATGGGCTACGCCGTGGCGCAGGCCGCCGCTGAGGCAGGAGCGGAAGTCACCTTGGTTTCCGGGACAACCTCGCTCAATGCTCCGGCAGGCGTCGAGCGAGTGGACGTGGTAACCGCAGGCGAGATGCACAAGGCGGTGATGGCCCGTGCGAGAGACGCCGACGTGTTCATCGCGGTCGCCGCTGTTTCTGACTACCGTCCCGCCGATCCCAAGTCGCGCAAGATCAAGCGCGGCAACGGACATCTTGACCTGGAGCTTGTACCCAACCCCGACATCCTCGCCGACGTTGCCGCCTTGCCCCAGGGGCCGTTCTGCGTGGGCTTCGCCGCGGAAACCGAGGACCTGATCGCCAATGCTCAGGCGAAGCGCAAGAAGAAGGGAGTTCCGCTCCTCGCGGCAAACTTGGCACAGGAGACATTCGGGAAAGACACGAACGCGCTCACGCTTCTCGACGACAGCGGCGTACACGAGCTGACGCGGGCGCCGAAGATCGTGCTTGCGCGCCAGCTGGTCGCGCACATCGCCAAGATGCTGCCCAGGCGCGCGACCCGCGTTTGAAGACCCTCGACGTCAAGATCCTCGACCCCCGGTTGCGCGAGGCGATGCCGCACTACGCCACGGCGGGCGCGGCAGGGCTCGATTTGCGCGCCTGCATCGAGGGTCCGGTAACGCTTGCACCGGGCTTTTCAGAACTCATTCCCAGCGGTATCGCCATTCATCTTGCCGACCCCGGGCTTGCGGCTGTGGTTCTGCCGCGTTCCGGACTCGGGCATAAGCACGGTATTGTGCTCGGCAACCTCGTCGGGCTGATCGACTCGGACTACCAGGGACAGGTGATGGTTTCGGTCTGGAACCGATCGAGCCTGGCATTCACGATCAATCCGATGGACCGCATCGCCCAGCTCGTGGTGGTGCCAGTGGTACAAGTCAAGCTGAACGTCGTGGCGGAATTCAACCAGAGCTCCCGCGGGGCAGGGGGGTTTGGGAGCACAGGCAAGGCTTGAGCAAGAGGACCTTCACCTCTTGCCCGCCGCACCGGTACCCCGAGCCTAGGGCATAGTCGACGCAGCAGCGATGCTCCCACAAGATTTTCATCCTATCCTCCGGCGCTGGTGGGAGACGCGCTTCCGCGGGCCTGGCAGCGAGCAGGTATCGCCGCCGACACCGGCCCAACTGGAAGGATGGCGGGCAATCCGCAAGGGCCACCACACACTGATCGCTGCGCCGACCGGCTCGGGCAAGACGCTCGCCGCGTTCCTCACCTCAATCGATGAGCTGCTGCGCGAGAGTCTCGAAACCGGAGGGCTGCCCGACGAAGTGCGCGTCATTTACGTCTCTCCGCTCAAGGCCCTTTCGGCCGACATTCACAAGAACCTCGGCGAGCCGCGCCGCGAAATACGACGCATCGCAGAGGAGATGGGCATTGCGTCCGCTCGGATCACCGCGGCCGTCCGCAGCGGAGACACGCCGCAGGCGGAGCGTGCGGCGATGCTGCGAACGCCGCCTCACATCCTCGTCACGACACCGGAATCGCTATACTTGCTGCTTACCGCCGAACGTTCGCGCGAGATGCTGAAGACGGCGCGCGTCGTCATCGTCGACGAGATTCACGCGGTACTGGAGTCGCGGCGAGGGGCGCACATGGCGTTGTCGCTTGAGAGGCTTCAGCACGTGTGCGGCCGACCCCTGCAGCGCGTCGGCTTGTCCGCGACCCAGAATCCGATCGAGGAAGTGGCGCGATTTCTCGTCGGTTCGGACGCTCTCGGCTGCACTATCGTCAATCGGGGTCACAGGCGCGATGTCGATCTCGCAATCGAAGTGCCCGGTTCACCGCTGGAAGCCGTGATGTCGGCAGAAGTGTGGCAGGAGATCTACAAGCGCCTAGTCGAGCTGATTGAGTCGCACCGGACCACGCTCGTCTTCGTGAATACGCGGCGCCTTGCCGAGCGCATGGCATTCCAGTTGAGCGAGCGGCTCGGGGCCGGGAATGTCGCTGCCCATCATGGCAGCCTTGCAAAAGACGCGCGGCTCTCTGCGGAAGCGAGACTGAGAGATGGCCGGCTCAGGGTGCTGGTTGCGACGGCCTCGCTTGAGCTCGGCATCGACATCGGGCATGTTGATCTCGTCTGCCAGATCTCTTCGCCCCACCGGATTGCGACGCTCCTGCAGCGAGTAGGGCGCTCGGGCCACACGGTCACGGGTTTCCCCAAGGGGCGGCTTTTCCCGCTCACGCGCGACGACCTGGTCGAGTGCACCGCGATGCTGCGCTCTGCAAGGGACGGCGAGCTTGACCGCGTCCTCATCCCCGACAAGCCGCTCGACGTGCTCGCCCAGCAGGTCGTCGCCGAAGCCGCCGCCGAGGAGTGGGATGAGGTTGAACTCTGCGAGCTCTTTCGCCGAGCCTATCCGTACCGCCAGCTGACCGGGACCGAGTTCGCTGAAATCGTCTCGATGCTCGCAGGCGGCTATGCGACAAAACGCGGCCGGCGCGCCGCGCTCGTGCACTACGATGCCGTGCACCGGAAGCTGCGCGCACGCAAGGGCTCGCGCATGACCGCCCTCCTTTCCGGTGGCGCGATCCCGGAAGTGTTTGACTTCCGCGTGCAGCTTGATCCCGAGGGTACTTTCATCGGCACGTTGAACGAGGACTTCGCGATCGAATCGCTCCCGGGAGACATTTTCCAACTCGGCAACACATCCTGGCGCATCCTGCAGATCGGCAACGGCGTCGTGCGTGTCGCCGATGCGAAGGGTCAGCCTCCTTCGATACCCTTCTGGCTTGGCGAGGCGCCCTCGCGCAGCGACGAGATGAGCGCGGCGGTCTCGAGATTGCGCGCGGCCGCGGACACGCGGCTTCCGGGCCCGGACCAGCCGAGAGGATCTGAGGAGCTGGAGAAGGCGACGGCATGGCTCGAGCAGGACTACACGCTGTCGCGCACCGCGGCGGAGCAGGTGGCGGCCTACCTCGCCGAGGGCAAGCGTGCGCTCGGTGTCGTGCCGACCGCAGAGACTCTCGTGCTCGAGCGCTTCTTCGACGAAGCGGGAGGAATGCAGCTTGTACTTCACGCGCCGCTCGGCAGCCGCGTCAACAAGGCTTGGGGACTCGCGCTTCGCAAGAAATTCTGCCAAAGCTTCAATTTCGAGTTGCAGGCAGCAGCCACCGAGGAAGCGCTCGTCCTTTCGCTCGGGCCCGCGCATTCGTTTCCCCTCGACGAGGTATTCCGATATCTGAATCCTAAGACAGTGCGTGAAACGCTTGTCCAGGCGCTTCTCGACTCGCCGATCTTCCAGACGCGCTGGCGCTGGACCACGACGCTCGCGCTCGCGGTGCCGCGCAGCCGCAACGGAGCACGCCTGCCCGCGCAAATCCAGCGCATGATCGCCGAGGAGCTGCTCGCCGCGATTTTTCCGGACGCGGCAGCCTGCCTCGACAACATCCAGGGCGCGCGTGAGATCCCCAGGCACCCCCTCATCGACCAGACGCTGCGTGATTGCCTCGAGCAGGCGATGGACTTGCCGCAGCTGGTATGTTATCTGGAGCACATTTTTTCCGGGAAGCTGAAATGCGTCGCGCGCGATACCCCCGAGCCCTCGGTGTTCTGCCACGAAGTCCTAAATTCGGCCGTCTACACCTTCCTCGACGACGCACCGCTCGAGGAGCGACGCACGCGCGCGGTCTATACGCGACGTGCCAACGAGCCGCGGAACGCGGATGACCTGGGGGCTCTCGATCCCCAGGCGATCGATCGCGTGCGGGAGGAGGCCTGGCCGGTGGCCAACTCGGCAGATGAGCTGCACGATGCACTGCTGCTTGCGGGATTCATTCGGGCGACGGAAGCGGCGCCGCATTGGGGGGCAGTGTTCGATCAGCTCGTCGGTGCCGGGCGGGCATTCGACGCAAAAGGGTTCTGGATCTCGGTGGAGCGTTTCGACGAGCTGGACGCCGTGATCCCGCAGAGGGCTGGGCCGCAAATGCCGGAGCGCCTGCGGAAGGCGTGGACGCGGGGGGAGGCTGCGCGCGAGCTCGTTCGCAGCCGAATGGAAGTGCTCGGGCCGGTGACGGCACGCCAGCTCGCCAACTCCCTTGATCTGGTAGAGAGCACGCTCATCGACGACGCGCTCCTCGCGCTCGAAGGCGAGGGCAAGCTCCTGCGGGGACGTTTTACGCCGATGCTCCCGGCGGACGTGCTCGAATGGTGTGATCGCAGGCTCCTCTCGCGCATCCACCGCTATACGCTCAACCGGCTGCGCGCAGAGATCGAGCCGGTCAGCGCCGCGGATTTCATGCGTTTCTTGCTGCACTGGCAGCACGCGGCGGGCGATACGCGGATGAAGGGCGTGGAGGGCGTTGCCGCCGTAATCGAGCAGCTCGATGGCTTCGAAGTCCCGGCCGGCGCATGGGAGAAGGATGTGCTCGCTGCGCGAGTACAGAGCTACGAGCCCGACTTCATGGACAGGCTGTGCCTTTCCGGCCGCATTGCCTGGGGACGGGTCGCACCGGTGAACGGCTCGGCCAAGGCGCCGCTGCGCAGCTCACCCGTCGCGCTGATGCTGCGCGAGCACGCAGCCCTATGGCGCGGGGTGAGCGAGGCCGATACCGAGGAACTGAGCTCGGAGGCACGCGCCGTATACGGAGCGCTCGAGAACCGCGGCGCGTCGTTCTTCCACGAGTTGGCGTCTGCCACCGGGCTGCTTCGCACGCAGGTCGAGCGCGCACTCGGCGAGCTCGCCGGCGCGGGTCTCGTGACCGCGGACAGCTTCAGCGGCCTGCGCGCCCTTCTTGCACCCTCCGACAAGCACAGGCGCCGCTCCCGGCGCAAGGGCTCCGATGTGGGCGTTGACACGGCCGGACGCTGGGCGCTTCTCCGCGGCGAAGGGGTCTCCGACGATGCCACGCGCATCGAAGGGATCGCTCGCAGCTTGCTCGCGCGCTACGGGGTGGTGTTCCGGGTGCTCCTCACCCGCGAGTCGCGGCTGCCGACTTGGCGAGAGCTCGCTGCCGCATATCGGCGCCTGGAGGCGCGCGGCGAGATTCGCGGGGGGCGCTTCATTTCAGGTTTTGGCGGCGAGCAGTTCGCCTTGCCGGACGCGGTGGGGCGACTGCGCGCGGTAAGGAAGCTCGAGAAGAACGACGAGTTCATCGCGCTCTCCGGCGCCGACCCCCTGAATCTCGTTGGCATCGTCACGCCGGATGCACGGGTCGCAGCGATTGCCCCAAACCGGGTGCTGTTCCGCGACGGCCTTCCGATCGCCGCGCTCGAGGGTGGAAAAGTGCGCCGCCTTGCGGCTTCCGAATTTGACGAGGCGACGCTGAAGTCCCTTTTCTGGCGGCGGTCGACCGCAGAGCTGGCCCTGCATCCTCTCTCGGAAGCCGCCCGCAGGCGGTGGCTTGCGCACCGGGTGCGCGTGCCATTGCCCGGCTGAGCGGGACCGGCGATCGCGGTGCCTTGCTCCCTAGTCCAGCATGTCTGACCAGATGTTTTGCGCCCAGGCCCACCCATAGGCGCCCTCGAGCTCATTGCGGGTGGCTGACACGCCGCTTGCGCTCGGCACTACGGTGAAGGTCTTCTGAACGGCATCGTAGCGGTGCACCGAAGCGACGTGGATGACTTCCTTGTCGCTGACGAAGCTGTAACAGGTATTGGCGATCACGGGTTGTGGATCGGGTTGGCGGCCGTTCATGAGCTCGATGATCGCGGCTGCCGCGAGCTTACCGTGGTTGTTCGCCATGTGACCAGACTTCGGCATCGCCGGCGCCGATAGCGTCGCGTCGCCGAGGACATGAATGTCCTTGCGAGCCAGGGATTCCATCGTAAGCCAGTTCACGCCGCACCAACGCGTGCCCCCAGTCGTGAGGCCAGCGTTGCGCGCGATCTCTCCGGCCCGCATCGGTGGAAGCACGTTGAGGACGTCACCCTTGATCGTATCGAAGTCGGTCTTGACCACCATGGCGCGAGCGTCTAGCGCTCTGACTTCGGTATTGTTGCGATACTCGATAATGCCCTTGTAGAGGTCGCTCCAGGCGGCCTTGAAAAGCGCGGGCTTCGAGACCACGTCTTCATTCGCGTCGAGGAGGAGCACTTTGGAGCGCGGCTTCGCCTGCTTGAAATAGAACGCCACCTGGCACGCACGCTCGTAGGGTCCCGGCGGGCAGCGATAGGGCGTGCGCGGAATGGCGATGACGAACACGCCGCCGTCGCGCATGGCCTCGAGCTGCCGCCTTAGCGCCGCGGTCTCCGGGCCAGCCTTCCAGGCGGTGAGAGCCGTCTTCTGCGCTTCGGCATCGTAGCCCTCGATCTCATCAAACATGAGGTCGACGGCCGGTGACACGATCAGTCGGTCGTAGGGAAGGTCCTCGATGCGTCTCAGCGAAACCTTCTTCTTCTCGGGGTTGATAGCCGTTGCCTCGTCGTGCAGCACGCGCACGCCATGGTTCCCCAGCCGCGCATAGCTGCGGGTAATGTCGGCCATGCTTCTCACTCCCCCGAGCACGAGGTTCGACGCGGGGCAGGAGACGAATTCGGCGTTGCGCTCAATCAGTAATACTTCGATCGTGTCCCGGCCCCACAGCCGGAGGTATTTTGCGGCTGTTGCTCCGCCATAGCCCCCACCGATAACGACGACCCGACCGAGCGGCTTGGCCGGGGCGGTCGGCCCCGTCGCGCAGCCATCCAGGAGCGAAGCTGCCGTCGCAGCACCGGAGATTCTCAGAAAATCCCGTCGGTTGATGAACCCGCCCATCATTAACTTCTATTTGAGTCTTTGCGAAGAGAAGGGGCGC
>Ga0335085_10015818_pt1 | contig 10925 bp, 10 predicted proteins | sample Lox_Sample_45_FD_206712 | JGI IMG/M metagenome (GOLD analysis project Ga0335085, IMG submission 206712) | Soil microbial communities from Loxahatchee National Wildlife Refuge, Florida, United States - Lox_Sample_4.5 | ecosystem: Environmental > Terrestrial > Soil > Wetlands | place: USA... | reverse complement strand
GCGGTTCCCACGGAGGTGGACGCAGGTAGATGGCCTCATCAATTCGAAGCTCTGGCGGCCGGCGGCATTAACCGTCGGCCGCTGCGTTTTTGGGGGTAGCGATGGAAGAAATGATTCAAGCCATCAGCCCGGAGAGAACCCGGGAACTGCCGCGATTGGGCGGACAAACGGCGGACCTCCAGAACCGGTCCGCACCACTCGCTTCGTCTGCGGCCTCTTATTCCTGTGCATTCATGAAAGACGTGGCCGCCCTCGCATCGAGCGCCACTTATTCTTGCGGAGATGCGCGCACGTCTGCGGTACCCGGACCAATTCCCATGCTCCCAGGCCCTCATCAGAGCCGCACTGCGTGGCTCTTCACGTACTCGTCGACCCTGCGAACCATCGGCCCGATGTAGTGGTATGGTTCGGCGTAGGCGACTCCATATTGTTTGCCGAAGACGGCATCCTGGTAGAGGACAAAGTTCTTGATGTACTCGCGGTTGGCGGTGTCATCGTTGTCACCCAGGATCGCCAGCTTCAAGCCTTGTTGGGCAAGGGAAGCGCGCAAGCGCTGGCCGGCTTCCCCGGAAGGCCCTTGCGTCACATTGGCCATGGCCGCATACACCTTCTGATCGAATACCGAACTGATGTCCACCACCCGATTGACCAACTGCGGGCCGCGCGCGAAGTAGTATTTCTCCCGCACGGAGTGAGGTTTCAAGCCAACCTCGAAATGCTCGGGAAAGTCCCAGTGCCCGCCGGCCATCCAACAGGCCGATTCCACGCACTGAGCGGTCACGTAGTGGTCGGGATTCTCTTCGTAATGGCTCCACGGGTCGTAGCAGATCACCGTGTCAACCTTCATGGCGCGGAAAATGAAAATCAGGCGGTCGCGGATTTCCACCCGCGATTCCCCGTCCAGGCGGTGATTGCGATAGTAGAGATCGAACACTTTGGGAATTCCCAGGCGACGGGCGAGCTCAAAGTGCTCGGTTTCATTCTTGTAGATCACTTCGCCGATAGTCTTCCCGCGGCCTGCACACTCTGTGTTGGTGATGCGGATAAGAATCCCGGTGTATCCCTCTTTGATCAGTTTGAGAACCAAACCCGCGGAGAATTCGGGGATATCGTCGGCATGAGGCTGAATGGCCGCCAGGACTTTGCCTTTGTGCGGCTGCCCGGGTTGTTCTCGTTCGACAAACACATCGGCGTGTTCGGAAATATTCATGTCGTCTTGCGGGGCGGGGGGTACGCCACCGAGGGCTGCGCCTCCCACCAGTGTTTTGCCCAGAAATTCTCGTCGTACCATTGAACCCTCCTCTGATGTTTATCCAAAAATGCCGCAGAGGAATCCGCTGGGTGGCGGATACCTTCGCGCTGCTGGGTGATCGCCCTTTAGCCGGAATACCCATGCGGAACTCCCGGCGCCGCTCAGTGTACACCGATACGGCCTCCTGTGACCTCGCGAGCTGGAAAGTTTGAAGGGGAGAACGGGGGCCGGTGGCGTGTCGGGCGTGATGCTCAGAAGGGCCACGGAGCAGCACAAAACGTGCGTGCTTCGGCGCTAGATTGTTGGTAGCCACGGAAAGCGCATTTCTGTCCGTGGGTTTCTCTGCGCATTTTCATTGGGGATTGGGGCCGGCACAACGGCGCCCACGCTGTGGGTGAAACTACGGAACGATGATATGAAAAACCCACGGTCAGAACTACATTGACCGTGGCTACCAAGCCCCCGGGGGCGGCGTGTTCGGACCTTGGCACGTCCGTCCGCCCTCAGGCCGCCCCTTGCACCCCCTCCCGTTGCTCGCGTACCGCGGCCAGCAGCGCGTCCCATCCTTTCACGAACATACTGCGGAAGGATTGCAGAGGGGCGTAATCGGCGAACTCTTGGATCGCCAATCCATCCTCGACGTACGTGTTGCGGAAGTCGGGAAGTCTCTCGCACAGTTCGTCGACCAAGACTTGCGGAGCAGGGGCGTCGATGAGGTGGCCCACCTGATGTTCATAGACCCCGTGGCGCGCAATCCCTTTCGGCCAATGGGCAATGAGCGGCGTACTGATTCCGCCCGCGCGCAGCACGGAGAAAATCAAATGCATAGTCCGTGAAAACGTTGGTGGCATAAAACTCCCCGGGGCATATTGCCGCTCCAGTCTTCCCGCCGGTAGCCGCACGTATTTGGTCGGGTCCCAGTAACTACCCATGCCGCCGATGCCCGCTTGGTGAGAATAGAGTCATGTTAAGAGCGAGGCGCACGAGGGGCAGCAGCGCGCACAGTTGTGGAATTCCGTAAAACGGATTCCACCTTTTGCCAGCTGGTCCACGTTGGGAGTGTGAATCTCTCCGCCGTGACATCCAAAGTCGGAGGACCCAACGTCATCCGCCAAAATGATGATGATGTTCGGGCGGGATCGATTATCGCGGGCCAAGCCGCCCAACGGCAGCGCACCTGCCAGTTTCAAAAACTCGCGCCTTTGCATTGTTGACGCCCCGCATCGAATTCTTGATTGCTTCAGTGAACCATTGCCCCGCCCGCTGCTATTGAAAAACTCTGCTGGATTCTTCCCGATGTGGCAAGACTTTCGTAGGGCACAAGAAATTCGAGATGTTCTTGTCGAGCTCATCGCGAATCATAAGTACGAGCGGAAACTCCATTACGCGCGCCATCCCTCTCACTCGGATTTTTTGCTAAGCTACTATTCCGGTTAGAGGTAAGTACGGACGACGAATGGCAGATCAACGAGTCTTGATTTTGGCGGATGATTTGACGGGAGCGCTCGAGGTGGGCGCCAAGTTCGCCGCGAATGGAGTGTGTTCGATCGTGCTGTCAGGATCCTCTTCGTTGCCAGATGTGGAACGCTCGCTTGTTGGCGCCTGGGTGCTGAACACAGAAACTCGGCACGTGGCGGCCGCCGAAGCAGCCCAACGCGTCTTTTCAATCGCGCAGGCAGGCCTTCAACAGGGATTTAATTACATCTACAAGAAAACCGACTCGACCCTCCGTGGGAATATCGGCGCCGAGCTTGGCGCATTGGTCGGGGCCGCGTCCGGCGCGCCGGTGCTCTACGTCCCCGCCTACCCGAGAATGGGGCGAACGGTTCGAGATGGCTGCCTATACGTTGACGGGGTTCCCGTAGGCGCTACCACCTTCGGAAAAGACCCGCTGAATCCCGTAGCAGAAAGTCACATCCCGACCCTGCTGGCGGGGCAGTGCGAGGTTGAAGTCCGGGTGTGCGCGGCGGCGGGGTTGCTTGAAAACCAACAATGGGGCATTACGGTCTACGACGGGGAATCGGACGCGGACTTGGAAGCCGCGGCGAAGGCCTTCATCTCATCCACAGCTTTCCGATTGGCGGCCGGGCCGTCGGGTTTCGCAACACACCTGTCCCGCTGGATGAATCTTCCCCGCTCTGCGCCATCTGCTCTGCCCAAGGCACGGAGAGGACTGGTCGTGAACGGCAGTCTGCATGTGCTGTCGCTCCGGCAGTTGGAGCAAGCAAAACGCGATGGATTCCGGTCCATCAACAGCCGGTCAATTCCCCCTACACTCGCGGAAGAAGGTTGGATTATTCTGGAGCATGTGGGTGACACTGCCCATGCGAGCGTGGAATTCGGGATGGGCCTGGCGCGGGTAGTGTGCGACTGCCTGGCACGCTCGCCGGTGGATGCCGTGGTGATATTCGGCGGCGACACGGCGCACGCCATTGTCAAGGCGCTCGGAAATCCATCTGTGCATCCCATCGGCGAAGTTATGGAAGGCATACCTATTTCCCGGATTGAAGCAAAAGACATCAACCCGAACGTTGGGCATGGGGATCGCGGCCTTATCATTGTTACTAAGGCTGGAGGTTTTGGGCCCATTGATGTTCTTGCGCGAATTCGCAGCTTGCTAACGGAAGGGTGAAAGTAATGCAACCACTTTTCGGCGTCACGATGGGCGACTCGAGCGGAGTGGGTCCCGAGATTCTTTTGAAGGCATTCAGGGATGGCGAGATTAAGATGCCCATCGTGGCCTTTGGAGATTTGGAAGCTCTTGAATACTACAATCAACGCCTGGGGTATGGTGTGTCCCTGCGAAAGATCGCAAAGCCCGGTGAGTTTTCCGCCGGCCTCTTGAACGTCGTCGACGCCGGCGTCATGACTCGCGAGGACATGGCGGTAGGCAAACTCAGCGCGCAGTCGGGGAAGGCCGCCCGCGAATACGTCGTCGCCGCAGCACGCGCCGCACTGGCGGGGGAAATCGCCGCGATGATTACTCTTCCCATGAATAAGCAAGCTACCCAGATGTCGGATCCGCGCTTCACGGGTCATACGGAATTGATTGGGGAAGTTTGCGGCGTTGACGACGTCACGATCATGCTGGTGTCGGATCAACTCGTGGTGACCCATGTTAGCACCCACGTTTCGCTGGCCACGGCCATCGCTCGCGCCAAGCAAGCGCGCATCTCCACCATCATCCGCCTGACATGCGAGGCAATGCTGCGGCTGAAAGAGCACCCTCGCATCGCCGTTGCCGGATTGAATCCGCACGCCGGAGAAAACGGTCTGTTTGGTGACGAAGAAGTGAAGGAAATCAGCCCTGCCGTGGAATGGGCGAAAGCTCAGGGGTTGCCGGTCGAAGGGCCTTTCCCACCCGACACGCTCTTCTGCTGAGGCCAAACTGACGACTTTTGGAACACTTTTGGAACACTTTATGACTCTAGGCAGGCTATGAAAAACGGGAGGTATTGAAAACGAAGAGCTTAGATGGTGAGCCGTGAGGGAATCGAACCCCCAACCTACTGATTAAGAGTCAGTTGCTCTGCCAATTGAGCTAACGGCCCATCTTGGTTGATGGCAGCAAAGATTTTAGCACAAGATGCGAATATTCAGGAAGGATTCCCCAGAGGGATTCCGGGTCTCGTCTAACTCCGAGCGGAATGTTATCCTAAAGCTGCGCGTTGCGAACTTGCGGGCGCGCCATAGACAACTGACCGGGAGGCGCATGATGAAACTCTTGAATCTCGACTTTACACGCATTGCTCATGACACCTTCAAAATTAAGGGATCGAGTGTGATTTATACCGACCCTTTCAAAGTGGCAAACCGCGATGAAGCGGACATCGTTTTGCTCAGCCACGAGCACTTTGACCATCTCAGCCTGCAGGATCTCAACAAGGTGATCTTTCCGGGAACCACTATCATCGCGAGCTCGGTCTGCAAGGATGGGCTCAAGGATGTGAAGGTCAAGCAGATTCGTTATCTTGACCGGGGTGGAAAGATCACAGTCGGCAAGGTGGAGATGGCAGCGGTTCCCGCCTACAACCTGAACAAGTTTCGCGAGCCGGGTCATCCCTTTCATCCAAAGGATGGCAAAGGCCTGGGGTTTATCATTACTATGGACGGAACGCGCATCTACTACGCCGGCGACACGGATTTCATACCGGAGATGAACGATATCGCCGTGGACATCGCCTTGCTTCCGGTTTCGGGAACCTATGTGATGACTGCGGAAGAAGCGGCGGAAGCGGCGCTGGCCATTCATCCTCAGATCGCCGTGCCCATGCACTATGGCGCCATCGTGGGAAGCGAAGCCGACGCTACCAAATTCAAAAGCCTCGTAAAACATTGCCAAGTTGAAATCGTGTAACGGGCGCGTGTGTTACCGATGATCAATTGACCAAACTTCGCCTATGCGCGTCGTTCTGATTGCACTGGAAGCTCACGCCCCCACCTGAGAGAGCGTTTCGCGGCCGCTGGTTTTTGCTTAGGTGCTGTGGCTTTGAGCCTCGCGTTGGTTGCTCCCAGCATTTCCTCGAAACTTGACCGGAATCTCCGGCTCACCGGATCCCAGTAGACGCGTTTCCTCCATCGACAATCGGAAATCGCAAATCGTCAATTCCCCTTGGCCCACGCCATGCCGTCAGCAAGCTTTCCCGCCTCAATAATCTGATCCACCTTCCAGGTCTGTAGATTGATCGCCGCCACTTTCATGCTCTGGTGGCAGGAGACGTAGGCCATCTGCCCGTCGGGCCGGACCAGCACTTCCTGAGGCTCCTTGGGAACATCGATGGAGCGCACCACGCTCATGGAGCTAAGATCGACCACCGCCACCTTGCCGGGTTTGGGAAGTGTTACAAGCAGCCACTTGCCGTCAATCGTCGCGCCCGTGCCATAAGCGAGCCCTTCGAGGGGAATCCACTTGGTAACCTCGTTTTTGGCGGTGTCGATGACGGCGAGTTGCGGTTGCGTCTGGTCCGCCGTGAACACCCAACGATCATCAGGCGAGAGCGCAATGCGCTGCGTCATTTTCGATACATGAATGACTGTGAGGGTCTTGCGAGCTTCCAGATCCAACACGCTCACTGTGCCCGCTCCGACGTTCGCCGTGTAGCCGCGCTTGCCGTCGTGGCTGATGGCCAGCATGTGCGATTCCGGCTGGCCGGTGGGTACGGAGCCCAGAATGCGCAGGCTGCTGGGGTCAATGATGGTGACGGATTCGCCTAACTCGGTGGTGACATAGAGCAAGCCGTTCTGAGGCCCAAACACCGCGCAGTGCGGACGCAGCGGCTTGCCCAGGTGGAGCGTATCCACCAGCTTGCGCGAGGCGACGTCGATCACGGCGATGTTTTCACCATTCGTGCCGGGCTTGCCGACGCCGGAATTGCCATAAATGGGAACAAAAGCGCGGCGTCCGTCCGGCGAAGCCGCCACCTCGTGGCCGGTAATGCCCCCCTCATCGATCGTGGCAATCTGCTTGCCCGCAACTGGATCGATAATACCCAGCGTATGATCACCTTTATTGGCAATGAGCAGCACGCCGCGTGATGGCGCGGGGCTCCTGGGTGCGGCCGAGATCAGTGTTACGGCCAGCAATCCCCCCGCGGCCAGCAGCAAACGAAGTGTCCAGCTTTCCATAAGAAACCTCCCAAATTGTGAGTGCCTTGGCGCCCCGTCAGCCCTAAGCAGGAGGAAATTCTAATCCAAAGGCACGGCAACTTCAACCGGCGGATGCGGCGCGGTCAGCGTGGCGCCGGCCTGCGCGGCGCAATATGCCGGGCGAACCTGGATTTCCAGCACCTTTCCTGGAGCCATTGATTGCGGGAGGGGGTTTCTCACAGAGGTCGCCGAGACAGGGTACAGAGCCCACAGAGGTTCCGGCGTGTTCTCCGTGGCCTCTGTGATTGAGTGGTGCGGGAATTCAGAAGTGAACACACTCTGCATTACTAATCCCGCGATTCTTCGCGGCGCGCGAAGATTTTGTGCCACGGGCATCTTGCCCGTGCTCGGGCATGGCCAAGATGGCCATGGCACGGCTTTGGTTGCGGCACTGCCTCGCTGTGAACTCTGTGTGAAACGCCCTAATGTTTGCACTTCGGTCGTCGTATTCATGAATGATCCGCGTTATGGCACGGCATCGCGTTCCGCCGCACATTCCGCGCACGGACATAAGCTGCGGAGATACGGGAAGGCATAGATACCGCTGGAGTGGCCATCGCTCCAATAGATTTGCAGGGCGTAGCGGCCCACCAGTTCGGCGCGCTCCGGGTGCAGCGGTTTCTGGCCAAGGATCGGCAGGCCCCCCACCGCCTGCTCCTCCACCGGAGCCGCTTCATCGCAGGTCGCACAGGGGCATTTGCCGCGCAAATAGCGATACGCATAAGCGCTCTCATGGCCGTCCGACCAATGGATGGTGAGCGTGTTGTTGCCGGCAGCGAGTTTAATCTTGGTGGGTGTGAGCGGCATAGTCGTGAGAAACTTGTCCTTTGTCCTTGGTCACTTGTCTTTGGTCCTATGTCCCGGGTCTGTTGTCCGTCGACCATCAACCGTCGATGCCCGCAGTCCCGGCCTGGGAGTGGCGTCCAATAGGCAAGGTGGGCCTAGAGCCAAGGGCAAATGACCAAAGACCCATGACAAAGGACAACGGACCACGAACAAGTGACAACTAACTACTCAATACTAATATCTCCCTGCGTATCATGGTCGGAGGCACTAACCTGCTCTGCCAGCGCCGCGGCGACCTCCTGGAAGGCCTTGCCGTAGACGGTTGAGTCGTCCAGGGCCACGGGCTTGCCGGAATCGCTGTTCTCGCGGATCGACACGTTCAGGGGGATTTCGCCGAGGAAGGCATAGTTGAGCTTCTTCGCCGCCTCGCGCGCGCCGCCGTGCCCGAAGATTTCCTCGCGGTTCCCGCACTTGGGGCACAGGTAGTAGCTCATGTTTTCCACCACGCCGAGGATGGGTACGTTCAACTTTTGAAACATGGCGATGGCTTTGGACGCCACGGTGAGCGCCAAATCCTGCGGCGTGGAAACGATCACCGCGCCGGTAAGCGGGATGGTTTGCGAAAGGCTCAACTGGATATCACCGGTTCCCGGCGGCATGTCCATGAGCAGGTAATCGAGCGCTCCCCAGCGCACGTCGCCCAAAAACTGCTGGATGGTTTTGTGCAGCATGGGACCGCGCCAGATCACCGCTTCGTCCTTGGGCAGGAAATACGCCATCGACATGATCTTGATGCCGTAGACGACGGGCGGCTCGATTTTGCCCTCCGCCACGAAGGGCGCTTCGGTGCCGCCCATCAAGATCGGCACGCTGGGGCCGTAAACGTCAGTGTCCAGCAGGCCGACTTTCGCTCCTGTCCGGTGCAGCGCCACGGCCAGGTTGGCCGCCACGGTGGATTTCCCCACGCCGCCTTTGCCGCTTGCCACCGCGATGGTGTGCGCAACCTGGGGGATCAGCGCACGGCTGGGACCGCGTCCCGGCACCGGTGCCGCCACCCGCACCTCCACGTCACGGACGCCCAGCGCCAAGACTGCCGAGCGTGCTTGTACGACCATTTGGTCGCGCGCCGGACTGGGCGGCGTGGAAAACTGCAGCGCGAATGAAACGCGGTTATCGCCAACTTCCAATTCCTTCACCAAGCCCAGCGTGACGATGTCGCGCCCGGAGTCCAAATCCTTGACCGCGCGCAGGGCGTTGACGACATCTTGCGGGCTGACGGAGCTGCTCATGCACGATCTCCCTTAGGTTTCAGCGTTAACTGGAGCATTCATTCTGCGGTGTGAGCGTGGGTTTGTCAAACGCCTGCCGCTCTGGGAAGTAGGTCATTTTGAAATTGTAGCGGCGGCCTCCCCGCGCCGTTGGAAGTTTCCATATTCACTTGGGGTCCGGCTCACGTGCCGGAAACCACCCCGGCGCCTTGGGCGACGGGGTGGTGCTGAGCAGGAAGATGTAGAAACTCCAAGCGGCGGTCTCCGGCTCCGACCCCAGCCCCAAGTTCCCAGCACCCAACACCCGCTGCACGACGCCGGATTTTCGCCTTCCTTTGTTTTCATCAACATCGCCGGATGCACCCGCGTTTTCACGAACAGAGGTCAGAAGTCAGGCGCGAGAGGTCACGAAGCAGATTCACCGCGTCAACCGCCAGCCCACGCCGCGGAAGATGCAGCCCCAAGTTCCCCAGCCCCCGGAACCCGCCCGCCTGACACCTGGCACCCGACACCGCGCACCTCGTACCTGTTTCTTCTTTCCCCTTTGTTTTCATCAACATCTCTAGACGAGCCCATAGGTCATTTGTTTTTATGAACATCTCCAGAACTCCCAGAATCCATATTTCCGGTCCTTTGTTTTCATACACATCTCTAGAAACAGGGGCATTGAAGGCATTTCCAGGGATATTTCCGTGCCCGACGCCTGCCCCCGCCCGGTTGGGTAGGCTAACATAGTATGGGATAAAAGGCAAGAGCAATTAATGCCGGAGTGGTAACGGGTCTCATCCTGAGGAACGGCCCAGCCACAGGAATCGTTGTGGATCGGACTATGTCCCCCCCTGGGGGCTCGGAGCCACGCGAATCATCCCGAGCCGCACACGCGGCGCCATAACGTGGCCCACGGCGAGCCAGCCGTGGGAAACCCGGATGAGGCAATAAATCCTTGAGCCCCGGCAGGGGCGGCAGAGGGTGTTCAGGTCTGTCGCCCCTGCCGGGGCTCGCACCGCACGCCTGCCCCTATCCCACGGCTCTCGCCGTGGGCCACAATCTGTCGCCCGCCCAATCGGGCTTTGGTGGCCCTGCCAATCTTAAGATAGAGCAGGGTAGCGCAGACTCTCAGTTTTCAGGAAGTCTGCGGCCTTTCTTTTCCCGACAGTGCGACGGTAGCATGACTGCCAGACATTTCACGGCGGCGGTCTTGGCAGGAGAATTGTAGGGGGAACTTACAAGCAGCGCCGGTGCGAGCAGGTCACCCAATGTGACTTCACTTGACAGCATCACCATGGGTGCCGATAATCCCAAGGTTGTGCCACGTGTTTCGACCGCATCCCGTCCGTTGCTACCCCGGTCCACTCCCGGCGACAAGCCTACAGCACGGCGAGAAGGTTGCCGCAAAGGCCGACGGGCACGTTCCAATTCCTTGAGGACGCGAGGCATCATTCCATGAATTGGCATTCCAAGTCAGGAAGCATACTTTTCTTGACCCTGCTTCTCCCCGGGCTCGCCCTGGCGGGCGGCGGGGAATCCGTAAAGGTCCAAAAGTTGACGGATTCGGTGGCGGTGTCCATTGCCGGCAAGGAGTTCGCCACTTACTACTTCGGCCCCAACTCCCCCAAACCGTACGTCTCCCCACTGCGCTCAGCGCAGGGCACCGTGGTGACGCGGGGATTCCCCATGCGTACGGACATTCCTGGCGAACGCCATGACCATCCGCACCACCGTGCCCTGTTCTTCGCGCACGGCGACATCAACGGAATCGATTTCTGGGGTGAGGGCACGGGCAACAAGCAGTCCCAAACCGCCAACGGCGTCTACTACCCCACCGCCGGGGAATTGCCAACCGGGAAAACCAGATTCGTCAAACTGGATGAAGTGAAGAGCAAGGGCCAGAGCGGGACGGTGAAGGCGGAATTCGAATTGGTGGGACCCGACGGGAAAGTCATCGGCTCGGAATCCCAGGAATACACCTTTAG
>Ga0335085_10015817_pt1 | contig 10925 bp, 8 predicted proteins | sample Lox_Sample_45_FD_206712 | JGI IMG/M metagenome (GOLD analysis project Ga0335085, IMG submission 206712) | Soil microbial communities from Loxahatchee National Wildlife Refuge, Florida, United States - Lox_Sample_4.5 | ecosystem: Environmental > Terrestrial > Soil > Wetlands | place: USA: Florida... | reverse complement strand
AGCCTCGGCTTCTGGAACACCCGGGGCCAGGCGTTCGAAGCCGCCGGGATGGTCGACTCGGCGGTGGCGGCGTACAAGGCGGCCGCGGCCCTCGCCCCCAACGACCCGCGGCCCAGCCTGCTGGTCGCGGCGACCATCCTGAATCACACGAACTACGACACCCTGCACGCGCCCAAGGGCGACACCGCCGCGCTCCGGGCCTATCAGAACGCGTTCGCGGACAAGATCGACGCGTCCAAGCCCTTCATTCAGCCCGCCCTGGCCGGCGCCGATACGACCCTCCGGATCAACGCCGCGGCCCTGATGCTCACGGCGGGGTCGGCCATCGCCCGGGCCGGCGCGTACGCGCGCGCCTATCCCTGGCTCGATCAGCTGCTCACCGTGGTCCAGCCCGCCACGCCGGGCGACACCCTGGGGCCCAAGCAGCAGATCCGGGTGCAGGCCAGCTTCTGGTACGGGCTGAGCTCCACCCTCACCATGGGGGACGTCTACACCCCCATGACGAAGGACAAGAGCTGCGACGAGGCCAAGGCCGTGAACGAGCGGCTGAACCGCACCCGGGACGCGCTGTTCGCGGGGGCCCGGATCGCTCCGGACATCGTCACGAAGATGCTCGGGTTCGTGGGGCAGTACGCCAAGGCGATGCCGCAGGTGAAGGCCGCGTTCAAGTGCACCAATTTCTGAGGCATTGAATTGACCTCGGGCCGCGTCTACATTTCCGCGCTCGCGATCCGGGGCTGTAGCTCAGCTGGTTAGAGTGCCGGTCTGTCACACCGGAGGTCGCGGGTTCGAGCCCCGTCAGCCCCGCTCCCGGCTCCGCCTGCTTCGGCAGACGGAGCCGGTGTCGCGTCTGGGGGGAGGGTGACCTCGAGCTTCCACGAGCCGGTCCTCGCCGCCGTGGTCCGGGAGTGGGCCGCGGGCGCCGCCCGGGCGGTCGACGGCACCGCCGGCGGCGGGGGCCATACCGCCCTCCTGCGGGAGGCGGGCGCCCGGGTCCTGGCCCTCGACCGGGATCCCGAGGCGCTCGCGGCGGCGCGGGAGCGCCTCGGCGACGAGGGGATCGAGTGGCTCGCCTCCCCCTTCGGCGCCCCCGCCGCTCTCGAGCGGGTCCGTGCCTTCCGTCCCGACCGCGTCCTCCTCGACCTCGGCGTCTCGTCCCACCAGATCGACGATCCCGCCCGCGGGTTCACGTTCCGTCCCGGCGCGGCGCTGGACATGCGGATGACGCCGGGCGCCGGCGTGTCCGCGGCCGACATTCTCAACACCTGGGGCGCCGAGCGTCTGGCCGAGGCGTTCGCGGAGGACGCCGACGAGCCGAAGGCCCGGCGCCTCGCGCGGATCGTGGTCCGCCGCCGGGAGCGCGGGCCCTTCCTGACCAGCGACGACTTCGTGAACGCGATCCGCGAGGCCCTGGGCCCCCGCTCGGGCCCCGCGGATTTCGCCCGGCTGTTCCAGGCCCTCCGGATGGCCGTGAACGGCGAGGCCGAGCAGCTCGCCCGGGCGCTCCCGGCGTTCCGCGACGCGCTCGTCCCGGGGGGGCGTCTGGCCGTGATTGCGTATCATTCAGGGGAGGACCGGGTGGTGAAGCACGCGTTCCGGGAGTGGGCGCGCGCCTGCGTCTGCCCGCCGGGGCAGCCCGTCTGCACCTGTCGCGGCCGCGCGCTCGGACGCGTGCGCACGCGGAAGGCCGTGACGCCGGGCCCGGAGGAGCTGGCGGCCAACCCGCGGTCCCGCTCCGCGCATTTCCGCGACTTCGAGGTGACCGGTGGCGCTTAAGGGACGGCACTGGGTGATGATCTGGCTGACGGCGTTCCTCGTCGCCGCCGGCTCGGTGGTGGCGCGCCAGACCGCGGCACTGCGCATCGCGCGCGCCCTGAACGACACCCGGGTCCGCCGGGCGGCGCTCGAAGGCCGCCGGGCCGACCTCGAGCGCCGGCTCCGCCTGGCGGAGTCCCGCGCCGTGCTGGTGCCCCGCGCGCAGGCGCTGGGCCTCCGCCTCCCGGCCGACTCCGAGATCATCATCCTGTCCGTGCCCGACTCCCAGGCCCCCTGACGTGGCGAAGCTCACGACGCGGCTCGGCGCCGTCGAGGCCGTGCTCGGCCTGCTCCTCCTCGCGCTCCTCGTCCGCTCGGCCCAGGTCCAGCTCTTCCAGGGCTCCCGTTGGGCCGCCGAGGCGCGGCAGGAACGCACCGAGCGCGTCGTGCTGGAGGCGCCGCGCGGCGCGCTGCTCGACCGCCACGGCACCCCGCTCGCCCTGACCCAGGAGACCTACCACGTCGGCGTGGCGCCCAACGAGCTGCGGGATCCCGACCGCGACCCCGTCACCATCGCGCGCGCGCTCCGGCTCCCGGCCGCCGAGGTGCAGGGGGAAATGGACCGGCGCTACGCCTATTTCGCGGGTCCCTTCAGCGCCGGGGCGGTGCAGGGCATCCGGGACCTCCACGGCGTCCACCTCGAGTCGGTGCTCAACCGCTTCTATCCGTCCCCCGATTTCGCCCGGGCCGTCATCGGCCGCGTGGGCGACGCGGGACAGAAGCCGTCGGGGCTCGAACGCACGCTCGACAGCCTGCTCGCCGGGACCCCCGGGGCGGCCGTGGTGCTCAAGGACCGCGCGGGCCGGGAATACGACTCGCCCGCGCGCCGGATCAGCACGCCCGTGCCCGGCAACGACGTCGTGCTGACGCTGGACGCGGAGCTCCAGGAGATCGCCCAACGCTCCCTGCGTCTCGCGCTCGACCGGATGGACGCGGAAGGGGGCGACGTGGTGATGCTCGACCCCGCGACCGGGGAGATCCTCGCGCTCGCGTCCGAGCGCCGCGACGGGGGCGTGCGCCCCTCGGCCCTCATCGACGCGTACGAGCCCGGGTCGGTGGCCAAGATCTTCACGGCGGGGGCGCTCCTCACCGACCACAAGATCACCCCCACCGACCGCGTGTCGGGGGAGGGCGGCCGCTACAAGATGCAGGACCGCACCCTGGTGGACGATCATCCCCTCCCGTCCCTCACGCTGGCGGACGCGATCCGCGTCTCGTCGAACATCGCGATGGCCAAGTTCGCGGCGCGCCTCTCGCCGGACCAGGAATACGGCATGCTGCGGGACTTCGGCCTCGGCGCGCCCACGGGCGTGGAGTTTCCCGCGGAGGCCTCGGGGCGCCTGCCCCTGCCGCGCGAATGGTCGCGGCCCACGCCCGCGTCGCTCGCCATCGGCTACGAAGTGTCGGTCACCCCGCTGCAGGTGGCCGCCGCCTACGCCGCCATCGCCAACGACGGCATCCTCCTCCAGCCCACGCTGGTGCGGGAGGTGCGGAGCCCCGACGGCGAGATCCTGTACCGGCACCGGCCCGAGCCGGTCCGCCGCGTCGTGTCCCCCGACGTGGCCCGCCAGCTGCGCGTGCTCCTGGCGGGGGCCGCGTCGAGCGGCGGCACCGGCGCGAGCGCCCAGCTGGCCACCTTCACGCTGGCCGCCAAGACCGGCACGGCCCGGCGGGTGGTCCACGGCCACTACGCGCCCGGCGAATACACGGCCTCCTTCGCGGCCCTCTTTCCCGCCGACCACCCCCAGCTCGTCGTCGTGGTGAAGATCGACAACCCCCGGAAGGGGAGCTATTTCGCGGCGGAGACCGCCGCGCCCGTCACCCGCGCGATGCTCGAGCAGGCCCTGGCCTCCCGCACCGTGGCGCTCGACCGGGCCCGGCTTTCCGCCCCGGCCCCGGCCGCCGATACCGGTGAGCCGGAGGAGGACGCCGGGGTCGCCCCCTACGTCGTGAGCTGGCCGCCGCCGCGGGACACGGCCGCCGCGCCGCCGCCGCGTCCGGTGCCGGACGTATCCGGACGGGATCTCCGCGACGCGGTCCGGCTCTTGCACCGGCGGGGGTTCCACGTGGTGCTCAAGGGCTGGGGCACCGTGGAGCGCACCTGGCCGGCGGCCGGCACCGCCGCGGCGGCGGGATCGCTGGTCACGGTCTTCGGAGATCAGGCACAGTGACGGGACTCGGGGACATCGTCGAGGCGCTGCGCGCGCGCGGGCTCCTCGTGCGCGCGCCGGCCACGCTCCCCGCGCTCACCGGTGTCACGGCGGACACGCGCCGCCTGTCGCCCGGCATGCTCTACTGCGCCGTCCGGGGCGCGGCGCAGGATGGACACGCCTACGTGTCCCGCGCGGCGGAGCGGGGGGCGGCGGCGGCGCTCGTCGAAGCCGAGCAGCCGGTCCCGCTTCCCCAGGTGGTGGTGACCGACGGCCGCCGCGCCGCCGCCGCCGCCGCGGAGGTGTGGTTCGGGTTTCCGGGGCGACGGCTCGCGCTCGTGGGGGTCACCGGCACCAACGGCAAGACCACCACCGTCACGCTGGGCCGGCACGTGCTATCGGTCCTCTGGCCCACCGGGTCCATCGGGACCCTGGGCGCGTTCGGCCCCGGCGGCGCGCCGGTGGCGAGCGAGGCCGGGAACCTCACCACGCCCGGGCCCATCGACCTGCAGGAAACCCTGGCGGCGCTGGTGACGGCGGGCGCCCGGGGCGTGGCGATGGAGGTGTCGTCTCACTCGCTCGATCAGGGGCGGGTGGAGGGTCTCCGCTACCGCGCCGCGATCTTCACCAACCTGACCCGCGATCACCTCGATTACCACGGGACCTTCGAGAGGTATTTCGAGGCGAAGGCCCGGCTCTCATCGTACCTCACCGCGGACGGCGTGGAAGTGGTGAACGCGGAGGATCCCGCGTGGGCGCGCCTCCCCCCGGGGCACCGGCGGATCACGTTCGGCGAAGCGCTCGGCGACGTGCGGGCCGAGCACGTCCGCACCGACGGCACCGGGTCGCACTTCACGCTCCTGGCGCCCCAGGGACGCGCCGACGTCCACCTGCCCCTCCTCGGTCGGTTCAACGTGGCCAACGCCCTCGGGGTCGCGGCGTGCGCGCTCGCCCTGGGCGCGCCGCTCGACGCGGTGGCGGAGCGGCTCACCGACGCCCCGCAGGTGCCGGGCCGGATGGAGCGGATCGCGTCCCATCCCGCGGTGGTGCTGCGCGACTACGCCCACACGCCGGACGCGCTCGAGCGGGCGCTCGAGACGGTCCGGCCACTGACGCCGGGGCGGGTGATCGTGGTCTTCGGGGCCGGGGGCGACCGGGACCGCGGGAAGCGGGCGCCGATGGGCGAGATCGTGTCCCGGCTGGCCGACGTGGCGATCGCGACGTCCGACAATCCGCGCACGGAGGATCCCGACCGGATCCTCGACGACGTGGAGGAGGGGATGCGCGCCCGCCCCCACCACCGGGAGCCCGACCGCCGGAAGGCGATCGCGCTGGCGCTCTCGCTCGCCCGCCCGGGCGACACGGTGGTACTCGCCGGAAAGGGACACGAGACCTATCAGGTGGTCGGCACGGAGAAGCAGCCGTTCGACGAGCGCGCCATCGTCCGCGGGCTGGGGGCGTCGTGAACGAAGAACCCCCGGTGAGCGGCGCGCCTCCTGAGCCCTGGACCGCCGGCCAGGTCGCCGAGGCCTTGGGGGTCCCCGTGGCGGCGCCCGGTCCGTTTTCCGGCATTTCGACCGACACCAGACACCTGACCCCCGGCACCCTGTTCGTGGCACTCGCCGGCGAGCACTTCGACGCGCACCGGTTCCTCGACCAGGCGCGCGCCGGGGGAGCGGGGGCGGCCGTGGTGCGGCGGGGTACGGCGCCCGTGGCGGGTCTCCCGCTGGTGGAGGTGCCGGACACGCTCGTGGCCCTGGGGATGCTGGCCCGGGCCCGCCGGCGCCGGCTCCCGGCCGGGGCGCCGGCCGTGGCGGTCACGGGCTCGTCGGGCAAGACGAGCACCAAGGAGCTGATCCGGGCCGCCCTCGCGCCCCGGTTCCGCGTGCACGCCACCGCCGGGAACCTGAACAACCTGGTGGGGGTCCCGCTTTCGATCCTGGCCGCGCCGGCGGGAACCGACGCCCTCGTGATCGAGGCGGGGGCCAACCTGCCCGGGGAGATCGCCCGCCTCCGCGACATCATCGAGCCCACGATCGCGGTCGTCACGAACGTGGGCTATGCCCACGTCGAGGGGTTCGGATCCCTCGAGGGGGTCCTGCGGGAGAAGGTCTCCCTGGTGGACGGCGTGCCCGTGGCGGTGGTGGGGACCGAGCCGGACGCGCTGGCGGCGGCGGCCCGGCGCCGCACGCGGACCGTGGTGGCCGGGACGGCGTCCGGGGCGGACTTCCGGCCGGCGGCGGCCGACCTGGACGACGAGGGGCACCCGCGGCTCCGCCTCGCCGGCGCGGAGGCGACCCTCCCGGTGACGGGCTTCCATCAGATCGAGAACGCGGCGATCGCGCTCGCCGTGGCGCGGGAGGCGGGGGTGCCTCTGGCGGACGCGGTCCGCGGTCTCGCGGGGGCGCGGGTGCCGGCGGGGCGGGGGGGCGTGTCCCGGGTGAAGAATCTCCTGGTCATCGACGACAGCTACAATGCGAACCCGGCGTCGCTCCGGAGGGCCGTGGAGTTCGCCCGGTGGCTGGCGGCGCGGCGCGGGCGCCCCCTCGCCGTGGTGGTGGGCACGATGTTGGAGTTGGGGGCGGAGAGTGACAAATTGCATCGGGCGCTCGCGGCCGAGATCGTCGCGGCGGCGCCGGCCCTGATCGGGGCGGTGGGGGCGTTCGGTCCCGCGTTCACCGCGCACGCCGGAGCCCTCGGGGCCCGGCTGGTCGTCGCGCCGGACGCCGACGCCCTGGGCCCGCTCCTGGCGGCGCGCCTCACGGGCGACGAGGTCGTCCTGCTCAAGGCGTCGCGGGGCGTCGCGCTGGAGCGCGTGTTGCGCCACCTCAACTGAGAGGGCGGGGAACGGGACGTGCTCTACCACCTGCTGGCGCCGCTCGCCAAGAAGCACATCCTCTTCAATCTGTTCAACTACATCACGTTCCGGATCGCCGGCGCCACCGCCACCGCGCTCGTGGTGGCGTTCCTCGTGGGGCCCTGGATCATCGGCATCCTGAAGCGGCGCAACGTGGGTCAGGTGGTGCGGGCCGAAGGGCCCGCGAGTCACCAGGGCAAGCGCGGGACGCCGACCATGGGCGGGCTGATTCTCATCATCGCGACCGTGGTGCCCACGCTCCTCTGGGCCCGGCTCGACACGCGCTACGTGCTGGTGGCGGTGGTGGCGACGCTCTGGATGGGCGCCATCGGGTTCCTCGACGACTACCTGAAGATCGTCCGGGGCAAGTCGCAGGGTCTCGTGGCCCGCTGGAAGCTGGTGGGCCAGGTGACCTTCGGCCTCGCGCTGGGTGCGTTCCTCGTCACCTGGCCGTTCGTGGACCGGTGGGCCACGGCGACGCAGCTCCCCCTGCTCAAGTACGTCTTCGTGGTCCTCCCCGCGCCGGTCTACATCGCGTTCGTGACGCTCGTGGTGACCGGCAGCTCGAACGCGGTGAACTTGACCGACGGACTGGACGGGCTCGCCACCGGCCTCACCGCCATCGTGGCCGGCGCGTTCACCATCTTCGCCTACGTCTTCGGCCGCGCCGATTACTCCCGGTACCTGGGCGTCCTCTATTCGCCGGGCGCGGGGGAGCTGGCGGTCTTCTGCGCCGCGCTCCTCGGGGCCAGCCTCGGGTTCCTCTGGTACAACGCCCACCCGGCGAAGGTGTTCATGGGGGACACGGGCTCGCTCGCGATCGGCGGCGCGCTGGGGACGGTCGCGATCATGCTCAAGGCCGAGTTCCTGCTCCTGATCGCGGGCGGCGTGTTCGTGGCCGAGACGGTGTCGGTGATGATTCAGGTGAACGTGTACCGCTGGAACCGGCGGGCCCGGGGGCGGGAGTACGCCGACGCGCACCGGGTCTTCCGCATGGCGCCGCTCCATCACCATTTCGAGAAGCTGGGATGGGCGGAGCCGCTCGTGGTGACGCGGTTCTACATCCTGGGCGTGCTGTGCGCGGCCATCGCGCTCGCCACGCTCAAGGTGCGATGACGCTCCCGGACTCCTGGCGGCGCGGCACCGTGGCGGTGGTCGGGCTCGGGAAGAGCGGCGTGGCCGCCACCCGGCTGCTGGCGCGCGAGGGGGTGCGGGTCTACGCCAGCGACGGGTCGGCCCACCCCTACGCCGCGGACGCCCTGGAGCAGCTGGGCGCCCTGCCGGGCGTGGAAGTGGAGATCGGCCACCACAACCTGAGCCGGATCCGCCGCGCGGCCGGGCTGGTCGTGTCGCCCGGCGTCCCGCCCGACGCGCCGCCCCTCGTGGCGGCGCGCGAGGGCGGCGTGGCGGTCATCTCCGAGCTCGACCTGGGCTTTCGCGCGCTCGCGAATACGCGGACCATCGCGGTGACCGGGACCAACGGGAAGACCACGACGACGGCGCTCGTCGCGCACCTCCTCCGGTCGGCGGGCCTGCCGGCCGAGGCGGCGGGGAACATCGGCCGCCCGCTGTCGGACGTGGCGCTGTCCGAGCCCCGGCCGGCCTGGCTCGCGGTGGAGGTGTCGTCCTTCCAGCTGCACGACTCGCCGGCCTTCGCGCCCGACATCGGCGTGCTCACGAACCTGGCGCCCGATCACCTGGACCGGTACCCGACGGTCGACGCGTACTACGCCGACAAGGCGCTCCTCTTTCGGAACGCCTCCGACCGGAGCGTCTGGGTCCTGAACGCCGACGATCCGGCGGTGCTGGCGATGGCGTCGGGCGCGCGGGGGACCGCGGTGCGCTTCTCCCTCGCGCATCCCGCCGACGCCTGGTTCGAGTCCGCCCGCGGCCTGCTCCGGCTGGGGGACGAGCCGCTGCTGCCGCGGGGCGAGCTGGGACTCCTGGGGGCGCACAACGTGGCCAACGCGCTGGCGGCCTCCCTCGCGCTCGCGCGGGCCGGCGTCGCACCGGCCCTGATCGCCGGGGGCCTTCGCACCTTCCGCGCCCTCCCGCACCGGCTCGAGCCGGTGCGGGAGATCGGGGGCGTGCTCTGGATCAACGACTCGAAGGCGACGAACATCGCGTCCACCGTGGTGGCCGTGGAGGCGATGACCCGTCCGTTCGTCCTGCTCCTGGGCGGGCGGCACAAGGGGGAGCCCTACACCCGGCTTGGGCCCCTGCTCCGGGAGCGCTGCCGCCTGGTGATCGCCTACGGCGAGGCGGGTCCGACCGTGGCGGCCGACCTGGCGGGCCAGGTGCCCCTCGCGCGCGGCGGCGACTTCGACGACGTGCTGGCGCGGGCGCGGGCGGCGGCGCGGCCGGGAGACGCGGTGCTGCTGTCGCCCGCGTGCTCGAGCTACGACCAGTTCCGGAACTACGAGGAGCGGGGCGCGGCGTTCCGGCGCTTCGCGGAGGACCTGTGAGCGACACGCAGTGGGAGACCCGGCTCCTGGCCATTCTCGCGGCGGTCCTGATCGTGGTCGGGCTGGTGTCGGTCTACGGCGCGTCGAGCCTGGTGACCACGCAGGGCGGGGTGGTGGGGGCGGGGTTCTTTCTGAAGCAGGCGATCGGCGCCGCGGTGGGCGGCATCGGCGCCACCATCCTGGCCCGGATGGACTACCACGTCTGGCAGCGGTGGGCGTGGCCGCTCCTCGCCCTGACGCTCGTGCTGCTCGTGATTCCGCTCCTGCCCTTCGCGCACAAGATCGCCCCCGTCATCAACGGGGCGCGCCGCTGGGTGAACATCGGCGTGATGCAGGTCCAGCCGTCCGAGCTGGCCAAGTTCTCCGTCGTGTGCTGGACCGCGATGCTCGCCGCCAAGAAGGGCGAGCAGATCCGGACCTTCCAGGCGGGCCTGCTGCCGTTCTTCGTGGTCCTTGTGCCCCTGATCGGCCTCGTGTTCCTCGAGCCGAACCTCTCGATGGCGCTGCTGCTCACCATCCTGGGCGGCATCGTGCTCTTCGCGGCCGGGGCGCGCATCGGGCACTTCCTCCTGGTGGGCGTGGCGGCGGCGCCGGTCCTGTTCGGTGCCGTGGCGAGCGCGCAGTACCGGATGGCGCGCGTGCTCACCTTCCTCAGCACCGGCAGCGCGCCCACCGAGGCGCAATCCCAGGTGCACCAGTCGCTGGTCGGGATCGGCGCGGGCCGGCTCTTCGGGGTCGGATTCGGCCAGGGGCAGCAGAAGCTCGGCTATCTCCCGTACGCCTACTCGGATTTCATCTTCTCGACCATCGCCGAGGAGTGGGGGTTCCTCGGCGTGCTGGTGATCATCCTCTGCTTCGCGGGGATGGTCTGGCTGGGGTTCCGGATCGCGCGACGCGCGCCGGACGTCTTCGGCCAGCTCCTGGCGGCCGGGCTCACGGCCCTGATCGGCGTCACGGCCATCCTGCACGTCGCCGTCAGTCTGTCGGTCATGCCGGCCACGGGCATCACCCTGCCGCTCATTTCGTACGGCCGCACCAGCCTCTTCGTCTCGCTCGCGGCGGTCGGCGTCCTGGTGAGCATCGGGCACCCCGCGGGCAGGGACGGCGGCGGCGCGCGCCGGCGGGCGAAGTGAGAGTCCTGATCGCGGGCGGCGGAACGGGGGGGCATCTCACGCCGGCGCTCGCGCTGGCCGACACCTTCCGGCAGCTGCGGCCGGATCTGGACCTCCATCTCGTGGGTGCCGAGCGGGGCATCGAAAGCCGGGTCCTTCCCCGGCACCCCTATCCGTTCACCCTGCTCCCGCTCCAACCCATCTACCGGCACGCCTGGTGGAAGAACCTCCAGTGGCCCGTCCTGGCGGTGGCGCTCTGGCGGCGAATTGGCGGGCTGCTCGAAGAGCTGGCGCCCGCCCTGGTGGTCGGCACGGGCGGGTACGCGTCGGGCCCCGTCGTCTATCACGCCCAGCGCTCGAAGATTCCCACGGCCATCCAGGAATCGGATGCGTTCCCCGGCATCGCCACGCGCTGGCTCGCGTCCCGCGCCCGGCAGATCCATCTCGGCTTCCCGGAGGCCCGCGGGCGGATGAGCCCCGGTCCCGGCACGCAGGTCTTCACCTTCGGGAACCCGATCCGGCCTCA
>Ga0335085_10015815_pt1 | contig 10925 bp, 13 predicted proteins | sample Lox_Sample_45_FD_206712 | JGI IMG/M metagenome (GOLD analysis project Ga0335085, IMG submission 206712) | Soil microbial communities from Loxahatchee National Wildlife Refuge, Florida, United States - Lox_Sample_4.5 | ecosystem: Environmental > Terrestrial > Soil > Wetlands | place: USA... | reverse complement strand
GCTGGCGCGGTGCGCGAGACGATCGAGGAGACGGGCTGGCGTCCGGAAGGGTTGCGTCCGTTGGTGACGTTCCACCCTTCCAACGGCATCAGCGACCAGACCTTCCACACGTTCGTCGCGGACGGGGCGGTACGCGTCGGCGAGCCGACCGACATCGGCGAGGCGGAGCGGGTCGAATGGGTTCCGACGGTCGAGGTGAGGCGCATCCTGCGTGACGGCGAGATGCGCGACGGTCTGTCGCTCACTGCCGTCGCGTACGCACTCGCCTTCGGCGCTCTCGCGTTCGGCGCCCTCGACGATTCCTGACGGCGGAAACACGCCGCGCGGGGCGCGATCCCGGGACGGACGGGACCGAGGCGCGGACGCCTCCTCAGCGGCGCACGAACTCGACCGACGGAGAATCGGCTTGCGCGTCGTCGTCACGGAAGAGCAGCGCGAGGTCGTTGTCGTGGAACACCCGGAACCACTCGTCCCAACCGATCAGCTCGAGTGAGCGATCACCGCGGCCTTCGAGGAAGTCGATCTGGGGAACGCCCGCCGCCCCGGTGCCCGGCGGACGCGCCCGCACTGGTCGGCCGCCGTGCGCTTCGACCCACGCGCGGATGTCGCCGTGATCGGCGGTGATGCGGGCGTCGGAATCGTGTTGCCGGACACCCGGTGCCCGGGCCGCGCCGTGCTGGCGGTCCCACCCCGGGGCGCCCGGCGCGGCCGGCACGTGGGGGTCGGGCCATTCGCCGCCGCCCTCCATGTTCTCCTCGCCGACGTTCATCTGCTGCGGGCGGCGCAGGCCCGACTCGGTCTCGACGGGTTCGCCCGTGTACATCCGCTCGTCGCCTTCGAGTTCGTGCGCAGCCGACGTTCCGGGCGCGCCGGGATCCGACGGCTCCGAACGCTTCGGCACTACGACGCCTCGGACGCCGGCGCCGAGAGTGGCACGCCGGACGATTGCGCGTCCGTCCGGTCGGTCGGTGCCAGCGCGTTCGCACCCGGCCCACAGTGCGAACCGAGGAATGTCGGCAACAGCGCGACGGTGGGCCGGCGCGCGAGCACCTCGGGATCACGACGGAAGCTCCGTCGCGCTTCGGAGATGCGCCGGCGTGCGAGCGGGTCGAACAGCATCGCCGATCCGCTGCGAACGACGACCTGGCCGGGTTCGGACCCGTTCCCGGATTCGTGCGGCGTCACGTCCGGAAGGTGCACCGATGGTCTGCCCTGCGTGATGCTCATCGCCTTGCGTGCGTCGGCGAAGCGGGCGATCGAGTCGCGCCGACTCTCCCGGCGCCGCAACACAAAGGTCGACGAGATCAGAACGACGACGAGCGTGGCAAGCAGAATCGGCGCAAGCATCCCCACTCCCTCAGAACCGCGATGGCCGGCGATGAGAAGTACCGCGACAACCGCCGCGCCTAAACCTGGTTCCGAGCCGTCTTGCGTCGCGTTGTGTCAGTCCGCGCCGACGTGCGCGGCGACGTTCAGGCGCTTCTCATGTAAGGGCGCACGAACGGCTCGTCCGAGATCGGCGCGCCCCGCTCGCTCAACAGCGTCGCGGCGGCGACGGCTGCTGTCGCGCCGACGAAATCGAGCCCGAACAGCCGCCTGAGCTCCGCGACGACGTCGGTCGCGGGCTGGTCCCGCTGCAAGAGTTCCTGCGCGCGACGCAGCGGGGCCAGTTCGAGATGCATGCCTCGTTCTCGACGCCTTCCTGCACGAAACCGGAGGACTCGCGACCGACAGCGACCGAAGTCACGTCCGTGGATCGGATGGTTCGGTCTGCCACACGCGGACGCCGTGGCGGCTGAGCGCCGTCGGGATGATCCGCGTCTGCGGTACGGCCTCGGCGACCGCCCGGAGCAGCTCGCGCTTTCGGTCCGGTTCCTGACCGCACAGGATCGTGACGCTGCCGCCTTCGCCGCCGGCGCCGTTCACTTTCCATCCGGGCGCGCCGAACTCACGCGCGACGTCGAACACGGCCTGCGCTTCGCCGCTGACGAGATCGGCGTGCAATTGTCGCTGCGCTTCCGTATTGGCGGTCATCGCCCGACCGAGCGCGGCGAAGTCGGCCGCGCAAACGGCGTCGCGCGCGGCTTCGGCGGCCGCGCGCAACGCATCGAGCTCGCGCGATTGCGCGCCACGTCCGTCGAGGCGGGCGATCACCCGGTCGTGCACTTCGGACGAGACGTGCGCCCGTCCGAGGTACACGAGCACGAGACGACGGTCGAGCTCGGACCAGACGGCCTCCGGCACCTCGATCTGCGACACCGTGGCGTCGGGATACGACGGCACCTCGATGAAGTTGATGCCGCCGTACGCGGCGCAGAGTTGGTCCTGCACGCCCGATTGCACACCGAGGCGCTCGACCTCGACGCGGTGGGCGGCATACGCGATCTCGTGTAGAGACATGCGACCCGGTGTGAGCGCGTCGAGCGCGCCGATCAAGGCCACGGCGACTGCGGCCGACGTCGCCGTCGATCCGCCCGCGGGCGCGTTCGACGAGATGGCGATCTCGATCGAGAAGGCGTCGGGCACCCCGACGAGGTCGACAGCAGCTTCGAGCAGCGGGTGGCGACCGGGTCCCGAGCGAGGATCGAATTCGTAGCGATCGCCGTCGTTCACGACGTCGAACGCCACGCGGTTCGGCTCACCGTCGGACCGATGAACGGAAAGTTTCACTTCGACGTACGGGGACACGCCGATGTTGAACACCTTGCCGTGCCCGGCGAACCACGTATCGGTCCATCCACCGTTGTCGCAGATTCGGATCGGCGCGATCGCATTCACGAATCGCGGCGCGCCGGGCGCATCGCTCACCGGGTCATCATGCCCGGCACGGCCCTCGCACGCCGTTTGCACAGCGCGTACGCTCCCGCGATCGCAACCGTAACGACGGACCATCTGCGCCGTCTGCCGAAGGTGGAGCTCCACTGCCACGTCGAAGGCGCGGCGCGGGCCTCGACAATCGGCGACCTCGCCAAGCAGAACGACGTCGCGTTGCCCGTGTCCGACCCGGCCGAGCTCTTCCGGTTCAGCGATCTGAACCAGTTCCTGTCGATCTACGAGATCGTCTGCCGCAGTCTCGTGCGCACCGACGACTTCCGCCGCATCACCTACGAAGCGCTCGAGGACGCGGCGCGCTGCGGCGTTCGCTACCGCGAGATGTTCTTCTCGCCGGGATTCGTGATGAAGCTCGGCATTCCCGTCGACAGGGTCTGGGAAGGGATCAGGCGCGGGGTCGCGGACGCCGCAGCCGATCTCGGCGTCCGGTGCCGCATGATCCTCGACGTCGACAAGCCGTCGGGTCCCGCGCACGCGATGGAGATGGTCGAGTTCGCGGCCCGCCAGGACCGCGAAGTCCTCGTGGGTGTCGGCGGCGATTCGGTCGAACGCGGGATCGACCACCGCGCCTTTGCACCGGCGTTCGCGGTGGCCCGGCGCGAGAAGCTGCATCGCACGTTCCATGCCGGCGAAGACGGTCCCGCAGAGAACATCCGGATCGCGGTGGACGACCTCGGCTGCGAGCGGATCGATCACGGCTTCCGCCTGCTCGACGATCCGGAGCTGACGCAGCGCGTCGCCGAAGCCCGCATCCCGCTCACCGTCTGCCCGATATCGAACGTCGTGATCGGCAACGTGATCCCCGACGTCGCGCACCATCCGATCGCGCGTCAGCGCGAGCTCGGCGTGTTCGTCACCGTGAACTCCGACGACCCCGGGATGATGCAGTCCGACATCGGCGACGACTACGCCGCGGTACACGACGCCTTCGGATGGGACCTCGACACGATGGAGCAGCTCAGTCTCGACGCGATCGAGGCGTCGTGGGCACCCGAGCACGAGAAGGCGCAACTGCGCGGCGAGTTCGAGAGCGATTTCGACGCACTACGCGCCGAGTTCGGTCTCCCTCCCCGCGTCTGAGCGGCGAAGATTCGTTGCCGCGATCGGATGGATTGTTCGACAATTCAGCGCGCTTGTGCAGTCAGCGATTGCGCCTGTCCGACGAGTTGGCGGATCTGATACACGTCGGTCTGCGACCAGACGGGCAGTTGCGTCCGGTGGTACAGGTCGCCGCTGTGCACCGAGACCTCGACGTAGCCGGTCGTCGTCTCTTCCTTGACGAGCAGGAACAGCAAGCCGATCAGGCAGAAGAGCGCGAAGACGATCGCCAGGACGATCGCCCACGTCGGAATCTTCTTCTCGGTGCGGCTCATGTCCATCGCGATCCACTGCGAACCCGCGAGCGGCGCGTTGCCGTTCGGCGTCACGACCCATTGCGGCGTGACCCCGATGTCACCGATGGTCAAAATGAACGGAGCGGTCGACGATGCGGGCGCGGCGGTCGGCACCGGGGTTTGCGGCTCCGGTGACGCGGCTTCCGGCGGATACCAACGGCCGTCCGATGCGAGCCACCAACCGGGCTCTTCGGGCTGCCGGTCGCTCGGCCCGCGCGGCGGAGTCGTCGCCAATGTGTCTCCTCGACGTCGTCGGTCCACGAGGGTCGGTGCGCCGCCGACCATGATGCCTCGGCGGCGCGTCGTCGTCCACGTTGCCGACCGGTCGACGAGTACGGCTCGCCGGTAGCGTCGCCCTCGGTGCCGCGACGCTTCCGATGCACGACAATCGCGATGTTGCTCGCCGCGACCGGTTCGACGGCGTGCGGTACGAGCAGTTCGCCCGAGGTTTCGTCCGCGACGACGACATCCGTCGCACCGGCCGCGCCGTCGACCTCGACCGACAACACCGCGCCTTCGACAACTGCACCGCGGGACTGCGTTTCCGAGGACGCGATCGCCGTTATGCCGGTCGCGCAGCGCGCCGCGCAGTTGATCGCGATCCCGGTGCTGGACTTCGATGTCGCCACCCTGGCGTCGTTGGTACGCAGTGGTACCGGCGGCCTTCTCTTCCTCGGTACCGACGACGCGCCGGCCGATCTTCGCGAGCGCGTCACCGCTGCCGAAGGCAACCCGACCGCACAGAACAAGCCGCTGGTCATGGCCGACGTCGAGGGTGGCGGGGTGCAACGCCTCCGCGGCGCCGTCGAAGACTTTCCTTGGCCGCGCGACCAGGCCGCGACCATGTCACCCGAGCAGGTGCAGGCGCTTGCCCGGACAGTGGGCAAACAGATGGAGGACGCCGGCGTGACCGTCGATCTGGCGCCCGTTCTCGATCTCGACGACCGGGCGGGCCCGAACGCGACGAACCCGGACGGCAAGCGATCGTTCAGCCTCGACGCCGCGATCACGAGCAGGTACGGCATCGCGTTCGTGCACGGTCTGCAGTCCGCGGGGGTGCTTCCCGTCGTGAAGCACTTCCCGGGGATCGGCCTGTCGAACGCGAACACCGACGACGGTCCGGCCGCGACACAGCCGATCGATCAACTCCGAAGGAACGGGCTGCGGCCGTTCGCCGACGCGATCGCTGCCGGCGCGCCCGCCGTCATGGTGTCGAACGCGACGACGCCCGGACTGTCGACGCTCCCGGCCTCCGTCTCGCCCTCGGTCATCCGTGATCTCCTGCGAAGCGAACTCGGTTTCAACGGACTCGTCGTGACCGACAGTCTGTCGGCCGGCGCGATCGCGGACGCGGGTTACACCGTTCCCGAAGCTGCACTCGCAGCGGTCGAAGCCGGGGCCGATCTCGTGCTGTTCGGGTCGACACTGACGCCCGCCGACGTTGCGCAGCTGAGCCCGCAAGACGTCGCCGCGACGCGCCAGGCGATCATCGACAAGATCACGAGCGCGGTCGCGACGGGCGACCTCCCGGCCCGTCGACTGGATGAAGCGGTCGCCCACGTTCTCGCCGCCAAAGGCGTCGAGCTGTGCCGACCGTGACCGCTGCGTGCCGTCTACGCCGAAGCGTGCGGCTCGACGTCGACTCGTTGTGCGCGTCGGGCCTGCTTGGCCTCGTACATGGCGCGGTCGGCGCGCGCGATGAGGTCGTCCGGAGTCTCCTCGTCGCGCGTCCACGCAAGTCCGAGCGCGGCGCGCAGATCGATGCGATGACCGGCGACGGCAACGATTCCCTGCACCGCGGCGTCGAGGCGGCCGACGAGCTCGACGGCCTGTTCGAGGCTGGGCACCTTCGGGCACACGACGAGGAACTCGTCTCCGCCGAGCCGCCCGACGCTGTCGTCGCTGCGAAGCGCGGACCGCATGCGCCGAGCCGCCGCGACCAGCACCGCGTCGCCGGTGGCGTGACCAAACTGATCGTTCACGCACTTGAACTCGTCGAGGTCGACGTACACAACCGCGACCCCGTCGCCGTTGGTCGAGCCGTCGAAGACAACCCGCTCGAGAAGCTCCAGCGTTGCGCTTCGGCTCAGACAACCGGTCAACGAGTCGAAGTCGGCTCGGATCTGTAGCTCGCGGCGAAGGCGCACACTGTCGGTGACGTCGCTCACGCATCCGATCGCACCGGTGACGACGTCGATGCTGTCGGTCAGCGAACGCAAACTCACCTGACAGACGCGCGTGCCCCGGTCGTCACCATCGCCCGCCGCGACGTGAAAACGAAGTTCGAGGTCGTCGACCGGTTCGTCGGCGAGCACGCTCGTCAGCGCGGCATCGAGTCGCTGGCGGTCGTCAGGATGCACCGCGGCGAACTGCGCTTCGGTGGTCGCGGCGGCCGGCGTCTGGATGATGACGTGCAGACGATCATTCGTGAACGTCACCTGTCGCTCCGTGTCGATCTGGAAGAGGCCGACGGGCAGCGAGTCGGAGAGCCGGCTCAGGAGTTGCTTGCGCGCTCGCAATTCTTCTTCCATCCCGACCTGTTCCGGGGCAACAGGGCGCAGTGAGCTGATGACCCGCGGCGCGTCGGGGTCATGCAGGTGATTCGTGTTCAGCGACTCGACCCAACGCCACGTGCCGTCGCACGCGCGATAGCGACCTCGCCAGCTCGCATCCGACCCCGGCGAATCGAGCATCTGCAGCCACATCGTGATGGCGCTGGTCTGGTCCTCGGGGTGGATGAGCGATGTCGACGACAGACCGACGATCTCTGCTGCGGTCCACCCGACCACGGCGACGACGTCACCGTCGGCCGCGACGATCAGACCCATCTCGTCGCGGATCAGGGTGCAGCTCGGATCGGGCGCCGCGGACACAAAGTTGGATCGTCGCCCACGAGCGGCGGCTCAAGAGCGAAGAATGGCAATAAGCCGCGAATCACGATGCCGAAGCGGCGACCCTCAGCGGGCCGGGCCTACGTCAGCGTCCTCGTCGCCGTTTCGCCGCCGATAAGGGTTCCGCGTGACGCATCACGGCTGAATGTCGTCGTCGGTCCGTGCGGTTCGTTCCTCGCCGGAGGGCGATATTGCAGTCACGGCGTGCAGTGCGAGATGCGGTGTTCCGACAGTGTTGACGATCGCGTCGGGTGTTTAGGCTTGGACGATGATCGACGCGAAGTACCGGGCGGCGTGGGTAACCGATGGCTGGTGCGTGATCCCGTCGGTCATCCCGGCCGATGTCCTGCAAGCCGCGCAGAACGCCGTCGAGCATCTCTTCCCGACCGCTGCCGAGATGGACTCTCACATCGACAACGAGCGCACGAGGCCGTGGCGCACAACGTTCGACGCGAAATGGCCCGAGTTCCCGTACCGCAGCCGCACACTCAGCCGACTGCCGTTCCTCGACGGAGTGCTCGACATCGCGACGTCGTTTCTCGGCTCCGACGATCTGCGGTTGTACATGTCGGTCATCACCGCGAAGTACGCCAACCAATCCTCGGGCTACAACCAACTTCTCCACGCCGACTTCCCGAACCACTCGCTGCTCGTGCCCCAAGTCGATGACCGGTACCCGCTCCTGGAACTGTTCATCTACCTGAGCGACGTCACCGCCGATGATGGTGCGACCCGCATGGTCTCGCGGCGCAGAACATCCCACGTTCCCGTCGAGCAACACACGCTCGCCTACAGCGAGTTCCCCGACCTCTACGACGACTCCGGCATCGCCGAAGGACCAGCCGGTTCCATCGTCGCCTACCAACCCGACGTGTACCACCGCTCCGTCGACCTGACCGAGCCCGGCCATCGTCGCATCATGATGCACACCTCGTACCGGCTCGCCGACGCCGAGTGGAGTCAGTACCAAGCGTGGGCATTCCACGGGTTCTCACCCGAGTGGCACAACTTCGTCCAAGCCGCCGGTCCCACCGAGCTCGCGCTGGTCGGTTTCCCCAAACCCGGACATCCCTACTGGACCGCCGACACCATTCGACGCGTCAACGCCCGGTACCCCGCACTCGACATGACTCCCTGGCACACCGCCCTCCGATGACGCACCGACGACCAAGTCAAAACACCAACCCGGCTGCGCGCCTCAACAAGTCGCCGGACCGACCGAGCGACGAGCCAACCCCACGCGATCACGCTCCGCGACCCGCACATAAGACATCCAGAACAACTCGCCAGCACACGCCAGAGCGGTGCCATTATGCGTGCGTGCTGAGTATGCGGTTGAGGGGCGGCTGAATGGACGAACGCCCCTGGGTGACAGCGACGCGGGTCATGTTGCTGATCGTCGAAGTGATCCTCGGCGTGCTCGTCGTCACGGGCGTCGTGCTCGTATTTCGCTACCACCCAAGCGTGAGCGCCGCTTTCGCCAACCCCGGCGTCCCGCACGTTTCGGCGCATTCGCCGGCGCGAACTGTTCATCGCGTCGCGGCACTTGCATTGATTCCTGCGTTCGGAGGTCTCGCGATCGCGGCAGCGGGTCTCGCGCTGGTGCGCCACCGCGCCTGGCGTCTTGTTCCGGTCGTCGTTGCAGGTATCGGCGTGGTCGCCGCATTCCTCAGCGGTGTCGTGTTGCCTTGGGATCAGCTCGCCATCAGGACCGTGACGGTCGGGACGGACATCCGGGGCTACGGCAGGATTTTGTTCGGCCATGACGTCAAGTACGTACTGGTCGGCAACACCGAGATCGGACCGTCGAGCTTCGCTCGATGGTTCTGGGTCCACGTCGTTGTGACGGCCCTCATCATCGTCGTGTCGCTGGTGATCGTCGCTCGTCATGCCACGGACGACACCCAGGATCCGGAAGTGCGCACGTCGGCGTCACCTGACGAAGCGTTGCGATGACCACCTGAACCGGCACCCGATTGGCGTGCGAGCATGGTGAGGATGACGCAGATTGATGCGCGCCTCGTCGATCCCCGCGATGCTGGTTGGGAGCAATGGAATCCCGCGTACCGAGTGTCCCTCTGGAAGCACTCCGGTGACGGCTGGGCATCACGAGAGTTCGAGATCGGCGGAGCCGATGTCAACGAGGTGCTCGCTTGGATCCGAGAACAGCCAGACGGCGAGACCTTCACGCTGTACGCGATCGTGGATCACAATGCGGGTCGCGGTCTGGTCAGACTCGCTGGTATCGATCCGACCAGGAGCGCATAACCGCCGATCGGCGTAACTCTCCGAGCGCGATCTGGCGACGCGTTCTCGGAGATTTCTTTTGACACTGCACCTCATGCAGCGAAGACTCGGCTGCGAGCACGGGATGTCCTATTGCGGGGAGGCCAAATGCTTCGGTCTCGGTTGTTCACGATGGTGACATTCGCTGGCGTATTGGCGTTCGGAGCTGCAGCGGTGACCCAGTGTGGTCCCGGGGGTTCGGGGCCGCCGCCTTCGACAACAACGAGCAGCACGTCGAGTTCCACGACCACGAGCACGCCGATTATCGACCCAATTTTTTGCCGCGCTGGTGGGACTTTGCCCAGTAGCTGCTCGCTGATCGCGCCTGGCGTCAATGGCATGGTTCAGACGTCGGGCACGGGCACCTTCGCGGTCGACGACGTCACGGGAGTCGCGGTCGTCGTCGCATCGGGAACCGGTCCCGCGACCCAGAGCTTCGCCACGATTCCCGGTCATGACTACACGCTGTTCGCGCAGCCGCTCACCACGATGACTCTCCATTAGTGGATGAGTTCCATCGAGTGAACGAGACGCCATAACTTGCCGCTGTGCGCTCGCAGGCGTGCTGCGGATCGGGCATCGCGTTTGACCGTTCGGGCAAGGAACCAAGCGGCTAGCGGGACCGTCGAAGTGGCATGAACCATAGGTCTCGCACGGCCACAATCGTGCTCCTCGGGGCGATCGCGTCGTGTGCTGCCGCTTGCGGCGCGGGAGCACACGCGAAGGTGACCGTGAACACACCGGCTCGCAGCGCCAGCACCGCATCCCCCAAGCCGTCCACGCGTTACCGCGCGAGCACAACCGCCCCCCGATCGTCGCCGCCAGCGTGTGATTCACTGACGTGCGGGCCGTCCTCTGCACCTCCTCATTGTCCCGCACATCAACTCGAACCCTCCTTCACCGGCAGCTACTGCGGCCCCGTTCCGACGGCTGGAAACGGGCTCGGACCATCCGGCGAATGCACCGGCCGCGAGACGACGCCGCCCTGCGGTCCCGGAATGATTGTCGGCCGCTACTACGCCTACACGCTGCCCGGTCGATGCGACGGACGACTGATCCTCGACGGCCGCCGTTGGCTCTCCGAACTGCCCCCGCCCACGCCAGTCCCCGACATGTACGTGTGGGTCAGGCTCGGTCCGAGCGATCAACACGCAGGATTCATCAGTCCGAACGGGTCGGTCGGCTTCGACATCGACAGCGGACAACCCCCGCCGGTTTGCAGCAAACCTCCGGTCACTGTTCACTTCCCGATCCCATCACCGAGTACATAACTGCGGCGCCGATCGGTACTCGCCGGACGCGTCGAGATCGGGGCTGCTAAGCGTCGCGGGGTCAGATTGTTAGGCGAAGCGGGTGATTGACGCGGTGGCGACGACGAGGCAGTAGATCGCGAAGGGCATGAGGTGTGGGTTTCGAAGAAACGCATCAAGAAGCGCACTGCGATGCAGGCGGCGATGCCGGCAAAGATCGCACCGACGAACGCTTGGCCGCGTACCCCGTCGCCGAGATGGCCGGCAAGGTC
>Ga0335085_10015814_pt1 | contig 10926 bp, 1 predicted proteins | sample Lox_Sample_45_FD_206712 | JGI IMG/M metagenome (GOLD analysis project Ga0335085, IMG submission 206712) | Soil microbial communities from Loxahatchee National Wildlife Refuge, Florida, United States - Lox_Sample_4.5 | ecosystem: Environmental > Terrestrial > Soil > Wetlands | place: USA: Florida... | reverse complement strand
TGACGACGTCGATATGCGGCAGGGCCGTCTCGATGTTATCGCAGGTGAGCGATAGGTGAGGCAAGTCGGGCCGGCGGGCGACGAGTACCTCGTAGGGGCTCGGGTTCGAGTACGGCTGATCGGCGTGCGTTTCCTTCCAGCGGGCGAGGAAGCTCGCCCACACGGTCGGCTCGACGTCGAGAAACTGCAGCAGGTCGACGAAGTAGGCGGCGGGGCTCAGGACGGAACTGCAATGCTCGCACTCGCAGGAGTCCATCGAGCCGAACAGCGACTCCATCGTCGGGTATTGCTTCAGCGACTCCTTGAGTGCCCCCTTCGCCGCCGCGTGCTGTGCCGGGGTACCGGAGATGGCCTGGACGGTCGCGCCAGAATCGAGCTTCTTGCCAATCGCGAACAGGTTGTAGGTGATGCTGCTGACCTGCGTCGCCTTCCGGTGGACGAGGCGGGTGATCTCCGTTCCGCCGAGCGTGGCGTGGTACCGGTCGACGAAGGCTGCCTCGGGCAGCGCGATGACGTCGAATGCCGACTTGAGCCCGAGCCTCAGCAGCGCCGTCATGGCTTCGTTGGTGGGGGTGATCTGGTAGACGCGCTGTAGCGTCTTCATCTCCTGCCTAGCCGCCTCGAAGTCCGAAGCGGCCAGGCCGGCGCGTACGCCGGTGTGGGCGGCGAGGAAGGGCTCGATGGGAGTTTCGCCGAGCCGGAATCCCTGCGTGGCGCAACTCCGCAGCAGGCTTGCGGTGGCAGTGCTGTTGGCCGAGAGCCCGAAGTCCCCTGTGGCGTCCTTCTCGACCATATCCGCGACGACGTGCGTCGGATAGCTCATGCGCACCTTGCGGGCCATGTCCTCGGCCCACAGGTCCCGCCGCGCCTCGGCACGGTCGCCGATGAACCGCGACGGGATCAGCGCGTCGAGTTTGCTGGCGTCCTCCGCCGTCAGCGCGTCGCGACGCTGGGCCGGGATCCCGGCCGCGGCGTCGATCTCGTCGATCCAGGCGGTGGCCGCGTAGAGGCCCTTCTCCGCCAGCCGCGCGGCGTCGGCACCGGCGAGGCTCTGACGCAGCCGGCCGGTCATCGCGGCGCTGTTGCCAGTGAGGTACGCGAGCTTTCCGTGCAGCTTCAGCTGGGTGATCTGCGTCCCCTTGAGGCCAGCTGCCTCGGCGCGTTTCCACAGCTCGCCGGCGCCACCGCGGTCGCTGAGGTAGACGCCGGCAAAAGCGGCCTGGGCGTCATCGCTCAGCCCGGACGTCGCGAGCAGCTCGCCGTAGGTCGCCTGGGAGCCCGGCGCGGGGACGGCGAGCTGCACTTTGCTCGCGAACGCCTCGAAGGCCGCTTTGAACCGCCGCAGCTCAGTGCCGCCTAGGGCGACGACGCCGGCCTCCTGCACCGCGGTCAGCGCGCGCTGGGCGGACTCCGCGCCGACCTCGGCCAGCAGCAGTTTGTCGGACGGCAGGCCGGCGCGCAGCAGGCCGTAGAGGACCTGTGCGGACAGTCCGACGTCCTGGTCGACGCTCAGGCGCTGGCTCGTGGCCGCCAGCGAGATCAGCCGGGCATCCCAGCCCGTCTTGCGGTTGAGCAGCGTGAGGTCCGGCTGGTCGGTGGTCTCCTTGGCCATGGCCAGCTTCGGCAGCTCACCAACCAGCGGCTCGAGGTCGGCCGCGATGCGCTCGTACTCCGACCCCAGCGGAGCGAGCGCGGCCGGTGCGACGACGTTCAGTGTCATCGTGGCGTCGCCGTTCAGGTGATCGAACGATTCCGCCAGCGCCGTCTCCTCGCCCGTCGCGCTCACCGCGCGCAGGTCGAGCGGACCGGGCGCGGCGGCCGCGTCGAAGGCGAACGCGTAACGACCGCCGGCCAGCGTCCCACCCTCCGCGAGCAGCGTGGCGCCGCCGCCGAACTCGCGCCGGTACAGGCGCAGCCCGAGTTGCTCGGCCAGCCGCCCGTCCTCGTAGAGCACGCGTCCCTCGAGCCGCTTCCGGGCGGCCCCTTCCTCGGTCACCGGGAGGGTGAGATCAACCACCTCGAGCGGACCCGGGTCGTCCATCACCCCGCTGGAGACCGGTGCCGTACCGTTCTCGGCCGCCGTCGAGACCCTCACCCGCGCCCGCCCGACATCGGAGAGCAGGTGGTAGCGGATGGTGTAGCCGCCCTCAGCGTCGGTGACGTCTTCCCCCAGACGCACCGCCCGCCTCGCCTCCTGAAGTGCGCGCACGCGCACGCCCTCGAGCGCGAGGCCATCGTCACGTCGCACGGTGCCGGTTATGACGTAGGGACGCCGGCCGTCGGCACCGTCGCCGTCGAGCAGGCCCCAGTCGCGCAACTGCGAGTTCAGCGCAGCCGCCGTGGCCTCGTCCACCGCTCCGCGGGCACCGCCGACGCTGATACCCCACTCGTCCTGGAAGACGCCGACCAGCCTCTCCGTCACGTCCCCGTACAAGGCCGCGTCGCGTTCCTTCCGCAAGCCATCAGCGAGCGCCAGCCGCAGCCGCCCGTCGTCGCGCAGGATCGCGACCCGGTCCAGCAGGAGCTGCAACGCCGCCTGGAGATTTCCGACATCCGCCCCGCGCATAGGCGGTGCAAGGGGAAAAATAATCCGGTTCATCGTCACTCGCGATCTTTCAGCTATCCCAACTTTGAATCGTGGTTACTTATCCACGCAGGCTGCTGCAGTGCAACTTGCAGCGGCTCGCCTCGAGTACTTATTGCATTCTTTTTGATATGAAGAAAGGAATACAGTGCTTTCTTCCAGCCGTAGCGGGAGCCTACCTATGGAGTCCACCCTCGCGGGCCTTGCTCGATTATCGTGAATGGTGCACGCCCCTCTGTCGAGTATCCGTGGATGTGCGGGTTGGCGTGCCACACGGTCTCGCCTGCCGTTGTCTCGCTCACTGGCCTGCCGTGGGTTCCCCAGTCGACGCGTCCGGTGGGAACAGGTTCAGCGTTCAGCAGTTTTGCCCCTGTTTCATCAAAGCCCTGAAGTGTAGTAGCGTTACCCTCCGCAGTGAACGTGGCATGCTGACGGTATACTTCGCCGGTCTCGGAACTTACCTTGCCTCCCAATACAGTGTGCGCATGTCCGCCTGCGGCCGGATCAGGCCGAGGGACTCCGCGACCTGATTTTCCTACTTGATTAATATCTTGGTACTGTACGCGCAACGGAATCGGGTCACCAGGTCCGAGACCTTCACTAAGTGCACTAAGCGCACCTTCACCTTCCCTGAGTACCAGCCCTCCCTTGCCGATAAGCTGGGCCTCGCCCTTCACCGCGATGAGAGTGGTCTGCATTCTCGGGATGTACCTGCTACCATTGACAATTACTGATCCCTCCCGAAGGATTGCAAGGCCATCCACTTTTGCGGCGGTCATTACGGCTTCGCCTTCCCCGCCTACGGCCGCCGATGCCAGGTGAAATGCGAAACCAGCGGCGACACCAAGTCCGTAGTGGGCAGCAGCGCTACGGTCGGCCGCATTTGTCAAACCTTGAAGCGCGGCTATCTGCGGTTGGCTGTACCCAGCAGCGCGGAGCTCCCATTGATAGGGAAGAAGTCTGGACGGCTGCAGATTCCAAAGCGACTGCGCCATCCGGGGATTCAAACTAATCATATCTGTCAATCCTTGCTGCATTGCTTCTTGATTAGCCCCTGAGCGAACGGCGAACGACAAGAACGCCCCGACCCTCCTGTCGACATCAAGTCGCTGCTGGGCATTCCTACCGAGCGCACGGCGATCTGCCACCTGCTGCAATGCCGTCAAATAATTCTTCTGCTTGTCAGATAGTTGATGTTGCCCCACTGAAGTCGCCTGGTTTCCGCTGGCGTCTACATAGGAAACGGGATTCATGCGACCGTATGCATACAAATTCGTGCCATCTACTAGCCCGGCCGGATCACATCGTGTCCAACGTCCCAGCCACGGTGCGTAGTAGCGCGCGCCGTGATAGTACAGGCCACTTTCCTCGTCGCGCTCCTTGCCGGTGAAGCGATAGCGCTTGGGCGTTTCCGTCTGAGGGCCGGCCGCCTGGTAGGTGGTGCTGCCATACGGTGAGTACTCCTCGTAGGAGATGATCTGGGCCTCGGCGTCGAGTTCGAGGCTGGCCGAGCCGAGGTGGTTGGCGAGCTGGTAGCGGATCAGCTGGACCGGGCTCCGGTCGGTGCCGACGCGGTCTATGGTGCGCGTCTCGACCAGGGCGATGCGCTTGGTGTCGTCGGTGATGTGCAGCGTCTCGCGCTCGAATTGGACCTGGCCCGTGCCGTTGCGGCGGCGGAAGATCTCCAGGCCGCCGAGGTAGAGGCGCTCTTCGGTTAGCCCGGGTGCCTTCTCCCAGACCTTGCGAACGCGCTGGCCGGCCGAGTCGTAGACGAAGTAGGCGGTGCCCCCGCCGTCCAGGTCGACCTGGCGCAGCTGGTCACGCTCGTCCCAGTGCATGTTCTGAACGGGATCGGCGCCGACCAGGTGCGGCATCCGGATCACGTTTCCGTGGGTGTCGTGACGGTAGCGCTCCGCCGTGGACGACTTGAGCGTCGTGCTGCTCAGCCAGTTGTTCTGCTTCCCGGCCTCGGTCAGGCTGAGCTCGTCGTAGGCGTAAGTACGGGTCCAGCCGGCGTGCGCCGAACCGGTCCCGCCATGACGCATCTCGAGCAGGTTGCCGACGGCATCGTAGAGGTAGTACTCGGTAAAGCCGCCCACCGTGGTCGTGTCGTCGGGGTGCGGCAATTCCATCCGAGCCGAGTCGGAGGCGGAGTGCGGGATCGGCTCACCGAGCTGACCCAGGTGTTCGCGGCCGGTGGCCTCGATCAGGCGGTAGAGGGCGTCGTAGGTGTAGTCGGCGCTCGGCTCGACGCGGACGTTCCGGAAGAAGATGGCCTGCTGTGCGTCATCGGTGATGTGGGTGATGTTGCCGGCCGGGTCGTAGCTGTAGGACAGGTCCTGCAGGCCGCAGCCGGGCCAGCCGGAGCGTTGCGGGTCAGGGCAGTCGTCGGGGAACGCGGTCTTATCGCGCTTCGTGGTCAGCCGCCTGAGCCGGAAGGTCAGCGGGTCGTAGTCGTACGTGGTGGTTACGCCGTCGTGCCCGTTGCCCGCACCGCTGCCGTATACGACCCGGGTGCGCTGGCCCTTGGCGTTATAGTCGAGGTCGGCCACAAACGGCGTCCACGCGGCCACGCCGCCGGAGAGCGCGCCGCGCAGGTTGACGTCGACACGCTCGAGCAGGCTGGCCTCGTTGTAGGCCGGCCGGACGACGCTACCGTCCGGCGTGCTGACCGTCCGTACGCGGCTGAGCGCGTCATAGCTGGTGCTGGTCGTGAACGTCTCGCTCTCGAGCATGGGCACGAGGGCGGCCTCGAGCGCGGTGGGGTCGAACGCGACCATAGGATCGGTCGGCAGCGCCGCGTCGGCCGCCTTCCAGCCGAACGTCGCGTTATAGACGCGGGCGATCCGCCGGGACGACGTCAGCAGGTTTCCCTTGAAGTCGTAGCCCGCAATGGTCACCGCCCCGGCCTGGTCGAGATGCAGGCAGACGCGCCCGCGCAGGTTCGTAGCCAGGGCGCCGGGGTGCTGCTCGCCGTAGACGAGGCGCTCGGTCAGCAGTTCGCGCTTCGGGTTGGCCGGGTCGGCGCCCGTCACGAAGGAGCGGAGCGGCCTGCGGGCGGGGTCGTACTCGGTCCGGCTGCTGTGCCCGCGCGCGTCCCAGCCGCGGATGGCCTGGCCGGTGACGGCGGCCAGCATCCAGCGCAGGCCGGCGTCCATGCTCGCCTGGCGGATCGGGTGGCCGAGGAGGTTGTAGTCGTAGCGCATCACAACCCGGCCGAGCGCGTCGCCGTTCTGCACGATCGGGTCGCGCACCGCGCGCGGGTGGCCCTGAATGTCGAGTTCGACCCGGCTCTCATAAGACTCGTTCACCTTGGCGGCGTTTCGCACGAAGCAGTTGCGCGCGACGGTGAGGAAGGGCCGGCCGAGCGGGTCGAGGTGGGCCGTCGTGGGTGTGCCGGCGTGGATTTCGGCCTTGGCCGCGGCGGCCTGCTCCTCGGTGCCGAACGCCGTGCCCTGGCGCTGCATGTACCAGGTTTGCCAGGCGGCCGGTAGCGTGGCGAAGTAGCCCGCCATGAACCCGCCAACGTCGGGATCGGTGCGAGGGTCGGCCGCGACGGTGTCGTTGACGTCGTGAGTGGTTTGCGTCCAGGGGTTGAAGACGACCTTCTCGTAAGTGTTGTCCGGGTGCAGCGTGGTGACCACGCGCCCGAGCGGGTCATAGAAGAGGATCGGGCTGACACCGATCGTGACCCCGAACTCGAAGCGGTGTGTGGCGCTGAAGAACGGCTCGTAGCGGCGGACGGGCATGGCCTTGTTGTTGTAGATGATCCAGCCGCTGGCCACCCAGCGCGGCGGGTCGCCCGCGGACTCGGGCTCAGCCTGGGCCTTGCGCTGTATTTCGCGACCGAGGCCGTCGGAGTACACCAGGGCGTGCTGGATCTTCGACGACGCGTCGTGGTTCTCGCGCGACAGCGTGTAGGCCGCGGCCGGCCGCGGGTTGGGTTGCGCGTGCGTCCGTTGGTAGGCGAGCACGTCGTACACCAGCCGCGTAGTTGCCTTGCCGAGGATGGCGGCCGGGTCGGCGAGCGGCGTCTCAAGGTGATCGATCATGACCGCCTCGTCGAGATCCGGCTCGAAGCCGGCCAGCGAGTCGCCCAGGCCCTGCCCGGCCTTGCCCATTACGGCCGTGCCGACGACCATCCCGAGTGCGTCGAACGCGAGCTCGACGCGGTTGCCGTTGGCGTCCGTGACGAGCCGCGGCTGCAGCACGCGGTAGTCGCGATCGGTGGTCACGAGGTTGCCGACCGGGTCCCGCGTCTCGCGCAGCAACAGGTTGTGCTCGTCGAACTCCACCGTCGAGATATGGCCGAACGGGTCCTGGTATCTGCGGCCGAGGAAGAAGTGCTCGCGCGCGTAGGCAAGTTCCTGCGCTGGGGTGTCCGCGGCTCTGGGGGAGAGAAAGACCCGGCCGGCCGGTGCCCACCAGCGGTCGTCGAGCTGGACGTAGCCGCCCTCGCCGCCCAGGGTGGCGACGGGATCGGGGATCAGGTCCTCGTCCGGCTGATTCTGGCGCGGCCGCTTGAAGACCTGGGTGAGGAGCCCGGTCGTGAACGCCAGCTTGTAGGTCTCGCCGGGAAGGGCAAGCCGCCCGGCCGTTCCCAGCGGGAGCAGCCCGGTGAGATCGTCATCGCGGTACAGCGTGCGCACGTGCTCGATCAAGCGCCGCTCGCGACCATTGGCTGGCTGTTCCTCGTAGGCGATCGTGCGGGCCCGGACGTGCCTTAGGCGGGCCGGATCCCGCGGGTCGGGTTCCACGAAGTCGCCCGGCCGGAACCGGGCGCCCACCGGGGTGTAACCGGTCAGCTCGAACGTCCGTGACTCGGCGGCCAGCGGCGTGCGGTGGTCCTCGCCGCCAACCGGATCGGTGAAGAGGCTCTCGGTATAGATGATCAAAGACGTGGTCTGCCTAGGGCCGTCTGTCTCCGGCGCTAGCGGCGACTCGCCGCGACCGTAGGCGATGACCGCCTGCTTGAGGACGTTGCCGAACGGGTCTACCTCGAGCGTGAGCGTCTGGGTGACGCGTGGGTCGGAGGCCTGGCGCTCGTAATAGTGGCTGACGGTCTCCTGAGAATGCACGAAGAAGACAGCGTGGCGCGCGTGAAACCGACGTTGCAGGCAGCGGACGGCCAAGCTGGCCTCGGTGACCGCGTACGGAAGGTCGGCTTTCGCCGTGCCATCTTCACCGTAGACCTCCTGGCGCAGCATCGAGCCCTTCAGCGCGCGCCAGGCCTCGCGCTCCTCGTCAACTGTGAGGGTCGCGGGTAGCACCGTCCCCTCCAGCAGCCCCGGGTACAGCTCGTGCATCCGGCCCGCGTCGAGGCCGGTATGGAACCAGGTCTTGGTGAGCACCGGCGGGACGTGGGTGGCGGCATCCGCGTTCTCGCCGACGGGAAGCATTCCGTCCTTGGTGAACGCGGCCAACTGCTCGGTGTCCCACTGCTCCACCAGCCCGAAACCCTGGAACTCACGCTCGACCGGGTCGAAGTGGGGATGGTGGTAGGCGTAGCGCGTCACGAAGCGGTTCCGGCTGATCCGGTCGTAGGTCTCGACGCGCTCGATCACGTGAACCGGGAACGGCAGGCGCGTGATCCACGGCTGGCCGGCGGCGCGGTCGCGCAGGAAGAACTCTGTCGACGGGGCGTAGTGGACGCGCGTCTCGGCACCGAGGTTGTTCTTCGCGGTTACCAGCAGGTGCGGCTTTTGGCCGCTCATGAGGTCCACGTAGCGCAGCTGCCGCCCCGCATCGTGCGGCAGCGGAGACGACCACACCAGGCAGGCGGTGCCGTTGCCCAGCAGGTCCGCGAGGGCAACGGAGGTCACGTTGTCGGCGGACGGGAACGCGCTCAGCCTGCGGGCATCGCTCCACGAGTTGCCGGACTGATTGAAGTAGATCCGTACGCCGTCGCGGCCGAGGTAGATTACGTCGATGTTCGAGGACCCATCGATGTCGGCCAGCCTGAGGCGCGACTCGTCGAACTGGTCCGGCGTGTCGAACACGGGCGCGTTGTCCATCGCCACCTTGGGGCCGAAGCGCCCGTAGCCCAGGTTCGGCCAGTAGCAGATCTCACCGTTGCGGACGCGAACGAGGTCATTGAGACCGTCGCCGCTCATGTCGGCGAGGTGGATCTGCTGCGTGCCGTCGGCGAGCACCACGTACGGGCCGTGCTCCTCGTCGTGCGACCTGTGGATACGCAGGCCCTCGTCGAAGCCCTCCTCACCGAGCGACGGGTACCATGTGATCACGTCGCTCTCGGTGATCATGGCGTCGGCGCGGCCGTCACCGTCAAGGTCCACGAATCGCACGTCCGGATCGTCGAGGCCGATATTCGGCAGCGACCGGAAGAGCCTGAACGATTCCCAGTCCTCGTCGTCGGTGCGCTCGTAAAAGCCGGGCGTCGGGCCGCCGAGCTCGACGAGGTCGAGCGAGCCGTCGCCGGCGAGGTCGAGCAACTGCTGCCGTCCGCTCCCCAGCGCGGCCAGCGAGGGTTGCCGCGCGACGGTTAGCGGCGGTCCGAGGCGGCCATGGCCGAGGTTGGGCTTGTAGAACCACGCGCCGGCCTGCTCGGTGAGGACCCCGGATAGGCCGTGGCCGTCGAGGTCGACCCACCGGTAAGCGCTGCCGTTGACGCCGGCCGGAAGGCCTTCTAGCGTGCCAGGGCCGACCTCGCGGACGGTCTCGTCGATCACCGCCTCGCTGTAGGTGAACTCGAGCGCGGGCAGCTCACGCATGGTGTAGCCGTGGTCGCTACGGCGGTAGCCCCGCTGCGTGATCGCGGTCACGAACGAGGCGACCGGCGTTTCCCGGTAGCTCAGGTCGGTCGAGCGCACCAGGCAGTCGAGGCCGATACCCGGCTCGTGCTCGAAGTGGTGGAACATCAGGACGCGACGGCAGAGCCGGTATGTGCGGACCTCGAATCCGCTACGGTAGGTGGAGAACGGATCGGTGCGGCAGGGCCAGCGCTTGGCCTTGTCCGGGTCCGGAGTGGGCACGTGTTCGTCGTGGTCGCCGTAGTCGAACACGACCTCGAAAGACCAGTCCGCGCCGTCGATCTCGGCCTGGGTAAGGAAGCGCGGACGCAGCCCCGTGCTGTCCAGCAGCGGTTTGCGGTTCCCGTAGTAGATCTGCTTGAGATAGCCGTTAACCCGCCGGCGCCTGTCGTGGCGGTCGCCCCGGTTGCGCTCATGCGCCTTGCCGAGGTCGACATTGGCCCCGTCCTCCTCCTTGTAGACGTAGATCACCGCGTTTCCCGTGGCGTCGCGTGTTTCGCAGATGCGCCAGCTGAAGATGCGGCGGGCATCGGCCGGATCGACGACGCGCGAGGTGCTGTCCTGGCCGTAGAGCGTGAGGATGTTGTCGCGCGACAGCGACCGCCAGTGGACGTCGTCTGGACGGCCGACCTTGGTCCAGCGCTCGATCCGGGCGAAAAGTCCCTCGGTCCGCGGGCGGTAACCATGAATCCGGTAGCCCGGCGCGGTCGTCGTGTCCACGACCGGCTTACCGGCGTCGTCCAGCACCGGCACGAGGTCCTCCGCGCCGGACAGGATGAACACGTCGGACTCCTCGCCGTCGCCATAACGCGGAAGCTCCTTGTCGGTCTTGCGCGTGATCGCCGGCAGCGCCAGGCTCCAGCCGAAGCCGAACAGGCCGTTACCCGACATGGAGTCGTAGGACAGCTCAAGGTGCGGACCGAAGCCGACCCGCCCGGGGCTGAGTGCCAGCGGGACCGACATGCTGCCCGAACCGTTGACCGGATTGGCGGCGAATTTCTCCCCCATGCCGCGGATGGCGCCGCCACCTTTCGGGAGGGTGATGGCCGGAACGTTCAGATCACTACCCTGTGCCGCCTGCTGTTGCGCGCGTCCGTCCGCGCTGGTCTCCGTGGTCGGCCGGCCGCTTGACGAGCCTGAGCCTGAACCGCTCGGGATCTCCTGGGCATAGACCCCGCGGCGGGCAGGGGTGATCGCCATATAGCTGCTTACTCCTTTCGATCGGACCTAGCTGGGTGCGCCGTCAGCCGATCGGGTTGCGTTGCGATCGTCTCCCCGGGAAGGGCGAGAGCGCTTCGGGGAAATCCCTACATCGGAGCGGCCTGCGCTGGCCCGAGGACGGCGAAGTGCTGGAGCACGTGCCGGGTGAGCTCGCCCAGGCGTAGGGAGTTCCCCGAAGCGCGGTGGCCACCGGAACGACAAGGCTGGACTTGCTGATGGCCGCCGCATGCCGTGCCCGCAGCCGAGCTTGACCGCTGGGAACAGGTGAGTTGATGACGGCAGATGAACAGCAGAGTTTGCGCTCGGCCTATGATCAGCTCTGCCAGAGCTATAGAGCCATCGATGATTTTC
>Ga0335085_10015813_pt1 | contig 10928 bp, 10 predicted proteins | sample Lox_Sample_45_FD_206712 | JGI IMG/M metagenome (GOLD analysis project Ga0335085, IMG submission 206712) | Soil microbial communities from Loxahatchee National Wildlife Refuge, Florida, United States - Lox_Sample_4.5 | ecosystem: Environmental > Terrestrial > Soil > Wetlands | place: USA... | reverse complement strand
CGCGAACACCGGGCCGATGCCCATCTCGTTCGGCTCGCAGCCGGCGACCGCGAAGCCGCGGAAGATGCCCATCGGCTTGAGGCCCTTTTTTGCCGCGGTCTTGTCGCTCATCAGCACCTGCGCCGATGCGCCGTCGGAGAACTGGCTGGCGTTGCCGGCGGCGATCACGCCGCCCTCGATCGCCGGCTTGATCTGCGACACGCCCTCGTAGGTCGTGTCGGCGCGGATGCCCTCGTCGTGCTCCGCGGTCACCTCTTTCATGGTCTCGGTGCCGGTCGTCTTGTCGACCACTTTCATCTTGGTGGTGATCGGTACGATCTCGTCCTTGAACTTGCCCTCTTTTTTGCCCTGGGCGGCGCGCTGCTGGCTGAGCACGCCGTAGCGGTCCTGCGCCTCGCGCGGAATGCCGTACTTCTTCGACACGTATTCGGCCGTCTGCAGCATGTTCCAGTAGATCTCCGGCTTGTGCCGGACCAGCCACTCGTCCTTGCCGTGGTGCTTGTTGGCCTCGTTCTGCACCAGCGAGATGGATTCCACGCCGCCGGCGACATAGATGTCGCCCTCGCCGGCGAGGATGCGCTGCGCGGCGAGCGCCACGGTCTGCAGGCCCGACGAGCAGAAGCGGTTCACGGTCATGCCGGACACGGATACCGGCAGCCCTGCGCGCAACGCGATCTGGCGCGCGATGTTGCCGCCGGTCGCGCCTTCGGGCGTGGCGCAGCCCATGATCACGTCCTCGACTTCCTGGCCTTCGATCTTTGCGCGCTCGAGCGCCGCGTGCACCACGTGGCCGCCCATCTTGGCACCGTGGGTCATGTTGAGGGCGCCGCGCCAGCTCTTGCAGAGCGGCGTGCGCGCTGTCGATACGATCACTGCGTCAGCCATTGAATTTTCTCCCTTCCTTTGCGAGTTTGACGAGGAGCGGCGCGGGCTTCCACACCTGTCCCATGTAGCCCTTGCTGAATTTCTCGATCGAGGCCAGTACTTGCTGCAGCCCGACGGTATCCGCGTAGAACATCGGCCCGCCGCGGTAGGGTGGGAAGCCGTAGCCGGTGAGGTAGACCATGTCGATGTCGGAGGCCCTGAGCGCGATGCCTTCCTCGAGGATGTAGGCCGCTTCGTTGACCAGCGCATAGATCAGGCGCTCGACGATCTCTTCATCCGGGATCTGCCGCACCTGAATGTTTTTTTCTTTTCTATAGTCAGAAATAATCTTTTCAACGTCCGGATCGGGGATCGGCTTGCGGTCGGGGAGGTTGTACTTGTACCAGCCCTTGCCGGTCTTCTGCCCGAAGCGGCCGAGTTCGGCGATCTTGTCGCCGACCCTGGAGTAGACGAAGTTCGGCCGCTCGACGTACCGGCGCTTGCGGATCTCCCAGCCGATGTCCAGGCCCGCCATGTCGCCCATCGCCAGCGGCCCCATCGCCATGCCCCACTTGTAGGCGGCGGCGTCCACCTGCTGCGGGCTGCAGCCCTCGTCCAGCAGGAACAGAGACTGCTGGCCGTATTTCTCGATCATGCGGTTGCCGATGAAGCCGTCGCAGACGCCCGAGACCACCGGCACCTTCTTGATGGCCTTGCCGAGCTTCATGGTGGTGGCGAGCACGTCTTTCGCGGTTTTCGCGCCGCGCACCACTTCCAGCAGGCGCATCACGTTGGCGGGCGAGAAGAAGTGCGTGCCGATCACGTCCTGCGGCCGCTTCGTGACGTCGGCAATGGCATTCACGTCCAGCGTCGAGGTGTTGGTGGCGAGAATGGCGCCGGGCTTCATTACCGCGTCGAGCTTCCTGAACATCTCCTGCTTCACGTCCATGCGCTCGAACACCGCTTCGATGACGATGTCGGCGTTTCTCCCGGTGGCCAGGTCGGTGGTCGGCGTGATTAGCTGCATCCTCTTGTCCATCTCCTCCTGCTTCAGCCTGCCCTTGGAGACGGTCGACGCGTAGTTGGCCTTGATCTTCGCGAGGCCCTTGTCCACCGCCTCCTGCGTCACGTCCATGATGAACACGGGAATGCCGGCATTGGCAAAATTCATCGCGATGCCGCCGCCCATGGTGCCGGCGCCGATCACCGACGCGCTCTTGATCGGTCGTGCCGGCGTGTCTTCCGGCACGTCGGGGATTTTCGCGGTCTGGCGCTCGGCGAAGAACATGTGCCGCATCGCCTTCGACACGTCGCCTTCGACCAGGACCATGAAGCGTTCGCGTTCGAACTTGCGGCCCTCGTCGAAGGTCTTGGTTGCCGCCGCCTCGCAGCAGGCGACGATTTCCAGCGGCGCCGGATAGCCGCGCGACGCCTTTGCCACTTCGGCGCGCGCCGCCGCGAAGAATGCCTTGGGATCGCCGTCCATCTTGGCGGGCAGGTCGCGGATGCGTTTTGGCCCTTTGTTCTGCTTTACCAGTTCCCTGGCAAAGGCCAGGGCGCCTTCCAGCAGGTCTCCTTGCACGACGTCGTCCACGAGGCCCAGGGATTTCGCCTTGTCGCCGGAGACCGGCGTACCGGTGGTCATCATCCGCACGGCTTCGGCCATCGGCACCACGCGCGGCAGGCGTTGCGTACCGCCGGAGCCGGGCAGCAGGCCGAGCTTCACCTCGGGCAGGCCGAGCTGCGCTTTCGGCATCGCTACGCGGTAGTGGCAGCCGAGCGCGAGCTCGAGGCCGCCGCCGAGCGCGAAGCCGCCGATGGCGGCAACCAGCGGTTTCTTCATGCCGTCCTGGATGTCGTTCAATTCCGGCAGCACCGGCGAGACGCGCGACTTCTCCGTGTTGAATTCACGTATCTCGGCGCCGCCCGAGAACGCTTTTTCGGAGCCGATCAGCACGACCGCCTTTACCGAAGGATCGGCATCCGCCGCCTTCAGCGCGCCGCCGACGTGAACGCGATTGGCGGCCGACATGCTGTTGACCGGCGGATTGTTCATGGTGACGACGGCAATGCCGTCGCGCACGGAATACGAAGCCGCGTCGCTCATGGCGAGTGAACTCCTCCTTGGAGAGGATGGGAATTCTAGCCTAGACTCAGGCAGTAAAACCCGTCGGACAACCCTCTTGGAGCTGACCATACCGGTTACGTTCGCAGTCCTTGGCGCGGCGCTGCTGCACGCGTCCTGGAACGCGCTGATCAAGGCCGGACGCGATCCGCTCCTCGATACCGCCCTGGTGGCGCTGGGCGGCAGCGTGATGGCGCTGCCGCTGACCCTGCTCGTGGAGGCGCCGGCAAGAGCGTCCTGGCCCTATATCCTCGGTACTGTCACGGTGCATATCGGCTACTACACCGCCTTGGCTGCTGCGTACCGCGTCGGCGACCTTTCCCACATCTATCCGATCATGCGCGGCGGTGCGCCGCTGCTGGTCGCGCTCGCGAGCGGTTTCTTCTTTGGCGAGACGCTGTCGGCCAGCGCGTGGCTGGGCGTGCTGTTGATCTCGTGCGGCGTGCTGTCGCTGGCTTTCGCGAGCCGGTCGAAGCACCATGTCGCGGGCAAGAACCCGGCCGCCGCGACGCTCTGGGCGCTCGCCGGCGCGGCTGTCATCGCGGTCTACACGCTCATCGATGCCGCCGGCGCGCGCGCTTCAGGAGGCGCGGAGCGCTACGTGGTCTGGTTGTTCGTGTTTCTCGGCCTGCCGTTCGGCCTTACCGTCCTGGTCGCCAAGCGGCGGGCGCTGCTCGCGCACGCGCGTCGCTATTGGTGGGTCGGCGTCGCCGGCGCGACGCTCTCGGGCCTCTCCTACGGCATCGCGCTCTGGGCGATGACGCGCGCGCCCGTGGCGCTCGTCGCCGCGCTGCGCGAGACCTCGGTGATCTTTGCCGCACTGATCGGCGCACTGCTGCTGAAGGAAGGGCGCCTCCGGGAGCGCATGTTCGGCGCCGCAGCCGTGCTCGCGGGCCTGGTCGTACTTAAACTCTGAACCGCATCCACCTATGACCTGGGAAAAGGAAATCGAAGAACTGCGCCGCCGCGAAGCGCTGGCGCAGAAGATGGGCGGGCCCGAGAAGGTCAAGCGCCAGCACGACGGCGGCAAGCTCACCGTGCGCGAGCGCGTCGACCGGCTGTTGGATGCGGGCTCCTTCCATGAAATCGGCGGCCTGGCCGGCGTGGCGACGTACCATGAAGGAGGACCGCTGGACGGTGAGCTGGCCGATTTCACGCCGGCCAACCTGGTGATGGGGCGCGGGCGCATCGGCGGGCGGCCGGTGGCGGTCACCGGCGACGATTTCACGGTGCGCGGCGGCGCGAACGACGGCGGCATCAAGAGCAAGCTCCTCGCGATCGAGCGCATGGCCTGCGACCTTCGACTGCCGCTCGTGCGCCTGGTGGACGGCACGGGCGGCGGCGGCTCGGTGAAGAACCTCGAACTGCAAGGTCACTCGCCGATGCCGAAGGCTTTCCTCTGGGACTGGTGGACCGACAACCTGTCGGAGATCCCGGTAGTGTCGCTCGCGCTCGGTTCGGTGGCGGGCCTGGGCGCGGCGCGCGTGGTCGCGAGCCACTATTCGGTGATGGTGAAGGACTCCTCCCAGCTGTTCGTCGCCGGGCCTCCGGTAGTGGAGTGGACGCACGGCAAATTCGAGAAGAACGAACTCGGCGGCAGCCACATCCACACTCGCAATGGCGCGGTGGACGATGAAGCCGCGAGCGAAGACGACGCCTTCGACAAAGCCCGCAAGTTTCTCTCCTACCTGCCCAATTCCGTCCATGATCTTTCGGAAAGAAAAGAAAACGATGACGATCCGGCGCGTTCCGATCCCTGGCTGATCGAGGCGGTGCCGCGCGATCCGCGCAAGGTCTACAACATGCGCAGGATCATCGGCGCCGTGGTGGACAGGGGTTCCTTCTTCGAGACCGGCAAATTCTGGGGCCGTTCGATGATCACCGGCTTCGCGCGCCTCTCGGGATGGCCGGTGGCGCTGATGGCGGGCGACCCGATGCAATACGGCGGCGCCTGGACCGCCCGTGCGTCGGAAAAAATCATGCGCTTCGTCGACCTGGCGCAGACCTTCCACCTGCCAGTGGTGCACCTGGTGGACGTGCCCGGCTTCCTGATCGGGCCCGAGGCCGAGAAGGAGGGCACCATTCGCTACGGCATGCGCGCCGCGAGCGCGATCCTGCAGTCCACGGTGCCGTGGTGCTCGGTGATCGTGCGCAAGGTCTTCGGCGTCGCCGGCGCGCTGCACCAGAATTCCTCGCGCTACGGCATGCGCGTCGCCTGGCCGTCCGCGGAGTGGGGCTCGTTGCCGATCGCAGGCGGCCTGGAGGCTGCCTACCGCGCCGAAATCGAGGCCGCGCCGGACCCGGCTGCCAAGCGCGCGGAAATCGAGCAGCGCATCCGCAAGTTCGCCTCGCCGATGCGCGGCGCCGAGCGCTATGACATCGAGGAAATCGTAGATCCACGACATACGCGGCGGATCCTCTGTGAATTCGCCGAGTTGGCGGCTCCGCTGCGCACGCCCGGGCGCAGTTCCTTCGGCGTTCGTCCGTAAATAGGCGCCGTTCGGCTGAAGAGTCGAAAAAGATAGTGAAATCCGGGCCGAACTGGCAGACGCGAGGCTGACATCCGGGTAAGTTGCAGGTCACAAAAAGGGAGCGTGGTGACCAACGAAAACGAAACACTAAGGTGGCCGACCAACCTGGATCGCGCCGCCATCGTCGAGCGGCTGGTGCAAGTGCGCGTCATGGCCGTGGCGGCGGGACTCGCGGACCTGGCCGCGGGCCTTGAGGGCGTGGAGGCCATGCCGTCCGGGGAAATCGGCTCGAAGGTCATCGCCGCCCTGACCTGGATCCAGGAAAAGCCCGAATATCCGGCCATCACGGCGCAGCTGGCGATGGTGGCGATGAACCTCAAGAACCTCAAATAGTCCGCTAAGCTGTTCGCGGGAGAACCACTCATGCGAATCGGCATCATCGGCGGCGGCGTCATCGCGCGCCTGTTTCTCGAGCACATCCGCCGCGGCGACATGGGCGAGACCGAGGTGGCGGCGATCCTGGGCAGGAGCGAATCCTCGCGCGGCAAGGCACTGGCCGCCGAGTACGGTACGCCCTACGTCACGAGCCTGGACGCGCTCATGGACCAGCGGCCGGCGATGGTGATCGAGGCCGCTTCGCACGACGCCGTGCGCGACCATGCGGAGCTGCTGCTGAACCGCGGCATCGCCGTGATGGTCCTGTCTGGCGGCGCGCTCTGCGACGACAGCTTGCGCACGCGGCTGGAAACCGCGGCGGCGAAGCATGGAGCGCTGCTGTACGTTCCTTCCGGCGGCATCGGCGGGTTGGATGCGCTCAAGGCGGTGTGCATCGCCGGCGCGGATTCGGTGGAGATCGCCGTCACCAAGCCGCCCGCGGCCTGGAAGGGCATTGCCTACGTCGAAAAACTGAACGTGGATCTCGACCGCCTGAGCGGCCCGGTGACCCTGTTCGAAGGCGCGGCGCGCGAAGGCGTGCCGCATTTCCCCGCCAACGTGAACATCGCCGCGGCGCTGTCCATGGCCGGCATCGGTTTCGACCGCACGCGCCTGAAAGTGGTGGCCGACCCCGCGCTGACGCTCAACACCCACACCATCCACATCAGCGGCAAAACCGGCCGCATCAGCCTGAAGTTCGAGAGTGTGCCGTTTCCAGACAATCCCAAGACCGCCATGCTCGCCTGCTACAGCGCGCTCGCCGCGTTCAGGCAGTTCAACGCGCCGGTGCGGTACGGCACCTGAGTCCATGCGACAATTCCTGCATCCCTTTCCGAAGTATTGAGGCAAGCATGGCAACCCGACCAGACGAACGCATGATCGAGCCGGACATGAATCCGCAGGACCTTTGGCTCGAGGAGGTTTTCACCGACCGGCGCGTCGGCACGATCCGCCGCATGACGCCGGTAGACGGCACGGGCGCGCGCGACGCGGGCCGCGAAGTCCTCTACATCGGCGAAACCCAGGTGATGAGCCAGATGGGCGCGTTGCCGATCAATTTCGTGCTCGAAGCGAAGACGCTGGAAGAGGCGGCGAAGATGTTCGGCCCGGCGGCCAAGGCCGCAATCGAGCGCACGGTGCGCGAACTGCAGGAACTGCGCCGGCAGCAGGCTTCCCAGATCGTCGTGCCGCAGGGCGGCATGCCGCCGATGGGCCCCGGCCCCGGCGGAAAAATACAAATGCCCTGAGGGCTAGACCTCCAGCCACTCCTTGCGCATCGCGGTGTTCTCGCGCACGTCGCGCGGGGTGCCCTCGAAGACGATGCGGCCGTGGCCCATCACGTACAGGCGCTCGGAGATGTCGAGTGCGATCGCCAGCTTCTGTTCCACCAGCAGGATAGAGATGCCGCGCTTCTTGATTTCCTGGAAGAGCTGGGCCACCTGATCGACGATTTTGGGCGCCAGGCCCTCGGTAGGCTCGTCGATCATTACCAGCGCCGGGTCGCCCATCAGCGTGCGGCACAGCGTCAGCATCTGCTGCTCGCCGCCGGAGAGCACACCCGCCTCGTTGTCGGCGCGGTCCTTCAGGCGCGGGAAGATCTCGAACATGTCCTCCATCTTCCAGCGCGCCGAGGGCTTGGCCGCCTTCTGGCCGAGCAGCAGGTTCTGGCGTACCGTCAGCGTCGGAAAGATGTCGCGGTTCTCCGGCACGTAGCCCAGGCCCTGGTGCGCGACCTGGTAGGCCTTACGGCCGATCATTTCCTGACCGCGGAATTTCACCGAGCCGCGGCATTCCACCAGGCCCATCACCGAACGGATGGTGGTCGAGCGGCCGACGCCGTTGCGCCCGAGGATCGAGACGATTTCGCCCTCGCGCACGTCCAGGTGCACGCCGTGCAGGATGTGGCTCTTGCCGTAGTAGGCGTGCAGGTCGCGGACCTCAAGCATGCGCTGCGTCCTCGTGGATGGTGCCGAGATAGGCCTCCTGCACCGCGGCATTGGCGCGGATTTCTTCCGGCTTGCCGGTGGCAAGCACCTCGCCGTAGACCAGCACGCTGATGCGGTCGGCGAGGTTGAATACCACGCCCATGTCGTGCTCTACCATCACCAGCGTCTTGCCCGCTGTCACCCGGCGGACCAGTTCGACCACGTGGTCGGTCTCGGAGCGGCTCATGCCGGCCGTGGGCTCATCCAGCAGGATCACGTCCGCACCGCCGGCGATCGTGATGCCGATCTCGAGCGCGCGCTGTTCTGCGTAGGTCAAAAGGCCCGCCGGCCGCTCGCGCCGGCTGGCAAGGCCGATCGCCTCGAGCACTTCGTCGGCGCGCTGGCGCGCGTCCGCCAGGCCTGCCAGGCGGTGCCAGAACGAGTAGCGGTAGCCGAGCGACCAGAGCACCGCGCAGCGCAGGTTCTCGAACACCGACAGGTTGTGGAAGATGTTGGTGATCTGGAAGCTGCGCGACAGGCCCTTGCGATTGATCTGGAACGGCTTCAGGCGCGTGATGTCTTCGCCGTTCAGGCGGATCGCGCCGCGGCTGGCGGGGAAGCGGCCGCTGATCAGGTTGAACAGCGTCGACTTGCCGGCGCCGTTCGGCCCGATGATGGCGTGGCGCTCGCCGCGCGGGATCGCCAGGTCCACGCCGCGGATGATCTCGGTGTTGCCGAAGGATTTGCGCACGCCGGCCAGTTCGAGCGCCGGGGCGGTGGCTGCGGCGTCGCTCATGCACGCGCCCCGGCGATCTCAGCCTGGATCTCGCCCCAGGTGTGCGAGAGTCGCAGCCACGCGCGGTGGAAGAGCCAGCCGCCGACGATCCACAAGACGCCGGCCAGCGCCCAGGGCAGCGTGCCGGCGGCATCGAAATCGACGCCTAGCAGGGTCATGGCAGTGCCGTTGGCGCTGTCGACCGAGACCTTGTAGGTCATCTCCACGGTCAGCACCAGCGCGGCGAGCACCAGCAGGCCGGCGGCGCCGGTGCGCGCGTAGTGCGGCAGCAGCGAGCGGAAGCGCCCGCGCGCGATCACCGGCAGCTGCATCACGATCAGGCTGGCGATGCCGCCGGGCGCGAACATCACCATCAGCATGAAGAACAGGCCCAGGTACAGCAGCCAGGCCTTGGTGTGGTCCGACAGCGCGACCACGAAGTAGACGAACAGGCAGGCGCCGATGATCGGGCCGAAGAAAAAGGTCACGCCGCCGATGAAGGCGGCGAACAGCACGCCGCCGGAGCGGATCGCGCTGACGTTCTCCGCGGTGACGATCTCGAAGTTGATGCAGGCCAGCGCGCCGGCAATGCCGGCGAAGAAAGCCGAGATGATCAGCGTGAACCAGCGCACTTTGTGCGTGTCATAGCCGACGAACTCCGCGCGCTCGGGATTGTCGCGCACCGCGTTGGCCATGCGCCCGAGCGGCGTGTGCGACCAGGCGTACATCGCGGCCATCGAGGCGAGGCACCAGAGCGCGATCAGGTAGTACACCTGCACCCCTGGGCCGAAGGTGAGGCCGAGGAAGGGCTGGCCGAACACCCGGTTGGTGGTGATGCCGCCTTCGCCGCCGAAGAATTCCGGGAACATCAGCGAGCAGGAGAAAACGAGTTCGCCGATGCCCAGCGTGATCATCGCGAAGGTGGTGCCCGCGCGCTTGGTGGTGACGTAGCCGAACAGCACGCCGAAGAACGCGCCGGCGAGCCCTCCCACCAGCGGCAGCAGCGAGAGCGGCATCCAGACCTGCCCCTTGGAGGCCAGGTTGAGCACGTGCACCGCGATGTAGGCGCCCAGGCCCGAGTACACGGCGTGCCCGAAGGACAGCATGCCGCTCTGCCCGAGCAGCATGTTGTAGGACAGCGTGAAGATGATCGCGATGCCCATCTGCGACAAGAGGGTGATCGCGAAGCCCTGCGTGAAGATGAGCGGCAACACGGCCATCAGCAGGGCGGTCGCGCCCCAGATGAGCCAGCGGCCGAGATTGATCGGTTGGTAGCGCACGCGATCCGCCCTCAGTCCTTCAATCCGCCCGCGTGCCGAGCAGGCCCTTGGGCCGGAAGATCAGCATCAGCACCAGCAGCAGGTAGGGCAGCACCGGCGCGACCTGCGACAGCTGCAGCTTCCACAGCGAGTACAGCGGCGTTTCCGGCGTCACCGCGATGCCGATCGCGCCCATAATGCCGCCGAGCGACCAGTCGAGCGCGATGGCGAAGGTCTGCAGGATGCCGATCAGCAGCGAGGCCAAGAAGGCGCCCGCGAGCGAGCCCATGCCGCCGACCACCGCCACGACGAAGACGATGGGGCCCACCGAAGCGGCCATCGAGGGCTCGGTGACGAAGGCCACGCCGCCGATCACGCCGGCAAGGCCTGCCAGGGCGCAGCCGCCGCCGAAGACGAGCATGAACACGCGCGGCACGTTGTGGCCGAGCGCTTCCACCGTGTGAGGGTGCGTGAGCGCCGCCTGGATCACCAAGCCGATGCGGGTGCGCGTGAGCAGCAGGTAGACCGACAGCAGCATCGCCAGCGCAACCAGCATCATGAAGCCGCGCAGTTTCGGAAAGGAGGTCGAATAGAGCGTGAACAGCGGCCCTTCAAGCAGCGCCGGCGTGCGGTAGGGCACCGCGGGCAGGCCCCACACGACTTTCACCGACTCCTCGATCAGGTAGGCAAGGCCGAAGGTGAACAGCAACTCAGGGACGTGGCCGTACTTGTGCACGTTGCGCAAGCCGTAGCGCTCGACCACTGCCCCGAGCAGCCCCACCAGCACCGGCGCGAACAGCAGAGCGGGGAAGAACCCGACCTTCAGCCCGAGCGAATAGGCGACGTAGGCGCCGATCATGTAGAAGCTGGCGTGCGCGAAGTTGAGCACGCCCATCATGCTGAAGATCAGCGTCAGACCCGAGGAGAGCATGAACAGCAGCAGCCCGTAGGACACGCCGTTCAGCAGCGAGATGACGAAAAATTCCATAAAAAAGGACCGGATTTTCGCCCGGCCCTTTTTATCCCTGACGCCGGGTTACTTGGGTCGCTGCATCTGGCACGAAGTCGGCTGCG
>Ga0335085_10015812_pt1 | contig 10928 bp, 8 predicted proteins | sample Lox_Sample_45_FD_206712 | JGI IMG/M metagenome (GOLD analysis project Ga0335085, IMG submission 206712) | Soil microbial communities from Loxahatchee National Wildlife Refuge, Florida, United States - Lox_Sample_4.5 | ecosystem: Environmental > Terrestrial > Soil > Wetlands | place: USA: Florida... | reverse complement strand
GCTGATCCCCCAGTCGTTCGAGTGGATCGCGCAGACGGCGCCGGAGATGGCCGCCGCGGCGCTCGATGCGGGCCTCCGGGTGCACGCGCACCCGCTGCTCGTGCTCGACGCTCTCACCGCGGTTCCTGAGGTCCCGCCGCGGGTCTCCGTCCGCCTCGTCGCCCCGCCTGACCCGGAACTTGACCTGGTGTGGGCGGTGCCAAGCGTGGCGTTCGCGCATCCGGGGACGGACATCGGCGAGGCCGGCGTCACCGAGCGGGACAAGATCGCCGCCGGGCACGACGGCGGCACCATCGAGATGCTCCGCGACCGGCTGCGGTCCGGCCGGTCGGTGCTCGCCACCGCGTCCGGGCCGAACGGGCCGCTCGCCGCAGGAAGCTACCAGCTCGCCCACGGCATCGCGGAGATCACCGGGGTCGGCGTGCTGCCGGCCAGCCGACGCCACGGCCTCGGCGCGGCGGTCACGCACGCCCTCGCCTTCGACGCGCTGCGGCGCGGCGCGCGCACCATCTTCCTGTCGGCGACCGACCCGACGGTGGCGCGCATCTACGCCCGGCTGGGCTTCCGCGAGATCGGCACCGCCATGATCGCCGAGCCGCCCGACGGCTGAGCGCGGACCCGCGCCAGCGACGCCGGGGTCAGGCCGGACAGGGCGGCGCACTCGCGGGTGAGGTGGGCCTGGTCGGCGTAGCCGGCCTGGACCGCGGCGGTGGCCAGGTCCGGCGGCTCGACGGCGGCGTCGAGCATGCGGACGAAGCGCCGGAAGCGGAACACGCGCTGCAGCGTCTTCGGGCCGTAGCCCGCCGCGGCGTGCACCCGCCTGCGGAGCTGGCGTTCGCTGAGGCCCACCTGCCCGGCGATGTCTTCGGTGCGCGCGGCGGGGTCGCGCAGCAGGGCCGCGGCCCGCGAGACCGCGTGGTCGGGGGCGGCGCCGGCGATGAGCAGGCCGGCGACGTCCACCGCCCGCGCGGCCGCCTCGGCAGGAGACAGGCTGGCGGGCAGCCGCCTGGCGGCCGCCGGCAGCAGGTCGGCGAGGGCGACGCGCTGGTCGCGGACCTCGCTGAGCGGCAGGCCGAGGGCGGTTCCGCCCGCGGACGGGCGGAACCGCACGCCGACGATGACCGTCCCGCCCTTGGTCACGGTGCGGACCGGCCCGGTGTCCGGGCCGGCCACGTAGCCGCCGACGCCCTGCTCCCAGACGAGGTCACTGCACGCGTCGGGCAGCACCAGGGTCGTGCGGTCAGCGCCGTCGGGCACCACGGTGGCCCACAGGCACGCCACCACGCCGCGCAGGGCGGCGGGCGGCGCCCACTCCGCGTACCCGGGAGCGAGCCACGCGCCGCCCGGCACCCACTCCGGTTCGCGTGCGGCCATGGAACCAGGATGTCACGGCGCTGTCCGTTTCGTTCAATACGACGCCGGGCACCCAATGCTGGGATGACCCTATGAAGAAGACTCCTGACTTCGACGCGGCCGCCGAGTTCATGGCCGCCCGTGCCCGGGTGCTCGACCGCCGGGTATTCCAGCGCCTGTTCCAGGGCGGCGCCCCTGAGCCGGTCCGGGACGCGATAGCGGCCTACCGGAACGACGACGGCGGCTTCGGCCACGCCCTGGAGCCAGACCTGAGGACGGCGGCAAGCCAGCCCGCAGCCGTCGAGATGGCGCTGCGCATCATGGACGCCGCCGACGCCTGGGACGAGCACCTCGTCCGCGGCGCCGTCGACTGGCTGGCAGGCATCGCCCCAGCCGAAGGCGGCGCGACGTTCGTGCTGCCGACGCTGTCGCAAGGACCGCACGCCCCATGGTGGGTGCCCGCCGAGGGCAATCCCGCCTCGCTGATCCAGACCGGCCAGATCGCGGGCGTTCTTTACGCCCGCGACTTCGCCCACCCCTGGCGCGACGCCGCCACCGAGGTCATGTGGCGCGGCATCGACCAGCTCACGGAGCCGATGGCCTACGAGATGTTCGGCGTCCTGGCCTTCCTCCAGCACGTCCCCGACCGCTCCCGCGCCAGCGACGCACTCCAGCGCGTCGGGCGGTTGCTCTTCGACCGCGGCCTCGTCGCGCTCGACCCGAACGCCGAGGGCGAGACGCACTCCCCCCTGGACTTCGCTCCGCTCCCCGATTCGATCGCCCGGCCGCTTTTCGACGACGCCACGATCGAGGCCCACCTGGACCACCTGGCAGGCGCTCAGCGCGAGGACGGCGGCTGGATGTTCAACTGGCCCGCGTGGTCGCCAGCCGCCGAATCCGACTGGCGAGGCTTCCTCACGGTCGACGCCCTGCGCGTGCTCCGCGCCAACGGCCGCTAACCATGATCGTGGGGAGTTCTCAGCGCATATCGCGGAAAAGTCCCCACGATCATGAAGCCAACGGGGCGCGGGCGGGGGCGGGGGCGGGGGCGGGGCGGGGCGGGGCTCGCTAGCCGTAGAAGAGCCGGTCCATCACCGCGCGGGCGTGCCGCGCGGTCCGCCGGTAGTCCTGCTCCAGCGCCTGCGCCGGGTCGAGGGTGTCGCTCCAGCCGGGACCGTTGCCGGAGACCACGGGCTTGTAGCCGAGGAGGCGGGCGACCGCGGTGGCCTCGTCGTGCTTGGCGGGCAGCATGTCGCCGGGCCGACCCCGGACCAGCACGATCGCGTTCCTGATCCGGGCGGCGAACTCCCAGGCCGCGCGCAGCGCGGCCGCGTCCTCGGGCTCGACGAGCCCGGCCGCGACCGCCGCGTCCAGCGCCTCGAGCGTCCGCGTGGTGCGCAGCCCCGCGACCGCGTGGGCGTGCCCGAGCTGCAGCAGCTGGACCGTCCACTCCACGTCCGACAGCCCGCCAGGGCCGAGCTTGACGTGCAGCGCCCGGTCCGCGCCGCGCGGGATGCGTTCGGACTCCATGCGCGCCTTGATCCGGCGGATCTCGCGCACCGCCTGCTCGCTGAGCCCGCCCGCCGGGTACCGGTGCCGGTCCGCGACCTCGATGAACTCCGCGCCCAGCGACGCGTCACCGACCGCGAACTCCGCGCGCAGCAGCGCCTGCCACTCCCACGGCGCGGCGCGGCGCTCGTAGTACGCCCGGCACGCCGCCAGGCTGCGCACCAGCGGACCCTGCCGGCCCTCAGGCCGCAGGTCGGCGTCCACGAGCAACGGCGGGTCCGGGGCCGGGATCTGCAGCAGCCGGCGCAGTTCGGTGCCCACCGCCTGCGCGGCCTCCGACGCGCGCCGGTCACCGTCCGCGTCCAGGCCGGGCAGCGGGTCGTGCACGAAGATCACGTCGGCGTCGCTGCCGAAGCCGATCTCGTGCCCGCCGTACCGGCCCATCGCGATCACCGCGAACCGGGTCGGCAGCGGGCCGCGCTGCTCGATTTCGATCTTCGCGATCGTCGCCGCGAGCACCGCTTCCAGCGATGCGGTGGTGATCGCGGTCAGCGCCGCTTCGGTCTCGACCAGGCCGGTCAGCCCGAGCACCCGCGCCGCCGCGACCCGCAGCAGCTCCCGGCGGCGCAGCGACCGCACCGCGACCGCCGCCTGTTCGGCATCTGCCTCGTGCCGCCCGGCCGCTGCCAGCATTTCGGAACGCAGGGTGGCGACTCCCCTGGGCACCAGCTCCGCGTCGTCGGCGAAGATCGCGACCGCTTCCGGCGCCCGCAGCAGCAGGCCGGTCGCGTACCGGCTGGACGCCAGCACGTGCGCGATCCGCTCGGCCGCCTTCGTCTCGTCCCGCAGCAGCCGAAGGAACCACGGCGTCTCCCCCAGCGCCTCGCTGACCTGCCGGAAGCCCAGCAGCCCAGCGTCCGGCTCCGCCGCGTCGGCGAACCAGCCCAGCAGCACGGGCAGCAGCGTCCGCTGGATCGCCGCCCGGCGCCGCACCCCCGTGGTCAGCGCCTCGATGTGGCGCAGCGCACCCGCCGGGTCGCGATAGCCGAGCGCCTCGAGCCGGGCCCGCGCCGCCTCCGGAGTCAGCCGCACCGTGTCGCCGGGCAGCCGCGCCACGGCGTCGAGCAGCGGCCGGTAGAACAGCTTCTCGTGCAGGCGGCGCACCCGCATCGCGTGCCGGCGCCAGGCCTCGGTGAAGGCCTCCTCGGGCGAAGTCACGGGCCCGTTCTGGCTGATTGAATTTCTCATCGCCCGGGCGAGTCGCCTGAGCACCTCCGGATCCGTCGGCAGCGTGTGCGTCCGGCGCAGCTGGAACAGCTGCAGCAGGTGCTCGGTGCGGCGCAGGAACCGGTACGCGCCGGCCAGGTCGTCGGCGTCGGCGCGGCCGACGTAGCCGCCGTCCGCCAGTGCCTTGAGCGCGGGCAGCGTGGCCGGGGCGCGCAGCCGCTCGTCGGCGCGGCCGTGCACCAGCTGCAGCAGCTGGACGGCGAACTCGATGTCGCGGAGGCCGCCGGGGCCGAGCTTGAGCTCGCGGCCCGCCATGTTCTTCGGCAGCGTGGCCTCCACCCGGCGGCGCATCGCCTGCACGTCCTCGACGAAGTTCTCCCGCTGCGACGCCTGCCAGACCAGCGGGCTGACCTTGGCGACGTAGCGCTCGCCGAGGTCCAGGTCGCCGGCGGCCGCGCGGGCCTTGAGCAGCGCCTGGAACTCCCAGGTCTTGGCCCACCGGTCGTAGTACGCCAGGTGGCTGGCCAGCGTGCGCACGAGCGGGCCCTGGCGGCCTTCCGGGCGCAGGTTCGGGTCGACGGGGAAGATGCTGCCTTCGGGGGTCGACCGCTCGCAGACCTGGATCACGCCCGCGGCCAGCTTCGTGGCCGTCTTAAGGGCGGCTTCCTCGGTGCTATCGGGCGCCGGCTCGGCCACGAAGATCACGTCGACGTCGCTGGCGTAGTTGAGCTCGCGGGCGCCGCACTTGCCCATCGCGATGATCGCGAGCCGGGCCGGCGCGGCGTCGCCGGGAAGCTCGGCCCGGGCGATGGCCAAGGCTGCCTCGAGGACGGCGTCGGCGATGCCGGCGAGTTCCTGGCCAACCTCGTCCACCGACGCCTTACCGGTGAGGTCGCGGGCGGCCAGATGCAGCACGCGGCGGCGGTAGGCGGCGGCGAGCCGGGCGGCCGGATCGCCAGAATCGGCCTGGCCGGCATCGGCCACCGCGGTCAGCAGCCCGGCGCGGATCGCGGCCTGGTCCTGGCGACGGTCGGCGTCCTGGCCGCGCAGCACGATGGTGTCATCCGGGTGCCTGGCGAGATGGTCGGCCAGCGCCTTGCTGACGCCGAGCACCGCGGTGAGGCGGGCACTGAACGCGGCGTCGCCGGTGAGCTGCTCGGTGAGGCCAGCGTCACGTTCGGCGATCCGCGCCAGGCCGGCCAGCGCGAGGCCGGGGTCGGCCGCCTGGGCGAGGGCGGTGAGCAGCGGATGGCCGCCGGCGGCGATGCCGAGGGCGGCGAGCTCACGTTCTGCGCGGGGAACGTCGGTGAAGCCCATCCGGGCCAGCCAGCCCGCCAGGGAGGTCCGCGTGCCGCTCACGCTAGGAGCGTATAACGGATGGCCGCGCTGAGCTGCAGTCCCCTATTTGCCGTGGATCGAGTGCTCCGCGGCTTGTGATAGGCATTGGGCATGGTCGATCTCATCCCGCGCAGCGTACTGTTCGGCAACCCGGAGCGGACCAGCCCCGGGATATCCCACGACGGGTCCCAGCTCGGCTGGATAGCGCCGCGGGACGGCGTGCTGAACGTGTGGGTCGCGCCCATCAGCGAGTCCGACGGCGTCGACTGGGCGGCGGCACGGGCGGTGACCGATGACACCGACCGCGGGGTCCGGACGTTCGGCTGGGCGTGGGACGGGCGGCACCTGCTGTACGTGCAGGACGTCGGCGGTGACGAGAACTGGCGGCTCTACGACGTCGACCTGGTCACCGGTGAGCGCAGGGACCTGACGCCGTTCGAGAAGATCCACGCGCAGATCATCGGGTCGAGCAAGCGGCGCCCGACCGAGCTCCTCGTCGGGATCAACGCCGACAACCCGCAGCTGCACGACGTGTACCGGCTGGACCTGGAGACCGGGAACCTGGTCAAGGAGATCGAGAACCCGGGGTACGCCGGCTGGCTGGCCGACGAGGACCTCGTGGTGCGCTGCGCGCTCGCGCCGCTGCCCGACGGGTCCCTGGACGTGCTGGTCCGGGATTCGGCGTCGGCGGACTGGCGGACGCTGCTGACTGTCCCCGCCGAGGACGTGACGTCCTTCGACGTGATGTCGTTCAGCGGAGACGGCGAGTCTCTGTTGATGATCAGCGCGGCCGACACGGACACGGCCCGGCTGACGCGGGTCGGCCTCGCGACCGGCGCGACCACGGTGCTGGCCGAGGACCCCGAGGCGGACGTCGCCGGGGCCATGCTGGACCCGGATACCCGCGACCCGCAAATCGTCGTGATTCTCAAGGACCGGATGACCTACGTGGTGCTCGACCCGTCGGTCGAAGAGGACCTGAAGGCGATTCGCGGGCTGCACTCCGGCGACCCGGTGTTCCTCGGGCGGGACGAGTCCGACCAGACGTGGCTGGTCGGTTTCACCCTCGACGCCGGGTCGCTCACCTTCTACATGTACGACCGTGCGTCGAAGTCCGGCCGGCTGCTGTTCGAGGCGCGGCCCGCGCTGTCGTCGTACACGCTGGCGGCCATGGAGCCGTTCTCGTTCACGGCCAGGGACGGGCTGGAGATCCACGGCTACGTGACGTTCCCGCCCGGGCAGGGCCGGTCGTCCCTGCCGGCCGTGGTGGACGTGCACGGCGGGCCGCAGGTGCGGGACAGCTGGGGATACAACCCGGAGGCGCAGTGGTTCGCCAACCGGGGCTACCTGTGCGTCCAGGTCAACTACCGCGGCTCCACGGGGTACGGGAAGGCGTTCGTCGCCGCCGGGGACCGCGAGTGGGGCGGCAAGATGCACGACGACCTGATCGACGCGGTGTCGTACGTGGTCGCTTCGGGGTGGGCGGACCCGTCGCGGGTGGCCATCTACGGCGGCTCCTACGGCGGGTACGCGGCGCTGGTGGGTGCCGCGTTCACCCCCGACGTCTTCCGCTGCGCAGTGGACATCGTCGGGCCGTCCAACCTGAAGACGCTGCTCGAGACCATCCCGCCCTACTGGGCGCCGATGATCGCGCAGCTCTACCGGCGGGTGGGGAACCCGGAGACGGACACCGAGTTCCTGTGGTCGCGGTCGCCGCTGTCGCGGGCGCGCGACATCAGGATCCCGCTGCTGATCGCGCAGGGCGCCAACGACCCGCGCGTCAAGCAGGCCGAGTCGGAGCAGATCGTCGCCGCCCTGACGGAAGCCGGGATCGAGCACGAGTACCTGCTGTTCCCCGACGAGGGGCACGGGTTCGCCAAGCCGGAGAACCGGATCAGGTTCTACACGGCCGCCGAGCGGTTCCTCGCCAGGTACCTCGGCGGGCGCTACGAGGAATAGGCGCGGTGATTGCGGCCGCGCCGCGTTGCTAGAAGAATCTCTGAACATGCGCGGCGGTTCGCGGTTGGCGGCGGTGAGCGGCGCGTGCTGCGGTGCCGCGGCTGCCTTGCTGCTGGCGGGCTGCCATCCGCTGCCCCAGCTCGGCACGACGCACAGCCCGCCCGCGCACGTCTACACGGTCACCGCGCGGGTGACGACGGTGGTCATCAAGGGCGGCTCGGGCAGCATCAACGTCACGGGCGGCAACCGCGGCACGGTCGGCGTGTCTGAGGCAGCGTCGTACGGCAAGACGGCGCCGGCGGTGACGCACGTGGTCTCAGGGACCACGCTGACGCTCTCCTACAGCTGCCCGTCGGAATTCGTGTGCGGCGTGTCCTACGACGTCCAGGTGCCGCGCGGCGTGGCGGTCCAGGTGTCGACCGCCGCGGGCCCGATCACGCTGACGTCGCTGGCCGGGCCGGTCAGCGCGCAGACCAGCGCCGGGCTGATCACCGCGATCAGCCTCAGCTCGCCGACCGCCACGCTGAAGTCGAACGCGGGCGGCATCGACGCGACGTTCTCCGCCGCGCCGTCGGCCGTGCACGCGTCGACAAACGTCGGCCCGATCACGCTGGCCGTGCCCGGCTCCGCGGCGTACCAGATCAATACGCACGCCTACGTCGGCTCCAGCACCGTCACCGTGCCCAAGAACCCGGCCTCGCCGCACGTCATCTCCGCCAGCTCCGACCTCGGCAGCATCACGATCAGCCCGTCGTGATGCCTGGCCACGGGACGGGCGCCGTCGTCCAGTCCGCGCTTATCGCGTCCCCCAGGCCCACACCGCCGACGAGGCGAGAACGGCCAGCCCGTTCGTCGCCCAGTGCAGGCCTGCCGACGCCAGGATCGAGCCGCTACGGCGCCGCACCTCACAGAACACCACGCCGGAAAGGCCAGTGAACAGCACGGTCGCCAGCACCGTCGTGGTCTGTGCCGATCTGCCGGTGCCGACGGCGCCGGTGATCGCCGCGTTGTTCGTGGCTAGCCCGAGTGACGGCAGCACATGCCACACGCCGAACAAGGCCGACGAGACAATGGTCGCCGTCGTGGTGCCCTTGACCTCTCTGAGCAGCCCCCACAGCACACCGCGGAAGGCGAGCTCCTCGACCAGCACGGTACCGATCGGGATCAGCACGAGCGAGGCCAGCAGCGTGTTCCCCAAGTCCAGCCGGTAGCGGGTGTCGCGGAACGCCTCCCTGGTCAGCGGGAGCGCCGCCGCCGCCGCGAGCACCAGCCCGACGATGCCAATCTCCGCCGCCGCCCACCTCAGCCCTGGCCGCCAGGTACCGGGTCCCAGGCCGAGGTCCTGCCAGCTGAGCCCGGCGAGCCGGGCGATACCCGTCAGCCCGGCGACAACGACCGGTCCCACTATCAGCGATGCGCGCGACACCCGGATATCGACCACGTTGAGCCCGGCGAGGACCGCGATGACCACGGCGACCGCTGCTTTCGGGGAAATCCGGGGCGTCAGCGCCATCCCTGCTCCCTCCTGCGGCGGCAGACCCAATGCTGCCCGCGTCCACGGCCGACGGTCCCACCCGCAGCGGGTGAACCTGGCGCCTACCGCGTCGTGGCGCGCTTGCTGTCGCGTTTGGCCTGCTGCCGCGCACCCGTGGCGAGCGTTCCCGCGCGGTCCCGCTCACTGGCCGGGTTGCGCAGCGCGCGGTCCCCGGTGCGGCCGGCCGGGACCGTGGAGGCCCCGGAGCCGGGGCCGCGCTGGCCGGGCACCATCTCCCCGGCACCGGGCCAGTCACGCTGCTTCGCGTCCCTGGCCAGTGCCAGCCGCTCGGCGCGCAGCTCCGCCGCGGACTGCGCGGCCAGCGCCGCGACCCGCCGGCTGACCCTGGAAAGGGCGCGTTCGAACGCCTCCGCCTTCCGCGCGGCACGCGCGTTCTCCGGCCGCGCCCGGCCACGGCCGCCGTGCTCGGCCACCCGCGCGCTCGCGCCCCGCCGGTACTGGCTGACGTACTTGCCGCGGGCCCGCCTTATCCGGGTTTCGAGCTCGATGGCGGCGTCTTCGTCCAGCGCCGCGAGCGCCTCGCGGCTGGTTTCCTCGATGAGCAGCGTCTCGGCCTCATTGAGCACCGCTCGCGTGGCTGCGTCCATCTCGCCCCCTCGCCTACGGTGACAGCTTACGCGCGCGGGGCTGTCCCGCCAGGCCGACGAGGGTCGGCGTACACGCTATGGCAGCGCCTTGAAGTAGCGGACCAGCGGGACGGGCGTGAACCCCGCTCTCTCGTAGAGCCGCCGGGCCGGTGCGTGGCCAGGGTCGCCGCCGGTGCCGATCTCGGCGAGCGGGATGCCCAGTTCGGTGATCCGGTCGACCGCGAAGTCGACCAGCGCATGGCCGATGCCCCGCTGCTGGTAGTCGGGGTCGACCGCGAGCATGTCGATCTGGCCGCTCTGCGTCTCACGGTTGATCGGGTGGACGACGACCACGGTGTACCCGACCGGGCGGCCATCGGCTTCGGCAACCCAGACCCGGTTGCCTTCCGCGCGACAAGAGGACTCCACAACCTCCGCCTGGATCATCTTCCAGTCCGGGTAGATGCGGCGGTATATTTCCGCGCCCATGACTTGCCGGAACGACTCGAACACCGGCTGCCACGCGCGCAGCGAGAACTCCACCACGACGTCGATGTCGTCAGGACGCAGGGCGCGGATGCTGATGGTCACGGCAGGCCGTTGCCGCTAGAGCATGGGAAGGTAGCGGTCTAGTTCGTACCTCGTGACCTGGCGGCGGTATTCCTGCCATTCTTCGCGCTTGTTGCGCAGGAAGAAGTCGAAGACGTGCTCGCCCAGGGTCTCGGCGACCAGCTCGCTGTTCTCCATGACCTTGATGGCCTCGTTGAGGTCGGCCGGGAGGGGCTTGATGCCCATGGCGCGGCGCTCGGCGCTGGTCAGGGCCCACACGTCGTCCTCGGCGCCGGGCGGGAGCTCGTAATCCTGCTCGATGCCCTTCAGGCCCGCGGCGAGGATGACCGCGAACGCCAGGTAGGGGTTGCACGCCGCGTCCACCGAGCGGAACTCGACGCGGGTCGAGTTGCCCTTCTGCGGCTTGTACATGGGGATGCGGACCAGCGCGGAGCGGTTGTTGTGGCCCCAGCAGACGTAGGCGGGCGCCTCTCCCCCGGCGCCGGCGGTCTCCTCCGCGCCGCCCCAGAGGCGCTTGTAGGAGTTCACCCACTGGTTGCACACCGCGGTGATCTCAGGGGCGTGCCTGAGCAGGCCGGCGATGAACGCGCGGGCCGTCTTCGAGAGCTGGTACTCGGCGCCGGCCTCGTAGAAGGCGTTCTGGTCACCCTCGAACAGGGAAACGTGGGTGTGCATGCCCGAGCCGGGGTGCTCAGTGAAGGGCTTGGGCATGAACGTGGCCCAGACGCCCTGCTCGATCGCGACTTCCTTCATCACCAGGCGGAAGCTCATGATGTTGTCCGCCGTGGTCAGCGCGTCCGCGTAGCGCAGGTCGATCTCCTGCTGGCCGGGCGCGCCCTCGTGGTGGCTGT
>Ga0335085_10015811_pt1 | contig 10928 bp, 11 predicted proteins | sample Lox_Sample_45_FD_206712 | JGI IMG/M metagenome (GOLD analysis project Ga0335085, IMG submission 206712) | Soil microbial communities from Loxahatchee National Wildlife Refuge, Florida, United States - Lox_Sample_4.5 | ecosystem: Environmental > Terrestrial > Soil > Wetlands | place: USA... | reverse complement strand
GGGGTCGTTCCAGGACCTCGACCTGTTCAACCACTGGTTCCTCTCGCCGCCCCCGGGGCGCTCGAATCCCCACAGGCACCCCCCGCGGGACCTCTGGTACGCGCACCTCCGGACGCACGGGACGTCGGACCTCTTCGTCCAGGACAACACCTGGGACCCCGGGGGGTCCACCGGCTGGCACACCCACCCCGGCGCGAGCCTCATCATCGTCACCGAGGGCGAGCTGGCCGCCTACGAGGGAGACGAGGGCGACTGCACGCCCCACCGGTACAAGGCAGGAGACACGCTCGTGGACCCGGGAGGCAGCCACGTGCACCTCATCCGCAACGAGACGACGGCGCGGGCGAAGACCCTCGCCGTCCAGCTCGTGCCGCGCGGCCCCATGCGGCGCATCGATGCGCCGGCGCCTGGCAACTGCCCCTTCTGATCGGCAGCCGACGGGGCGGAGGAGCACAGTCGGCCTCCGTTCCGGAAGTGGCGAGGCGCACCCCGGCCGGTCTCTGATATCCCCGGTCGGCATGTCCGACCTCGTGGTCACCGTCCGTCCGGCGCAGCAGGGCGACGCCCCGGCACTGGTGCAGCTGTTCGAGCAGCTCGGTTACGCCACCGACGAGCCCACCCTGCGCACGCAGCTGGAGCACTTCGGCCGGGGCGGCGCCTTCGCGCTGGTGGCCGAGCTGTCGAGCCACGCGCTCGCCGGCGTGGCGACGGTCGCCGTCCACCCCCGGCTCTACACCTCGTCTCCGTCCGCTCAGCTGACGGCGCTCGTGACCGATCGCGCCGCTCGCCGCCACGGGGTCGGGCGTGTGCTCACCCGCGCCGCGGCGGAGATCGCCCGCGAGGCCGGCTGCGAGAAGCTCTACGTGCGGACCAACCGCCGCCGCCAAGAGTCACCTCCGTTCTACCGGAGCCTGGGGTTCGACGAGACGCACCTCACCTTCGACCTCCCGCTCCGGACGGGCGCGCTGCGGTGAGGCGGCCGGAGCCCTCGCCGCTCGCCGCCCACTGGACGCTCGATCCGGAGATCACCTTCCTCAACCACGGCGCCTTCGGGGCCTGTCCCCGGGAAGTGCTCGCGCTCCAGTCCGAGCTTCGGGCGCGCATGGAACGGGACCCGATCGACTTCTTCGTCCGAGCCGTCGAGCCCCTGCTCGACGAGGCCCGCGGGCGGCTCGCGGAGTTTCTCCACGCCGATGCGGAGGACCTGGCCTTCGTGGACAACGCCTCCGCCGGCGCCAACACCGTCCTCCGCGCCCTCGCCTTTCGCCCGGGGGACGAGCTGCTCACCACTGACCACGTCTACAACGCGTGCGGCAACGCGCTCCGCTGGGTCGCCGAGCGCGCCGGGGCCAGGGTGGTGGTCGTGCCGCTGGGCTTGCCGCTCCAGGGCCCCGAGCAGGTCGTGGAAGGTGTGCTGGGCGCCGTGAGCGATCGCACCCGGCTGGCGTTGCTCGATCACGTCACCAGCGCGACCGCGGTGGTGTTTCCGATCGAGTCGCTGGTTCCTGCGCTTCAGGCCCGCGGGGTGGACGTGCTCGTGGACGGGGCACACGCACCGGGGATGGTGCCGGTCGACCTCCGGGTGCTCGGCGCCGCGTACTACACCGGCAACTGTCACAAGTGGCTCTGTGCTCCGAAGGGAGCCGGATTCCTCCACGTGCGCAAGGACCGCCAGGCGGCCATCCGTCCTCTGGTGGTGAGCCACGGCGCCAACTCCCCGCGGACCGACCGGTCGCGCTTCCGCCTCGAGTTCGACTGGACCGGCACGCGCGACCCATCGCCGTTCCTCTGCGTGCCTCGGGCCATCGATCTCGTGGGGGGGCTCGTCCCGGGTGGCTGGCCCGAGGTGCGCGCCCACAACGGCGCGCTGGCCCGCCGCGCCCGGTCGCTGCTCTGCGAGGCGCTCGGCGTGGCCCCGCCCTGCCCGGAGTCGATGCTCGGCTCGCTGGCGGCGGTCGAGCTCCCGGAAGGGCCAAGAGGCCGACCGGCGGCGCTTCCGGACCGGGACCCGCTCCACCTCCTGCTCTTCGAGCGGTACCGGATCGAGGTGCCTGTCTACGCCTGGCCGTCGCCGGCACGGAGGTGGATCCGGGTGTCACCGCACCTCCACAACTCGGAGGCGCAGTACCTCTTCCTCGCCGAGGCGCTCCGGGAAGCGATGGCCCCCTGAGAGGCCGGGTCGGCTAAGGTCGGCCGGCGCATGGCCGGTCCGGACACCGCGCTCCTCGTCGTCGACGTGCAGCGCAACATCCTCGAGGGCAAGGGCGGCCCCGACGCGCAGGCCGCGCTGGAACGGACCGTCGAGCGCATCGCGGTGCTCCAGGATCGCGCGAGGCGGCGCGGCTTCCCGGTCATCCACGTCCAGCACGACGGGGACATCGGCCACCGGCTGGAGCGCGGGACGGCGGGCTGGGAGATCCGACCGGAGGTCGCTCCGCGGGGCAGCGAGCCGGTGGTCCACAAGCGCAGCTGCGACGCCTTCTTCGAGACCCGGCTGGCCGAGATCCTGAACACGCAGCAGATCCGCCGCCTGGTCATCGCCGGGTGCATGACCGAGTACTGCATCGACACCACCTGCCGGCGCGCGGTGTCGCTCTTTCGCGACGTCGTGCTCGCGGCCGACGGCCACACCACCGGGGACTCGGAACAGCTGTCCTTCGCGCAGATCGTCGCCCACCACAATCGCGTCCTGGACGGCTTCTCGGCCGGGCGGTGGAGCGTCCAGGTCGTTCCCTGCGCCGACATCGGCTGGTCGCTCGGATGAGCCGGCTGGCCGCGGTGGACGTCGGCACCAACTCCGTCCTGCTGCTCGTCGCCGAGCGTGGCCGCGACGGCGTGCTGCGGCCCGTTCGCGAGGAGGCTGACATCACCCGACTCGGACGGGGCGTGGACCGGACGGGGGCGCTGTCCAGCGAGGGGATGCAGGCGACGCTGGACGTCCTGGCGCGCTTCGCGGCGCTGGCGAGGCAGGACGGGGCGCGGGCGCTGGTCGTCACCGCCACCTCGGCGGCCCGGGACGCGCGGAACGGGTCGGAGTTCCTGGACCGCGCCCGGGAGCGCACCGGGGCGAAGGTCGAGATCCTCACCGGTGACGAGGAGGCACGGCTTTCGTACCTGGCCGTGGCGCAGGACTTCGGCACCGAGGCGGGCGAGTCCGGGCTCCTGGCGATCGACGTGGGCGGCGGGTCGACCGAGTTCGTCCACGGAAGAGGAAGGCAGGTGCTCTTCCGGAAGAGCCTCGACATCGGCTCGGTCCGGCTGACCGAGCGCTGTGTCCGGAGCGATCCGCCGACCGCCGCCGAGCAGGACGAAATCCGCCAGGTGGTCCGCGGCGCACTGTCCGTCCTGCCTGCCTTCCCCGGCGAGGCCCGGGTGGTTGGCATCGCCGGCACGGTCACCAGCCTCTTCGCCATCGACCACGCCATCGAGCCCTACGACGCTGCGCGGGTGCACGGTGGGTGGCTCCCGGTGGAGGAGGTGGCCCGGGTGCGCGCGCGGCTGTGCGCGGTGCCGGTCGCCGAGCGGCGCATCCTTCCGGGAATGCAGCCCAAGCGTGCCGACGTGCTGCCCGCCGGGGCGCTGCTCTTCGAGACGGCGCTCGGCCATCTCGGGGCTTCGGGAGCGCGGGTCTCGGACCGGGGCCTGCGCTGGGGAGTCCTCCTCGATCGATGGGAGACGCTCGGATGACCGCAACGAAACCCGCTATCCCGGCTCCTGTGCCGTCCGCGGTTCGCAGCGCGCTTCCCGGCGCCGGCTACGCGCTGGGAGTCCTCACCTTCATCAACGTCATCAACTACCTGGATCGCTACCTGGTCGCCGGCATCCTCCCGCGGATCGAGGACTCGCTGCACATCGACCATGCGCAGGGAGGCCTGCTCCAGTCGATCTTCATCGTGGTGTACATGCTGGTCGCGCCACTCGGTGGATACGTGGGTGACCGCTACCCTCGTCGCTGGGTCCTCTCCCTGAGCATCCTCATCTGGAGCTTCGCCACCTTCGGCTCGGGTCTCGCCGGCACGTTCGCCGTCCTGCTCCTGGCGAGGGCCCTCGTCGGCGTCGGCGAGGCAGGGTACGGGACCGTCTCGCCGGGGCTCATCGCCGACTTCTTTCCCCTCTCCCAGCGAACCCGCGCCCTGTCGGTGTTCTACGTCGCGATCCCGGTCGGGTCGGCGCTGGGGTTCGCGCTCGGCGGCTGGATCGGCAACACCTGGAGCTGGCACGCGGCGTTCTTCGTCGGCGGACTTCCGGGTCTCCTGGCCGCGTTCCTGGCGCTGCGGATGCAGGAGCCGGCCCGCGGAGCGACCGAGGAGGGAGGGGCCGCCTCGCAGGCCAAGATGCCCTTCCTCGAGGGACTTCGCGGCCTGCGCTCGAACAGCTTCTACTGGGTCAGCGTCGCAGGACTGACGCTGATGACCTTCTCCATCGGAGGGCTTGCGGTGTTCATGCCCACCTTCCTGGAGAAGGAGCGCGGCGTTGCTCCGGCGCAGGCGGCGATCGTCTTCGGCGGCCTCCTCTGCGTCTCCGGACTGGTGGGAACGCTGGTGGGTGGAGTCCTGGGTGATCGTGCCGAGCGCAAGTCCTCGACCGGAGGACTGTGGCTCTCGGGCTGGGGAATGCTCCTGGCCGCGCCCTTCATGGTCTGGACCGCGTACAGCGGATCGGTGCCGATCATCTACGCTGCGTCCTTCGTCGCGATGTTCCTGGTGTTCCTCAACAACGGACCCCTGAACGCCGCGATCGTGAGCGCGGTTCCGCCGCTGTTTCGCAGCTTCGCCGTCGGTCTGAGCGTGCTCGCCTACCACGCTCTCGGCGACGCAATCTCACCGCCGATCATCGGATGGATCGGAGACCGCCTGAGCCTCGGGCACGCCATCGCGCTGAACGCGATTCCCGTCTTCCTTGGCGGGCTTCTGCTGGTGGTCGGCGCCCGGGTGCTGCACGGGCCTCCTGGCGCCCAGGGTCAGCGCCTGAACGACCGGCGCGCTCCGTGTTGAATCCCCCGGGGGGGTCGACTAGTCCGGGTTCCGCATGACGTCGTCACCTGGACCCTGGGTGCGCAGCGTGGGGACGGCGCTCCCGCCGAACTGGGTGGACCAGGAGACCCTGATCTCGTCCTTTCGGGAACACTGGGCCCGCGAGCACTTCAACGTCGAACGAATCGAGGAGCTCCACCGCTCCGTGCAGGTGGGCGGTCGCTACCTGGCGCTCCCCCTCGACGAGTACCTGCCGCTCGAGCGGTTCGCCGATCGCAACGAAGCCTTCAACCGTGTGTCCCTCGAGGTGGGCGAGCAGGCAGTGCGCCGTGCCCTCGACGGGGCAGGATTGCAGCCCCGTGACGTCGACCACCTGTTCTTCGTCACCGTGACCGGCATCGCCACCCCGTCGCTGGACGCTCGATTGATGAATCGCCTGGGCCTGCGCCCGGACGTCAAGCGCACACCCGTCTTCGGGCTGGGATGCGTCGCAGGCGCGGCCGGGACCGCGCGGGCGAGCGACGTGCTGCGTGCGTTCCCGGACCAGGTGGCGGTGATGCTCTCGGTCGAGCTGTGCTCGCTCACGCTGCAGCGGGAGGACGTGAGCATCGCCAACGTCATCGCCAGCGGACTGTTCGGCGACGGGGCCGCCGCCATGGTGCTCTCCGGCGCCGACCGGCCGCCGTCGCGCGCCGCGCCCCGCGTGCTCGCAACCCGCAGCATCTTCTATCCGGACACCGAGCGCATCATGGGCTGGGACGTGGTGGAGGGCGGGTTCAAGGTCGTCCTCAGCGCGAAGGTGCCGGGCCTCGTCACCGAGCACGTGCGGTCGGACGTCGACGGTTTCCTCGAGTCGCAGGGCCTCCGGCGCACGGACATCCGTCACTGGGTGGCCCACACCGGCGGACCGAAGGTCCTCCGGGCCTTCGAGACCGCGCTGGAGCTACCGCCCGAAGCGCTCCGCCGTTCGTGGGACTCGCTGCGCAGGACGGGAAACCTCTCCTCGGCCTCGGTGCTCTTCGTCCTCTCCGAGCTGCTCGCCGCGGACGAGGCCCGTCCGGGAGACCTGGGCATGCTGATGGCGATGGGCCCTGGCTTCTGCGCCGAGCTGGTGCTGCTCCGATGGTGACCTCGGTCCAGCTCTACCTGGGCCTGCTCTTCCTGGTCGCGCTGGAGCGGGGAGTGGAGCTGCTGCTCTCGGCGCGCAACGCCCGGCTGGCCCGCGCTCGCGGCGGCGTCGAGAGCGGGCGGGGGCACTACCCGGTCATGGCCGTCTTCCACGGCGCCTTCCTGCTGGCCTGCGCGCTGGAGGTGGTGCTCCTCCACCGGCCCTTTCCGGGGGCAGCCGGATGGCTCGCGCTCGCGGTGGTGCTCGGAGCACAGGTGCTGCGTTACTGGGCCATTGCCACGCTGGGCTGGCGGTGGAACACCCGCATCGTCGTGGTGCCCGGCGCGGCGCCAGTGACCGGCGGGCCCTACCGATTCGTGCGCCATCCCAACTACCTGGCCGTCATCGCCGAGATGGTGGCCTTGCCCCTGGTGCACGGGGCCTGGGTGACCGCCGTGGCCTTCACGGCCGGCAATGCCTGGCTGCTCCGGGTCCGCATCCGTGCCGAGGAGCGAGCGCTGGGCGAGCCCTGGCAGCACGCGTTCGCCGGACGTCCCCGCTTCGTCCCCGGAGGGAACGGTGGCCACTGAGTCCCAGGTGCTGGAGGCCATCCGCGCCATCGCCCGCACCGAGCTGGAGATGGAGCGGCCCATCGCCCCGGAGGACGACCTCCTCCGCGACCTGCTGCTGGACAGCCTCGGCCTCACCGTGCTCGCGGTGGGTCTGGAGAACCGGTTCCGGGTGAAGCTGAGCGAGGAGGACGCCACCCGAGTGCAGACGGTGGGCGACCTCGCGCGCCACGTCGCCTCGCGCACGGAGGCGACCGGATGAGGCCCGCGCGGCTCCAGGGCGCGCCCCAGCCGCGGGCCCGCCACGCGACGCTCGTCGAGGCGCTGCAGAAAGCAGCGGCCTCGGGGCGTCGGGGTCTCACCTTCGTGTCGGCCGACGAGACCGAGACCGCGCTCGGCTGGGACGACGTCCTGGCCCGTGCGGGGCGGGTGGCCGGTGCGCTGGCTGACCTCGGCGTGCGCCGGGGCGAGCGGGTGGCGATGGTGCTGCCGACCGGCCCGGACTTCATGGACGCGTTCTTCGGAGCGCTCCTGGCCGGCGCGGTCCCGGTGCCGCTCTACCCTCCGGTGCGGCTCGGGCGCCTGGCCGAGTACCACGCGACGACCGCGCGGATGCTCCGGCTCTCCGGCGCGGTGGCCCTCCTCTCGGACGGCCGGGTGGGCCGCCTCCTCGGCGAGGCGGTGCGGCGCTCGGCACCACGGCTCGGGCTCCGGAAGGTGCAGGCGCTCCGCGAGTCGGACGCGCCGCCCGTCGCGATGAGCGCGGATCCGGGCGACCTGGCGCTGGTGCAGTTCTCGTCGGGGAGCACCGTGGATCCGAAACCGGTCGCGCTCTCGCACCGGGCGGTGCTCGCACAGACCGACGCGCTCCGGGCGCTCATGCCGGACGACACGCCGGAGGACCCGCAGCTCGGAGTGAGCTGGCTGCCTCTGTACCACGACATGGGGCTCATCGGCTGTCTGCTCAGCGCGCTCACCTACCCCGGTCCGCTGGTGCTGCTGGCCCCCGAGGCGTTCCTCGGACGGCCCGCGCTGTGGCTGCGGGCGCTGTCTCGCCACGGCGGCACCATCTCCGTCGCGCCGAGCTTCGCCTTCGCCGTCTGCGCGCGGCGGGTGAAGGACGAGGAGATGGAGGGGACGGACCTGTCGCGGTGGCGGCTGGCGATGAACGGCGCGGAGCAGGTCTCGGTCGAGGCGGCCCGGCGATTCTCGGAGCGCTTCCGCCCCTGGGGCTTCCGCCCGTCGGCGCTCATCCCGGTCTACGGGCTGGCCGAGGCCGCCCTCGCCGTGACCTTCTCGCCGCCGCGTGGCTCGCTCCGGACCGTCGCGGTGGACCCGGTGGCGCTCGCCCGCGAGGGTCGCGCGCTCCCCGGCGGCCGCACGCTGGCCAGCGTGGGCATCCCCGTCCCGGGCGTCTCGGTCGAGGTGAGGGACGAGTCGGGCGCCGTGGCGCCGGAGGGCACGGTCGGACGGATCTACGCCCGCGGGCCCTCGGTGATGGACGAGTACCTCGGGCAGCCCGAGGCGACGCGCGCCGTCCTCGACGGCGGATGGCTCGACACCGGGGACCTGGGGTTCGTCCAGGAGGGCGAGCTGGTGGTCTGCGGGCGAGTGAAGGACGTCGTGGTGCTCCGGGGAGCGAATCACGCGCCACAGGAGTTCGAGGACGCGCTCGATGGGGTCGCCGGCGTCCGCGCCGGATGCGCGGTGGCGCTCGGGTTCGTCCCGCCCGGAGCGGATGGCGAGGAGCTGCTGCTCCTCGTCGAGACCACGCCCGAGGCCCGTCCGGAACTCGTGGACCGCGTCCGTGCCGCGGTGGCCGAGCGCACCGGCGTCCGCCCCCACACGGTCCAGCTGCTGGCGCCTGGCACCCTGCCCCGGACCTCGAGCGGCAAGCTGCGCCGCTCCGAGGCGCTGCGGCGCTGGACCACCGGCACGCTCCAGCCACCGGCCCGGGTGACCGCGGCGCGCCTGGTGGGCGAGATGCTCCGCTCGGCGCTCGCGCTCGCGCTGGCCCGGGGCCGGCCCACCCCGGAGCCCGAGACGTGAGCCTCGGACCGCGCGACGTCGCCGTGGTCGGCGGCGGGCCGGCGGGCCTCGCGGTGGCGGCGCTCGCGGCGCGGCAGGGTCTGTCGGTGACGCTGCTCGAGCGGGAGCCGCTCCCGCACGACAAGGCCTGCGGCGAGGGGGTGATGCGCCCTGGCCTGCGCGTGCTGGAAGCGCTCGGCGTCCTCGAGCGACTGCCCGCGACCGACGCGGGCGCCATCCGCGGTGTCCGCTACGTGCAGGAGGACGGCAGCGCCCTGGAAGGGCCGCTCCCGGGCTCGGGTGGCCTGGGCATCCGCCGCACGGCCCTCTCATCGGCGCTGCTGGAGGCGGCGGCCGCCGCGGGCGTTGAGGTCCGCGACCGGACGGCGCTCCGCTCGCACCGGCGGACGGACGAGGCGATGGTGCTGGAGACGGACACGGAGGCCCTCCCGGCGCGGGTGCTGGTCGCCGCGGACGGACTGCACTCCGCCCTGCGCCGCGCCGAGGAGCTCGACCTTCCGCCGCGCGGCGGCCGGCGCTTCGGGCTCCGGCAGCACTTCGCGGTGGCGCCCTGGACCGACCGCGTCGAGGTGCACCTGTCCCCGGGCGCCGAGGCCTACGTCACGCCCTGTGGCCCGTCGCGGGTGGGGGTGGCCTTCCTCTGGTCGGACGGGTTGCGCGCGCAGACGCCGACCGTCGCGACGTTCCTCGGGAGTTTCCCTCTCCTCGCGCGCCGGCTCGCCCGCGCGGAGCCTGACTCGGAGCCGCGGGGCGCCGGCCCGTTCCTCCAGCGGACCCGGCGGCGGGTGGCGCCGCGCTTCGCCCTGCTCGGCGACGCGGCCGGCTACGTGGACGCCATCACCGGCGAGGGGATGTCGGTGGCGCTGGTCTGCGCCGAGTCGCTCGCGGCGTGTCTTCCGGACGTCATCCGCCGCGGCGGAGACGTGCGCGCGTTCGGGCCCTACGAGGCCACGGCGCGCCGCGAGTTCCGGAAGTACGCCTGGACTGCCAGCGCGGTGCTCGCGCTGGCGAGGCGTCCGCGGCTGCGACGGAGCGTGCTCGCGTCGCTGGCGCAGCGGCCCGCCGCGTTCCGGTGGCTCCTCGCCCGAACGGTTGGCTGACCTAGCTGGCGACGTACTCCTCGATGGGTCGCACCTCGGACTCGCCCTCGAAGCCGGGCCAGTACTTCCGGTGCAGCTCCATGAACTCGGTCGCGACGCGGACCACCTGGTCCCGGCTGCCCTGGAGAATCGCCCAGCCACCGATGACCTCCTTGGACTCGGTGAAGGGACCGTCGGTCACGCTGATGCTCCCGTTCGCCAGCCGCACGCGCAGCCCGTCCTTGCTCGGCAGGAGCCCGCCGGTGTCGACGAGGGAGCCGTCCTTGAGTGACTTTTCGACGAACGAGCCCATCGCCTCCATCAGCGGAGCCGGAGGAGGTGTCGCGCGGTACGACTCGGAGCAGCGGATGAACGTCAGGTACTTCATGGTGCCTCCTGAAGCGGGTTCGATGGAGCGACGAACGAGACCGGCCCCGATCGACACGTCGCTGTCCATCCCGAGAATTGCAGTCAGTTCCGCCGGTTGAAAGCCTCGCCCGGCGGCGCGGCGGCAACGCCGAGCACGCGCTCGAGCTCCTCGAGGCCCGCCGGCTTCACCAGATGCGCGTCGAAGCCAGCCTGTTCCGAGCGCGCTCGATCCTTGGTCTGCGCATAGCCGCTCAGGGCGATCAGCCGGGTTCGCGCGAGCAACGGCTCACTCCGGATCTTCTTCGCGAGCGCGTAACCGTCCATGTCGGGGAGCCCGATGTCGCACAGGACCACGTCCGGCACGAGGTCGCGGGCCAGGGAGAGGCCGCTCGCCGCATCGACGGCGAGATGGACCCGGTGTCCCTGCGACTCGAGCACGTCGGCGAGCATCTGCGCCGCATCCGGGTTGTCCTCGACGAGCAACAGGACGAGCGGTTCGCGGACGGACGCTCGGGACCGCTCCACCGCGACCGGCGGAGCCTCGGCGGCCCGGAGCCGGACGATGAACTCCGCGCCGCGGCCTGGCCCGTCGCTGTGTGCGGCGACGCTTCCACCGTGCAGCTCGATCAGCGCCTTGACCAGCGACAGGCCGAGCCCGAGCCCTCCGTGCGCCCGGGACAGCTCATCCTCCGCCTGCACGAAGGGGGTGAAGAGCCGCGCGAGCAGCTCGGGGGTGATTCCCCGTCCAACGTCCCTGACCCGGAGCTCGGAACCGCCGTTC
>Ga0335085_10015810_pt1 | contig 10928 bp, 9 predicted proteins | sample Lox_Sample_45_FD_206712 | JGI IMG/M metagenome (GOLD analysis project Ga0335085, IMG submission 206712) | Soil microbial communities from Loxahatchee National Wildlife Refuge, Florida, United States - Lox_Sample_4.5 | ecosystem: Environmental > Terrestrial > Soil > Wetlands | place: USA: Florida... | reverse complement strand
GCCTGAGCATGCCCGACTGGTACAACAACGCGCCGGAAGCCGGTGACGGCACCGAGGTGGCCGACACCACATCCAGCTGGAACTTCGCCAGCAGCACGCAGACCAGCCACCCGGTGAGCGTATACTTCGCCTCGGTGCCGCTGGCCGCGGGCAAGACGGTGGCCTCGGTCACCCTGCCGACGATCAGCAGCGGGGTGGGCAACGGCATAACCGCCATGCACATCTTCGCCATCGCCACCGGGACCGGCACGCCCACCAGCGGCTAACCCGGTATGGCGCCGGCCGCTGGCCCGGCTCACCCCGCGCGGGTGAGGCGGGCCAGTCCGGCCGCCCGGCATGGTAGCGAGATGCCAGCTGATCCTCTGGCCGCGCTGCGCACCCGCAGCTACCTGGTACTGCTGGTGCTGGCCGCGATCATCGGCGCGCCCATCTCGGCCGCCGCCTACTTCTTCCTCGCGCTGGTCACCAAGCTGCAGGGGTGGATCTTCTCGTCGCTGCCGCATGCGCTGGGCTTTCACACCGAGCCGATGTGGTGGCCGGTGCTGCCGCTGCTGCTGGCCGGGGTGCTGGTGCCGCTGGCCATCAAGTACCTGCCCGGCACCGGTGGCCATCGCCCGGCCGAGGGGTTCAAGGCAGGCGGCACCCCCGGGCCGGCCGAGCTGCCCGGCGTGGTGCTGGCCGCGCTGGCCACGCTGAGCCTGGGCGTGGTCCTCGGGCCGGAGGCGCCGCTGATCGCGCTGGGCGGCGGGCTGGGCGTCTGCGCGATGCGGCTGGCCAAACGGGACGCGCCGGACCGGGCCACGACCATGGTGGCGGCGGCGGGCAGCTTCGCGGCCATCAGCACCCTGCTCGGCTCGCCGCTGCTCGGCGCGTTCCTGCTGATGGAGGCGTCCGGGCTGGGCGGGGCCACGCTGGAACTGGTGCTGATGCCCGGCCTGCTGTCGGCGGGCATCGGCTCGCTGATCTTCATCGGCCTCGACTCGGCCACCGGTCTGGGCACGTTCTCGCTGGCCATCCCGCACCTGCCGCATCTCGGGCCGCCCACCGTCGGCGAGTTCGGCTGGGCGATCGTCATCGGGCTGGCCGCCACCCTGGTCGGCACCGGCATCCGGTGGCTCGGCCTGTTCCTCCAGGACCGCACCCAGCGGTGGACGATGCTGGCCGCGCCGCTGATCGGCCTGGCCATCGCCGGGCTGGCCATCGCGTACGCGGCTGGCACCGGGAAGGGCTCCAGCGAGGTGCTGTTCTCCGGGCAGGACGCGCTGGGCCCGCTGATCGACCACGCGTCCGGCTACACAGTGGGTGCGCTGGTGCTGCTCCTGGTGTGCAAGGGGCTGGCGTACGGCGGCTCGCTGAGCTCGTTCCGCGGCGGCCCGATCTTCCCGGCCATGTTCCTCGGCGCGGCCGGCGGAATCGCCCTGTCCCACCTGCCCGGCCTGCCGCTGGTGGCTGGGGCGGCCATGGGCATCGGCGCGATGACCGCGGTGCTGCTCCGGCTGCCCTTCACCGCCGTGCTGCTGGCCACGTTGCTGCTGTCCTCGGACGGCCTGCAGGTCATGCCGCTGGCCATCGTGGCCGTGGTGGTGGCCTATGTGGCGTCGGCCCGGCTCATGCCGGTCCCGGCCAAAGAGCCGGAGGCAGCCCAGGAGCCGGCCCCGGCCCAGGGCCCAGCCCAGGGCCCAGCCCAGGGCCCGGCCCCGGCCGGGCGCACGCCCAGCTGAGTTTGCTTCGCTGACGCTGCTAGCTAATAGTGGGCAGGGTCTGGTTGCTGTCCAGCACGGGGGCGAACAGGTCGCCGCGCCCGGCCAGCCGGGCCGGCATGTCCCGGATCGTGATGCCATCCGGCCGCAGCCCCGGGTCGTCCAGCTCATCCCAGCCGATCGGCGCGGACACCGGCGCGCCCGCCGCGGCCCGCGGGCTGTACGGCGCGACCAGCGTCTTGTTGTGCACGTTCTGGGTGTAGTCCAGCCGGGCCAGCCCGCCCCGCTCGCGGATATCCCACTTCCAGCTGACCAGCTTGGGCACCACCGCCCCGATGGCCTTGGACAGCTGCTCCACCCAGGCCCGGGTGTCCGCGAAGCTGGGCCCGCGGGCCACCGGGATCCAGATCTGCAGGCCCCGCCGGCCGGTCAGCTTGGGCTGCCCGCGCACCCCCAGATGCTCGAGCGCGGTGCGGTGCAGCCGGGCCAGCACCAGCACGTCATCCCACGACGTGGCCTCGCCGGGGTCGATGTCGATCAGCGCGTAGTCGGGCTTGTCCGGCTGGTCGGTCCGCGCCGTCCAGGCGTGCCATTCCAGCGCACCGAAGTTGGCCGCCCAGATCAGCGCGGCGGGCTCGTCCACCACCAGGTAGGTGCTGGTCTTGCCGGGCCCGGCCGAGGGGTCGTGCCAGCGCGGCAGCCAGGCCGGCGCGTGGTCGGGCAGCTGCTTGTGCCAGAACCCGGCGGTGTCCGCGCCGCCCGGGAAGCGGTGCATGTTCAGCGCCCGGCTCTCCAGGTAGGGCAGTGTTACCGGGGCGATCTGCGCGGTGTACCGGATCAGCTCCCGCTTGGTCACCGGCGCCGCGCCGTCACGCGCCGGGAACAGCGGCTTGTCCAGGTTGGTCAGCTTGAGCTGGCGCCCGAACACGGCCCAGCTGCCGCCGTTGCCGAGCGCCTCCAGGGCGGCCATCTCGTCGGGGTCCGGGCCGGCCGGCTCCGGCGGGCGCAGCCGCACCGACGCCTGGGCGGCGGGCAGGTCGGACCGCCACATGCGCTCGGGATCCGCCTTGACCTCGTCGTTGGTCCGCCCGCTGAGCACCGAGGCCGGGTAGTCCTCGGGATTCCAGCCCTGGACCGCGTACTCGTCGTGCTTGTGCAGCAGCAGCCACTGGTCGCCGTCCCGGCGGACCAGGATGAACCGGCCGCGCAGCTTCTCCCCGAACAGGTCGGCGTGGAAGTCACCGGCCCGCACCGCGGCCGCCGGGTCGTCGGTGGCGTGTGGTTCCCAGGTCCCACGGTCCCAGACGATCACGTCGCCGCCGCCGTACTCGCCACGCGGTATCACCCCCTCGAAGTTGAGGTACTCGATGGGGTGGTCCTCCACGTGCACCGCGGTGCGCCGCACGTCCGGATCGAGCGTCGGGCCCCGGGGCACGGCCCAGCTGACCAGCACCCCGCCGATCTCGAACCGCAGGTCGTAATGCAGCCGCCGGGCCCGGTGCCGCTGCACCACGAACCGGGGAGCGCCGTCGGGCGCGGCGGCCGGCTCCGGCTGCCCGGCCGGCTCCGGGGTCCGGCTGAAGTCGCGCTTGCGCTGATAACCGGCCAGCTTCCCGGGCATCCGGCACCTCCCGTTCCAGCCCGGGACCTACCCGCGTGGGCCCTGCTGCCACACCCTGCTGCCACACCCTGCTGCCACACCTGCTGGCAAACCTTGGGGGCAGGTCGCGGCGCTGGATAGCCTGGGCCGGAGGGGGTAGCGAGAGCGCATGAAGATTCCGGGCCGGGTCCGGCGTCGGCGGCCGAACCAGGCCGCCGACGGCCAGGTGACCGGCGAGGTCATGACCCAGGACGCGCTGACCCAGGAGGTCGCCCGGCTGGCCGGCGAGCTGGCCGAGGCCGAGGAGGTCACCCCGTCGCGGTGGCGGCGGTTCCAGGCCGCGGCCACCCGGCTGGCGCGCCGCAGCGGCCGGGTCAGCCAGGCGGGCGGGGGGCGTGTCGCCTCGTGGGGCCGCTGGCTGACCGCCCAGGTGCTGGCGATGGCGCCCCGGCTGCCGGTGCGCAACCAGGCCACGCTGCGCGCCCAGTTCCCCGGGCTGACCCCGGAGGAACTCGCCGACAAGCTGATCAAGGGTTCATCCCGGGCGGCCGCGTCGGTCGGCGCCGCGGTGGGCGCGGCCATGTTCCTGCCGCTGCCCGCGGCCCCGGTGGAGGTGCTGGCCGAGACGCTGGCCGTGGTGGGCATCGAGGTCAAGCTGGTCGCCGAGCTGCACGAGGTGTACGGGATGCGCGCGCCAGGCCCGGTGACCGAGCGGATGCTGTCCTACGTGGCCGCCTGGGCCGACCGGAGCGGGGTCGCGCTGGTGCCGGGCGGGCTGGCCCTGGCCGTGGGCTCGCCGCTGCGCCGGCGGCTGCAGCGGCGGCTCATCGCCCGGGCCGGGCGCAGCGTGGCCTCGCTCGGCCCGCTGCTCACCGGGGCGGCGGCCGGCGCGCTGCTGAACCGGCACGAGACCCGGCGGCTGGGCCAGGACGTGCGCGATGACCTGCGCCGCCGCTCGCCCCACGCGGCCGGCTGGCCGGACTCGCCACCGGCCGGCGCGGCCGTCAGCCCGGCTCGGCGACGGTCAGCCCGGGGACGGCGTCCCAGCCGATGATCCCCAGCACCGCCCGCAGCTGCTCGGGGACCTTGTGCAGCACGACCGGCCGGCCGGTGCCCGGGCCGCCCGGGCTGGCCAGGCGGACGATCGCGCGCAGCCCGGCCAGATCGCAGTAGCTGACGTCGGCCAGGTCGAGATGCGCTTCCGGCGGGGCGTCCGGAAGCTCACCCAGCGCGGCCAGCAGCGCCGGATACGTCGATTCGTCGATCTCACCGGCCAGGGCCAGGCCAGGCGGGTCCACGGTGCGGGTGATCCGCAGCGCACCATCATCGGGCACTGAGTGGCCGGTGACCATCGCGGATCCACCTCCCTCGCGTCGCCTCGGGAACAGCTGCCCGCCCGGAGCGGTCCGGGGCAGCATACTGGCACTGGCTCTGCGCGGGGCGAGCGTCTGCCCAGGGGGATACCGGTTAAGCGGGTGCCGGGGTGGCGGCCCAGGGCCGGGTCAGCCGGGCCCCGGATTCGAACATGAGCGCGTGCACGAACGCCTGCGGCAGGTTCCCGCGCAACTGGTGCTGGTGTACGTCGAACTCCTCGGTGAACAAGGCGGGCGGCCCGCACGCGGCCCGGTTCCGCTCGAACCAGCCGACCGCCTCGGTGGGGCGGTCCTGCTGGTGCAGGGCCAGCGCCATCAGGAACCCGCACAGCACGAACGCGCCCTCCGCCTGCTGCAGCGGCCGCTGGTCGTGCCGGTACCGGTACAGGTAGCCGTCGCGGGCCAGGTCGTCGGTGACCGCACGCAGCGTGGCCAGGGTGCGCGGGTCCGTGGCCGGGACCGCGTCCCGGATCGCGGCCAGCAGCAGCGCCGCGTCCACCCGCTCGTCGTCAGGGGCGCGCTGCCACCGGCCGCTCGGGTGCACGCTGTCCGCGGCCACGTCGGCCAGGATGGTGTCGGCCAGCGTCTGCCAGGCCGCGGCCTGGCCCGGCGCCGCGCCCGCCGCGGCCATCGCGCGCAGTCCGGCCACGCACATCAGCCGGGACTGGGCCCAGTGGTGGTTGTCCAGCTCCCACACCCCGGCGTCGGGGTCACCCCAGCGGGCCTCGATGGCCCGGACCGCCGCCTCGGCCGCCCGCCAGTGCCCGGTGTCCAGGTGGTCGTGCCGGGCCGCAGCGGCGAACAGCTGCAGCGCGCCGCCCAGCGCGTCCAGCTGGAACTGCTGGTTGACCCAGTTGCCGGCCTTGTCGGCGCCACCCGGGTAGCCGGCCAGCGTGCGCAGCTGGCGCTCGTCAGGAACCGGGCCGCGGCGCACCGTGTAGGCCGGCTTGAGCTGCGGCCCGTCGGCCAGCACCCGGTCGGCCACGAACTCGACCGCGCGGTCCAGCAGCGGGTGCGGCCCGTCGGCCGCCACCGCCTGGCCGGTGTAGCACTGGTCCCGGATCCACACGTACCGGTAGTCGTAGTTGCGGCCCGCCTGGGACCGTTCCGGCAGCGCCATCGTGGCCGCGGCCACCATCCCGCCGCTGCGGCTGGTCAGCCCGGTCAGCACGGCGTAGCTGTGCTGGCTGTCCGCCGGGGCCAGGCTCGCGCCCAGCTTGGGCACGGCGCTCGCCCAGGCCCGCTCGGTGGCCTGCCACGCGCTGTCCGGGTCGGCCGGCTGGCGGGGGAGTGGCCGGGTGGACAGCTCGAGCACCAGGTCACGGCGCTGACCGGCGTCCAGCGCCAGGGTCAGCTCCAGCGCACCATCGAGCCTGACCCGCGCTCCGGCCCCGCCCGACCAGCGCATCCGCAACGGGCCGCTCCGTGCGGTCCAGATCCCGGCGGCCGAGCGGAGCTGGGTCATCCGGTGCCGCCCGAAGCCGGCCCTCAGGTCCAGCACGACCTTGACCCGGGTCGGCCCGTCCACCGCCAGTACCCGGCGTAGCAGCACCGTGGTGTCTGGATCGCCGGGGTAGCTGAGTGCTTCCCGGCATTCGGTGAAGCCGGTGGCGGTGACCCACCGGCTGCGCCAGATGAGCGAGCCGTCCTCGTAGTAGCCGCCCCAGACGAACCGGGTCCGGTCCGGGGTGACGGCGTAGACGCCGCGGCCACCGACCAGGCAGGCGAAGACCGCGTCGCTGTCCCAGTTCGGCGCGCACAGCCAGGCCACGTCCCCGCGTGGGCCCACCACGGCCCCCCGCTCCCCGTCGGCCAGCAGCGCATACTCGCGCAGCACGTGCGGCGGGAAGTCTGCCGCCGCGCCCGGGTGCGGGGCTGCGGGCACCGGCACCGGCTAGGACTCGTCGGCCGGGCCGGCCGCGGCCGTGGCCGGCTCCGGTTCCACGGCTGCCGGGTGGGCACCCTGCACGGCGGCCTCGTACACGGCCAGCGTCTCGGCGCCGATCCGCTCCCACGAGTACCGGTCGCGTGCCCGGGTGGCCGCGGCAATGGCCATGCCCTCGCGCAGCGGGCTGGCCAGCAGCTGGCGGATCCGGCGGGCCAGCGGCGCGGGCTGGGTGCTGGCCATCAGGTACCCGGTGGTCCCATCGACCACGGCGTCCTGGTGCGCGCTGCTGTTCACCGCGATGACCGGGACCCCGCAGGCCATCGCCTCGATCGTCACCCCGGCCAGCGGCCCGCGTGGGCTCAGGTTGAGCAGCACGTCAGCCGAGCGCATCAGGCCTGGGATGCCGGCCCGCGTGACCTGGCCGGTGAAGGTCACCCGGTCATCCACTCCGAGCTGGCCGGCCAGCTTGCCCAGCGCCTGCCGGCCCGGATCGCGGGCCAGTTGGGCGGTGTCAGGACCGCCCGCGATGACCAGTTCGGCGTCCGGTACCGCCGCCAGCGTGTGCAGCGCGGCGGCCGGCCCGCGGTCGTCGGCCAGGCTGGCCCCCACCACCATCAGCAGCCTCGGCCGGCCGTCCCGGCTGGCGGCCGGGCCGTCCGGCTGGAACAGGCTGGTGTCCACCCCCGGTGGCACGACCCCGATGGCCGCCTGCGGCACGCCCAGCCGGGCCAGCGCCGAGCTGTCCGCCGACGCTCCGACCAGCACCGCACGGGCGCCGCGGGCCAGGGCCAGCTCCAGCCGGGCCCGCCGCGCTCCGGCGCTGGGGCCGTCCTGCACGGCCAGTGAGTAGAACGTCTGCACCAGCGGCAGGTTCAGCCCCCGGCCGGCCGCCAGCGCCGCCACACCGGCCGACCAGGAATGCGCGTGCACCACGTCGGGTGGGCGGTCCTGCCACCGGGCCGCGAGCTGATCGGCCAGTTCCCTGATGCGCTGCGCGATGGGGTCATCGGCGTCCCCGTCGTGGACGCGGAGCGGTTCTAGCACCGCGCCCGGGGCGAGCTTGCTGGGCCGCGGCTGGGGCGCGGCGCCGGCCCGGCCGCGGGCCGCCGGCCGCGGCATCGTGACGTACGCCGTGACCTGCGTGCCCAGCCCGGCCAGGGCGGTGGCCAGCGATCCGAGGCTGGTTCCTGGGTCGGCTGGATAGGCATCCCCGGGGCCCGCCAGCGGGCTGGGGTGATCGGTGATCAGGGCGACTCGCATGGGGTAGGGTCCTCCGGCTCGCCCGATGGGGTCAGTCCGTTCCCGCTGCCCGTACCGCTGATCGGTAAACGTCGCGCTGGCCCGGCCCCGGCGCCCCAGTGACCGGTGTAGGCCGCCGGGCCGCGGGTAGTCGGGCGGCACGGATGATGCGGGTAAGCCCGGCTGAGTCAGGAAGGGGGCCGGCTCGCGCTGATAGGCTCCATCCCGCTCTCCCATGGGCAGGCGGACGGTGCTCAGCCGCGTGGCCGGCCGCCGGCATAGTTTGGCCTCGGTAGGTGTGAACCGGCCGAGGCGGGTAGCCGGAGCATGGCGCCGCGCAGAACCGGGAGGTGACACGCGTGACTGGCTGGGGCTCGGTGGCGGTTGCGTGGCGGCACGCGGCGGGCTGGCCCGGCGGTGATTCCGGATGGGTGCTGACATGATCGGGGGAGCGGGACACAGCCAGCTCGATGCGGGCTCGGCGGAGCGCGGCCTGACCGCGCTGGTCGAGGCGGCCGAGCGGGCCGTGGAGAAGATCAGCTCCTCGGTGCCGCCCGCCCAGCTGCGCGCGCTGCTGATCATCGACCGGGGCGGCAGCCTGAACCTGAACCGCCTGGCCGCCCAGGTGGGGGCGTCGGCCTCGGCCACCAGCAGGCTGTGCGACCGGATGGAAGTGGCCGGCCTGCTGACCAGGGACCGGGCCGTGGGCAGCCGCCGCGAGATCGTGCTGCTGCTCACCGAGTCCGGGCGCCGCCTGGCCGAATGGGTCCGCGAGCAGCGCCGCGCCGCGCTCGCCGACCTGCTGCAGGCGATGAGCCCGGAGGGCCGCGAAGCCCTGGTGCGCGGCCTGGGTGAGCTGGCTGCCCAGGCTGGCTAATTCCGTTTCGCTGGTCTAGCTGAACTCGCAGTCGGGCTGGCCCGGTGTAGCTGGCTCCTGAGCAGGGAAAACAGGCACCCTGGCCACGTTGGTTGATGTCCTGTAATTTTTTCCTTGTGGAAACACTTGTCATGCGGACGAAGACCGTGGCACTCTTTCCTCATGGAAACATTTGCAGTCCACGGCGGGATCGCCGAGCACCACGAGACGGAACTGCGCCCGGTCCGGGATCTGTCCGGCGACCTGGAGCAGTGCTCTGACGACGAACTGCTCGGCATGATCCGGTCGCAGCCGCGGGGCACCGCCCAGCGGTCGGCCGCGTGTGAGGTGCTGGTGAACCGGTACCGCACCCTGGTCCGGTCCTGCGCCAACCGGTACCGGCGCAGCCCCGAGGCGCCCGAGGATCTGATGCAGGTCGGGTACGTGGGCTTGCTCAAGGCGATCAACAACTTCGATCCGCAGGTCGGCCGGAGCCTGGCCGCGTACGCGCAGCCGTGCATCACCGGCGAGATCAAGCGGTACTTCCGGGACAAGCGCTGGCAGGTGCACGTGGAGCGGCCCCTGCAGGAGCGGCTGCTGGAAATGCGTGAGGCCATCCGCCAGCTCACCCAGCAGTTCGGCCGCCTGCCGAGTGACGCCGAACTGGCCGGCCATCTGGGCTTCACCGAGGCCGAGGTGCGCGAGGCGCGCAGCGTGGACCTGCTGCTGCAGCCGGCCTCGCTCGACGCGCCGCTGGCTGGCCAGCCGGAGACGGCCAGCCTGGCCGACCTTCTCGGCGGCGAGGATCCGCAGCTGGAGCACACCCTGTCCATGGCCGCGCTGGCCGTGCACTGGGGTGAGCTGCCCCGCCGCGAGCAGCGCATCCTGCTGATGCGGTTCTACGGCGACATGACCCAGGCCGAGATCGGGAACGTGCTGGGCATCTCCCAGATGCATGTGTCCCGGCTGCTGGCGCACGCTCTCGGCTACCTCAGGAACCGGATCCTGGCCGAGCCGGAGACCGCGACCACCGGGATGGCGGCCTGAGCCGGCGACGGCCCGCCGGGCCGGACATCCCCCGTATCCCGGCCGTGGGCCTGGCCTGGATGGAGCGGGGCGCCTGCCTGGCCGCGGAGCCCGACCTGTTCTTCCCGGTCTCCGCGGCCGGGCCGGCGGTGGCCCAGGTGGTGGCGGCCAAGACGGTGTGCCGGGTCTGCCCGGTCCGGGCCGAGTGCCTGAGTTATGCCCTGGAGACCGCACAGGATTACGGCATCTGGGGCGGCGCCACCGAAGAGGAGCGCCGCGTGGCCCGCCGCCAGGCGGCCCGGCTGGCCGGCTGAACCAGGACCCGGGCCGGCTTTTCCGGATCGCGCCGCCCGGATGTTTCGGCGGCGGCAACCGTGGAACATGGCAGCGGCGGGTTGTCTTGGCCCCTGGCCGGTCGCGGTTTGATCCCGGCCGGGCCGAAACAGCGACAGGCCAGCAGAAAAGGCCGATTATTGTGTCGCCAGGCCAGGCAGTGAGCCTGCGCCCCGCCGGGTGGGCGATCCGTCTTGTCAGCTATAGGAGCGGTTTGTTGGGTCCACGTTACGTGGGGGGGAAGTGACCGTGTCGGCCCGGCCGGGCCAGCCGGCCCCGCACGAGCCCGCCGAGCGGCCAGCCGAGCGCAGCGGCGCCGACCGGGACAACCCGGAATGGCTCGCCGAACCGGAGACGGTGCTGCTGGTCGAGGATGATGCCGGGGATGCGCTGCTGGTCGAGGAGCTGCTCGCGGACAGCGGCGTGCAGGCCTCGCTGACCTGGGTGCGGTCGCTGGCCGAGGCCAAGGACGTGGCCGCACGCGGGCCGGCCCCGGGCTGCGTCCTGCTCGACCTGCACCTGCCCGATGTGCAGGGCATCGATGCGGTCACCCAGCTGCTGGCCGCCGCTCCGAACGCCCCGGTGGTGGTGCTGACCGGGCTGGCCGAGGAGAGCGCCGGGCTGGCCGCGGTGGCGGCCGGCGCCCAGGACTACCTGATCAAGGGGCAAGCCCCGCCCGATGTGTTCGGCCGCGCCATCCGGTACGCCGCGCAACGCAAGCAGGTCGAGCAGGCGTCCGCGGAGTTGCAGGTCAGCGCGCTGCGCGCGGAGGAAAACGCCCGGCTGGAGCGCGCACTGCTGCCCACGCCGCTGATCCGCACCGGGGATCTCGACGTGGTGACCCAGTACCGTCCGGGCCGGGCGCACGCCCTGCTCGGCGGGGATTTCTATGACGTCGTGGAGACCTCGGACG
>Ga0335085_10015807_pt1 | contig 10930 bp, 13 predicted proteins | sample Lox_Sample_45_FD_206712 | JGI IMG/M metagenome (GOLD analysis project Ga0335085, IMG submission 206712) | Soil microbial communities from Loxahatchee National Wildlife Refuge, Florida, United States - Lox_Sample_4.5 | ecosystem: Environmental > Terrestrial > Soil > Wetlands | place: USA... | reverse complement strand
ACCAGGGCCGGATCCACCTGGGCGAACAACGGGAGATTTGCGAGCAAACCGAGGGCAAGCAAGGCGCGGAACGGGCGCATGACGCGCATGGGCAAATGGTCCTCCTGCAAGAAAGGCAAAACGAAGAGTTTAACAGGAAATCAATAGCGGATTTACAGCCATCCCTTGGTTCTCGCGATTCGCGCGGCTTCTACGCGATTGGCAGCACCCAGCTTGCTGATGGCTTCGGAGAGGTAGTTCCGGACAGTACCTTCCGACAGGTCCAATTCCACCGCAATATCCGAGCTGGCCATGCCCTCGCCGGCCAGCCGCAGTACCTGGCGCTCACGTTCGGTAAGCGGATCGGGCTCGTCAGTCCATGCTTCGGCGGCGAGCTGCGGGTCGATGACCCGCAGACCGCGATGCACGTGACGCACGGCATCGGCCAGTTGCTCGGCGGGCATGTCTTTCAGCAGATAGCCGGACGCGCCGGCCTCCAGCGCACGCCGCAAATATCCGGCGCGGGCAAAGGTGGTAAGAATAATGACCCGCACCGGCACCCGGCGGTGCTTCAGTTCAGCAGCGACCTCCAGGCCGGTGAGCTTGGGCATTTCGATGTCAGTAATGAAAACATCGGGCCGTGCCTGCTGCACGGTACGGAGCGCCTCGTCGCCGGAGCGAGCACGGGCCACCACCTCGATGTCATCCTCCATCTCGAGGAGGGCGGCAAGCGCGCCCAGGACCATGGCCTGGTCCTCGGCGATTACGACGCGGATCTTCTCGCGTTTGGCGGTGGGCACGCACTTAGTTTCGCAGAGCAGAGGGGGCGGGCGCGAGAGGCAAATGAATAACCAGGCGGGTCCCCGCGGCAGTGTATCTCTGTAGCGAGCCCCCTACCGCTTCCAGACGCTCGCGCATGCCGCGCAGCCCACTACCCTCGGGAGCATCTTCGCCGCTACCGTTGTCGGAGACAATGAGCGTGCACACCTTCTCGTCGCGGCTGAGACGCAGGCTGCACCGCTGCGCCTGCGCATGGCGCAACACATTGGTAACCGCCTCGCGGAGGGCCAATGCCAGCACTGACTCCTGGGCCGAGCTAAGCGGGACATCCGACGTCTCGCAGTCTACAGCAATGCCGGCAGTCTCAAGTGCACGGCGGGCACGCAGCAACTCTGCGCTGAGTCCCTCGCCCCGGTAGCCGCGAATAGCTTCGCGAACGTCGGCCAGAGCGGCCCGGGAGGTATGCTCCACGTCCTGCATCTCCTGCTGGGCGCGTTGCGGATCACGGTCCACCAGCTTGCGCGCCAGTTCGGCCTTCAGCGTGATAAGCGAGAGCGTGTGGCCGAGCACGTCATGCATGTCGCGGGCGATGCGTTCGCGTTCGGCGACTTTGGCCAGATGTTCGATTTCCTCCTGGGCCAGTTGCAGCTTCTCCGCCGCGCAATGACTTACCGCACCGAAGTGGTTGCCGATTCCCACCAGGACAATCAGCAATAACATGGATACCCAATACCCGATGGGCAGGTGCTGGTGGTACACGTAAGCGGCAAGTATGGAGAGCTCCAAGGCAATCAGGAAAAGGACTCGTCGCAAGACCGTCGTGAAACCGCCCGCGGCAATCGCATAGACCAGCAGGCACACTCCATTCTCATTGAAGGTGATGGCGACACTGGCCATCAGAATCATGGCGGCCACTGCAACCAGCCGTCGCGGTTCAGGCCGCGAAAAGGCATACAGATAAAGCCAGATGAAGGTAAGGCCGTAGAGGGTGTTGGCGATCCAGAACAGCGACCCGCTGTGCCGCCAGAGCGGGGCCAGAAAGAACCAGATCATGAAGGGAAGCCATATCAATGCCATCCAGCGATGACGATCTTCGCTGGGATATAGCTTCCACCAGATTGCGCGCAGCGTTTCCATATCAGTATCCGGCCGCTCCTATTCTCGTCCGGAGCCTGGCTCCGGCACAATCCCGTACCAAACAATGGCAACCGCAACAATGGCGATGCCCAGCAGGGCAACATGCCGGGTGAGCGCCAGAGCGAGGAAGACCAGCATGGTGAGTGCCCACAGGATCCATTCAGCGGTCCGACGATTCATGGCGGCCTCCGGGAAGCAACTAGTAGCCAGCAATTGGCAATCAAGGCATTCGGTATCTAGCTGGTGTGTCCGGCGTTTTCGACAACTGACAACGGACAACCGGCAACCACCTCACCCATACAGCTTGCCTTCATCGCGCCAATAGCCCCAGGCTGCCAGGCCGAGGCAGAGGAGCGTGAAAGCGATCAACGATTCAATGTGCCCCCACGCCGGACCCGTATCGCGTGCCATTCCCACCGTATTCAACGCCAGCTGGCTGAGATGGTACGGAGGCAACACCCGCGCGAACGTTTGCAGGCCGCGGGGCAGCATGAATAGCGGAATCCACAGGCCGGAGCAGAATGCCATGGGCAGATAAATCAGATTGACCAAGCCCGGCGCGGAATTGGGACGGGCAAAGTAACCGATGGCCATTCCCATCGCGCAGAACGGCAGCGCGCCCGCAACCAGAATCCCGAGCAGCCTCATCGCCGTGGCAGCCGGCATCCGCACGCCGCCGAAGGCCACGCCGACCGTCATGAGCAGCAGCATGACGATCGTGCTGAAGACCACCGCGGAAAACAGCTTGCCGCCAAAATACGCCGCCACCGGCATCGGCGACGCTCGCTTCACCTGCAGCCATCCCTGCCCGCGCTCCATGGCCAGGCTGACGCCGAAACCGAACAGCGCCACGGCAATGATGCCGAAGCATCCCATGGTTGCCAGCATGTAGGTCGCCTGTTCCGCACGTCCGCCGGGATTGCTCCGCCCCAACACGACGCCGAACAAAATGTAGAACATCACTGGAAATGCCACCGTTGAGATTGCATAGACCGGGATGCGAATGTTCTTAATGAGTTCATACTTCGCTTCCTTGGCGTAGAGAGCAAGGGTCCGTGAAAGCGAGCGTTGCGGCATGGGCATTGCAGCCGGAAATGTTGTGGTGGCCATCTTAGTTCCTCGCCGCCGATGGTTCAGCGTTTGTGTTTTGAGTCAGTGCCAGAAATGCGTCTTCCAGACCAGCGTTGGTCACCTCCAGGTCGGCCAGAAACGCGTCGCGCCGCAGTAACTCGCGCACGACCGGCTCGGCGGCGCTGACCTGCAACTCGAAGAAGTTGCGATCGGCTTTCACGCTCCGCACGCCGGGAATCGCCCGCACATCCTCGAGCGCAAGCCGGCTGACACAGCGAACCTGCTTACCCATGGTTCGGGTCTTGATCTCGGCCGGCGTGCCCTCGGCGACGATGACACCCTTGTTCAGGACCAGAATGCGGTCGGCAAGGGCGTCGGCTTCATTGAGGTAGTGAGTGGTGAGCAGCACGGTCTTACCACGGGCGATCAAAGAGCGAATTTGCGACCACATGAGGCGGCGCGCTTCCACATCGAGGCCGACCGTTGGCTCATCGAGGAACAGCAAATCCGGATTGCCGCAGATAGCGATACCGAACAATACGCGCTGCTTCTGCCCGCCGGACAGCTCACCGAACGGACGGTCCTTGATGTCCGCAATTCCCGCGATGCGCAGCGTCTCCTCGGAGTGCAAAGGGCTGGGGTAGTAGGACGAGAACAGATCGATGTGCTCGCGCACGCGCAGGGTCTCCGGAACCCGGCCGACCTGAAGCATGGCCCCCAGCCGGGTTCGAATCCGACCCTGATGCGGATCGGCGCCAAACACGGATACGGTACCTGCATCGGGACGCGCCAGCCCCAGCAACATTCGTACCAGCGTGGTCTTGCCGGCACCGTTGGGACCGAGTAGCGCAAGCAGCTCACCGCGACGAAGCTCGATCCCGACGTTGCGCAGGGCAACGACCGGACCATAGCTCTTGGTCAGGTTTCGCGTGTTGGCCACAGGGGTAAGGCCTTGATCTGCTCGCGCGTGCGGCACTTCTGCCAGGGCAGTTGACATCATTTACTCCCTGCCGCAGGTATTGCGGCATGGGAGTAATCATCTTGCAGACGAGAGTCGCGCGGTAGTGTGGATTGTCAGTCGGCTCGAATGACAAATGTCATGGCTTCGCGGGCTAAGTCCCGAATCGCTCGGCGGCGCGGGCCCTGGCTTTGGCCGCCTCCTGCTCTCGGTTCTTGGGCGGAGCGCTGGTTTCGAGAGAACGCAGGAGACGCGCCGACACGGCAGCCACTTCTTCCACGGCAGAGAGAAACGCGGCCTCGTTTGCCTGGGAGGGTTTACTAAAGCCGGTAATCTTGCGCACAAACTGCAACGATGCTGCCTGTACCTCTTCTTCTGTAACCGGCGGGTCGAAGTTGAACAGCGTCTTGATGTTCCTGCACATAAGCAATCCCCAAGGACAGCGTCGCGTGCGTGCCGGCGCGTCTCACAAGCGAGCTGAGAGGCGGACGCACGCTCCAGCCTGTGGCCCTATGCTAACCTGTTGCTGGCACCCCTTTGCCGGGATGGCGGAACTGGCAGACGCAGCGGACTCAAAATCCGCCGGGCTTCGGCCCTTGGGGGTTCGATTCCCCCTCCCGGCACCACAAGTTTGCGAGCCGAGGCCTCAGAGTCTCGTCACCCGCGACCCTGCCATGAAGAATCCCGCTCCCAGCAGAACCAACAGGGCTCCGTTTACCGCCAGCACCGCCGGAGCACCAAACACCGGCACGAACCACCCTGATACGAGGTTGCCCATCGGCATCCCGCCGCGAAAAGCACAGTTGTAGACGCTCATCACCCGACCGCGCATCTCCTCGGTCGTAATCAACTGCACCAGCGAGCTCACCGTTGCAAAAACAGCCATCATCGAGAAGCCCACGGCGACCACCATGGCATAGCTCAGCGGCAGCACCCGCGATAGGGCCACTCCGGCGATCCCGGCTCCCAGACAGATCATCATGATGAGAGCAACCCGGCCTTTATGCGACATGTTGCCGCGGCTGGCGATGGCCAGCGAACCACACATGGAGCCGATCCCCATCAGCGACAGCAGCTGTCCGTAGGTCTCCGGGCCACGATGAAATATGTCTTTTACGAACACCGGAAAATAGGTGCGCAGCGGCATGCTGAGAAAGGTCATGCAGAATGCCAGCACTATCAGGCCTTCCATCGAACCGTGCCGGCGAATAAACCGAATCCCCTGCTGCAGGCTACTCCACACGGAATCGCTGGTTTTCTGCGGCAAGAAACGGGCGTTGATCAGCATGAGGGCGGTGATCGGAGCGAGGAACGAAATCGTATTCAGCCCGAAACACCACTTTTCTCCAAGCCGCGCCAGGGCCTCCCCGGCCAGCGCCGGCCCGATCGTCACCGCCAGGTTGAACTGAATCGAGTTGAGTGCGATCGCATTGGGCATGTCCTCACGCTCCACCAGCGTTGGAATCAGCGCCTGATACGCCGGGCCGCCAAACGCCTGCGCGAAGCCGGAAAGCAGCGACAGGGAGAGGATGTGCCATACGTGCACCACGCCCGTCGCCACCAGAATGGTCAGCAGCCCCGCGCTCACCAGTTGAACATACTGTGAGCCGAGAAGAATCCGGCGGCGTTCCACCCTATCGGCGACCACACCGCCGATCAGCGACAGTAAGAAGATCGGCAGGCCGCCCAGAAACTGATCCAGTGCGAGGAGAAATGCGGAGTGACTGAGCCGATAGATCAGCCAGCCCTGCGCCACAATCTGCATCCAAGTGCCGATGCTCGAGGTGCAGGCGCCGACCCACATCAGACGGAAATCGCGGTATTGAAATGCCTTGAAGGTCCTGCCCAGCGTCGACGTCTTCATCCGATCGGTGCCAGCCTCAAACGTCATCCCACTTGTTACGGTAGCAGACTATTAGAGTACGCACCGCTCCGATCGGACTGTGGGAATCTCCTGCCATGGCACAATAATTCTTCATGCGCCTCCACCGCTGGGATGCAGTCATTTTTGATTATGGGCGGGTGTTGAGTCTGCCGCCATCATCCCATGATCTACGGGCGTTTGCTGCGCTGGTAGGGATCACCGAACCTCCCTTCTTTGAGATCTATTCCGCCACGCGCCACGAGTACGACTGCGGGCGCGCCGATTTCCGTCAGCACTGGCAGGCATTTGCTGAGGCCACGGGCGTGGCGCTCGGGCCCGAGCAGGTGGAGCGCATCGCTGGGATGGAGACGCGTATGTGGCTGGAGGTGAATCCCCAGGCACTGGAGCTGGCCGCCGAAATTCGCGCGCGCGGCGTCCGTACCGCCATCCTCTCCAACATGCCCCACGACTTGCTGGTGTATGTCCGCCGTAACTTCGAATGGCTAAAAGACTTCGACCCCAAGGTCTGGTCGTGCGAGTTGGGAACGGTGAAGCCCGACCCGGTAATCTACCGCGTATGTCTCGACGCGCTGGCGTGCGAGCCGGGACGCACACTGTTTTTCGACGACCGCCTCAACAATGTGGAGGCCGCCCGTGGACTGGGCATGGAGGCGCACGTGTGGCGGTCAGCGGCGCAGGCGCGAGAGATTGTGATGGCGGGGCTTGGGGAGCCGTCAGGAACGAGCGGCTGAGCCGGAAAGAACTTCGAGGAAGGCGCGCGCTGCATTGGAGAGGTGTTTGTTCTTCAGCCGGATATAGAGATAGTCAACCTTCGCTTCCATTCCGGCCAACGGCAGGGACTGCAGTATGCCGTCGGCGGTCTCGCGCCGCACAACGCTTCGCGCCTGGATGGAAACCCCTAGCCCGGCTTCGACCGCGTGCTTAACGCCCTCGAGGTTGCCGAAGTCGAGCACGTTCTCAAGCACGATTCCTTGCGCCTTGAGCCGTTCTTCCACCACAGTCCTGGTGCCGGCGCCGCGTGCTGCCACAATGAAGGTTTCGCCGGCCAGGTCCTGCGGCGCAATGCGATGTTTGCCTCTCCACGGGTGATGGATCGGGAAGATAGCCACCAGTTCGTCGCTCATGAAGGCGTGCGACTGCAGGCGGGAGTCGTGTGGGTCGTGGCTGACGAGACCGAGGTCCACTTCGTTGGCGAGAACCTTGCCCTGAATGGAATGGCTGACCGAAATCTCCAGCGCCACCTCGACGGCGGGGAATTTGTGGCGGAACTCCGCCAAAACACGGGGCAGCATGTAGACCCCCACCGGGAAACTCGAGCCGATTCGCAGTCGGCCGCCCTGTAGACCCTTCAGGTCCTGAATCCGCTGTTCCGCGGTTTCGACAAGGGCCATGATCTCCTGTGTCGCCTGAAGGAGAATCTCTCCAGCCGGGGTGATTGCCACCCTCTTGCCCAGGCGATCGAACAGAGGTACACCGAAATGCTCCTCCATTTGCTTGACGTGCTTGCTGATACCGGGCTGGGTGAGATTAACCATGCCAGCGGCGCGGGTGAAGCTGAGGGACTGCGCCACAGCCTGAAAAATTCGAAGTTGATCGAGGTTTAACATAGCCAATAGTTATCAATTATATAAAAACAAGTCATTTGATTGATAGCTACAAAACCATTACTGTAGGGGACGGGTCAAGGCCGAGGGTCAGCGACCAGGATGCCTGGCTCGATAGATAGGAGGTTCTTATGAGCGCCTTACATGCACCAGTCGTAGAAGAGATCCCCACTGCCGAAGTCAAGACCGATGTCGAACAGGGAAAGCCGTTCCTGCTGCCTACCCGGAACAACCCTCGCGCGTTGCCTGACGTTGCCCAAATCGTTGATTTCCTCCTCAGACAGGGGAGCATGCCGGCGTAGCGGTTGTTGTTTCGCCCACGCCAGACGGCAGTGGACCTGACTGGCGGCCAAGCCCCCGGTGTGGTCCCCGTACTTGTTTCCAGCACCCACAGCCTGGGTTCGTGAATCCAACGTAGTTAACTTCTTTGCATGGATTCCGAACCTAAGAAGCCACCGAAGAAAACCGAGCTGTTCAAGGCGCTGCCGGAGATCTGGCAACTGATTCGTCCGCGGCGCGTACTGCTGGCCCTCGGCTTCGGTCTGATGCTCATCAACCGTGTCTCGGGCCTGGTGCTGCCCGCCTCCACCAAGTATTTGGTGGACGACGTCATCGGCAAACGGCATTTCCGGCTGCTGTATCCCCTGGTCGGCATCGTCCTGGCTGCAACGCTGATCCAGGGCCTGACTTCCTTCGCGCTGACGCAGACGCTCTCAAAAGCTGCCCAGAAACTGATTGCCGAGTTGCGCCGGCGCGTTCAGGAACACGTCGGGCGGCTTTCGATTTCGTATTACGACGCAAACAAGACAGGCACGCTGGTGTCGCGCATCATGAGCGACGTTGAAGGTGTGCGTAACCTGATTGGCACCGGGCTGGTGGATTTCGTCGGCGGCCTGCTTACCGCGGCGATTGCCTTTGCGGTGCTGATGCGCATCAGCCCCGTGATGACGGCGATCGCCTTCACGTTCCTGCTGGTCTTTGGGATTGGGCTGCGCAAGGCATTTCGCACCATACGTCCGATCTTTCGTGAACGCGCCAAGATCAACGCCGAGGTCACGGGCCGGCTGACGGAGTCCCTGGGCGGCGTGCGCGTGGTGAAGGGCTATCACGCTGAAGAGCGCGAGCACCACGTCTTCAGCCTCGGGGTGGAGCGCCTGCTGCAGAATGTCTTCCGCACACTGACGGCGACTTCGGTGATGAGCCTGTCCTCTTCGACGCTGATGGGCATCATCGGGGCCATCGTAATGTATATGGGCACCCGCCAGATTCTGGCCGGCAAGCTGACGCTGGGCGGTTTCTTCACGTACACCATGTTCCTCGGTTACCTGGCAGCGCCGCTCTTCCAAGTCGTCGGCATCGGGACGCAGATTACGGAGGCCATTGCCGGGCTGGAGCGCACTCGCGAGGTGCTCAGCGAGACCCCGGAAAATACGGACCCGAAGCGTACGGTCACACTTGGTGAGATTCGCGGCCATGTGGAATTTGCGAACGTCAGCTTCGCCTATGAGCAGCACAAGACGGTGCTGCACCAGGTGTCATTCCGCGCCCTGCCGGGAACAGTCACTGCGCTGGTGGGCTCTTCGGGGTCAGGGAAGTCCACCATCATTGGACTGATTGCGGCATTTCATACACCGAATGAAGGCGCAGTTCTGGTTGATTCGGTCGATCTCTCGTCCGTACGGCTGGAGTCGTATCGCACGCAACTTGGGATGGTCCTGCAGGACTCATTTCTGTTTGACGGGACGATTCGCGAGAACGTGTCGTTTTCCAGACCCGGCGCGACGGAGGCGGAAATCCTGAGCGCCTGCGCCATCGCGCGGGTGGACGAGTTTGCCGAGAAGCACGAACTGAAGTACGACACCGTGATCGGTGAGCGTGGCGTGAAGCTCTCCGGAGGCCAGCGCCAGCGGGTCTCCATTGCGCGTGCGATCCTGGCCAATCCGCGCATTCTGATTCTGGACGAAGCGACATCGAGCCTGGATTCCGAATCGGAAGCTCTGATTCAGCAAGGACTGTCCTACCTGATGCAGGGGCGCACAACGTTCGTCATTGCGCACCGGCTGTCGACCATCCGCCGTGCCGACCAGATCCTGGTCGTCGAAGGCGGACGGATCGTCGAGTCGGGGACCCATGCCTCGCTCTATGATCTGGGTGGCCGCTACTATGAGCTCTACACGAAGCAGCACGGCATCGAGCAGAACCTTTTCCTTGCGCCCGGAGAAGGGGATGTGGTCGAGGACGCTGAGGAAACCGTCGTGAATGTTGCCGATGCCGATCCGGATCCCCGATCGCTGCTGCGATAAATTTTCTTTGAAATTGGCCTCCGGTTCGGCATAGGCTAGTGCGCACTGATGCATTTGCAATGAGGACGGCACCGCTTGCGCATTCTCGGGTTAAGCCGCTCGAAGGGCACCGTCGGTAGTCCGCGTAATCCGCCGCACCGGTTTCTTACCTTGCTCCTGATGGAGCTGGTCCTGATCGGGACTTACCCGCTCACGGTACAACCGGGGGCGACGTTTGACTGGTTTCGCCTTCTTGCGGTGTTCATTTTTGTCGCGGTCTTATACGCCGCTCTCGGCCGAGGACGCATTACCTTAGTGGCTTTTCTGTTCGGCGCGCCCGCGATTGCGATCCACCTGGCCTACATCGCCGACCATATTCAGATCCTGGAGAGAGTGGCGGTGGCGTTGGGGATTCTTTTTCTTGGAACGATAGCCGGCTTCTTTATTTGGACGATATTGTCGGAACCGACCGTAACGAGTGATACTCTGGCCGGCGCAGTCGCCGCTTATTTTCTGATCGGCATAACCTTCGGCCTGGGATATGGACTCCTCGAGCAAGTGTCCCCCGGGTCGTTCCGCGACACCTTGCGCGCCGGCCGGCTTGTTCACCCGGCCGAGTTTATCTTTTTCAGTTTTGTCACACTGACCACGGTCGGCTATGGAGACGTTATTCCCTGGAGCGGGCAGGCGCGCTCGCTGGTCATCCTGGAATCGGTGCTCGGCATCATGTATCCCGCGGTGCTGATCGGCCGTCTCATCGGGCTGCACATCAGCCGCCGCCTGAGTTCGTAGCGGTTTGAGCCCTCCATCGTTGAAATAGTATCCTGCAAGGTATCCGGATGGTTGATCTTCAGGCTCCGGTTATCAGGGAGGTTTGTCTTTGCAGGCGCTTTATCGTTAGGGCTCTTATCTTACTTTTCTGAGCATGTTGCTCGTGGGCGCGTCGGCGCTGTGGGCGCACGCGACTCTGATGGAATCCAGCCCGAAGGGGAATTCCACTGTGAAGGGACCGGACTTTCCCGTCACTCTACGATTCAACGTACGCGTGGACGGCAGCCGGTCGCGCCTGCGGCTGACCGCTCCCAACCGTTCGGTGTCGCAGCTGCCCATCGGGAAGCAAGCCTCGCCTGACATCCGTCATCCTGCGCGCCGGGACGCTTGTGGGCCAGTCACTGCTGCTGGGGGGTGTACTGTTTCTGTTGTGGATTGCCCGCCCGAGTGGAGATCTTCCCGT
>Ga0335085_10015806_pt1 | contig 10930 bp, 8 predicted proteins | sample Lox_Sample_45_FD_206712 | JGI IMG/M metagenome (GOLD analysis project Ga0335085, IMG submission 206712) | Soil microbial communities from Loxahatchee National Wildlife Refuge, Florida, United States - Lox_Sample_4.5 | ecosystem: Environmental > Terrestrial > Soil > Wetlands | place: USA: Florida... | reverse complement strand
GTCGCCGCGCTCACCGGCACGCAGGTCGAGGCGCGGCTGCTTGAGTCGGTGACCGGCTGCCCGCCATCGGTCCTCGACGAACTCCTGGAGAGCGGCCTGCTCGTCGGCGACGGGGCGTGGCTCAGGTTCCGTCACGAGATCGCCCGGCTGGCGGTCGCGCAGGCCGTCGCCGGGCACCGGGGCCAGGCGGTTCACGAACTCGTGCTGGCCGCGCTGCGCTCGTTCGGCTGCGACGACGACGCTCGGCTGGCCTTCCACGCCGAGGCGGCCGGAGACAGTGCGGCCGTGCTGCGGTACGCCCCGGCCGCCGCGCGCCGGGCCGCCCGGCTGGCGTCGCACCGGGAGGCCGCCGCGCAGTACGAGCGGGCGCTGCGGTTCGCTGCCGGTGCCGACCCGGCCACGCTCGCCGGGCTGCACGAAGGTCTCGCCGACGAGGTGATGCTGCTCGACCGGTGGGATGACGCGGAAACCGAGGGGGAGCGTGCGCTAGAGCTGTGGCGTGACGTGGGTGACAGGCTGCGGGAGGGGGACGCGCTCCGGCGGCTCTCCCGCATCCGGTGGAACCTGTGCCGCGGCGACGAGGCGGTCGTCGCCGCCGAGGCCGCCGTGTCGGCCCTGGAGCCGCTGGGACCCAGCGTCGAGCTCGCGCGGGCCTACGCCACCTACGCTAACCAGCGGATGCTGTATGCCGACTATGACGTCGCCATCGACTTGGCCGTGCGGGCTCAGGCCCTGGCCATCCAGTTCGGCGCCACCGCCGTCCACAGCGACGCGCTCAATACCCAGGCCGCTAGCCGCTCGGCTCAGGGCCTGGACTGGTCCGGCCAGATGCGTCGCGCGCTCGATATCGCGCTGGCTGGCGGGCACCATATCGAGGCGGGGCGCGCCTACACCAACCTGGTCGGGATCCACGCCGGCCAGCGGGAGTTCGCCGAGGCCGGACGGTACCTGGAACCGGGGATCGCGTTCTGCGTCGAGCACGACGTCACCACCTACGCGATCTGCATGCGCGGCGAACAGGGCAACATCCTGGAACGCACCAGCCGCTGGGACGAGGCGGTCGCGCTGAGCACGCAGTTGCTGTTCGACGTCGGCCCGTCCCCGGCCAACCGGCTCTGCTCGCTGATCCGGCTCGGCGTGATCGGGGCCCGCCGGGGCGAGCCCCAGGCCTGGACGTATCTCGACGAGGCGGCCGCCTCGGCCGACGAAGCAGGCGAGCCGCAGAACCAGGTGCCGGCCCGGCTGGCTCGCGCCGAGGCGTACTGGCTCGGGGGCGATCTGGACGCGGCCAGGCGCGAAGCCGAACTGGCCCATGACGCCGTGTGCGCCACTCCCAGCGGGTGGCTCCGCGGCGCGGTCGCGGTGTGGCTCCGCCGGCTGGGCTCCCCGCGCCGGATAGAGGGAGAGGTGGCCGAACCGTACCGGCTGCTGCTCGGCGGCGACCCGGCTGGCGCCGCCGCGGTCTGGACCCGGCTGGGCTGCCCGTACGACGCCGCGATGGCCCTGGCCGACGCCTCCGGCGAGGCGCCCCGGCCGGAGGCAGCCCGGCCGGAGGCAGCCCGGCCGGAGGCAGCCCGGCCCGAGGCAGCACTGCGCGAGGCCCTGGGCATCGTCATCGGCCTGGGCGCGCATCCGGCGGCCAGGATCATCAGGCAGCGCCTGCGGATGCTGGGCGCCCGGTCTATCCCGGCCGGCCCGCACACGGCCACCAGGCAGCGGCCGTTCGGGCTGACCCGGCGCGAGGGCGAGGTCCTCGGGCTGATCTGCGCCGAGCACACCAACGCCGAGATCGCCGCCAAGCTGTTCATCTCCGCCAAGACCGTCGACCATCACGTGTCGGCGATCCTGGCGAAGCTGGGCGTGCCGAGCCGGGCGGCCGCGAGGAACGCGGCCCGGCTCCGGCTGGCGGCCGCGGACCGGTAACTGACGCTGGCAGGCCGAGCGACGAGCACGCCCAGGTACCGGCACGCCAAGGTACCAGCACGTCAAGATACCGGCACGTCTTGATACCGGCACGTCACGGCACGAGCACGTCAGGCGAGCTGGCGTCGTAGCCGGCCAGCCAGGCCGTGCCGCGTCCCTCGGGGTCGCTCCGGTTCACGCGCCGCCGCCAGGCGATCGACAGGTCCCGCCGCCAGGCGGCCCACGGGGACGTCAGGTGATTGCTCAGCCCGCGCTCACGGGCCGTGAGCACCACCCGGCTCGCCCTCGGCCGGCGGGTGCGCTCGTACCGGTCCAGGCCGGCCAGCGGATCAGCCACCTCCGCCGACAGCGCGGTGGCCAGGACCGCGCCGTCCTCGATCGCCTGACAGGCCCCCTGCCCGAGGTAGGGCAGCATCGGATGGGCGGCGTCACCCAGGATGGTGACCCGGCCGCGCGTCCACCGGGGGATCGGCTCGCGGTCGTAGAGCGCCCACTTGTACCAGGTGTCCGCGGCGGCGAACAGGCGGAGCAGCGACTCGTGCCAGCCGGCGTAGCGTTCGAGCACCTCCTCGCGGCGGCACTCGGTGATCCACGACTCGTGGCGGTAGCTGGCGTCGTCATAGTGACAGACGACGTTGATCAGTTCCTCGCCCCGCAGCGGATACAGCACGATCGTGCCGTGCGGGCCCAGCCACTGGGCACCTTCGGCGCGGGGCCACTGGGCACCTTCGGCGCGGGGCCACTGGGCGCCGTCACTAGACGGCCGGCCACCGCGGACGGCGGCGGTCGCGACGACGCTCCGGTAGCAGATCTTCCCGGTGAACCGCGGCGCGTCCGGGCCGAACAGGCTGGCCCGCACCGGCGAGTGAATGCCGTCCGCCCCGACGATGACGTCCGCCTCGATCTCGCTGCCGTCCGCGAAGCGCGCGGCCGCCACCTCGCCGTCGGTCCGCACCTGCGTGCACCGCCGGCCCAGCGTCACCATGCCCGCGGGCAGCGCGTCGGCCAGCACGGCGAGGAGGTCGGCCCGGTGGACGGTCGCGCCCTCGATGCCGAACGACGCCGCCTGCTGCCGCCGGCTCGTCTTCCCGATCACCCGGCCCGTCTTCCAGTTGCGCAGGACCTGCCACTGCGACCGCCCGGCGGCGGCGCGGACGCCGTCTTCCACGCCGATCGCGCGCAGCACCTTCATCGCGTTGGGATGCAGGGCGACGCCGGCTCCGATCTCCCTGAGCTCGGCGGCCGCCTCGTAGACCGCCACTTCGATTCCCGCCCGCGACAGGGCGTTCGCCGCGGTCAGCCCGCCGATGCCGCCGCCGATGATGGCGACGCGCGTCATGCCAGGCCCCGTGTCACATCAGGCCCCGTGTCACATCAGGCCTCGTGTCATGTCAGGCCCCTTGTCATATCAGGGGAGCGGACTGTGTCCCCGGTGCACGACGGTGATCGTGCCAGCGCTCTCGGGATGGTCGCTGCCCGGAGCGTAGTCGAATACGGTGCGGTGCGCGAAGTCCATGACGAACACATCCACGATCGCGAAGCTGGCCGGGTCGAGCCACGTCACGTAAAGCTCGTGATGGCCAATCGGAATGGCGACATAATTTTCCGGCGGGAATTGCGTGCCGACGAGCGGGCCTTTAATGGGAACGCCTTGGACCATGGATTTGCCGTATGTCTGCTGGAATGTGTTTCCGGTGTTCCTGCCCAGCGTGTAGGACGTGTCGATCACGTACCCGCTGAGGTCGAACCGGGCCAGGCTGAGGCGGGATCCCTCCGCGACGGGCCGCGGTGGTGCCGCGGTGGCGCTCGCCGCTACGGCCGTCACGGCCACCGCGATCGCGGCGAGGAGCCCGGCCGCGCTCAGTAGGATACGCTTGCCAGAATGCATGCTTTCCTCTCTTCCTGATCGGCGGTAAACCGCATTCTAAGTTCCGGCGTGGCGTTCTGGCATTAGCGCTTCGGCATAATCGCTCGCATTAGAATTTGTCCTCACCCCCGTGCCCGACGACTGGAGACCGGTATGAACCTGGCCATGGACTATCTCGGCCTCGACGCCCTGCTGTCCGAGGACGAACTCGCCTGGCGCGACACCGTCCGGGCCTTCGTCCGCGACCGCATCAGGCCCAGCATCAGGGACTGGTACGAGAACGCGGTCTTCCCCGCCGGGATCGCCACCGAGATGGGCAGCCTCGGCCTGCTGGGCACGCACCTGTCCGGTTACGGCTGCGCGGGCCGCAGCGCGGTCGAGTACGGCCTGGCCGCGCTGGAACTTGAGGCGGGCGACTCCGGGCTGCGGACCTTCGTCAGCGTGCAGGGGTCGCTGGCCATGAGCGCCATCCACAAGTTCGGCACCGACGCGCAAAAGGAGCGCTGGCTGCCCGGGATGGCGGCCGGCGAGCTGATCGGCTGCTTCGGCCTGACCGAGCCCGAGGCCGGCAGCGACCCGGCCGGCATGACCACGACGGCGCGCCAGGACGGCGGCGGCTGGGTCATCGACGGCGCCAAGCGGTGGATCGGCCTGGCGTCCATCGCCGACATCGCCGTGATCTGGGCCCGTACCGAGGACGGCATCCGCGGCTTCCTGGTCCCGGCCGGCACTCCCGGTTTCACCGCCACCCCGATCGAGCCCAAGCTGGCCATGCGCGCCTCGATCCAGTGCGATATCACCCTCGCCGGCGTCCGGGTCCCCGCCGACGCCATCCTGCCCCGCGCGGAAGGACTGCGCGGGCCGTTCGCCTGCCTGAACGAGGCGCGCTACGGCATCATCTGGGGCGCCATGGGCGCGGCCCGCGACGCCTACGAGGCGGCGCTCGACTACGCGCTGAACCGCAGGCAGTTCGGCAAGCCGATCGCGTCGTTCCAGCTCACCCAGGAGAAGCTGGTGGACATGGTGCTCGAGATCGGCAAAGGCCTGCTGGTCGCGCTGCACCTCGGCCGGATGAAGGACGCGGGCACCCTGGTGCCCGAGCAGATCTCGTTCGGCAAGCTCAACAACGTCAGGACCGCGCTCGCCATCGCCCGGCAGGCCCGGACCATCCTCGGCGGGAACGGCGTCGCGCTGGAGTACTCGCCGATGCGGCACGCCAACAACCTCGAGGGCGTCCGCACCTACGAAGGCACCGACGAGATCCACACCCTGATCATGGGCCGGGCCATCACCGGCATCCCCGCCTTCAGCTGACAGCGAGGGCGACGCCAGCCCAAGCCGCTACCTAAGCCGCCTGACACGCGGAAGTCCACGTTGATCCCTGTTGACCCATATGGGGTCAGGTGGTAAAACCCAAACGAACTTGTTCAGGTTTCAACGTCCAGCCCCGTGATCGCCCCGGCCGGAGGAGACCGATGCTCATGCTCACTCACCGCCGGAAGATGGTGCCGGTCCTGGCGGCCGCCGTGCTCGCCGCGGTCATCACGGCCGGCGCGGCGCCCGCGACCGCACAGGCGAAAACCAGCCAACCCAATAGGACGAACGGGTCTGGTCAGCCGTGGCGCAACCCCCACCAGCCTCCCGGCGTACGAGCCGGTGAGCTGCTCGCCGCCCTGAACACGGACCAGAAGATCCAGCTCGCGCTGGGCAATTTCGCGGCCCTCGCCAGCTTCGGCGTGCCCGTCCTGAAGGCCGACGACGGCCCGGACGGCGTCCGCAACCCGGGCACCACGGCGATGCCATCCGGGCAGGCGCTCGCGGCGACGTTCGACTCCTCGCTCGCGTCGGCCTACGGGAAGGTGGTCGGGGCCGAGGCCCGCGGCGAGGGGTTCAGCGAATGGCTGGGCCCGGCCGTGGACATCGACCGCACGCCGCTGGCGGGCCGGCAGCCGGAAGCCGAGGGCGAGGATCCGTACCTGGCCGGCCACACCGCCGCCCAGGTGATCAGCGGCGCCCAGAGCCAGCACGTCATCTCGACGCTCAAGCACTACACCGCCTACAACCAGGACTGGGGCCGGATCGGCTTCCAGACCACGGCCGGCCGCAGCCCCGGCGTCAACGTCGCGGTGTCCGAGCGGGCGCTGCAGGAGATCTACGAGGCGCCGTTCCGCACCGCCGTGCAGCAGGGCCACGCGGACTCGGTGATGTGCTCCTACAACCAGATCAACGGCCTGCCCAGCTGCCAGAACCCGGCCACGCTGGCCGACCTCAAGCACGGTGACGGGCTGAAGGGGTTCGTGGTCCCCGACTTCGGCTTCGCCGTGCGCGACCCGGTGGCCGCCGCGCTGGCCGGGGTGGACCTGCCGGCCCTGCCCGGCAATGCCCCGGGCCTGACCGCCGCCGACTTCACCTCAGGGAAGATCCCGGCCGCCCGGCTTGACGACATCGACCGCCGGATCCTCTACGCGATCTTCGCCTCCGGGGTGTTCGACCACCCGCTGCCGGCCAAGCCCGCGACCGAGGTCTCCACGCCCCAGCACCGGCAGGTGGCGGCGGAAGTGGCGGAAGCGGGCACGGTGCTGCTCAAGAACGACCATCAGGTCCTGCCGCTGAGCAAGAGCGTGCGGTCGGTCGCGGTGATCGGCCCGTCCGGCGACGATGCCGTGTTCGTGACCGGCGGCTCGGCGGGTGTTCCGCTGGCCGCCGGGCAGGCGGTCACCCCGCTGGCCGGGATCACCGCCCGCGCCGCTGCGGCCGGGGTCACGGTTACCTCGGCGCAGGGTTCCGCGGGTGACGTGGCCTCGCCCACGCTGGTGCCCTCCTCGGCGCTCGCCCCCAGTACCGGCTCGGACCCCAAAGGTCCCGGTCTGCTCGGCACCTACTGGAACAACGGTGACTTCAGCGGGTCCCCGGTGCTGACCCGGGTCGACCCGGGCGTCGACCTGTCGAAGGCCCCGGCCCAGGTCGGCTCGCTGTGGTCGGCTCGGTGGACTGGGACGCTCACCCCGGCCGAGACCGGACTGTACCGGTTCACCCTGGCTGAGTCCGGGATCGCGACCCTCAAGATCGCCGGCCAGGCGTTCGGCCCGGCCTACCGCGAGGCGACGCAGTTCGTCGTGGGACCGCACTACGACCTGCAGGGCACGGTGCGGCTGACCGCGGGCAAGCCGGTGTCGGTCGAGATCGACTACTCGAGCAGCAGCGCCCTGTTCAGCCAGGAGATCCACTTCGGCTGGCAGGTCCCGTCGGCGTCGGGCATCCCGGCCGCGGTGCGGGCCGCCCGCCACGCCGACGTCGCGGTGGTGTTCGCCAACGACGCGCAGGGCGAGGGCATGGACCGCACCTCGCTGTCCCTGCCGGGCGACCAGGACCAGCTCATCGAGGCGGTCGCAGCCGCCAACCCGCGCACGGTCGTCGTGCTGAACACCGGCGGTCCGGTGCTGATGCCCTGGCTGCACCAGGTCGACGGCGTGCTCGAGGCCTGGTATCCCGGGCAGGAGTTCGGGACCGCGATCGCCGCCGTGCTGTTCGGCGACGCCGATCCCGCCGGGCGGCTGCCGGTCACCTTCCCCGCCAGCGACACCCAGGGCCCCGCCCCGGCCACCCAGCCCGCGCACTACCCCGGCGTCAACGGCACCGAGAGCTACGACGAGGGCCTCGACGTGGGCTACCGCTGGTACGACGCGACCGGGCAGCGGCCTCTGTTCCCGTTCGGCTACGGTCTGTCCTACCAGGACTTCGCCGTCTCCGGCGTGACCGCGTCCTACGACCGGGCCAGCGACTCCGCCACCGTCGTCGCGCGGGTCACGAACACGTCCGCGCGGCCGGGCCCGGCCACCCTCGAGCTCTACCTCGTCTCGCCCAGGACCGCGCAGGAGCCGCCCAAGCAGCTCAAGGGCTACGCCAGCGTCGACCTCGCGCCCGGGCAGAGCAGGTTCGTCACCTTCCGCCTGAGCGCCGGCGACCTGGCCTACTACGACCAGGCCCGCGGCCGCTTCACCGTCGCCCCCGGCTCCTACACCGTCCTCGTCGGCACCTCCTCGGCCGACCTCGGCCACGCGGCCACCTTCCGCGCGGGCTAGCCAGCCGCGTCACCTAGCCGGACCGCACCATCGCGACGAACCGCGGCGCCCGCCACAGGCCCGCGGCGATGGTCGAGAAGTGCCCGATGGCGGGCACCTCGTGGATGCTGACCCGGGCGCCCGCCGCCCGCATGGTCCCCAGGTACGGCTCGATGTTGGCCAGCGGCGCGATCTTGTCGTGCCGTGAGCTGACGAAGACGAACCGGCCGCCGTCCAGGTTGCCGAATTCCGGGTGCTGCACTGCCGCCCATGCGGCCGACAGTCGGTCAAGCGACCACCCGCGGCGGGCGAAGGCCTGCCGGGCACCCTCGAGCCGCCACATCCCCTGGGCGATGTCGCCGCCGGTGTTGAACACGCCCCACCGCAGTTCGGGCACCTGGTCGCCGACGCAGTTGTAGAAGATGAACGAACCCAGGCTGCTGCCGAAGAAGCCGAACTCGGCCACGCCGTCCGCCCGCAGCCGGGAAATGCAGTCCTTGATATCGGACCGCACCGCGGCGATGAGTCCGGGCAGGATCGCCGGGTCGGCCGCCATGAAGACGTCCTTGGTCGTCTCATAGGCCACGACCTGGAAGCCGTCGCGGAGCAGCCGCCGTATCGCCCACCGCACGGTGGAGATGGACGTGCCGTACGGGCAGATGAACATGAGCGCGGGGGCATCCGGCGCTTCCGCCGCGAATTCCTCGCGGCGGAAGCCCTCGGCGCCGGGGACGGGCGGACGGCGAAAGCCGACGATGCTGGACATGGCGGGACGGCGGTTCACGCGCCCTCAGCCTGAGCGGCAGGCCGCGACATCCGTGGAGCCTCCGTGACGGACCCGGCGGCGAGCTCGTCCGCGATCCGCTGCCTGAGCCTGCCCTTCTGGATCTTGGTGCCGGACATCGGCCACTCGGTGACGAACCGCACGTAACGCGGGACCTTGAACGTCGCCAGCTGCTCCAGGCAGTGGCAGGTGATCTCCTCCGCGGTCAGCGAGGCGCCGGGCCTGAGCTTGACGAACGCCGCCGCCCACGGCACGGCCACCGCGCCGATCCGGGCCGCGCCCAGGATCAGGGCCACCACCGGCAGCCCGGCCGGCAGCAGCGCGCCGACGTGGTCGCCAGGTCCGGCACCCAGGCTGACCAGGGCACGAGCGTAGGACGTAGACAGCTCGGCCAACTCCGTGAGCGATGCCCGCCCGTCCGGGAACACCGCTGCCTCCCGGTTATCCAAAGCGGCCGCGTCGAGCAGCGCCGGCACCGACAATCCCTCCGGTGAGATCATGAGGCCCACCCTTTCAGAACGAACGGGGCAGGCCCAGGCTCTCCCCGATGTAGTTGCGGGCCATCTCGTTGGTGATCGGGCCGATCCGGTACAGCCGCGCGTCGCGCCAGTACCGCTGCATGTCGAACTCCTCCGCGTACCCGTAGCCGCCGAGCACCTGGATGCCGAAGTCGGCCGACTCGACCGCCCATTCCGAGGTCAGGCACTTGGCGGTGGTCGCCGCCACCCCGCTTGGCTTGCCGCTGCGCTCCAGCCAGGCGGCGCGGTAGGTGAGCAGTCTGGCCGTCTGGTGCTTCATCGCGATGTCCGCGATCCCGTGCTGGATCGCCTGCATCTGCCCGATCGGCTTGCCGAACGCGTGCCGCTGGGACGCGTAGGCGACCGCGTCTTCCAGCACGCCCTGCAAGATGCCGGTACACATGGCGGCCACCATCACCCGTTCGGCATTCAGGGATGACGTTACCTGCCGCCACCCCTCACCCACCTCGCCGAGGACATCGGCCTCGGGCACGAACACGTCGTCGAAGACGACCTCGCACGATCCGAGCGAGCGCATCCCGATCGGCGTAGTCGCGGACCGTCTGCCGCAACTGCTCCTGCTCCTCGGTGAGGTCGAAGCTGAGCCCTGTCATGCGGGTTCTCCCATCGGCCTGATGACCTCCTCGCCGAACCGGGCGAGCGCCGTCAGCGTCGCCTCGTGACCGGGGCCGCCCGGCTGCCGCATCCGCAGCGCCAGGTACTCCGCCCCGGTCCTTTCCCGCCAGTCGGCGATCTCCGCCCGCAGGTCCGCGCCGTTGCCGTAGAGCAGTCGGCCCGGGGCCACCAGGTCCGGCGTGAAGTCCGCCCGCGACCTGACCTGGCTCACCCAGGGCTCGAATTCCTCCAGGTAGACACCCACGTTGAAGTACAGCCGGTGCACCGCAAGCGCGTGCGGCAGCCACACCTTCTCGCACTCGGCGCGCGAGTCGCCGATCCAGGCGTCGCGGAACATCCCGATCCGCACCGGCCGCCCGGCCGCCGCAGCCGCCGACCGCACCTGGCCGGCCAGCCGGGCGACGACGTCGACGTGCCGCTGCGGGTCGCTCAGCCACAGGTCAGCCCGCTGGCCGGCCAGGGCCAGGCCGCGCGGACCGTGCGCCCCCATCACCACTTCTGGCCTTTTATTACCGAACGGCGCCGGTGTCACGTGGCCCCTCCACCGCCCGTGCTGGCCGCTGATGTCGAACGGTTCCCCGCTCCACGCGGCGTCGACGACGTCGAGCAGATCCCGGACCCGGCCGAACCGGGTAGCCCGCTCCACGTCGTACAGCTCGAAGTCGGCGGGCAGGTGCCCGACCCCGACGCCGAGCAGCGCCCGCCCCCGGGTCAGCCAGCTCAGCATGGCCACGTCCTCGGCCAGCCGCACCGGGTGGTAGAGCGGCCCGGGCACGACCGCCTGCCCGACCCGGATCCGCCGCGTCCCCTCGGCCAGCGCCGCCCCGGTGAGCAGCGGGGAGATGACCCCGCCGGCCCGGGTCTGGTGGAACTCGGGCAGGAAGAACGCGTCGAAGCCGGCCTCGTCGGCCGCCCGCACCTCAGCCCGCAGCTGGTCTAGCAGGACGTCGAGCGGCTCCTGGGTGTCCTGGATCGGGAGGACCACACCGAAACGCATACCGCCCCCGTATCTATCAAACGGTCGTCCGATAATAACGTCCGCACGGCCGCAAGCGGAAGATCAAGGGCCAGGGCGGCTCGCGATGCCGTACCCGGATCCGAGCACGATGTCCCAGAAGCTGTCCGGGTGCTCGAGCTGGTG
>Ga0335085_10015805_pt1 | contig 10931 bp, 9 predicted proteins | sample Lox_Sample_45_FD_206712 | JGI IMG/M metagenome (GOLD analysis project Ga0335085, IMG submission 206712) | Soil microbial communities from Loxahatchee National Wildlife Refuge, Florida, United States - Lox_Sample_4.5 | ecosystem: Environmental > Terrestrial > Soil > Wetlands | place: USA: Florida... | reverse complement strand
GGTCCTCGAAGAGGACGAGGGCGCTCGCCTTGTGCGCGTGCTCCTCGACGGTCCGGTAGGTGATCTCCGAGATGAACCCGAGCGTCCCCTCCGACCCGATCATCAGGTGCGTGAGGATGTCGAAGGGATCGGCGAAGTCGACGAACGAGTTGAGCCCGTAGCCGGTGGTGTTCTTGATCCGGAACTTCTCCCGGATGCGGTCGGCGAGCGGCTCGTCGGCGAGGATCTCGCCTCGCAGCGCGGCGAGCCCCTCCAGGATCTGCGGGTGGCTCACCGCGAAGGCAGCCCGAGAGGCAGGGGCGGCCGTGTCGAGGAGCGTGCCGTCGGCGAGCACGAGCTTCATGCTCTCCACCGTCTGGTAGCTGTTCTGGGCGGTGCCGCAGCACATCCCGGAGGCGTTGTTGGCCACGATCCCACCGACCATGCAGGCGTTGATGGAGGCTGGGTCGGGACCGATCTTGCGCGCGTGGCGCGCGAGCAGGGCGTTGGCCTCGGCGCCCACCACCCCGGGCTCAAGCGTGATGGAGTCCCCCTCTCCGTGGACGGTGGCCCGTCGCCAGCGGCCCGGGGCCAGCACGAGGAGCACCGAGTCGGTGACCGCCTGTCCGGAGAGGCTGGTCCCCGCCGCGCGGAAGGTGACCCCCACGCCGAGCCGCCCGGCGAGGCGAAGGAGCCGCCGGACCTCCTCCTCGTCCCCGACGCGCACCACGAGCCGCGGCACGAGCCGGTAGAAGCTCGCGTCCGTGCCGTAGGCGAACGTGCGGACCGGATCGGCGACGATCGCTCCGGGCGGCAGGACCCGGGCCGCCTCCTCGTGGAAGCGGCGATAGGGCTCGGGGAGCGCGCACAGGTCCGGAGACACGAGTCCGCATCCTATCGCGGACCGCACACCGCGGGCGCGCCCCGAGCCGCGAGGCGCGCGCGCGCCCGGGCGAAGTCACGGGCCCGGACGATCGATCGTCACGCCTCGATCCTCGACCCGAGCACCTTCAAGAACTGCTTCATCCACTCGGGATGGGCGGGCCAGGCCGGCGCGGTCACGAGGTTCCCGTCGGTCAGGGCGTTGGAGGCGGTGGGGTTGACCTCGCCGTAGCGCGCACCGGCCGCCACGCACTCCGGGCCGACCGCCGGGTAGGAGATGCAGGCGCGGTTCTTCAGCACCCCGGCCGCGGCCAGGATCTGCGGGCCGTGGCAAATGGCGGCGATGGGCTTCTTGGCCTTGTCGAAGTGCTGGACCGTCTCGATGACCCGGCCGTTCAGGCGCAGGTACTCGGGCGCACGGCCGCCGGGGATCACGAGCGCGTCGTAGTCGGCGGGCCGGATCTCCTCGAAGGTGGCGTTGATGGCGAAGCGGTGCCCGGGGAGCTCGACGTAGGTCTGATCGCCGACGAAGTCGTGCACCGCCGTCTTGACGGTGTCACCCGCCTTCTTGCCCGGGCACACGGTATGGACCTGGTGTCCGACCATGGTGAGGATCTGGTAGGGGACCATCGCCTCGTAGTCTTCAACGAAATCGCCGACCAACATGAGGATCTTCTTCGCGGCCATGTCTTTCTCCTCCGGATGGGATGGGCTCACGGTACGCTCCCGCGATTGGGGGCGGCCGGCGCCGGTTGGGGCGAGGGTGCCGATTCCTGCTGGGCACGGGCTTATCCCGGGAGGGTCGTCGCGATCAGCTCTCCCAGAACCCGCTTGAGGGGAAGAGCAGGACCTCCTCGATCGACTCCGCTCCCGTGAGCAGCATGAGCACACGGTCCAACCCCACCGCCACGCCGGCGGAGGGTGGCATCCGGCCCAAGGCCTCGAGGAAGCGTTCGTCGAGCGGATAGAGGGGCCGGCCCAGGCGCGCCCGGGTGGCTCGTTCCCCGAGCAGCCGTGCCCGCTGCTCGGCCGGATCGGTGAGCTCCGTGAAGCCGTTGGCCAGCTCCAGCCCGCCCGCGTACAGCTCGAACCGCTCGGCCCAGCGCGGATCGCCGGGCTTGAGCCGCGAGAGCGCCGCCATCGAGGCCGGCCAATCCACGAGCCAGGTGGGCCGTTGGACCCCCAGATTCGGCTCGACCGCGTCGAGCATCACCCGAAAGAACACGTCGTCGAAGCCCTCGCCCCCGGGCCCGGGGTCGTGGCCCGCCGCCTTCGCCGCGGCGGAGAACCGGGCGGCGTCCCCGCCGCAGGCAGCGAGGTCGAGCGCGGCGTGGCGCTCGAAGGCCTCCTGCACCGTGACCACCTCGTACGGTGCGGACAGGTCGATCGCCTTCCCTCGCCGCTGCGCGCGCGCCACCCCGTCGGGCGCGAGCGCGCGGGCGCAGGCCTCGAGCAACCGCTCGGTGTCGGCCATGACACCCCGGTAATCCGAGCCGGCCCGGTAGAATTCGAGCATCGTGAACTCGGGGTTGTGGGTCCGGGAGATCTCGCCGTTGCGGAACACTCTCGCCAACTGGAAGATCCGTCCCAGGCCGTCCGCCAAGAGGCGCTTCATCGCGTACTCGGGGCTGGTGTGCAGCCACAGCGGGCGCTCCCGCCCGCCAACCTCCGTCCGGAACGGGGCGAGGAAGGCGTCGAGATGGGGCTCCATCCCCGGGGCGGGGACGAGGCACGGCGTCTCCACCTCCTCGTAACCCAAGGCGCTGAGGCCCGCGCGCACCGCGGCCGCGAGGCGAGTCCGGGTGCGAGCGTTCCGGTGCTGGACCTCCGTGGGCATGTCTCGATCCTGTGTCGGGACGAGGCCGTCGTAAAGCATCGGGGAAGGTGAGCCGGGTCGAAGGCGGGCCCTTTTATTCCAGGGACCTTGAACCCTCGGCTACCATCGCCCCGTGGCCCGCGCCCTCTTCGTCCCCTTGCTCCCCTCGAGGCCCCCTGGCCTCGCCGTGCTTCTTGTCCTCGGGCTCATCGGTATGCACGCGCCGGCCAGGGCAGCCACCTCCTCGACCGCCCCATCGCCGAAGCCGTCGCCGCCCGTGCTGCTTAGCCCGCCCGTGCTTCCCGATCCGCTTCCCTCCGCGGTCGGGTCTCTCTCTCCGCCCACCCCCAGCCTGGAGCTCCTGCGGTCCGGCGCCGACGCCGTGTTGCGCGCGCAGGCCGAGGCCTACTGGCGATTATTCACCTCAGGTGAACCGATGGACCCGGCCACGGCGTGGCGGGACCGGGAGGAGCTCCTCTCGGACCGCTCCCTCTGGGTCGCCCGGACCGCGCGGGACGCCGGCGGGGACGACCGACGCCCAGCCGCCTACCTGGCCGCCTGGCTAATCGGCGAGCGCCTGGCCCACGACGCGGCCGATGCTCTCCGGGACGCCGCAAGAGCGCGAGAGGAGGCGCATGTCTCCTGGGCCGACCACGAGATCCCGCTCCGTTCCGTCCCGTCGCGCCTGGCGGGGGAGAAGGACCGGGAGCGGCGCCACGTCTTGTCCCAGGCAGCCGCCTCGGCCGCGCGCGAGATCGTGCCCCTAGCCGACCGAGGCGAGGATCGCGTCCTGGCCCTGGTCAAAGAGCTTGGCTACCCGTCCTCCCTGGCCCTGGCCGCGGAGCTACGCGGTTCAACGCCCCGCATCCTATCGACCCTGGCCGAGGAGGTACTGAGCCGCACCGAGCCCACCTGGCAAGCGCTGCTCGCGTCCCTGGCGCGGGCCGACGGGTTGGACCCCTCCGAGGTGCGGGCCCGCGATCTCCCGTGGCTCCTCCGCACGAGAGTACCGCCGCGGCTGTTTACCGCCGGTGCGCACCTCTCGCTCGGCGCGGCCCTGCTCGCCGGCGTGGGGATCGACCTGGCCCGGCAGCCGAACCTGCGGCTTGCCCCAGGGCCTCACCCGGGCGGGCCACCCCACTCCATCGCCCTGGCGGTGGACCCGCCCGGCGACGTACGTCTCGCCGTCGCAGCCGTGGCCGGCCTCGACGCAGCCCGCGCCGCGCTTCACGAGCTGGGCGTGGCCGAGTACTGGGCTCACCTGCGCGAGGGGCCCATGGAGCTGCGGCGGCTGGGCCCCGCCTCAGTGCCCGAGGCCTGGGCCTTGCTGTTCGAGGAGGTTGCGGGAGTGCCCGCCTGGCTGGCTGCGCAGGGCGTACCGGACGCGCAGGCCCGCGCCGAGGCGCGCGTCGCCGCGGCCCGCCGCATCCTTCGCGTGCGGGAGCGGGCCGCCCGCCTCCTGGCGTCCCTGGCGCACGCGCAGGACGGGGGCTCGAGGGCGGAGGCGCGGCTCTACGCACGTGCGACCGGGTGCCCTGCCGAGCCGGAGGACGGGCTCTCTTGGAGGGTCGAGCCCGATCCACTGCTCCACTCCGCCGAAGGGCTCCGGGCCGAGCTGCTCGCCGCCCAGCTCGAGGCGCGTCTCGCGCGCGAGGCGGGAGGACCGGAATGGTGGCGCGCGCCGGCCGCCGGTGCGTGGCTCATCCGCGCCTGGCCCGACTCCGCCGGGCGCACGGCGGAGGAGCTCTCAGCCTCGCTAGGGGAGAGGGCGCTCGACGCCGGAGCGCTCCTCTCCATCGCAGCGGAGCGGGTGGGGTGGTAGAGCGGCGTCGCGCCGCGGTCGATCGTCAAGCTCGCCCTGGGGCTGTGGGGTTACCCCGCAGTCGGGATGGGGCTAGTGAGCCCCGGCCCGGATACCGACAGGGAATTTCGGGGACGGGCGCCGGCAAAGGCTCGCGGCACTCCCGCTGCGCTGCGGTACGCGATACGCTCGGGGTGCACGAGCGGAGGGATGCCATCGCCCGACTGCTCGACAGCATGGCCGGCCTCCCGGCCCCCAGGATACGCGACCTCGCTGTCGCGGCGGATCTCACCGATCGTCGTGCCGTGGCCCGGGCGCTCGCCGGCCACCGCGAAGCGTTCGCGGAACTCGTGCAACGGCACGAGAGCGGGCTGCGATCGCTGTGCACGAGGTTTCTCCACGACGGGCGTCTGGGCGAGGAGCTGGCGCAGGAGACCTTCGCGCGCGCCTTCTCGCGACTGGGTTCGTTCCGCGGTCATGGGAGCTTCAGGCACTGGCTCTACCGCATCGCCGCCAACGGCTGTCGCGACTCCGTGAGGTCGGGGAAGCGCGCCGAGAGCTCCTCGGCCGTTTGGAGCGATGATCTCTTCACGGCCCGCGATCCCGAGCGCGACGCGGTCGCCCGGCAATCGCTCGAGGCTCTCTCCAACGCGGTGACGGGGCTCCCGCCGGCCTGCCGGCTCGCCTTCGTCCTCTTCTACCTGGAGGACCTCTCGTACGAGGAGATGTCGCAGGCCACCGGTGTGGGTGTGAGCGCACTCAAGGTGCGTGTGCACCGGGCCCGAGAGCTCCTGCGCCGGCGGCTGGGGGGCGTGGTCGAGGCGGCCGGGGCCTTGGCGCGGTGAGGCGCTCCCCGCCCCTCGGTCGGCGGCCGGGCGCCTGCTTGTAGGGCCGGGTGAGGCCGGGCTAACATCCGCTCGTGGCCGAGGCGGCGCCCTCTTCCTCCGAGTTCAAGCCCCACCTCTTCGGCAAGTTCTACCTGCTGCAGCGGCTGGCGGTCGGCGGCATGGCCGAGATCTTCCGCGCCCGCGTCCCAGGCGCCGGCGGGTTCGAGAAGGAGCTCGTGGTGAAGCGGATCCTCCCCGCGCGCTCGCGGGACGAGGGCTTCATCAAGATGCTCGTGAACGAGGCCAAGCTCACCGTCCAGCTCACGCACTCCAACATCGCCCAGGTGTACGAGTGCGGTCGCATCGACGGGAACTACTTCATCTCCATGGAGCTCGTGAACGGCGTCTCCATGAAGGAGATGATGCAGACGTTCGCGCGGGCCGGTCAGATCCTCTCTCCGGAGCAGGCCATCTTCATCGTGCTCCAGCTCCTCACCGGCCTGGACTATGCCCACCGGAAGACCGACGGTCAGGGGCGGCCCCTCGAGATCGTGCACTGCGACGTCTCGCCCGACAACGCGCTCGTCTCCTGGGAAGGCGAAATCAAGCTACTCGATTTCGGGATCGCGCGCGCCGCCACCGGGCTCTCCAACTACAAGGAGGGCATGCTCATGGGCAAGCTCGGGTACGTGGCCCCCGAGCAGGCCTCCGTCGAGAACCGCTGGGACCACCGGGTCGACCTGTTCGCCGCCGGCATCATCCTCTACGAGCTGCTCACCAAGCAGAAGCCATTCCCACGCGCCACCGACGTCGACTCGCTCGTCAACTCGCGCAAGGCCCGAGTGGTCCCACCCACCGTCATCGATCCCCGCCTGCCCAAGGACCTGGACGCCATCCTGGGCCGCGCCCTCGCGTACGACCCGGAGAAGCGCTTCCCGGATGCGCGCTCCTTCGCCGATGCGCTCGTCGACGCGCTCTTCCCGACCGCGGTCTCGTCCGTCCAGGATCTCCTCGGCACGCAGATGAGGGCGGTCTTCGCCGAGAAGATCGCCCGCCAGCGGGCTGCCCGGGCCCACGACCCCCTCATCATGAAGGTCCTGGCCAACGTGGCCGAGCGGCAGGCTCAGATCGAGTACGAGCGCCTCTCCTCGCCCTCGCTGACGCCCCTGCCCGCGGCCCTCGACCCGGGGGCGCCGCCGCAGCCCTTCTTCGAACCGCACGTGGCCCCGATGCCTTCGGAGCTGCCCACCAGCGAACCGGGGCGACGCGCGCAGCATCGGACTTCCCGGCCGCGGACGGTGGTGCGCGCGGGCGTGCGGCTCTCCACGGCCATCCTGGTGGGGTTCCTCGTGGCGCTGGCCGGCGCGGCCGGTCTCCACCTGGCTGAGATCTGGATCCGCCCCGGCCTCCTCGTGGTGACATCGGAACCGGCGGGCGCCGATGTGTCCCTGGACGGAAATCGGATCGGGGTCACTCCCGCGGTGGTGGAGGGCGTGTGGCTCTCTCGGCCCCACGAACTGCTCCTCGAGGCCCCGCGGACCAAGCCCAGGACGCTCACCATCGAGCCCGAGCCCGGGAAGGCGTACCGCCGCATCCACGTGCGGCTGGAGAATGCGATGGGTTCGCTGCGGCTGGAGAGCGACCCGGCCGGCGCCGAGGTCCGCCTCGACGACCGCACCGTGGGGGTCACCCCCCTCACGGTCCAGGGCGTCAAGATGGACGAGCGGCACCGGGTCGACCTCAGGCTGGCCGGGTACGAGGTTGACCAGTTCGTGGTCTTGCCCGAACGGGACGGAAACCGGGTGGTGCGTCGGCTCGCCAGGTCCACCGCCAAGCCCGTGACCCCGGCCTCCAACTGAGGTGTCGATGAAGCTCGTCGTCGAGGACGAGGCCGGGACCCGCACCATCGTCCCGTTCACGGCGGGCGAGATCACCGTGGGGCGCAGGGCAGAGGGGGGAGGGCTGCGACTCGCGGACCGGGACGTCTCGCGGCGTCACGCCCGTTTCGTCCAGGCGAACGGCATGGTCTTCGTCGAGGACCTGGGTAGCCTCACCGGCACGCGGGTGAACGGCGAGCGCATCTCGGGCCGGCGTCGGCTCCGCGAGGGCGACCTCATCGAGATCGGCGGCTATGACCTCGCCGTCCTGCCCGACGACGGGCTGGCGGAAGTGGCCGGGCCGGGCGCTCCTCCTCCCCTCCCCGAAACGAGGCCCGCGCCCGACGCTCCGTCGCGGGCGGCCGCGCCCATGGTGCCCGAGCCCTTGCCGCTCCCTAGAGGGGACACGGCCCGAGCGCGTCATCCCGCGTTCCTCGCCCTCGCGTTCCTCGCGGCGCTGCTCGCCGGGGCGCTGGCCGGCTACCTCGTGGGCGCCGCCACCGCCCCGCTCTAGACCCGACGCACGTGTCGCTCGCTCGCCCGGCGTCGGCGCGGGCTCCTTCCGACGAGGAGGCCGGCTCTTAGCCGATGACGAGCAGCACGTCTCCCTCGGAGACCGACTGCCCCTCGCGGCAGAGCACCTCTCTCACCGTTCCCCCCGCCTCGGCCTCGAGCGGCATCTCCATCTTCATCGACTCGAGGATCACAAGCACATCGCCAGGCGAGACGATCTCACCCTCGCGCTTCTCGATCCTCGCGACGGTGCCGGTGATGTGGGCAGCGACCTTGGGCATGGAGCTTCCCACACGCGACAAAAGAAAGGGTCCGCGCTGCTCTGCGGACCCGGGGACGGACCGGAGGCTTTCGCGCACCCCGGAGACCGGCGGAAGGCCGGTTCACGTCTGGCACACATGTATCCACATCCGCCGGCTGCGTCAATCGGTCCGCGCGGGTGTTGCCCCCCTCCAGGGGGACCCCATTGAAGCCCCGGCCAGGCCTGGCCCTCACCGAAGTCCGCCCGGGACCGCCCGGAGGTGCCGCTGGCTGAGTAGCCCGCGGACGGATCCCACAAGCTCTTGGTAGCTCACGGGCTTGCGGAGAAACGCCGAGATGCCAAGCCCCTCGAGCTGCTCGCGCTCGCGCTCGCCTCCCGAGGTGATCACCACCACCGGCAGGTCGGCCAGGGCCGGCTCGGCCCGGATCTTCTCGACCAGGGTGATCCCCGAGAGAACCGGCATGAAGAGGTCCGTGACGAGGACGTCGATCGCTGGCGGCCTGAGCAGCCGATGGAACGCGGCCGAGCCATCGGCCGCCACCTCGATCGCCAGGCCGGGGAGGTTGTCGGTTTCCGAGAGCCGGCGCAGGGCCGCGGCGTACATCGAGGCCACGAGGGCATTGTCCTCGACGAGGAGGACGCGGTGTGCCGGCCTGGAGGGCCGGACGCCCGCCAGCTCGACCGCCACCCGCGACAGTTTCTCCCGGTCGCTCGGGCGATCGTCGGGCACGCGCACCGCGACGCCCGCGGGCGTGCCGTCGCCGCCCGCCCTGCGCCGCAGCACCTCGACCAGGAGCTCCACCGGCTCGAGTAGCTGTGGGAACGAGAGCACGAGCGCTACCCGCTCGCCCACCTCGAACTCCCGCTCGGTGCAGATGAAGAGGCCTCCCGCCGACAGGTTCTCGGTGTAGTCGAGGACGTTCTCCGCCCCCTGGTACTGGACCGCCAGGATGAGCGGGAACCGGGGATGCGCGCGGCGTTCCGTGTACACTCCCACCTCCGCGCCCAGCAGCCCGGACCGAGCTAGAGCGCAACGCGGCCATGGTACGCCAACCGGCGCGCCTGGGTGGTACGGGCCGTGAACCATGATGGGGGGACGTGCGGCCACCAAGCGCACAGCGCGGGGTTCGAGCGCTAAGGTGCGATGCGCGCCGGCCGCGGGAAGCCCTGAGCCGTTGCGCCGCTGCGGCCGGCGCCGTTATCGTCCGGGCGCGCTTTGGCCGGGCGTGACGAGGAGGACCTCCATGGAATCAGTCGAGGGACGGGTCGCACTGGTGACGGGCGGTGGTCGCGGCATCGGGCGCTCGATCGCCCTGACGCTCGCCCGGGCGGGCGCGCACGTGGCGGTGGCCGCGCGTACGGTGCAGGAGATCGAGGCGGTGGCCGCCGAGGTGGCCGCCCTCGGCCGCCGAACCCTGTTCCTGCCGCTCGACGTGTCCGACCGCCCGCAGCTCGTGCGCGTGCCCGAGCAGGTGACCCGCGGGCTCGGTCCGATCGAGATCCTGGTCAACAACGCGGGGATCCACGCCAGCGGCCCGGTCCAGCGGACCGACGACGCGACCTGGGACGCCGTCCTGGCGGTGGACCTGACCGGCCCGTTCTTGCTCTGCCGCGCGTGCCTGCCGGCCATGATCGAGGCCGGCTGGGGGCGCATCATCAACGTCTCCTCCATCGCCGGGAAGATCGGACTCAAGTACGGGGCCGCGTACTCGGCGGCCAAGCACGGCCTCATCGGACTCACGCGCAGCCTGGCCGCCGAGGGGGCCCGGTACGGCATCACCGCGAACGCCATCTGCCCCAGCTGGACAGAGACCCAGATGCTGGATGACGCCGTGGCCACCGTGGCTCGGGCCACCAACCGCACGCTCTCGGAGGCGCGCCAGGCGCTCCTCTCCTCGAGCCCACTGGGCCGGGCCGCGACCGCCGACGAGGTGGCCGACGCGGCGCTCTTCCTCGCCACGTCCGGCGTGATCACCGGGCAGGCGATCCACGTCGACGGGGGCGAGGTGATGGCCTAGGGCAGGCCTAGGGCGGGTCCGCCGCGTGGGGGGCCCTCAGCATGGCCGGCCGGGCCCGCCTCGCTCATCCTCGATCCGAGGGTCATCCGCGGGGCGGCCGCGCCCGGGTGTTGACCTCCAGGGCTCGGCCTGCGCTATATGGGCGCTTCCGCTAGAGCCGGCCCGCCCGCGGCCGGCCACTACCGCGAAGCGAGGGTCGCATGCAGACGAAGTATGTACTCGGCGAGGATCGGATCCCCACCCACTGGTACAACATCATCCCGGACATGCCCGGTCCCCTCGCGCCGGTCATCCACCCCGGCACGATGAAGCCGGCCACCCCGGCCGACCTCGTCCGGCTCTTCCCGATGGGGCTCCTCGAACAGGAGGCCTCGACCGAGCGCTGGATTCCCATCCCCGACCCGGTCCGCGAGATCTACAGGCTGTGGCGGCCCTCGCCGCTCTTCCGCGCCCGCCGGCTCGAGCAGGCGCTCGGGACCCCCGCCCACATCTATTACAAGTACGAGGGGGTCTCGCCGGCCGGCTCGCACAAGCCAAATACCTCCGTGCCGCAGGCCTATTACAACAAGATCGGCGGTACCAAGCGGATCGCCACCGAGACCGGCGCCGGACAGTGGGGCTCCGCCATCGCGCTCGCCACCAAGATGTTCGGCCTCGAGTGCACCGTCTACATGGTGAAGGTCTCGTTCACCCAGAAGCCCTACCGGAAGAGCATGATGCAGTTGTGGGGAGCGAACGTCCTGGCCTCGCCCTCCGACCAGACCAACTCCGGGCGGTCGATCCTGGCCGCCGATCCTGAGAGCCAGGGCTCGCTCGGCATCGCCATCTCCGAGGCGGTGGAAGACGCCGCCACTCACGAGAACACCCGCTACGCGCTCGGCTCGGTTCTGAACCACGTCTGCATGCACCAGACCGTGATCGGCCTCGAGGCCAAGGAGCAACTCGCCCTGGCCGGC
>Ga0335085_10015804_pt1 | contig 10931 bp, 8 predicted proteins | sample Lox_Sample_45_FD_206712 | JGI IMG/M metagenome (GOLD analysis project Ga0335085, IMG submission 206712) | Soil microbial communities from Loxahatchee National Wildlife Refuge, Florida, United States - Lox_Sample_4.5 | ecosystem: Environmental > Terrestrial > Soil > Wetlands | place: USA: Florida... | reverse complement strand
CCCCGCCGGGGTCACTGCCCTCCTCGACGCGGCCGCCTACCAGGCGCTCGTGGAGAGCGAGGCGAAGTAGCCGCAGAGCCCGAAGGAGCCCCGTGTCCGAAGCTGCTGCCGTTGCCGTCCCTTCGGGGAAAGGCGCCCTCCTGCACCCCCCCGCCGACTTCGTCCGTCGCCACGTCGGCCCCGGTGAAGCCGAGGTCGCCGAGATGCTGGACGTGCTGGGCGTGCCCTCGCTCGAGGCCCTCGTCGACGAGACGGTGCCGGGGGCCATCCGGCTCGGCCGTCCGCTAGAGCTGCCCGCGCCGCTCTCCGAGGAGCAGGCCCTCGTCGAGCTGGGCCGGAAGGCCGGACAGAACCGCGTCTTCCGCTCCTTCATCGGCATGGGCTACCACGACTGCCACACCCCGGCCGTCGTCCTCCGCAACGTCCTCGAGAACCCCGGCTGGTACACCCAGTACACGCCTTACCAGGCCGAGATCGCCCAGGGTCGCCTGGAGGCGCTCCTCAACTTCCAGACCATGGTCGCCGACCTCACCGGCCTTCCCCTCGCCAACGCGTCGCTCCTCGACGAGGCCACGGCGGCCGGGGAGGCGATGACCCTGTGCCGGGCGGTGGCGAAGCCGGGGCGGGACGGTTTCTTCGTGGCCGAGGACTGCCACCCGCAGACGATTGCGGTCGTCCGGACGAAGGCGGAGCCGCTCCGGATCCGGGTCCACGTGGGGCCGGCGGACGCGATCGACTTCGAAGGCCGGGGGCTCTTCGGCGCTCTCGTCCAGTACCCGGCCACGGACGGAGTGATCCGCGACCTCGCGGGCCTCGCCGAGCGCGCGCACGCCGCGGGCGCCCTCCTGGTGATGGCCACCGACCTCCTCGCCCTCACCCTCCTCCGCTCACCGGGGGAGCTCGGGGCGGACGTGGCCCTGGGCTCGGCGCAGCGCTTCGGCGTGCCGATGGGCTACGGCGGACCTCACCCCGCCTTCTTTGCGACGACGGACGAGCACAAGCGGCACCTGCCCGGGCGCCTCGTCGGCGTCTCCAAGGACGCGGAGGGCCGGCCCGCCTGCCGTCTCTCGCTCCAGACCCGCGAGCAGCACATCCGTCGCGACAAGGCCACGAGCAACATCTGCACGGCGCAGGTGCTGCTGGCGGTCATGGCCTCGATGTACGCGGTGTGGCACGGTCCGGACGGCCTGCGGGGGATCGCCCGGCGGGTGCACGCCCTCGCCCGGATCCTGCAGGTCGGCCTGCGGCGGCTCGGCCTCGACGCGGGCCGCGCGCCCTTCTTCGACACCCTGCGGGTGCGGATGGCCCCGGAGAAGGGCCGCGCGGTTCTCGAACGGGCGCGAGAGAAGGGGATCAACCTCCGCCCGTACGACGACGGCTCGGTGGGCGTCGCCCTCGACGAGACCACGCTGCCCGGCGAGGTGGCGACGCTCTTCGAGTGCTTCGCCGGAGGACCGGTCCCGTTCACCCCCGAACAGCTCGTGGAGGGAGTCGACGTGGCTTTCCCCGCGCCCCACGCGCGGAGGGACGGATACCTGGCCCACCCGGTCTTCAATCGCTACCACGCCGAACACGAGATGCTGCGCTACCTCCAGAGGCTGCAGGCGCGCGACCTCTCGCTCGCCCACTCGATGATTCCCCTCGGCTCCTGTACGATGAAGCTCAACGGGACGTCGGAGATGGTCCCGGTCACCTGGCCCGGCATCGGGAAGCTCCACCCGTTCGCCCCCGCCGATCAGGCCTGCGGCTACCACGAGATGTTCGCCGACCTCGACCGCTGGCTGGCCGAGATCACTGGATTTGCCGCAGTGTCGCTCCAGCCGAACTCGGGGGCCCAGGGCGAGTACGCCGGGCTCCTCACCGTCCGGGCCTGGCACCTGAGCCGGGGCGACGCCCACCGCGACGTCTGCCTCATACCGGTCTCGGCCCACGGGACGAACCCGGCGAGCGCGGTGATGGCCGGGTTCAGAGTGGTCCCCGTGGCCTGTGACGATCACGGGAATATCGACGTCGCGGACCTCCGGGCCAAGGCCGAGCAGCACAAGGCGTCCCTCGGGGCGCTCATGGTCACCTACCCCTCGACCCACGGCGTCTTCGAGGAGGCGATCCGGGAGATCTGCCGCGCGGTACACGAGAGCGGCGGCCAGGTGTACATGGACGGGGCGAACATGAACGCGCAGGTCGGCCTCACGCGGCCTGCGGACATCGGGGCCGACGTCTGCCACCTGAACCTCCACAAGACGTTCTGCATCCCCCATGGCGGGGGCGGCCCGGGCATGGGCCCGATCGCGGTCGCCGCCCACCTCGCCCCGTTCCTTCCGGGTCACCCGGTGGTGAAGGTGGGCGGGGAGAGGAGCTACGGCTCGGTCGCCGCCGCGCCGTGGGGCAGCGCGAGCATTCTCTGCATCTCGTGGGTCTACATCCGGACGATGGGGGCGGAGGGCCTGAAGAGGGCCAGCGAGGTCGCGATCCTCAATGCCAACTACATGGCGACGCGGCTCGCCGCCCACTACCCGATCGTCTACACCGGCAGCAAGGGGCGCGTGGCCCACGAGTTCATCCTCGACGGCCGCGGGTTCAAGAAGGCCGGGATCGAGGTCGAGGACGTGGCGAAGCGGCTCATGGACTACGGCTTTCACGCCCCGACCATGTCCTGGCCGGTGGCGGGCACGCTCATGGTCGAGCCCACCGAAAGCGAGTCGAAGGCCGAACTCGACCGCTTCTGCGACGCGATGGTCGCGATCCGTCAGGAGATCCGGGACGTCGAGGAGGGTCGGGTGAAGGCGGAGGAGAGCCCGCTGCGGCGGGCGCCCCACACCGCCCGCGCCGTGACCGCCGCGGACTGGGGGAGGCCCTACTCGCGCGAGACGGGTGCCTTCCCGGCTCCGTGGGTGAAGGAGGCGAAGTTCTGGCCGTCGGTGGCGCGGATCGACAACACCTGGGGCGACCGCAACCTGTTCTGCGTCTGTCCGGCGGTCGAGGATCTCGCGAAGTAGCCGTGGCCGTCGAGAGACGAGGTCCCCCCGCCGGCCGCCCCCTGAGGGGCGGGCCCCCGGTCCCGATCCCCCCCCGGCCGACGCCACCTCGAGCGGCGGTCCGTCCCGCCCCGCGCGCCGTCGCCGGGCCGGCCCTCGCGCCGCTCGTCCTGTGGCCGGCCCTGCTCAGCCTGGGCGTGACGCTCCTCCGCCTCGCGGGAGAGATCTTCGGCTGGTCGTCCTTCTACTTCAGCCGGCTGCCGGGGGGCGGGCTGTCACCGATCGGCATCACGTGGCTCGCGCCCCTCGTCGGCTTCTACCTCGGCTGGCGCTTGCACCGCGCCGGAGTGCCGGTGCCACCCCTGCGCAGGGCCATCGGCCTGCCTGCCGCCGCGCTCGCCGTCGGGCCGCTCCTCGCCTGGCTCGCCGGCCGCCTCTTCCGGACGTCCTGGACGGCCAACTTCAGCCTGTGGGCGGTAGCCGCCGTCGCCGTGGCCGCGGTCGCCTTCGCCGCCTGGCCGGCCCTCGGGCGGCCGCTCCTCGCCTACGCGTACGCGGCCCGAGTGCCGGTGGCGGCGGTGATGGCCATCGCGATCGGGCTGAGGTGGGGAACCCACTACGATCTGCCGCCGCCGGGCTTCCCCCCGATGAGAGGTCTCCGCCTCTGGTTCTGGATCGGCTTCCTGCCCCAGATGACCATCTGGACGGCATGGACGATGGCGACCGGTGCCCTCTCCGGGGCCCTCGGGGCCCAGGCCGCCCGCCGCCGGCTATAATCCAGCTCTGTCGACCGGCTGGGAGGCCCGTGTACTCCGAGATCCCCACGCATCACGAGCAGCTGGCCGTCCTCACCGGGCAGCTGCGCCAGCACGGTCACCTGGCCCTCGTCCTCGTCGACGCCTCGGAGTTCGCGCAGGTCGAGCACGATTTCGGCTCCCGGGCCTTCGAGCAGGTGCTGACGATCGTGGGCGGCCTCGTGGGCGAGCTCCAGGGCACCGAGGTGCGAAGGTCGGACCTCCTGGCCCTCGACGAGCGCGGCGGCAACGCCTTCCTGCTCTTCCTCTCGCCCAGCCGGGGCGAGGACGACGGCCGGCCGCGGATCGCCGACCTCGAGGCGGTCAGCCAGCGGATCGAGGACCAGCTCAACCGCAAGCTCTCCTCCTGCCCATCGCCCTACCTGCGCGGGCGGCGCCAGGTCACGGTCGGCTACGCCGTGGTCTTCCACAATCCGCTCATCATGGCCGAGCGCGTGGTGGCCCGCCTCGTGAGCGAGGCGTGGGAGAGCGTCCGCCTCAAGAAGAGGCAGGCCCACTTCCAGATCCGGTGCCGACTCCAGGACGTGCTCCTCGGCCACCAGATCACGACCGTCTTCCAGCCCGTCGTGCACCTCCAGACCGGGGCGGTCCTCGGCTTCGAGGCCCTCTCGCGCGGCCCCGAGGGGTCCCAGCACCACAGCCCGTTGAATCTCTTCGCGGCCGCCGACGACGCGGACCTCAACTTCGAGCTGGACCAGCACTGTCGCCGGCGCGCCCTCCGCACCGCCCGGGACCTGCCCCCGCCCTACCGCCTGTTCATCAACGTCATCCCGGCCTCGGTGTACGACCCTGACTTCCAGGGCACGAGCCTCATCCGCCTCCTCGAGGGCTTCGGCCTCTCGCCGGAGCGGATCGTGCTCGAGGTGAGCGAGAGCGAGCAGTACGCGATCGAGAAGTACCCCCTGTTCGTGGAGGCGCTGCAGAACTTCACCCAGCTCGGCTTCTCGATCGCCGTCGACGACATCGGCAAGGGCAACTCGGGGCTCGAGAACATCGCCAACCTCCAGCCGCGCTACCTGAAGTTCGACATGCAGCTGGTGCGGGACATCGACGAGAGCCACGTCAAGCGCGAGATGGCGCGGGCGCTCAAGACCTTCGCCGACAAGATGGACTCCGAGATCATCGCCGAGGGCATCGAGCGCGAGGGCGAGCGCCAGGCCTGCGTGGAGCTCGGCCTCCACTACGGGCAGGGGTACCTGCTCGGCCGCCCCGCCCCTCTCGAGACCTTCAGCCTCGGGGCGGCCCTGCCTTCCTCTGCTCGCGGATGAGGCGCGCGGCCTCGAGCCGGCTCCCGAGGTCCTTCTCGCGCCCGCGGTCGGTGGGCCGATAGTAGCGCCTCCCGGCCAGATTCTCGGGCAGGCACTCCATGCCGGCGACGCCCTGGTCCTCGTCGTGGGCGTAGAGGTAGCCCTTCCCGTAGCCCAGCTCCTTCATGAGGCCGGTGGGGGCGTTGCGGATCCAGAGAGGGACGGGCTCCGCCCGCGTTTCCAGGGCGTCCTTCGCGGCCGCGCCGTAGGCCACGTAGACCGCGTTGCTCTTGGGAGCGGCGGCGAGGTAGACGACGAGCTCGGCGAGGGCCAACCCTCCCTCGGGGAGGCCGACGAAATGGACGGCCTGCTGGGCCGCCATCGCGAGGACGAGCGCCTGGGGGTCGGCGAGGCCCACGTCCTCGGAGGCGAACCGCACCAGGCGGCGGGCCACGTAGAGGGGATCCTCGCCGGCCTCGATCATGCGGGCCAGCCAGTAGAGCCCGGCGTCGGCGTCGGAGTTGCGGATCGACTTGTGGAGGGCGGAGATGACGTTGAAGTGCTCCTCGCCCGCCCGGTCGTAGAGGAGGGCCTTGCGGGCGAAGGCCTGCCGCACGGCGGCGAGGTCGATGCGCCGCCGTCCGCCGTCGCCGGGCGGAGCCGTGGTGACCGCCAGCTCGAGCACGTTGAGGGCGGTGCGCGCGTCGCCGTCCGCGGTCCCGGCGAGGAACTCCAGCCCCTCCTCGTCCACGTCGGCGTGGAGGCCGCCGAGGCCGCGCTCCGCGTCGCCGAGGGCCTGCCGCAGGACCTGCACCAGCTGCTCGGTGCCGAGCGGCTTCAGGACCACGACCCGGGAGCGGGAGAGGAGGGCCGCGTTCACCTCGAAGGAGGGGTTCTCGGTGGTGGCCCCGATGAGGACGATGTCGCCCGACTCCACGTGGGCGAGGAGGGCGTCCTGCTGCGCCTTGTTGAAGCGGTGGATCTCGTCGATCAGGAGGATGGTCCGGCGGCCCTCGCGCCGCCGGCGCTCCTCCGCCGCGTGAAGGACCTCGCGCACCTCCTTCACGCCGGAGAGGACGGCGCTCATCGCCTCGAAGTGGGCCTGGGTCAGGCGGCGGATCACGAAGGCCAGAGTCGTCTTGCCCGACCCCGGCGGCCCCCAGAGGATGAGCGAGCGGAGCTGGTCCTGCTCGATGGCCCGGCGCAGCGGGCGGCCGGGGCCGAGCACCTCCTCCTGGCCGAGGATCTCGTCGAGGGTCCGGGGCCGGATCCGATCGGCGAGCGGCGCGTCCCGACGCGGCTCGCCGTCGGCGCGGCCGGCCGTTCGGCGGCCGCGCCCGGCGTCCGGGAAGAGCGAGCCGCTCGCCTCGTCGCGCGACCGGGCCATGCCGCTCCGCCTAACCCCGGGGGCCGGGCGGCGGGAAGCCGCGCTGCCGGGCCGCCTCGAACAGGACGAGCGCCGCGGCGACGCCGACGTTGAGGCTCTCGACCGGAGCCACGAGGGGGACCCACAGCCGCGCGACGGCGCGCTCCCTCACGGCGAGGGAGACGCCTCCCCCCTCGCTGCCCACCACGAGGGCGGCGGGACCGCGCAAGTCCGCTTCGTCGTACCGCCGGTCGCCGTCGGGCGAGGTCGCGAAGACGGTCAGGCCGCGCGCCTCGAGCGCGTCGAGGGCCTCGGCGATCGAGAGGCCGGAGCGGTGGGGGAGCCGGAAGGCGCTCCCCATCGAGCCGCGGAGGGCCTTCCACGAGAAGGGGTCGGCCGAGCTCGTGGTCAGGAAGGCGCCGCTCGCTCCCGCCGCCTCGGCCGTCCGCAACAGGCCACCGAGGTTGCCCGGGTTCTGCACGCCCTCCGCGACGAGCACGAGCGGGGTGCCCCGGAAGAGCTGGGCCTCGCCGAACGACGGGCGCCGCGCGAGGGCGAGGAGCCCCTGCGACGTCCCGGCCTCCGAGAGCGACGCCAGGAGCTCGGCGGTCATTCTTCGCACTGGCACCCCGCGCTCCCGCAGCGCCTCGAGGGCCGCCGCGCCGTGGGGCGAGCCGGCCGCCTGCGGAGAGGCAGCGGCTTCCACCACCGCGAGCGACGCGGCGAGCGCGTCGAGGACGAGCTTCGGTCCCTCGAGCAGGCAGAGATCCCTCTCCGTGCCGCGCTCCTTGAGCGCGCGGAGCCGCTTGTAGAGCGGGTTCGCGCGGCTGCGGAGGGTCTCCTCGGCGGGCATCGTCTCCGGGAGCCGTGATAGTATCACCGGGCGCTCACCCGCCCGGCAGCGAAGCACCAAGCGAAGCACGAAGAAGAGCATGATCGATCTCAAGAAGAGACTCCAGGACGAGATCCACCAGCTCGAGTACGAGCTCAAGGTGCACCTGCCGAAGGAGATCCTGAGGGCCCGGGAGCACGGGGACCTGCGGGAGAACGCCGAGTACAAGGCGGCGAAAGAGCGGCAGAGCTTCCTCCAGGCGCGCGCGGCCCAGCTGCACCGCCGGCTCGCCGCCGTCAACATGGTCAACCTCGATCGCATCCCGCGGGACAAGGTCGGCCTCGGCTCCACCGTCACCGTCCGGCAGGAGGATACGGGCGAGGAGACGGCCTTCGAGATCGTGGTCCCCGAGGACTCGGACCCGACCATTGGCCGCATCTCACCCTCGTCGCCGATCGGCAAGTGCCTCCTCGGGCACGAGGAGGGGGACTCCGTGGAGGTGCGGGTGCCCTCGGGGACGAAGGTCTACGAGATCCGGAAGCTCGTCACGATCCACGACCAGATGAAGGACGAGTAGGCCGAGGCGCGTGCTCCTTCCCGCGCTCGCCTTCGTCCCCCTCGCCGGCGACCTCGGGGGGGCCGTCGCGCAGGTCCCGGCCGCTCCGGGGGTGGGTCAGGTCCTGGGTCCCGAAGGCCGGAGCCTCCTCCTGGGGATGGCGTCGAACCTCCGGCGGTGGGCGGGTTCGCACCTCGGCCTCGGCAAGCCCGCCGCCCCCGGTCGCCGGCCGAAGACGAACCTCGCCCCGATCGCGACCGCCGTGGGCTGGGTGGCGGCCGACGCCCCGTTCCGGCAGCGGCTGCTGTACGAGCGGCTGGTGGCGCCGCTCGTCCCGCTCTCGGCGCGCCGCGACCTCAAGCCGCCCGCCTTCCTCCACCTCGATCCCGCCGAGCGCTTCCCGCGCGTCAGGGTCGTGTCCGGTGCGGAGGACCCCGCCGGGCTCTTCGGCCCGTTCCGCGACCGGCGGGCGGCAGAGAAGGCCCGCGAAGCCGTCCACCGACTCTTCCGCCTGCGCCCCTGCGACTTCACGTTCGACCCGGACCCCGCCCTGCCGCTCGGCCTCGGCTGCCTCTTCGCCCAGGTGCGGTCCTGCGCCGCGCCCTGCCTCGCCCGCGTGTCGGAGGACGAGTACCGCGCCCTGGCCGAGCGGGCCGCCTCGTGGCTCGGCGACCCGACGGCCCGGGAACAGGGAGACGCCGACGTGCAAGCGAGCGTGGCCGCGGTGGGCGACGTCAGGGTCGTGATCGTCGACTGCGGACGCGAGGAGATCGGTCTCTACCCCGTTCGGGAGGGGCGGGTGCTGGAGGACGCCGCGGTCCTCACTCCGCCCTCCGCCCTCGACGTTGCGGTGGGGGGGCTCTCGTGGCCGAAGACCGAAAGGCCGGACGACTGGCGTTGGCTCGCCGCCTGGCTGCGCACCGCGAAGGGCCGGGCGGCCTGGGTCGTCGTGGGCAAGGGCGCCGACCGGAGAGCGCTCACCGCCGCCGTGCGGCGCGCGCTGCCCGCGCGCTTCGCCGCCTCTGCGCCCGGTGATAACGTAGAGACCGCTCAGAGGGACGCGTGAGGGACTACTCGCCGAAGCGGCGCACCGCGCTCGTCTTCACCGGGAGCGGCTCGACCGGCGCCTACCACGCGGGGGTCCTGCGCGCCCTCGACGAGAGCGGCGTGAAGATCGACCTCGTGGTCGGCTCGGGGATCGGCGCCGTCTCCGCGGCCTACGCGGCGGTCGGGGGCGGCCCGAGGCTCTACGGCAAGGGAGGCTTCTGGGACGGCGCCCGGCGCAGCGGCTTCTACCGTCTCCGGCCCACCGTGCGCCTGGCGCTCGCGCTGCTCGGCTTGTCGTTCGCGTTCTTCGCCCTGCCCGTCCTCCTCGGGCTGGTGCTGGGGGTCCTCTTCCCCCTGCTCCTCATCGCCGACCGCGTCTTCTCCGGCATCGCGTCGAAGACCCTCGGCTTCCTCTGGGTGGCGCCCGAGGCGCTCTCCGGCCCCTACCTCGCCGCGCAGGCAGTGCCCGTCTTCGCCCTGGCCATGCTGGCCATCGTGGGGGCGGGGGCGACCTTTGTGCTCGACCGGCGCCGCTTCGCGGAGACGCTCGAGACCTTTCTCGACGCCTCGCCCGGCCTCGCCCGGCTGCGTCGCGGCCTCTGGGAGATCGCGCGCGGTGCGGCTCTTTCCGGGAGGCCCCCGAGCGAAGCCGAGCTGGGCCGCCGCTACGTGGCGCTGCTCTCCGAGAACCTCGGGGAGCCGGGCTTCCGGGAGCTCGTCCTGCGGACGGCGGACCTCGACCTCGGGGAGGCCTTGGCGTTCGTGGTGGTGCGCGACCAGTCCTCGGCGCTCCCCCGGGGGAGGGACGTCGCGGCGGCGGTGGACCTCAAGGTCCCCGGCCACGAGCCCCTCTTCTTCGACGCCGTGGCGACCGGGCTGCTCTGCCCCATGGCAATGCCGCTGCGCCGGGTCTCCTTCCCGAGGGGCGCGGCCCGCGCGGGCGAGACCCACCGCCTGACCGACGCCACCCTCGTGTCCGGGGGCGGGATCCGCGAGGCGCTCACCGCGGGAGCGGAGCAGGTGATCGTGGTGACGGGGGTCCCGGAGACCACCGGCCCCCTCGCCCGCCACCGCGGCCCCCTCGCCCGCATCGACGCCGCGGCCCGGACGCTCGAGCGGCAGGCCGCGGCCGAGATCGGCGAAGCCGAGCGCATCAACCGCATCGTCGGGACGCTCGGCCACCGCGGGCCGAGTGGCCGCGGGGCGTGGGAGGACCCGGCCACGGGAAGGGTCTACCGCGAGATCGACCTCTGGGTGATCCGACCGGAGAGGCGCACCCTGGGGCCGATGGAGCTCGACGGGGCACGCGACCCGGTGACCGAGGTGCGACAGACGATGGACGATCTCCTCGAGCAGGGCTTCCGCGACGCCTATAGCCAGTTCGTCGAGCCGGTGGTCGGACAGGCGCCCATCCCCCAGCGCGAGGAGGGCAAGTACCGCAACACGCAGCCGGTCGGGCTGTAGGCGGCGGATCGCTCGGAGGAGTCTCGGGAGGATCGGGTGGGGGCTCGGGGGCCGGGGACGACGTCGGTGCACGGGAGGCATGGGGAGCCGAAGGGTCCTCTCGCGACCCCGATCGTCCAGGCGTCCACGTTCGCCCTGGGCTCCACCGCCGAGATGCGCCGATACCTCGACGGCGACCGGGAGGTCTTCCTCTACACCCGCTACGCGAACCCGACCGTGCGCGAGCTCGAGGAGTCGCTCGCCGCCCTCGAGGGCGCCGAGGCCGCGCTCTGCCTGTCCTCCGGCATGGCGGCGATGACGACGGCGGTGCTGTCGGTGGCGCAAGGCGGGGACGAGGTCCTGGCGAGCGCCTCGCTTTACGGAGGCACGGTCCGGCTCCTGACCGACCTCCTGCCCCGCCTCGGGATCGCGTCCCGCTCGCTGAAGGCGGCCGACCTCGTCCGCGTCGGACGCCTCGCCGGCGACCGCAGCCGCCTGCTGATCGTCGAGAGCCCCACGAACCCCACCCTGGAGATCGTGGACCTCGCGGCGGTCTGCGCATCCGCCCGCGAGCGGGGCCTCGTCGTGGTCGTCGACAACACCTTCGCGACGCCGCTCCTCCAGCGGCCGCTCGCCCTCGGGGCGGACCT
>Ga0335085_10015803_pt1 | contig 10931 bp, 10 predicted proteins | sample Lox_Sample_45_FD_206712 | JGI IMG/M metagenome (GOLD analysis project Ga0335085, IMG submission 206712) | Soil microbial communities from Loxahatchee National Wildlife Refuge, Florida, United States - Lox_Sample_4.5 | ecosystem: Environmental > Terrestrial > Soil > Wetlands | place: USA... | reverse complement strand
CTCCGGTGACGTGGCCATGGCCAAGCAGTGCGCCGAGGCTGGCTACGTGATGTCGTTCGCCGGCAACGTGACGTTCGCCAACGCCCAGCCGCTCAGGGACGCCGCCGCGGCCGCCCCGGCCGACCTCATCCTGGCCGAGACCGACGCGCCGTTCCTCACCCCGGTCCCCAACCGGGGCCGCCCCAACGAGCCCGCCCTGACCGCCGACACCCTGCGCCGCCTGGCCGAGATCAAGGGCCTGGACCTGGCCACCCTGTGCGACGCGGTAACCGCCACCGCCACCCGCACCTTCGGCCCCTGGTAACCGGCGTTGCCCCCCCAGTCCGCCCGGCCTGCCCCGGCTGCTCCGGCCACCCCGCCCGCCCAGCCTGCCCTGGCCGCCCTGCCTGCTCCGGCCGCCTGGCCTGCCCTGGCCGCCCTGCCTGCTCCGGCCGCCTGGCCTGCCGCATCGGTCCCCGCCGTCACCCGGGCCTGTACGGCCGCACCTGCTGCCAATCGGACCGGTACCGCCGCACCGGTCCCCGCCGCGATCAAGGCCCGTACCGCCGCACCGGTACCTACTATAGCTCGGCCCCATTTCACCGCATCAGTACCGGCAGCGATCAAGGCCCGTACCGCCGCACCGGTACCTGCAGTCTCGATCTCCTCGTCTGGTCCGCTGGTCCCGTCGGTTCCCGTGATCCTGTCCGGGTTCGCCGCTCGCCTTCGCGCTCAGAGCGTTCCGGCCCGGTGCCCTGCCCAACTGCGAGCCCCAGTAGGCGCGTCCAACCCAAAATTCTCATCTGTCACACGCTGGGCCCTCCGGCAACGACATCAATGCCACATTCATGTTGTTATAGCGACAGCGATGCCACATTCATGTCGTTGGCGACCCGGCCGGGGGCGCGGCTGGAGTGGTGGCCGTGGGACCTAAGGTACGGCTACTGACGCCTGGGGACGTGAGGGAGCTGGCCGGGCGGCTGGAGGTGCGGCCGTCGAAGCGGCTGGGGCAGAATTTCGTGATCGAGCCGGGGACGGTGCGCCGGATCGCGGCGCTGGCTGGGTTGCGGGCGGGGGACGTGGTGCTGGAGGTGGGCCCGGGGCTGGGCTCGCTCACGCTGGCCCTGCTCGAAGCCCTGCCGGTTGCCGAGGACACGGGCGAGCCGAGCCTGCTCGAGACTTTGCCGTCTCCCGGGGGCACCACCCAGCCTGGCCTGGTTGAGGCTTTGCCGGTTCCGGAGGGGACGACCTCGCCGCCGACGGCGGCGGGCGCGGGCGGACGGGTGGTGGCGGTCGAGATCGACCCGGTGCTGGCGGCCGAGCTGCCGCGGACGGTCGCCGACCGCGCGCCGGATCTGGCTGGTCGGCTGGCCGTGGTCGCCGCGGACGCGCTGCGCATCGCCGGGCCTGACCTGCCGGCGGCGCCGACGGCGCTAGTGGCGAACTTGCCTTACAACGTGGCGGTGCCGGTGGTGCTGCACTTGCTGGCCGTGCTGCCTTCGCTGGAGCGGGGGCTGGTGATGGTCCAGGCCGAGGTAGCGGACCGGATGTGCGCCGGGCCCGGGTCCCGGGTGTACGGCGCGCCGTCGGCCAAGCTGGCCTGGTACGCCGCGGCGCGGTCGGCCGGGCCGGTGCCGCGCTCGGTGTTCTGGCCGGTGCCGAACGTGGATTCCCGCCTGGTCGCGTTCACCAGGCGCGATCCGCCGGAAAGCGCGGCCGGGCGCGAAGAGGTGTTCGCGGTCATCGACGCGGCGTTCAGGCAGCGGCGCAAGACGCTGCGGGCCGCGCTGGCCGGCTGGGCCGGCTCGGCGGCCGAGGCCGAGCGGCTGCTCCGGGCGGCGGGCCTGGATCCGGGCGCGCGGGGGGAGTCGCTCGACGTCAGTCAGTTCGCCCGGCTCGCGGCGGCGCAACGCCTTGAACCGCGTACGATTTAGCAATCGTGACCGGTGTAACGGTGCGGGTTCCCGCCAAACTCAACCTTCAGCTCGCGGTGGGGCCACCGCGCGCTGACGGCTACCACGACCTGGTGACCGTCTTCCACGCGGTCTCGCTGTTCGACGAGATCACCGCCCGGCCGGCCGAACGGGACGGAGTCTCGGTCAGCGGCGAGGGCGCGGACCGGGTCCCCGAAGACGGGGACAACCTGGCCCTGCGGGCCGTGGCCGCGCTGCGCGCGGCGACCGCGGCGGACGGCGGGGGGGTGCACGTCACGATCGCCAAGCGGATCCCGGTGGCGGCCGGCCTGGCCGGTGGCAGCGCCGACGCGGCCGCGGCCCTGGTGGCCTGCAACGAGCTGTGGGGCACCGGCCTCGGCCAGCCGCAGCTGCTCGAGATCGCGGCCCAGGTGGGCAGCGACGTGGCCTTCGCGGTGCTCGGCGGGACTGCGGTGGGCCGGGGACGAGGTGAGCGGCTGACGCCGGCGCTCGCCCCGGCGACGTCCTATCACTGGGTCCTGGCCTTCGCCGACGGCCAGCTGTCCACGCCCGCGGTGTACGCGGCGCTTGACCGGATGCGGGCCGCGGCGTCAGACGGATCGGCCGCGAAGCACGGGGTCGCGGCGAAGCAGGGATCCGCCACGAAGCACGGAAGCGCGGGGCCGGTCCTGGACGCCACGCTCATGTCGGCACTGCGTTCGGGCGACGCCAGGCAGCTCGGCCGCGCGCTGAGCAACGACCTCCAGCCGGCCGCGCTGTCGCTGTTCCCCGCGCTGCGCAAGACCCTGGCGGCCGGGCTCGAGCTGGGCGCGCTCGGCGCCCTGGTATCGGGCTCCGGGCCGACCTGCCTGTTCCTGGCGGCCAGCGGCGACCGGGCGCTCGACCTGGCCGCGTCGCTGTCCGGCGCGGGCGTGTGCCGTTCGGTGGCCCGGGCCACCGGTCCTGTGCCCGGCGCGGCCGTCGTCCCCGCGGTGAGGTGACCCGGCCCTGGTGAACCTCATCAGCCTGGAGAAGGCGGCCAAGGCGTACGCGCATCGCACCCTGCTCGACAGCATCTCGCTCGGCGTGTCCGCCGGGGACCGGATCGGGGTGGTCGGCCGCAACGGGGCAGGCAAGTCGACGCTGCTCGGCCTGCTGGCCGGCCGCGTCGTACCCGACAACGGGCGGGTGGCCATGGCGGCGGGTCTGCGGCTCGGATACCTGCCGCAAGCCGACCAGCTGGCCGGGACGGTCGGTGAGATCGTGTTCGGCCACGGCCCAGGAGACGGCACTGTGCCCACGCCCTGGGAGGCCGATCCCCGGGCGCGCGCGATCATGGCCGAGCTGCTGCCCGGGATCGGCGTCGACGTCCAGGCCGCCGGCCTGTCCGGCGGCGAGCGGCGCCGGGTCGCGCTCGCCTCGCTGCTGGCGGCCGAGCGCGACGTGCTGCTGCTCGACGAGCCGACCAACCACCTCGACATCGAGGCGATCGACTGGCTTGGCCGGCACCTGCGCGACCGAGGCTGCGCGGTCGTGATCGTCAGCCACGACCGCTGGCTGCTCGACTACGTCTGCGACCGGACCTGGGCAGTCGACCGGGGGCAGGTGCACTCCGCCGAGGGCGGCTACTCGGCTTACGTGCTGGCCGAGGCCGAACGCGAGCGCAGCGAGGAAGCCGCCGAGCGCCGCCGCCGCAACCTGGCCCGCAAGGAGCTGGCCTGGCTGCAGCGCGGCGCCCGGGCCCGGACGACCAAGGCGAAGTTCCGGGTGGAGGCGGCCACCGCGCTGATCGCGGCCGAGCCGCCGCCCAGGGACACCGTCGAGCTGACCCGGATGGCCACCGCCCGGCTGGGCAAGACGGTGATCGAGCTGGAGGACGTCTCGGCCACGGTCGGCCAGCGCACCCTGCTTGACCATGTGACCTGGCGCCTCGGGCCCGGGGACCGGGTCGGGATGGTGGGGGTCAACGGCAGCGGCAAGACCTCGCTGCTGCGCGTGCTGGCCGGGGAGGTGCCGCCCGACAGGAACGGGTCCGGGCTGCACACGGAGGGGACAGTCGTCACCGGCAAGACCGTGCGGCTAGCCCACCTGTCCCAGGAGCTCGCCGAGCTCGACCCGGACCAGCGGGTCCGCGAGGCGGTGGAGGAGATACGGCTGCGGATCCAGGTGGGCGACCGGGAGCTGTCCGCCGGGCAGTTGCTCGAGCGGCTCGGCTTCACCGCCGAGCGGCAATGGACCCGGATCGGCGACCTGTCCGGCGGCGAGCGGCGCCGGGTCCAGATGCTCCGGCTGCTCATGGCCGAGCCGAACGTCATGCTGCTCGACGAGCCGACCAACGACCTGGACATCGAGACGCTGACCGAGTTCGAGGACCTGCTCGACGGCTGGCCCGGCACGCTGGTGGTGGTCAGCCACGACCGGTACTTCCTGGAGCGGGTGACCGAGCACGTGGTGGCGCTGCTCGGCGACGGCAGGCTCTCCTTCCTGCCCGGCGGGGTCGACGAGTACCTGGACCGCGTCCGGGCCGCGCGCATCTCCGCCGTGCGCGGCGGGCCCAGCCGTGCAGCGTCGCCAGCGGGGTCTCCCGCCGGTCCTCCGGCCGGAGCGGCGGACAGCGCGCCGGACGGCCTGCCCCGGCTGTCAGCCGCCGAGGAGCGCAACGCCAGGAAGGAACTACAGCGCCTGGAGCGCCAGATCGAGCGTCTGTCCGCCCGCGAGACCGAGCTCAGCACCCAGCTCGCCGCGCACGCCACCGACTACGAGAAGCTCACCTCGCTCGGCGCCGACCTCAAGGCCGCCCAAGCCGAAAAAGCCGACCTAGAAGAACGCTGGCTCGAAGTCGCCGCCGACCTGGAAACCTGACTCCCCGCGAGCCAAAGGGCGCCGGCCCTGTCTGGACTGAGGAGCGAGGAGCGAAGCGACGAGCGACGAGGGAAGACAGGGCCTAAAGGGCGCCCGGAGGCGAGCGGGAAAGTAGAGCGAGCGGGGCTAGCAGAGTCTTAACTCGTTATCGAATGGGGCGAGGAGGATGCGCATCAGGTCGGCCAGGTTGCGACGCTCGCCGGGGTCCAGGCCGACCAGCAGGGCCCGCTCGCGGCGCAGCAGGCCGTCCAGGGCCGCGTCCACTCGTTCCCGGCCCGCCTCGGTCAGCGTGACCAGGACCCCGCGCCTGTCCCTGGGATCGGGTTCCCGGCGGACCAGGTTCGCGGCGGCGAGCCGGTCGATCCGGTTCGTCATGGTGCCGGAGGTGACCAGGGTGGCGCGGAGCAGGGCACCCGGCGTGAGCTGGAACGGCGGCCCCTGCCTGCGCAGCGCCGACAGCACGTCGAACTCCCACGACTCGAGACCGTGCTCGGCGAACGCGCCGCGGCGCGCGATGTCCAGGTGCCGGGCCAGCCGCGAGATCCGGCTGAGCACCTGCATCGGCTCGACGTCCAGGTCGGGTCGCTGGGCTCGCCACGCGGTGACCAGGTCGTCGACCTCGTCGCGCAGCAGCGGCTCGCCGAGGATCTCGCCGTCAGGGTCCGTGTCAGTGCCGGGTCCGGCGCGCTGGCCCATTACTAGAGCGTATCTCTTGACGTCAAGACTAGCCCTGCTGTACAAGAAGATCAGGTTCTCACGTGTCTCTCGGTATCAGAGAAGGATAGACCCGCAATGTGGGACGCGGCCCAGTATCTGCGGTTTGGAGGCGAGCGCTCCAGGCCGTTCTTCGACCTGCTCGCCAGGGTCGGAGCGGACCTTCCCGGATACGTGGTCGACATGGGCTGCGGCCCGGGGAACCTGACCGCCGTGCTCGCGGAGCGCTGGCCGATGGCCACCGTGATCGGCGTCGACAGCTCGCCCGAGATGATCGAGGCGGCGCGCCCGCTCGCTACGGAGAGGCCTCAGCCGCAACTGAAGAGCGCCCCGCGCCCGCCGGCGCCGGCCGGGCCGGTCGCGACGAACCACGCGCCTGGGCTCTCGTTCATGGTCGATGACGTGCGGCACTGGGAGCCGCAGAGCCTGCCCGACGTGATCATCTCCAACGCGGTGCTGCAGTGGGTGCCCCACCATCGCGAGCTGCTGGTCCGCTGGGCGGACCAGCTGGCGGCCGATGGGTGGCTGGCCTTCCAGGTCCCGGGTAACTTCGATCAGCCGTCGCACGCGATCATCCGCGAGCTGGCGGCCTCGGACCGGTGGCGCACGCTGCTGCGGGACGTGGCGCTGAACAGGCAGTCGGCCGATCCGGCCGACTACGCGGATCTGCTGGCCCGGGCCGGCCTCGAGGTCGACGCCTGGGAGACGACCTACGTGCATATCCTGCACGGCGAGGACCCGGTGCTCGAGTGGTACAAGGGCTCCGGGCTCCGGCCGGTCCTGGCCGCACTCGATGCGGACCAGGCGGCGGACTTCCTCGCCGAGTACGGCACGAGGGTCCGCAAGGCGTATCCGCCTAGCCCGTTCGGCACCATCTTCCCCTTCCGCCGCGTGTTCGCCGTGGCTCATCGCCCCGGCTGAACCCCGCCTCAATCCAACTTTTCCCATTGTCTTAATAGGGAAACTCTGGCAGGATCACGACATGCGCCGTGACCTGCCTCTCCCCAGTACGCCTGCCTGTCAGCGCGTTCTCGTCGGCGCCTTCCCGTTGGCGCCTGGCGTCACGCGATGTCCGGCTGGCTCGCCTTGACCTATCGACCTGACTAGGTCCGGTCCTGCCGTCAGCTCTGGCTGGCCGCATCAGTACGCCATGCTCGCTGGCGGCCCGCAGCAGCCAGCGCTGTCAACGTGAGGAGAGAAGCGAATTATGAGCACGATGATCCAGCCGACGACCCGAGCCAGCGTGCGGACTGGCCGGCTACTTGGCGCCCGGCAGCTAGGCGACGTGGTGCGGCGCCTGGCGGCGAGCCCCGCGGAGTGGCTCGGCCGGGTACGGCTGAATCCGGAGGGCCGCTGGTACGAGCGGATCCACCTGGACGACAGCCACGAGGTCTGGGTGATCAGCTGGCTGCCCGGCCAGGGGACCGGATTCCACGACCACGGCGGCTCAGCCGGCGCGTTCGCCGTGGTCTGGGGCACGCTGACGGAGCGGCGGGTGGTCGGGGCCACCATCACCGGGCAGGTGCTGGCCAAGCCGGTAGGGGCGGGCGGGGCGCGGGCATTCGGGCCGCGCTACATCCACGACGTCGGTAACGCGAACGCCTCGTCGGTGGCGGTGAGCGTGCACGCCTACTCGCCGCCGCTGCCGGCCATGACGCGCTACGACCTCACGCCCGCCGGGCTGGTCGTGCGCGAGACCGAGGGAGCGGCGGCATGGTAGCGGTCCGGCCCGCGGGGGCCAGGACCATCGACGAGATCCTGGCCTCGGCGCGAGCCCGGCTGACCCGCCTGATGCCGCGGGAGGCCTTCGGCGAGACGGCCGCCGGCGGCGTCCTCATCGACATCAGGCCCGCCGCGCAGCGCGCCGAGCAGGGCGAGATCCCCGGGTCCATCGTGGTGGAACGCAACCACCTGGAGTGGCGCCTCGATCCGTGCTCGGACGCGCGGCTGCCCTGGGTGGCCGGCTATGACCACCGGATCATCGTCTTCTGCGTGGACGGCTACACCTCGAGCCTGGCCGCGGCCGCGCTGCAGGACCTCGGCCTGCACCGGGCCACCGACATGATCGGCGGGTTCCGGGCCTGGACCGAAGAGGGCCTGCCCTGGGCGGCCGCGGGCGCGGCCGAGGTTACTCTGGCGCCGGGTGCTGCCCCGGCGCTGGCGCCGGGCTGAGGTGCCGGCGCTGGCGCCGGGCTGACCCCTTAAGGTCCTTCCCGTTGGCGTCGAGCTGGGAGAGGCCGTTCCAGGCCAGGTCGATCAGGTTGGCCGCGACCTCTTCCAGCCGGGGCTTGCGGGCGTCGAGCCACCACTGCCCGGTGAACGCGACCATGCCCACGAACATCTGGGCGTACATCGGCGCGAGTTTGGGGTCGCGCCCGCGCGAGGCGAGGAAGTCGGCCAGGATGTACTCCACCTGGCCGGCGATGTCGCTCAGCAGCGTGCCATAGGTTCCCGCACCAGATCCGGGGTTGGAATCCCGGACCAGGATGCGGAAGCCGTCGGTGTTCTCGTCGATGTAGCGGAGCAGGGCGACCGCCGCGCCCTCGAACGTCTCCCGGTTGCGGGCGCCGCCGAGCAGCGTGGTCGCCATCGTCAGCAGGCGCTCCACCTCCCGGTCGACGACCACGGCGTAGAGGCCTTCCTTGCCGCCGAAGTGCTCGTACACCACCGGCTTGGACACCCCGGCCCGCGCGGCGATCTCCTCGATGGAGGTTCCCTCGAAGCCTCGCTCGGCGAACAGGTGCTTCCCGATTCCGAGAAGCTGCTCTCGCCGTTCCTTCCCGGTCATCCGCTTGCGGGCAGAAGCCTGCGTCTGGGCACTCACCGGTACATCATCGCGACTCCGCGCTCACCGCGCCACGTCCCCGGGCGGCGAGCCGCGTCCAGTTGCCGAGTTTCCGCGTCGCCGCGGCCGGCCGCTTGGCGGTGAGCCGCTCCTCGTCCGGCCAGCGGACGTCGTAGGCCCAGCCCAGCTTCTCGAACGCCCAGATGACCCGGGCGCTGGGGTCCAGCTGGCCCTTCAGCGCCCCGTGGCGGGCGCAGGTGGGGTCGGCGTGGTGCAGGTTGTGCCAGGACTCGCCGAAGGAGGCGATCGCCAGCCAGGCCACGTTCCGTGACTTGTCGCGGACCTCGAACTCCTCGGCGCCGAAGGTGTGGCAGATGGAGTTGATCGACCAGGTGACGTGGTGCAGCAGCGCGACCCGGACCAGGCTGGCCCAGAAGAACGCGGTCAGCGCGCCGTGGATGGACATCCCCCACAGGCCGCCGATGAGCGGAGGGAGCAGCAGGGTGACCGCGACCAGCCCGGGGAACCAGCGGTCAACGCTCTTGATCCGCCGGTCAGCGAGCAGGTCGGGGGAAAACTTCTGCTGGGAGGTCTGGTTCGGGTCGAAGAGCCACCCGATGTGCGCGTAGAGCAGGCCCTTGGACAGCGCCTTCCAGTCGTCCCCGTAGCGCCAGGGCGAGTGCGGGTCGCCCTCCTTGTCGCTGTACTTGTGGTGCCTGCGGTGGTCGGAGACCCAGGTGATGACCGGCCCCTCGATGGCCAGGCTGCCCGCGATGGCCATCGCGACCCGCAGCCCGGTCTTGGCCTTGAACGAGCCGTGGGTGAAGTACCGGTGGAAGCCGACCGTGATGCCCAGGCCGGACAGCCAGTAGAAGACCAGCGCGATCACCACGTCGTGCCAGCCCAGGCCCCAGCCCCACATCAGCGGGATGGCGGCGATCAGCGCCACCAGCGGGACGGCCACGAAGACACCCACCAGGACGCGTTTGAAGGTGGAGGTCGGCTCCTCCGCGATGTCCGGGCGGGCGGTTCTGATGGTCGGACTGACGCTTCCCCCGATAGTTCCGGTGGGCGTGGGCGTGGCCGGCGAGGTGGTCTGGTCTGCCCTGTAGGCGTCCAGGCGCGCCGGGTCGGTGGTGGCTTCAGCCGCGTGAACGGTGTCGGGGGTAGTGGTCATCGTGCTCCTCTGGAACTAGGCGAAACGGGCACGAGCGCTTGTACGCTTACGTAACCGTAGCCTACGAAACCGTAAGTTAGGCAAGGGACGGGGGGTGAATTTCTGCAAATGAGCCTGTGAATTTCGTCTCCGCCGCCGCCCTGGTGTCTCGTATTGCGAGACAGATCGGCGATCCGTGGCGCCGTCGTTACATGTTGGTGATCTTGTCGTCGGGACGTGGTCCCGGCTACCCGGCCGGCGCGCTCGCATGCGTGCTGATGTGCGGCGCTTTAATGCGCTCAGCCTCATCGGCTGTTTCCAGTAGAGTGAGGACTCGAACCTTCCCGGGTCGTCTAGCCTGGCAGGACGGGTGGTTTTGGTCCACTTAACGGAGGTTCGAATCCTTCCCCGGGAGCAATGAGGGAATCCGACGCCTGACCATCCCGACGTCAGGCGTCGGCCACGATTGCCGTCGACCAGCCCTCGATCCGGCGGTAGAGGTCGCTGCTGCGCCGGACGTCGATGCGAAGACAGCCGTGGTACTCGTCGCCGGTGTTCTTCCGGATCGTCTTGGGGTTGTGGCGCTTCAGCGCTGGGGTGGCGAACTGGTCAATGCTCGCCCCGGTAACGTCTAGCCAGAACCGCTGCGCTGCTGCTACGTCGGCTTTTTCGTGGATGTAGACGCGGAAGTGCACGCTGGTGCGCGGAGTTCCGGTCACGTCGAGGAAGCGCAGGAAAAAGCGGATCAACCCGGGGTCGCTGTTGGTGAAGATGACCCGGTCGCTGCGCTGGTACGGCTTGGTCTTCCCGCCTTCGCACCAGTAGGCGATGGCGCCCGTCATCAGTATTTCGCGATCGGTTAGCGGGCCGATCTGAGCTGCGGCGGCCGCACAAGTGGCGGCACGCGCCGCCGCGCGAACCGGGCGTTCGACGGACCAATAGCGGTGAGCACCCTCGGCGGCCCTCCGCCGGCACTCCTCGTAGCTCAGCCGCGGCGGGGTTGGCAGGTCTCGCACCCACAGCGACACCGAACTCTTGGATACACCGAGCGCATCTGCGATCTCCTCGTAGTCCAGGCCTTGCCCGCGCAGTTCGCGGGCACGTTCCCGCAGATCATCCTTGGCCCTGGCCCGGCGGGTCCACTCGGGGGCCGGCTCCCCCCTGAGTGCGTCGTCGAGAGTGGAGTTGCTCATCGGGCCTAGCAACTCCTTGATCTGCCGGCGGGACTTGCCCTCGCGGCGGAGCTGGACAATACGGTCCCGCAGGACGGCCATTTCTTGAGCATTACGCATAGTCGAATTCTAGTACTAGCATCTGACATACATTGGTCCGTAATCGATTATGGCAACGAATTGCGCTGTATCATAATTCGTGGCATCGATGTGCGGCTCTGCCTCCCCGGACGGGGTCTCACCAGGGCGTGCGCTATAGTTAGTTGACGTCAAGCAAGTTTCTAACGGTGCCAAAGTTGCCTTGTGAGGCTTAGGCCAATGAATTCCGATTCGGGTCAGGTGGGGGCTGG
>Ga0335085_10015801_pt1 | contig 10932 bp, 7 predicted proteins | sample Lox_Sample_45_FD_206712 | JGI IMG/M metagenome (GOLD analysis project Ga0335085, IMG submission 206712) | Soil microbial communities from Loxahatchee National Wildlife Refuge, Florida, United States - Lox_Sample_4.5 | ecosystem: Environmental > Terrestrial > Soil > Wetlands | place: USA: Florida... | reverse complement strand
GCTCGCGGGGAGCGCGGGTGTTGACGACGCGCCGGTGGAAAATCAACGACAAGATCGAGGTCGCGACGCTGGCCGGGTCGTTTCGGACCGTGGCGCGGGTGGCGTATTGCCACACGGTTCCGTCTTCAGGCTTTGCGGTTGGGCTGGAATTCGTCGAGACCACCCGAGGGTGGGTGGTGGGCGACGGTTTCGGGTCCTGACGGGACCGCAAGTACCAGCCGTTCCTTTCCCGCGGTTCTACTGAACGAATCCAACTTTGGGATCGGAATCCGGGCCGGGAACATCGGGCAAAGTGCCGAACTGCGCCTCGTAGCGAGCGACGTTTTCCTGCAGGGCGCGCATCAGGCGCTTGGCGTGGCGGGGATTCAGAATCATGCTGGCCACGAGCTTGCCCTGCGGGACCGTGGGAAACATATAGACGAAATTCAGCGTGAATTCCTCGGCGTTATGGTGAACGACGACGAGGTTGGAATACTGGCCGAGCAGTTCCTTTTCGTCGGCTTTGATCTGGGCTTGCGGTTGTTTCTGAGGATCGGCCATTTCCCTTCCCTTTCGTGCGGCGCGCTTTTATTTCCTGCAAATCGTCCGCAAACAATATAGCAGACCGCGATCACGCGGTGACGTTTCGACGGCCTGCGGAGCGATCCTTGATTGACTGGCCCTGATGTTAAGCGTAGTTTATACGGGAGGTTTATCGCGGTTAACTCCATGAGCGCGCGGAAACAGGGGCCGGACGACAGGGCATTCGGATCGGCGCGGCCGACCACGGAAATGGCGGCGAGCTCGCCGGTCGCTCCGCACCTGGAAGGCCTGCTGACGCACGAGGACGTGGACCGGGCGCGCGACCGGTGGCGGGTGACGCGGGCGCGGTGGGCAGGGCAGGGCGCACAGCGATTTCGCGGCCTGCGCGTGCTGTGGCTGCTGGTGGGCCCGGGCGTGCTGGTGTTTCTGGGCGAAAATGATGCGCCGAGCATGCTGTCGTATTCCGCGACGGGCGCCCGATTCGGCGTGGGATTTTTCATTCCCTTCGTGATTCTCACCTTCGTCATGGGCATCGTGGTCCAGGAGATGACGGTGCGCCTGGGCGCCGTGAGCCATCGCGGCCACGCCGAGTTGATCTTCGATCGCTTCGGGAAATTCTGGGGATATTTCTCGATGGCCGATCTGGTCCTGGGAAATTTCCTTACGTTGATCACGGAGTTCATCGGCATTCGCGCGGGATTGGGCTTTTTCGGAATTCGTCCGGTGGTCGCGGTGGGGGTCGGCTTGCTGGTGGTGGTCGCGGCAATCACCACGGGCCGCTACTGGACCTGGGAACGAATCACGATGGGCCTGGCGATTTTCAACGGACTTTTTATTCCGGCCGCGATTCTGGCCCGGCCGGACTGGCCGGCGGTGGGACACGCGGTGCTGACATGGACGCCGCTGCCGCAAGGCAAAGGCTCGGATATTCTGCTGCTGATCCTGGCGGACATCGGCGCGACGGTGACGCCGTGGATGGTCTTCTTCCAGCAAAGCGCGGTGGTGGACAAGGGCATGCAGCCGCGCGACATCCGGGCGGGGCGCTTCGATACGTTCCTGGGTGCGGGACTGGCGGCGTTATTCGCCATCGCCGCGATTCTGGCCACCGCGCCGCTGTTTCATCATGGAATTGACGCCTCGCAGTTTCAGGCCGCGCAATTTGCAGAGGCGCTCGCGCCGTGGATCGGACACGCAGGCGCGGCGCTTTTCGCGCTGGGAATTTTCGAGGCCGGCATTGTGGCGGCAATCGCGATCTCGACATCCTCCGCGTATGCGTTGGGCGAGGTGATGCGAACCGGGCACAGCTTGAATCGTCCGGTGCGCGATGCGTGGCCGTTTTATTCAACGCTTCTGGGATCGGCCGTCGCGGCGGCGGCTTTGGTGCTGATACCGGGGGCGCCGCTCGAGTTCGTGATCCTGACGGTCAACGTGATTGCCGTGCTGGCGATGCCGCCGGCGCTGGCGTTCCTGATTCTGCTGGTGAACGATCGCGACGTAATGGGCGAACACGTGAACGGATTCTGGTTGAACGCCGCCGGCATTGCCGTAACGGTGCTGCTGGTGGCGGTGGGAATCGCGTTTGGAGTCTCGACGGTTTTTCCGGGCGTACTGGGCGGGTGACGAATGGAACCGGTTGAAAATCACGCCAGCGTAGCCGGGGGGCCGGCGAAACCCGACCTGAAAGATCCGCGCGTGGTGCTTGCGCTGCTGGAGGCCGACCAGGTGGTGGCCGCGAAGCAACAGACGCGGTTCGGTCGCCGAATCTTGTCGCCCGGAGCAAAACTCATGCTCTGGGGGTTGCGCGTCTACGTGGTCGTGATGCTGATCCTGGTGGTTGTTTCCGTGGTGCGTGCCATTCATCCGGCGCCTTAGACTCCTTCTCAAATCTGGATTCCAATTACGGGCGGGTGTGGGAAGATTTCCAGGGAGGTTTACCGTTCAACCGTGAGCGTGCCGCAACCCAAATCGAATGCCCGTCTGCTGCTGGGCATGTTGGCGTTTGTGGTGATCGCTCTGGCCCTGGGGGTGACGGTAATGAACACGGTACGAAACTGGAGCGAGAATGCGGCGGTGCGGAAACTGAAAAACCCTGTGCCGGCGACGCCGGCAGCGGTTGCCGCCGGCAAAGCGGACTACGCGGAGCATTGCCGCAACTGCCACGGCGAAAAGGGCGACGGCAAGGGAGAAAAAGCGGCGGAGCTTTCCGTGGCGCCCGGAGACTTCACCGACGCGCGAAAGCTGAACGGCCGAACCGACGGTGAGCTGTACTGGCAGATCACGCGCGGGCGGCTGCCGATGCCGGCATTCGACGACAAGCTGACCGACCAGCAGCGCTGGCAACTGGTGGATTACATCCGCACGTTCGCGGCGAAATCCACCAGTGCCGGCACCCATCCCGAGGCGGTTACTTCACTTTCGAAAGAGCTTCCGACACTTCGTTGATATCCGGCAGCGACGGAATATCGTAATTCTTGAACCAGGCCACCTTCCCGGCGCGGTCGACGATCGCGATGGCGCGGCCAGTGATGCCCTTGTCGGCCAGATAGACGCCGAATTTATCCGCGACAGCGCCGCGGGGCTGGAAGTCCGCCAGCAGCGAATAGTGAATGCCCATTTTTTCCGCGAACGCCTTGTGCGACCAGACGCTATCGACGCTGAGGCCGAGCACGGCCGCGTCGAGCTGTTCGAATTTCTTCATGTCGTTGACCATGCACATGTGCTCGTTGGTGCAGACCGGACTCCAATCGAGCGGGTAAAACATGATCACGACGTTTTTCTTGCCCTGAAAGTCGGACAGCTTTACGTCTTTCTGGTTCTGATCCTTCAATGTGAAGTCCGGAGCGGCAGCTCCGACGGAAATGGCCATTCCCTTCCTCCTGTTTCGCTCTCGCGAGAAATATTCGATCCGGCGCTCAGCGCGTTTCGACGAAACATGATATCCGAACGCGCAGAGGGGCACAAACGGGCGGCAGCGCCGGCGAAAAGAAAAAGGGCCTTGCCGATTTGTTCGCGGCAAGGCCCTGTTGAATGCCCGGTCTGAGCGGCGGAGCTATTGCTTCGGTGTGGCCGGTGCGGGCCGCGGCGCCGCCTTCGGCGCGCTGGGAGCGGTGCCGGCATTCTTCACCGGATAAGCCTGGTCGTAAAGCCGGATGATGTCCTGGGTCACGTCGATCTGATTCGCGGCGTAGATCACGGGAGTCTGCTGCGAGGAATCGTCGAGAACCACGGAATAGCCGTTCTCCTTGGAATATTTGTTGAGGACGTCGACGATCTTGCGGCCGATGCGGTTGACGACTTCCTGCTGCGCGTCGTTGGTGTCGTCCTGCAGCTCCTGCTGCTTGCGCTGATAGGCGCGTGTCAGCGTGTCGCCTTCACGCGTCAGGCGGGCCTTTTCCTCGTCGCTGAGGGTCGACTGACCGGTCTGGAGGCGGTTGCGGACGTCTTCGATCTGCTTTTGCAGGTTCCCCAGCTCATTCATGCGCGGGGTAAATTGCGACTGGAGCTCCGCGGCGGCCTGCTTGCCTTCCGCGGTGCTGGCGATCGCCGCCTGAATATTGATCACTCCCACTTTGCCACCAGCGGCGGCCGGGGCCGCTTGCGCCCATACGGCGGGCGTCATCAACAGGGCGGCGACAACTGGAACTACAGCTCGAATCTTCATTTCACTCCTCATTCACACTGTTCGGGAAATTTGATGAATGCAAACGCCGGATTATAGCTTTGAAGCCGGAAACCGGTCAATTGGTTTCAGTTTCAACAGCCGGCCGTACGCGACCGAGCCATCGCCAGCGCGAACCGGCGTCAACGCCGGCCCTTTTACATCCGATGCTCGCTTCCTCTGGAGCGGTTGGCTGCACGCTCCGCATGGGGCTAGTGCGGCAGCGGCACCAGCAAAATGCGGTTGTTATCCGGATCGACGACCACGGCAATATTCAGCTTCGGGTCGATGGCCACGCCGTTCGGTCCGAGCACAAGCGTCGATGACTGCGCGCCGCCCAATCCGAGCACCGCGCGCACCTGGGGATTGAAGCAAGTGGGCCCGTTGTTCGGGGGGCAGGTGTAGTCGAGCACCGACAAGGTGTGGCTCCCCGCGTTCAGCGTGACCAGCGAGCTGGTCTGGAAATTGTAGTCGACCGAAGTGGGTGCGATGCCGACGCTGACGGTCTGCGAATTCGCCGAAGATGGGTCGGTCAGGACGATGTTGTTGAGCAGGCTGTTCACCGTGAGGAAAAACTGGTTGACCGGATCGAACACCACGCCGCTGGGATTCTGCAGATTGTTCACCCGGCTGAGGATCGTATCGGTCTTGATACCGATGATATCCAGTTCGCTGGTGGACGAAGCCGTGGCGATCGCGGCAAAAGACAAAGTCGGATCGACCGCAGCCGCCACCGGGTCCTGATCGACGACTACGCTGCCGCCGAGAGCGGCGGTAATGGTGGTCGAGTTGGTCCGGCCCACGTTAACGAAGCTGACGTCGCCATTGGTGAACAGGATGTTGGCGTTGGTGCTGGTAACGACCGCGGTGTCGGAATCGTTGTCCATGGCCACGCCGGTGGCGTCCAGGCAGGACGCGCCGCACAAGGCGACCGCGGGCAGAGCGACGGAGGTCGTTTCATCAAGCACGGTCACGTTGTTGCTTCCATTGTTGGCCACCACAGCGATGCCCAGCCGCGGATTGACGGCCACCCCCTCAGGAGTAGTGCCGGTGGAAACGGTGCCGCCGGTGGCGAGCACGCCGACGTTGCCGAGAGATTCGGGTGACACGCCGTCGTTGTCCGAAGAGAGCGACACGAGCGAAACGGTATTGTCGTTGGTGTTGGTCACGACCGCCAGATCGCGGTCGGTGTCGATCGCCACACCCACCGGTCCGTTGCCGACGGTTACGGGCTGAACGACGGTCAAGTCTTCCACGTTCGAAACCGCGCCGCCCGTATTCTGCACGTCGAGCAGATAGTGACGCGCGGAAGCCAGCAGCAAGCTTGGAATCGTAGTCGTGATTTGCCGCGGCGTAACGGTGCAGGGATTCGCGCCGGAGCAAATCGACGCCTGATCCAGCCGCACCACGGCTCCGGGCGTAAAGTTCGCGCCGGTGATAGTGAGGGGGACGTTTGCCGTGGAGGTATACGTCATCGCCGGATTGGCCTCGATAATCTGAGGTTGGGTCAGATTGGGACCGAGCGAAATAATCGAGGCCGTATTGTCGCCCGCGTCGACGATGATGGCTTGATTGCTGGCCGGATCGACAGCGACAGCTTCAGGCTGCGCCCCGAGCCCCTGCACGCGAGCCAGCACGATTCCGCTATCGAGATCGGCAATGACACCTGTAGCTCCGGTGGCGGTGTTCTGCACGGCGATCCCCAGGTTCTCGAGCGGGCTGACCGCGGCGGCGGCCAGATCGGGAGTGGCCAGCGAGGCGCCCTGGAATGTGAACGTCACCGGCTTCACCGCAGCGTTCATCAGGCTGAACGTGGTGAGCGTCTGCGCCACCGGATCGGCCAGGAGCGCCTCGTGAGTTTCGGTGTTGATGCCGATGCCCTGCACCGTGGACGAAATCGAGAGGCTGGCGATCAGCTCCGGACGGCGGCCGACATCGGTAACGAGCCCCGTTGAAGGAGCGCGGCCCATATCGATAATTCCGATCGTTCCCGCGCCGCCCGGCGTCACCATGGCCCAATTGAGCCGGGGATCGACGGAAACTTGCGGGTTCTGGCCGGTGCCGTACGGCGTGGTGCCGCCTGTAATCACGCCGACCGGGCAGGGCGGCGTGGCGCAACCGATGGCGGTGTTGGCGTTCACGAGATCGAGAATTGTGCCGACGTTCGTCGACTGGTTCGCGATGAACGCGCGGTGCGTGAGCGGGTTGATGCCAATGCTGAACGGCACGGTTCCCGACGGGATCACCGCGGGCGAGTAAGTCGCGAGGGACAGCGTGGCAACTTTCGCGGCGGTGACGAGATCGATGACCGCAACCGTGTTGTCGGCGCTGTTCACGACGTATGCCAAATGATGCGGCGTGGCCATGTCGTCGACCGCGACACCGGTGGGTTTCGATCCGGTGGCGATGGTGGCTCCGACCGTGTCCGTGAGCATGTTGACGATGGTCGCGGAGCCTTCGGTGGTGTTAGCCACCACGGCGAGCCCATCCGCCACGTCCATGGCGACAGCAGTGGAACCGGGAGTGGCGGTGGTGCCCATGGGAAGAGTGGAATTCGGGGCTTTTGCGACGCTCGTCGGCGCCGGATTGACCGCCAGATTCAAGCCCGCAAGCGACGGCACGCCGGCAGTGACCGCATCGCTCGTCTGCACGACCAGCGGATACAGTCCGGGGGCGGTGAGACTCGGATCCTGGATCGAGACACTGAGGTGACGGCTATCGACGAAGCTCGTGCACGCTTCGCCCGCTCCTCCGCATCCGAGGCCATTAAACGTGGCCAGCGTCTTGCCGGGAACAAAGTATCCGCCGGTGAGGCTGGCGGTCAGGCTGACTCCGCCGGCGCTCTGCTGAACGCTGCTGGGCGTCGCGGCAATCACCACCGGTCGCACGGGTATTACGTCGAGCGAAACGGTGCCCGAGAACTTCGTGCCACCCTCCGATTGCAGCCCGATCACCAGCGGCCCGGGTTGCTGAAGCAGTGACGCGGGAATCGTGACCCGGATCAGGCCGGTGTTGATGAAAGTCACGTTCGCGCTGGGAATCACGATGCCGTTGGCGGTGACTTCCGTGGTGGTCAGAATATTCGTGCCTTGCAGGTAGATGTCCTGCTGAATCGAACCCTCGGCGGCTACCTGGGGCTCCGGGGTCGTGCCCGAAAGCGTCGGAGCCGTCCCGGAGCCGATGGTCACGGCGGCGGTGCCGATTTGTTTCGGATCGGCCCCGGATTGCGCGCCAACCGTCACCGCGCCCGGGCTCGTATTCGGGGCAAAATATTCACCCGCATTGTTCGCATTGCAAAGATTCATGCCGTCGGCATTGCCGTCGGGGCAGATGAATCCGTGGGTCGCGTCACCGCCGGGCACCGTGTTCACCTGCCAGACCACGCTGGTATCGTTCGTGCCGGTCACAAGAGCCTGGAATTGGAAGCTGTCGCCGGGATTGATGGTGGCGGTATTGGGAATTACCTGAACGCGAATTCCGGAATCGAGCGTGAAGGCGAATGTGGTGAATGCCGTAGAGCGGACGCAGCTGGTCGCGACGATCAGGAGAGAATCCGGATTGGGGACGGTGCCTGGCGGCGTGTAGAGTCCATTGGCAGTGATCGTACCGACTCCGGTGAGCGGGGTCTTAACCGTGGGTATGGGGCATCCGGTGGCCGGGCCCTGGCCTTGCGTGCACACCGTGGGCGGCTTCGTGGTGGAGGGAGTGGATAACGGCTGGCAGATCTGCCAGAAGACCGTGGAAGCGGAGACGCCGGTAACGGTGGCCGCGAACTGCACGGAGGGCCGGCTGATGATGATGGTCATGGGCTGGGCTGTGGGACCCGTAATGGTGATCCCCACCGCCGTCGAATTTCCGCCGCATCCCGCGACCCAACCCGCGAGAAGCAGTACCGCCGCCAATCCCCACGCCTTCATGTGCGTTCCTCCACCAATTCCCCGTCGATATCCCGCGGCTTGCGCGCCGCTTGGTCGTGCTGCCTGCCTGGTCTGGCGCGCGCGCGGCATCATCAGAAAGTCCGGCTCACGGCAAATCGCAATGTTGTCTTCGGTTCGAACAATCCGGGCGGAATCGTCTGCTGCGCTCGAATCGATTCCAGGAAATTCTGCAGCGAGGGCACGATCTGCGTATCGTACACGCCCAGGTCTCTCAGAGCGTCGCGTTCAGCAGGCTGGACGAAAAAGGCGCCGAGCGGCGGCGTGATTGTCTGATCGAAGCGCAAGTAATTGTACGCCCAATAAATGCGGAAAGGCGCCTGGATGATCGGGATTTGAATGTCCACTTCCACGCCGGCGGAAGTGTGCGGGCGGAAATTGGTGCCGGCGGCGATCGGCAGATTGTCCGGAACGTTTACGCACGGAGATCCGGCCGGCTGGCACGGGAAATCCGGGTTGGGATACTGCTGTCGAAGAGAAGCGATCGCCGCCGGATCGAGCTGCAGCTGAGACCGCCGCAGGATGCCGTTGAGTCCCAAGTCGTGGAACAAGCTGACCGTCACGTAAGAACCGACCACCGGGATACGGTATTCGACGTTCAAGATGCCCTTGGTATCGCCACCGGGCCGCGTGGGCACGAATTCGAGCACGTTGACAGGTATCGATTCGATGGTCGGCAGGCCGGTCGGACCCAGATTGTGCGGGTTCACGAAAGTGACGTTCGTGGTGGTCGAGTACGGAATGAACACGAACGGCGAGATTGTGTAGAAATCGAAGCCGCGGACATCTTGTTCGCCGCCGGCATAGAAGCGCGTGTTCGGCGGCACTTCTTTCCCGCCGTAGCCGTTGATGTTGCTCAGCCCCAGATGCAACGCGATCGTGTTCCGGTGATGATGGTTGGGATGGAAGTACGACATTTCAAACTGATTGCTGATGGTGTTGACGTTGCCGCCCAGCGGGCCGCCGACGACGCTCGCGGCGTAGGAGAAGCTTTTGCCGTGCGTCGGGTTTACGGGGCTGTCGACCGTGTTGTAGGTCAGCGTGGGAGTGATGGAGCTCTGCCGGATACCGTTGAGCGCGGTGGGGCCGGCCAGGCTGGTGAATTTCGTGAACTCGAAGAGCAACTGCGCTGACTGGCTGAACGGCGTGATGTCCGTGCTGGAATAGCCGTAGCTCACGCCCAGGCGCGTGAAGGAAAGCCGCCGCAGCGGATAGGTCGCAAAGACCGTGAAACCCTTGGAATCGGTGTTGTAATTTTCCTGCAACGCGGGATCGATGGCCACGTTCTGGCCGAGAAGAATTCCCTCTTGCCGGGCGGTGTTGTAATCGTATTTCGTCGAGAAAATCGTGAAGCCCGTGGCGATGGGCCGGTCGAAGAGATACGGCTCCGTGAATCCGAAATTGATGCTTCGCTGGATGTCACCGATCTGCGCGGAGAGTGTGAGCGTCTCGCCCAGTCCCAGGAAATTATTCGTCTGATAGGAAAATCCCACGAAACTGCCGGAAAGCCCGCTGACGCCGCCGGAAAAGCTGATGGATTGTTTTCCCTTTTCCTTGACTTTGAGCTTGATGTCGACCGTTCCGGCCTTGACGTTCTTCTTCAGTTCGGCGTTTTCGGGCTTGATGGTGTCGAAGTATCCGAGCTGGTTCAGGCGCAGCAGGCTGAGCTCCCAGTAGCGGTTGTTGAACACCTGCCCTTCGTCCAGCAGCAGCTCGCGGCGAATGACCTTGTCGCGCGTGGTGGTGTTGCCGGAAAACTCGATGCGCCGCACGAAGAACTGCTTCTGTTGGTCGAAATCGAGCGTTAGGTTCACCACTTTTTTCTGATCGTTCACGTCGAAATTCGGCGTAGCGCTGAAATCGATGTAGCCGTAGGTGCCGTAGAGCTTGCGGAATTCGTCGAGCGATTTGCGGATTTTGTCCGCGTCAAAAATATCGCCTTCTTTTAGAGGAAATGCCCTGGCGAGAATCTCGGGCTTGAAGAGAAGCCCCTGATCCGGGTCGGCGCTGCGAAACGCAAGCTTGCCCATGCGGTACTGCTCGCCCTCTTCGATGCGGACCGTGATGTTCGTCTGCTTGCCGTTGCGATTGCCGATCAGGGGCAACCCGCCCTTTACATCGACGGTGTGAAGGTCCTTGTCGTCGACTACCACGGAGACCTTGAAATATCCGTGGTCCTGATACAGACCGCGAACGCCCACTTCGAGGTCTTCGTCCAATTTCGGCCGGTCGAAGGTCTTGCTCATCACCGGGATGTAGGCGAACTCGAGAGGAATTCCGTAGGGACGATCGTTGCGCATCGAGCGGATAATGCGGCGGCTCGAAAACGCCTTGTTCCCGACGACCGTGATCACGCCCACTTTCACCTTCGGCCCTTCATTAATATTGAAGACCAGCTTCACGGCGTTGGAGGCTGCGATGCGCTCGTAGGTCGGCTTCACGGTTGCGAACTGGTGACCGTGCGCGGCAAGAAGGCTTTTCAGCACGACTTCGGCGCGCTTGATCTTGGTGGGATCGAACTGGCTTTCGACGCTCAGCCCGACTTTCTTGTCCTTGAACGCGTCAAGAATGTCGGATTCGGTGATGGACTTGTTGCCCTTGTACTCGATGCGCCGGATGATGGGGCGCTCGGTCACGTAGAAGATGACGATTTTCCCGTTGGGAACCTGCGGGTCATCCTCGACTTCCAGGCGGATGTCTTCGAAGAATTGCGTGTTCCAGAGCGCCTGGAAATCACGATGCAGGGCTTCGGGGGAATAGGGGTCACCAGGACGCGAAAAAATACGCGCCTGCAGCGTGTTGCGCTGCACGCGGCGG
>Ga0335085_10015800_pt1 | contig 10932 bp, 11 predicted proteins | sample Lox_Sample_45_FD_206712 | JGI IMG/M metagenome (GOLD analysis project Ga0335085, IMG submission 206712) | Soil microbial communities from Loxahatchee National Wildlife Refuge, Florida, United States - Lox_Sample_4.5 | ecosystem: Environmental > Terrestrial > Soil > Wetlands | place: USA... | reverse complement strand
AGGAGGATGTAGACATCCTCCAGCTCGGCGATCATCTTCTCGGCATTGGTGATGAAATAGGGCGAGATATAGCCGCGGTCGAACTGCATGCCCTCGACGATCTCGACGTCGGTGTCGAGCGACTTCGCCTCCTCGACGGTGATGACGCCTTCGTTGCCGACCTTCTGCATCGCCTGCGCGATCATCTTGCCGATATTGATGTCTCCGTTCGAGGAGATGGTGCCGACCTGGGCGACCTCGGAGCTCGAAGCGACTTTTTTGGCGCGCTTTTCGATGTCCTTGACCACGGCGGACACCGCGATATCGATGCCGCGCTTCAGGTCCATCGGGTTCATGCCGGCGGCAACCGATTTGGCGCCTTCCTTGACGATGGCCGCGGCGAGGACGGTCGCCGTCGTGGTGCCGTCGCCTGCGATGTCGTTGGTCTTCTGCGCGACTTCGCGCACCATCTGCGCGCCCATGTTCTCGAACTTGTCCTCGAGTTCGATTTCCTTGGCGACGGTGACGCCGTCCTTGGTGATGCGCGGGGCGCCGAACGACTTGTCGAGCACGACGTTGCGGCCTTTCGGACCGAGCGTGACCTTCACCGCGTCGGCGAGAATCTCGACGCCGCGCAGCATGCGCTCGCGTGCGTCACCGGCAAATTTGACGTCCTTGGCAGCCATTTCATTTCACTCCGTTGCTTGATCCTCATCCTGAGGAGCCGGCGCAGCCGGCGTCTCGAAGGGTGAGGGCTTGTGAGTCTCGGGCCTCATCCTTCGAGACGCGGCTTTCGGCCGCTGCTCAGGATGAGGGGTGAGTTCGTCAGGCGATGACGCCCATGATGTCGGACTCCTTCATGATCAGGAGTTCCTCGCCGTCGAGCTTGACCTCGGTGCCCGACCACTTGCCGAACAGCACGCGGTCGCCGGTCTTGAGATCGATCGGGATCAGCTTGCCGCTCTCGTCGCGGCCACCCGGGCCGACGGCGATGATTTCGCCTTGGCTCGGCTTTTCCTGTGCGGTGTCGGGGATGATGATGCCGCCCTTGGTCTTCTCTTCGGCGGTGATGCGGCGCACGACGACGCGGTCGTGCAGGGGACGAAACTTGGTCTTGGCCATGGCTTCCTCGTCGGCGCTTGGGCGCGGGCTTATACAAATTAGTGTAGATTTCGCAAGCCTTTAGCACTCATTTGGAGAGAGTGCCAAATGGCTGCCAGGGACATATGGCTTGCCGTTGCGAGTGTCAAGCAGGCTGCGGCGCTGGCGTTAACGGCTAGCGGATCAGCTTGAGCACGCTGTCGATGAGCAGCCGCAAGCCGGCCGCGCCCACCAGCAGGTAGCACCAGAAATAGAGGCGATGCTCGTCCAGCCGATCATGCAGGACTTTGCCGGCCCAGACGCCGAGCGGCACTGCGGGCATCAGGGCGACCGCCATCAGCAGGACCCGCAGATCGTTGACGCTCAGCCACAGATAGAGCGCGAGCTTGACCGTGTTGCTCGCCAAAAACAGCGCGATCATGGTGCCCGCGAACACCGTCTTCGGCAGCCCGCGCGGCAGCAGGTAGTAGGCGATCGGCGGATTGCCGCCATGCGCGATGAAGGTCGTGAAGCCGCACAAACCGCCGCAAAACAGCGCCAAAGCGGGATTGACCGGCGTATGGCGGGTTGGAGCGTTGCGATTGCGCAGGAAATAGCGCGCGGTGAACCACAGGATCACGATCGAAATCGCCAGCGCCACGATGCGTGGGTCGACTTTGGAGACGAAGAGCGCGCCGAGCGCCAGACCGGTGACGACGCCGGGCACCAGCCATTTCAGGTCGGCCCGCGACCAGGTGCGCGGCGGATAGGCCCAGACGGTGAAGGGATCGGAGGCCGAGACGATCGGCGCCATCATGAAGGTCGCGGTCACCGGATCGACGGCGAGCGATAAGAGCGGGACCCCGAGCAGCGCCAGGCCACCGCCGAAAGCCCCGCGGCCCAGGCTGATCAGGAATACCGCAGGAAGACCAATCAGGTAGAATAGGGGGTCGGTCGGCATGGACTGAGGCTGCGATTTATAGCAGATCGGCCTTAACCTGCTTGCGCTCGCCGCCCAAGCCCCGCAATGTCCTCCTCGACGAAGCAGGAGTGCGAATGAGCCACCCCTATCGGCCGAAACTCCCGACGGCCACGCTGCTCGCATTGCTAGCGGCGGGTCTTGCCGCCTGCTCGACCGGCGGACTGCAACTGCCGAACCTGTTCGGTCCCTCGCAGCCGCCGCCGGCGCCGGAGCAGCCGGCACCGATCCCGACATTGCCGCCGGCATTCCCACCACAGGATCTCGTTGGACGCTGGGGCCTTGCCGCCTACCACAAGGAGGAAGATCGTGCGCGCATCGAGACGGCGGCTGCCGGACAATGCAAACAGCCCTACGTCATCACGCTCGGCCCGACCGGCGGCGTCATGATGCACCTCGCCGACCAGGCGACGCCGTCGGAGCTGCGGCTGAAAGGCGCACCCGGCGGCAAGACCTATATCGGTCCGGAGGGCGAACCTGGCGGCACGCAGGACCGCCTGGTTGAATCGTTCGACGGGCGCGTCCTCATCCTGCGCTGGATGGATCCGGAGGTGCAGGGCCGCTACGGCACCATGGTCTATGTCCGCTGTGGGCCGGAAGGCGGCAAGCGACCCGCGCATGGGGCAAAGCCCAAGCCGAAGCCAAAACCCAAACCGAAACCGGCGCCCAAGCCGAAAACCGAGCCGGCGCCCAAGCCGGCGCCCAAGCCGGTTCAGCCGCCGGTGCAGCAGCAATAGCCGACGCAGGCTTTGCCACCGTCATTGCCGGTTGCCGGCGCATGACGCATCGTCTGGAGCCGCATGCCCGCTTTCCGCGACTTCATCGATGGCCCCTGGCGCGCCGTGCCGGTGCTCGGCATCACCCAGATCCTGTCGTGGGGCACAATCTTTTACACGCCGGTGCTGATTGTGCCGCTGATCGCCGCGGAACGCCATTGGTCGATGTCTTTCGCCATGGGCGGCTTCTCGGTCGGGTTGCTGGCAGCGGGGCTTGCCGCGCCCTTTGTCGGACGCGCGATCGATCGCTTCGGCGGCCACATGGTGATGACCGTCGGCTCGCTGATCGGGGCGCTCGGGCTCGTGCTGATCACGCAGGCTGGCGGCCGCATCGGCTATCTTGCGGTGTGGTTGGTGCTCGGCGTCGCCATGGCGGCCAATCTTTACGATTCGGCTTTTGCCACGCTCGGCCGCATCTTTGGCATCGGCGCGCGCGCGCCGATTACGGCGCTGACGCTGGCCGGCGGCTTTGCTTCGACTGTGAGTTGGCCGTCGACGCATTTTCTGCTCGACGCGGTCGGCTGGCGCAGCACGTACCTGGTCTATGCCGCGTTGCTCGCCTTCGTTTCGGCGCCGCTGCACGCCTTGGCGCTGCCGCGTACGCGGTTTGAAGCGGAGGTCAGGGCTGGAAGCGAAGCCGCGACGCCGCCGGTCGTGCTCCCGCCTTACGGTTTGCCGTTCATTTTGGTGGCGGCCGCCTTCGCTTGTTACGCCTTCGTGCCGTCCGGTCTTTCCGCGCACCTTTTGGCGATCTTCGCGCGCTCCGGCATCGACGCCGGAACGGTGGTGTGGATCGGCGCGCTGTTCGGCCCGGCGCAAGTCGGCGCGCGACTGATCGAATTCGCCTTCGGACGTAATCTGCACCCTTTGTGGGCCGCGCGTTTCGCGCTCACGGCGCTGCTTTGCGCCTTCGCCATGCTGGCGCTGGTCGGCATTTCGGTGCCGGCGGCGGCGGCGTTCGCGCTGATGTTCGGCGGTGCCAACGGCCTCGTCACCATCACGCGCGGCGCCGTGCCCTTGGCGCTGTTTGGCGCGTCCGGTTACGGACGGCTGATGGGCCGTCTCGCCGGTCCCTGGCTGCTGATGCAGGCGGCAGCGCCCTTGGTGATGGCCTTCGTCGTCGATCGCGCCACCGATCCGGCGGCGTTGGCGCTCGCCGCCAGTTTCGCGGCCACAGCCCTGGTCTGCTTCATCGTGATTCGGCGGCCGAGCGGTGCGTGATCGATACAAACGCGCCGGGCCGCGCGGCGGCCACCGCGTTCTCACCATCGCCGCGGGCTAGTCGAACAGGACGTCGATATCGCTTTGATTGGTGTGGCCGGAATCGCCGTCGAGCCGTGGTCCGTTGAGCAGGGCTTGTTGGGCAGCCACCCTGCGCGCGCTGCCGGGCCGTCCGGCGTGGCGGTCCAGCATGCTCTCGACCTGATCCTCGATCGCCGTCAGGGTCTCGATCACATTGCCGATGCGCTGGCCGCTGAGGTCCTGGAAATTGCAGGCTTCGTAGATCTTCACCACGTGGTCCTGGATGTCCTGCGTAAGCCCGCGCTCGTAGTCGGACTTCATTGCAGCGGCGAGCGCCCTTGCGCTGTCGTCGATCACCTCGGCCGATTTCAGGATCTTTTCGGTAGCTTGCTCCATGCCCTCGATCGCCGCGCCCAGCTTGCCGGCGGCGCGCGCCATGTGGCGGTCGTGTTCGTCGCCGACAAGCGCGGCAAGTTCGTCCATCGTGTGGGCGACGGCTTCGTTGAGCAAGGCGAGTTCGCGTTTGAGCGATTGCGCGGCGGTGTCGCCGACGGGCGGCGCGCGGCGTTCCGTGACGGGCTTTGCCTCGGCAATCTTGTTCGGCGCGGCGCCGATAGCGGCGCGCGGCGTCGCGCGGCCGGCGAACATCCGCTCGACACGAAAGACTTTACGCTGCACGAAAACGCCCCCTCGCGACGCCAAGGCGACGTTCTATCAGAGCGCCCATTAACGCTGCGTTGCGCAGCGGCGCCGTGCGCGCTGGCGACAAACGATACTCGGCATTTACCATGCGGCGGCGCGCTTTACGCAAAATAAACGCTAATGCGACGTAACCCACAAGCAAGCAATACAATGCGGTGCGCGGCGACGTTCGTTTACCATTCGGTGGCGCTTTGCGTTTGTAGTGCATCGCGTGCGACGAAATGTGTACGAGAGTCCGTCGATGCAGCGTTCCATTTTTCCAGCCTTCATCTTCGCCACTTGCTTCTGCGCCGCCGCCTCGGCGCAATCACCCGCGCCGCGCGGCTACTACGCCGCGTCCTATGGCCGGCCGGTGATGGTCGCCGCGCAGCCGCAGCAAGATTCCAATCTCGGCGGCGGTTTCATCCAGTACTTGTTCGGCAGCGGGCCGTTCGCGCCGAGTTTCGCGCGCCCGCAGCCGCAGCCGCAACCCACGCAGACTTATGCGTCGGCCCCGGCGGCGCAACCGCAATACGAGCAGCAGGCGGAGTACGCGAATTATGCAATCGATCCGCGCTTTCTGCGCCAAGAGGTCGAATATCGCGGTCCGGAAGCGCCCGGCACCATCATCATCGATACGCCCAACAAGTTCCTTTATCTGATCGAGTCCGGCGGCCGTGCGATCCGCTATGGCGTCGGCGTCGGCCGGCCCGGCTTCACCTGGGCCGGCGTGCACACGATCACCGCCAAGAAGGAATGGCCGGATTGGGTGCCGCCGGACGAAATGCTCGAACGCCAGCCCGGTTTGCCGCATTTCATGGCCGGCGGTCCGAACAATCCGCTCGGTGCGCGCGCCATGTATATCGGCTCGACGCTCTACCGCATCCACGGCTCGAACGAGCCCTGGACCATCGGGCATAACGTGTCGTCCGGCTGCATCCGCCTGCGCAACGCGGATGTGATCGACCTCTATAGTCGTGTGAAGGTCGGCGCCAGAGTTGTCGTGCTCTAAATCTTTTGCGCCACGGCCAGTTCGATGCCGTGCTGGGCGAGCGCCCGCGGAAACGCATCGGAATTGAAATAAGAAAATTCACGCTCGCGCTGATGCGTGAGCGGATCGAGCCGCTTCAATTCGGCATCGACGAATCCGGGATGGCACATGATCAGGCCGCCGTCCGGCATGCCCTCGAGAAAGCGCGGAAACACCGCGGCGAAATCCGGCTCGCCGTCGAAGTCATAAGCGCCGGCAAAGGCCGGATTGAGCGTGACGCCGAGCCGGCGCGCCTTGCGGCGAAAGCCGACGCTGAGAACGTCGAGCACCAGCTCCTTGCGGCTCTTGCGCCGCCCCGCCGCGCGCGGGCGGCCGCATTGCCGGATCCAAGCGTCGGGCGCCGCATCCACCGCGACCTTGAGTACCGCATCGCGCACCTGCGGCAACAGATGCACGTGCTGGTGGCCGTCGATGAAGTCGGGTGGACGGCCGAACGCCATGATGAAAGCTTCCACTTGCGTGGCGATCTCGATGGTCAGCCGCGCGCGATCGAGGCGGCGCGTCATCGCCGCGCGCATCATCTTTTGCAGCGGCAGGAAATGGCCGCGCTGCAGCGGCGCATGGCTTTCGTTCAACGGCCTAAACGGTGCCGTCAAGGTGACATGGAGGCCGAGCGAGGCGCGCCATTTGTCTGAGTTGAGGGCATCGAGAGCCGCGGCCTCGTCGGCATCGAAATGCGGCGCCGCCGTCATCACCGACGTTGCGTTGATGCGCTCGCGCAGGATCAATTGGCGGATGGCGGCGTTGACCGAACGGGAAATCCCGTAATCGTCGGCGCACAGCCAAATCTGCCGGCGTGCGGCCGTCACGTTCGCCTTACTCCGCCGCGCCGGTTGCCGCCGGCCGCCCTTTATCTTTGACGGCCTCGTCGACATTCTTGACGTTGTGCTCGGCAACGAAATAGACCGGTCGCGCCTTAACCTCGGACAACAGCTTGCCGATATATTCGCCGAGCACGCCAATCATGACGAGCTGGGCGCCGCCGATGACCATCAGACCGACCACGATCGATGGATAGCCGGGCACGTCTTTGCCGTAGAGAAGCGTTTCGAATAATATGTCGCCGCCGAACAACAACGCGGTCGCGGCCAACAGCAGACCGAGCAGGCTGGCGACGCGCAATGGCGCCAGCGAGAACGACGTCAGTCCTTCGATCGACAGGCCGATCAGCGTCCACGCGCTCCAAGTCGTGGCGCCGTGTGCGCGCCGCGCCGGCTCGTAGTCGACGCGCGCTTGCCGGAAGCCGATCCAGCTCGACAGTCCTTTGAAGAAGCGGTTGCGTTCCGGCATCTTGCGCAGCGCCGTCGCGGCGCGCGGCGACAGCAGCCGGAAATCGCCGGCGTCTTCGGGAATTTTCTGCCGCGCGCCGAGATTGATCAGCGCGTAGAACCAATGCACGCTGGTGCGGCGCAACCACGGCTCGTTCTCGCGATGCGCTTTGGCGGTGAAAACGACGTCGTAGCCGTCATCGAGCCAGCGCGCGACCAGCGTTTCGATCAGGGACGGCGGATGCTGGCCGTCGCCGTCCATGAACAGCACCGCGCCGAGCCGCGCATAATCGAGCCCGGCGAGCAGGGCGGCCTCTTTGCCGAAATTGCGCGAGAGCGAAACCACCTGCACATCGGACGGATCGGCCGGCAAAGCGCCGGCGATTTCCAGCGTCGCATCCGCGCTGCCGTCGTCGACATAAACGATTTCGGTGTGCAGGTTGCGCTTCTCTTTGAGAATACGCGCCACCGCCGCGATGCGGTCATGCAGGGCGGCAAGGCCCTTGGCCTCGTTGAACAGCGGAACCACGATCGAAAGGCCGGCTGCCGCCGGCGATCGCCGCGTGGCGGCTGCTGATTTCGTCGATTTCGCCGGCATTTTTCGGGGGCCTGTCGCTTGCCTTCGGCGCGATCTATAGCGCATGACATGCGCCGTGTCGCGCCCGCCGCGCGGTTGAGCCGGCCGAGCGCTTCCGCCGGCAAAAAAATGGTATGTACCGCCGATGATTCCGGTCTCCCAGCAAAGCCTTGTCGACCGCCTCTCCGCGGCTTGGCATCGGCGCGCGCTCGCCCTCAAGGCGTTCAGTTTCGCGGCGGTCGGACTGGTCAACTCGGCCGTCGATTTCGGGGTGTTTTCCTTCGGCTATTATTTTCTGGCTCTGCCGATCATCGCCGCCAACACCATGGCCTGGGTCGTCGCCGTCAGCGGGTCATACGTCCTCAATTCGATGATCACGTTTGCGCATGAGTCCGGTCGCAAACTCGGCCTGCGCAGCTATTTCGGCTTCGCCTTGTCGCAGTTCGCCGGCTTCCTCGCCAACACCGCCACCGTCTGGTGCCTGGTCGAGCTGCTGCATGTGCCCGCCTGGGCCGCCAAAGTGGCGGCGATTGCGGTCAGCTTCGCGGTCAATTTCTCGCTCTCTCATTTCGTCGTGTTTCGTGGCTCGCGCGCAAGCAGCGACGAGGTCGGTTGAGGTAGTCATGGCCTACGACAGCAATCTCACGGCCCGCTGGCCGAGCTTCGTCACTCATCTCGAATGCGCCATGACCGGCGAGCGGCACGAAGCCGATCGGATTCATAACCTGTCCCGCGCCGGCAAGCCGCTGCTGGTGTGCTACGATCTCGCCGGCGTACGCCGCGCGCTGAGCAAGGGCGAACTCGCGACGCGCGCGCCAGACCTGTGGCGCTACCGCGAACTGCTGCCGGTGCGCGACCCGGTCAACATTGTCAGCCTCGGCGAAGCCATCACGCCGCTCATCCGCACGCGCAGGCTGGAAGGAAAGCTCGGCGGCGGCGAAATCCTGGTGAAAGACGAAGGCCGCCTGCCCACCGGCTCGTTTAAGGCGCGCGGCCTCGTCATGGCGGTGTCGATGGCGAAAGCGCTCGGCATCACACACATGGCGATGCCGACCAATGGCAATGCCGGCGCCGCGCTCGCCGCTTATGCGTCGCATGCCGGCATCAAGACCACGATCTTCTGCCCCGAGGACACGCCGGAGGTGAATGTCAGCGAGATCGCGCTGCAAGGCGCGACCGTCTACCGCGTCAACGGTCTGATCGACGACTGCGGCAAGATCGTCGGCGAGGGCAAAGCCAAGGTCGGTTGGTTCGATACCTCGACGCTGAAAGAGCCGTACCGCATTGAAGGCAAGAAGACGATGGGGCTCGAACTCGCCGAACAGCTCGATTGGACCGTGCCGGACGTGATCTTCTACCCCACCGGCGGCGGCACCGGCCTCATCGGCATGTGGAAAGCCTTCGCCGAGCTGGAGGCGATCGGTTTCATCGGCCAGAAACGTCCGCGCATGGTGGCGGTGCAGGCGGCCGGCTGCGCGCCGATGGTCAAGGCTTACGAGGCGGGCGAAGAACACGCGCCGCGCTGGGAGAACGCGCAAACCATCGCCTCGGGCATTCGTGTGCCGCAAGCGATCGGCGATTTCCTGATCCTGCGTGCGGTGCGCGAGAGCGGCGGCTTTGCCATCGCGGTCGAGGACGAGGCGATCCAAGCGGCGCTCGACGAGATGGCGCGCGAGGAGGGGCTGCTGCTCTGTCCGGAGGGAGCCGCGACCTACGCCGCCTACAAGCAGAGCCTGGCCGATGGCCGCGTGACGCGAACCGACCGGGTGGTGCTGTTCAACTGCGCCAGCGGCCTGAAATATCCGTTGCCCAAGATCGAGCGCAAGCTCGACCGCACCAAGCCGATCGATTACGCGGCGCTGTGAGCGGCCGCCCTGCGACAACACAGCGCCTAAACCCACTCGACGCCTTCCCCTATCGGCCATAACATCCCCTCGCGCCGACAATGTGTGCTGGCTAAAGCACCGCAATAAGAGCGCGGGGAGGTGGAGATGAAATTCCGCAACATGGCTTTGGCTCTGGCGGTCGCTTCGATCGCCTGTGCCGGTGTGGTGAGTGGTCCGGCCGCCGCCGACAATTATCCTTCGCGCACCATCACGCTGATCGTGCCGTTCCCGCCGGGCGGGCCGAGCGACGTGGTCGCGCGCATTATCGCCGACGGGCTGAGCCGCCAGCTTAAGGAGACGGTGATCATCGAGAACGTCGGCGGGGCAGGGGGCACCATCGGCGGCGCGCGCGTCGCCTCGGCCGCGCCCGACGGCTACACGCTGCTCGCCGGCAGCATGGGCTCGCAAGTCTCGGCGCCGGTGCTCACCCCCAGCATCCGCTACGACTCGACCAAGGATTTCGAGCCGATCGGGCTCACCGCCAACGCGCCGGTCGCGGTGGTGGCGCGCAAGGATTTCCCGGCCAAAGACCTCAAGGAATTCATCGCCTATGTGAAGGCGCATGGCGACAGCGTGAAACAGGCCCATGGCGGCGTCGGCTCCTCCTCGCACATGGCCTGTCTGCTGCTCACCACCGAACTCGGTCTCAAGCCGAAGCTCATTCCCTATCGCGGCACCGGACCCGCACTCGGCGATCTCATCGGCGATCACGTCGACTTCTTTTGCGATCAGGTGGTCAGCGTGGCGCCAGCGGTGAAGGGTAAATCGATCAAGGCCTTCGTCGTGTCGGGCGATCAGCCTTCGCCGGCGCTGCCAGGCGTCCCCTCGGCCAAGCAGGCGGGCATTCCCGACTACACGCTCAGCATCTGGAGCGCGATGTATGCGCCCAAAGGCACGCCGAAGGACATCGTCGACAAGCTTGCCGGCGCGCTCGACAAAGCGCTGGACGATCCGGCCGTCGCCAAGCGGATTGTCGATCTCGGTGGAAGCGTGCCGGCGAAGGCCGAACGCGGGCCCGCGCATCTTGCCGCCGTGCTCAAGGCCGACATCGCCAAGTGGCATCCGATTCTGCAGGCGGCCATGGCCGAGTCGAAGAAGTAGCGCGGCTCAATCGTTCGCCAGGATTTCCGCGACTTCGACGCGGCGGTGTTCGCGCGCCGACATGATGCCGGCGCGGATGACGGCGAGCGATTTGGTCGCGTAATCGCCGCCGACTTCCGGCGGCGGTCCGCCGCGCACCGCCGCGGCGAACTCCTCGAGCTCCTCGACGAACGTGTCGTTCTTGGCGCAGGGCACGGCGACCGGCGTTTTCTCCCCGCGCTTGAGCAGGCTCAGGCCGTGATGCAGGTCGTAATAGGCGGTGGCGGTCTTGCCGTAGATATTCATCAGATAATATTCGGATGCCGAGGCGTA
>Ga0335085_10015799_pt1 | contig 10932 bp, 6 predicted proteins | sample Lox_Sample_45_FD_206712 | JGI IMG/M metagenome (GOLD analysis project Ga0335085, IMG submission 206712) | Soil microbial communities from Loxahatchee National Wildlife Refuge, Florida, United States - Lox_Sample_4.5 | ecosystem: Environmental > Terrestrial > Soil > Wetlands | place: USA: Florida... | reverse complement strand
TCACATCAGTCACCGCCACGCCCTGATGGTCAAGGATGCGCTGAAACTCGGCGGCAGCTTTGGCGCCATCACGCAGTTTCAGGTACGCCAGTCCCCGCAGGTGATTGGGCAAGAAACCCGGCCCGTTGGGCCCAACTCCCAGCTCGTAAGGACGCACCGTTTCCAGCGCGCGAATGGCCTCGGTCGGCTGGTTCTTCTGCAGAAATTCCTGGGCCTGAATCGACGGGAACATGACCAGCTGAAAAAGACGGTTATCCGGGAAGTGTTGGCGCAAGTCGGATGTGATTGACGCAGAGCGCGAAAAGTCGCCGCTGCACGCCAACGCTGAGGCAGCGTACGCACGTACAAGGCTGTTGGGTGACAATTCCAGCGCTCTCGCGGCCTTTTGCCTTGCCTCGGCGTTGAGTTGTAGGAGGCAGTTATCAAAAGCCTCAGCGGCAAACAATCCTGCAGCAAAGTCGTTTATGCCGGCGTCGAGCAGTTCCGATTGCGCCTGCTGCCAAGTACGGTGGCCAGCCCGCACTTTCCCCAATGCATCCTGCCCCATTGCCTTGAATAACAGCACAAAGGGCTCATTGGGCGTGCCACGAGACAAATCAACCACACGATCATAACTGGCCCAGTCCCGCCGCAGATATGCGATGTCTGCCAACACGCCTCGCGTAGAAGAACCATCCAGCTTTTGTGTGGTAGCCTGCTCCGCAACGCTCTTTGCCTCGTCAATGCGATTCAGGGCAAGATAAGCTCCCGCAAGATTGGCATAGGCGTAGGCGTCTTTGGGATCCAGGCGGATGGCTTGGCTGGCGAGTTCAACGGCTTTTTCATGTTGACCGATGGCGCTATAAGCCAAGGCAGCGTTGTCGAAGGCTACCGTGTCACGAGGGTATGTCTGTCTCCAGTCAGCATAAACAGCCAACGCCTTCTCGGGGTCGAGTATGACCTGATCGTAGTAATGAGCCTGGATGTAAAACTTCTCGCGTTCGCTGGCGCGATCACGCAAATCATAGGCTTTCCGCGTTGCCGCCTCAGAGTCAGTTAATCGCGTTGTGTTGTTGTAGCAGACTCCCAGGGTCGCCCAGGCCATGGCAAAATTCGGGTCGAGCTCCACGGCTCGCTTCAAGTGCGGAATCGCCCCCTCGTCATTCGTTTTTTGATGTTCCGCTTGTCCCAGAGTGAAGGCTTGCAGAGCTTCCAATGACGACGTTGTCGCCTGTTCCAGCGGCTTGGCAAACTGCTGTACCGAAGCCAGCGACTCCCCCATTTTTTGCCGCAGGTTCGACGCCGCTTTGTCGAGCGACTTCAGCACCCGCTCCTTGCTCTCGACCTCCACCTGCTCGCGCGCCAGAGCATCTCCGGTTTCGCCATTCAGCGCCGCGAGCGTGATCACATAGTGGTTGCCCAGTCCGGCGATCGATCCAGTCAGAAGCGCTTTAATCCCCTGCCGCTGGCAAATTTCCCGCGCCACGTCATCTGTGATGCGCTCGTCTCCCGACCGTCCCATCAACCGCAGAGCCTCGCGAATCTTCGAATCGGGAACAATATTCAGATACGGAGATTGTTCCAGTTGTACCGCCAGCGCCTGCTTCAGCGTGCCGTCGAATACCGCATCCCCCGTCGTGTTGACGAACTCCGCGATCAATACACTGTCTTTCTCCGAGAGCCTTGCTGTCGAGCGCGCCCGCAAATACCATCCCAGCCCCATCAGCACGACGAGCACTCCAGCCGCGATCGGAAGAATCGTCTGCCACCTCTTTCTGATCGGCATGACTGCGCTAACCGCTGCTCCCGGAGCCGACGTCTGTCCCGCAACCGATGCCTGCGCCGGTGGGCTCGCCGCGGATACTCCCTTCGGCGTCGCTGGAGTTTCCGCCACGGCAGGAATCGATCCCGAACTCTGTGCCACAGTTCGTCCGCTCTCAGTGTCGCGCTTCAGTCTCTGCAGATCGGCACGAATGTCGGCCGCGTGCTGGTAACGCAGATTGCGGTCCTTCTCCAGGGCTTTGTTAATAACGTCTTCGAGCTTCGCGGGGAGGTCGGCATTCAGCCGGATCGGCGATACCGGCGCGCGATTCAGAATCGCATCGAAGATCAGCGCTGAGGTATCGCCGCGAAACGGCAGCGTCCCCGTCGCCATCTCGTACAGCACGACTCCAAACGAAAACAAATCCGTGCGAGCGTCGAGTTCTTTTCCCTTCGCCTGTTCCGGGGACATGTACGCCACCGTCCCCAAGGTCGATCCCGGACTCGTAAGGTGTTCTTCCACAACCACGGACGAAGGTGCGGTAACGTCAGGTACCTCGCCCGGCCGCCCGGCTTTCACCTTCGCCAATCCGAAATCCAGAATTTTTGCGTGCCCGCGCTTGGTCACGAACAGGTTCGCCGGCTTGATGTCACGGTGAACGATTCCTTCCCCATGCGCCGCATCCAGCGCGTCGGCGATCTCGATCCCCAGAGAGAAGATCGTCTCCAGTTCCATGGGACGCCCCGCGATCAGGTGCTTGAGCGTGGCCCCATCGAGATACTCCATCACCAGGAATGTCTTGCCCGCGTCTTCGCCGATGTCGTAAATCGTGCAAATGTTCGGATGATTCAGTGCGGACGCCGCCTTCGCTTCGCGCCGGAATCGTTCCAACGCCTGACGGTCCTGTGCCAGTTCTTCGGGAAGAAACTTCAGCGCGACAAATCGTCCCAGGCGTGTGTCCTCTGCCTTGTAGACAACACCCATGCCGCCGCCACCCAGCTTTTCGACGATCCGGTAGTGAGAAATGGTCTGTTCGAGCAAGAAGTCCCGTCCCCCGGAGGTGCAGCCATGCTAAGACCGACTGGCCACGAAGTCAAAAACGACGTCTTCTTTTGTGACCAGCGCGTTTTCCACCGTGACTGGGCTCACACTCCAGATCGCACAGCATGCAAATAATAGTTCTGAGACGCCACAACTTTGGGACTGTCGACGGTGTTGCATTTGTAGGAGATCTCACCATGCGTCATGCTGGCTCGATGCCCTTCGTTTCAGGAATTCTGTTTCTGCTTCTCTGCACAGTGGGTGTCGCACAGAACACAACCACTCCCGCGTATCGCCCGGCACCGGACTTTAGCACGCTGCCCGATCCCACCAATCAGAGGCGGATCCAGTATCAACCGTTCGACAACACTCTGCTTACATTCTCCACGTCGGCGCAGTATGTGTTGGTGCCGGTAGTCGTAACCGACAAGGCCGGGCATCCAGTGCCTGGATTGACGAAGGAGGCCTTTCGCATTCAGGAGAACGGGAGAGATCAGAAGATTGCGAGCCTGGAAGAGTTCGCGCCTGGTTCACCGGTGTCAGTAGTGGGAACGAACATTCGGTCCACCACCAACAGCGGCGCTGCAAAGCAACTGGTTATCATCGTGTTCGACATGGTGAACACACCCGTGTCGGACCAGCAACGAGCCCGGCTGCAGCTAATCTCGTATCTTGCCAATGGCCTCGAACCGGACGGCCTCTATGAGTTGGCGGCTGTCGAGAACAATGGGGTGCACATCCTGCACGAGTACACACAGGACCCTGCCCAGCTGATTGCGTCTCTGAAGGCGGTCAAGAACAAGTTCCCAACTACGAACATGGTTGACACAGCCATGCTGCGCGGCGACATCGGGACGATAAGTTCTCCGCAAGATCCATCCACTCCTGCGGCTACCCACATCTTGGAACAGTTCATTCACGCGGAAGAACTGTATGTTCAGACCAGGTTGGCCGATGCCGCCAGCAGCACGCTTCTGGCCTTCCAACAAATTGCACAGCACGTGAGCAAAGTCCCGGGGCGAAAATCGCTTGTGTGGGTGACGGGAGGATTTCCCTTTTCAATTGATCCGAGCAGCGCATCCGTCAACCAAGGTCTCTCGTTTCTCGAGTATCAGCGCACTATGCATGTGCTGAGCAACCAGATGATCGCAGTGTACTCCGTGGACGCGCGCGGGGTTTTGACCCTTGGACCGGACGCCGCGGCGCACTTGACCACGAAGGAGGTTGTCATTCCGAATGAATTCCTCAATAGGGATGCGGATCGTCAGCGAGACATTCTCGATACCATGCGCACTTTCAGTGATATGACGGGAGGACGAGCGTTTGTAAATACAAACGACACGCGCGGCGCCATCCGCGAGGCTGTTCGCGATGGCTCGGCCTACTATCTCCTGAGTTATCCGGTCGACAAGAGTAACCGACACCAGGGATGGCGAAAGATCACAGTCAAGGTGGGGAGCTATCACGTGCGCGCAAGAAGAGGTTATTTCCTGACGAAAGCAACCGCGGACGCGATAAACCTGTAAGGACATCAATTCGGTGGCCCGGAGGGATTGGATCGCGGCTTCTGCGGAAATCCGGTGCCTTCCCCGAGGAATGAAATCAAAAGCCCCACTTCTGGCAACATCGGCCAGAAGTGGGGCACCCTTCCCGAGATGGAAGGAAGAAATGATCGACTGTGGTTCAGGACTATTGAATCGTTTTGCCGGAGCCTTGTTGATATTCCGTCGGGGAGAGATTGTCGTGTTGCAATTCGACTCGGCTACGGCCAATTAACTCCGGGTTGCTGAGGATCAGCGGAGTTCCAGGGCAGATGCCCGGACTCATGGGCTCGTGCGACGCCCAGTCCCAGGCCGACAAGTAGAGATCAAACTGGTGAACGGGACTAATGCCCATTTCGGCAGGTTCGGATTCGCCAAAGCTGATGGATCGCGCAAAATGTCCAGGAGTTGGTTTTGTATCAACTCGTGTAATCGGACACGTACTGGCCGAAGTCTCAGAAGTGATCAGAAGAGGAGTTGGTCTGCGCAATGGGACCTGGCAGCCGAGAGCATGCCCGTATTCCATCTTGCTCGAGCACCGACCGACTTCGGGTAGGTTGAATTCACCGCTTGGGACGATGAATTGCCTTTGATTCTTGTCGTGGTACTGAGTGAACGCAAGCAGAAGGTGCACATTGACAGGTGCGGATTTGAATTGATCAAAAATCTTCTGTTTCATGTCGAAGTTGGCCTCAACGACACTTACATCCGTTCCTAAGTAGCGAGCTTGGAATTGCCAGCCAGAATCCCAACGCAGCCCGGCGGAGTTTGTCAGAGTAACGATCATGCCGTCGAGTTCCAGAAAAGAGTCTTTCGGTATACCGGAAACACTTAGAGGGAGAGTGATGGACGCGACCCCGTAATGACCGGGAAAATAGTTGCTCTTATTGTTCTCGGCCGAACTTAGCGCCAGCTGGAGAGGAAAGTCACCTTTTGACGCAGGATATTCGCTGGCAATCAGCGATCTGTAGGGGGTGAGAAGCAAAACTAAAATTAACGCGACGCACAGCCCGGCGATCAGCCAGCGCGCAAGCGCAGTCCTGCGGCGAGAGTACTGCACGAAGACTACAGCGGCCGCTGTGGCGATCAGAAGAAGGCCCGACGATTCATCACCGTTCCCGGAGAAACTCGAATTCGGGACGACTTGCGAGAGAGCCGCCATGCCGACCATGTAAAGCGCGATCAACAGCGCGCCTAAGAGGAGTTGGGGGATGTTCCTGGTGATGCTGGCCACGGCGGCCGCAGGCAAGAACATCAAGAGAGTCCACATTAACTGCATGCACAGCAGTCCGACTAAGTAGTGGGTCGGATGAAAGCCGGCTTGTGCGAGAAGAAACATATCCATGCAAAACAAGGGAAGGTTGACGAAGGCGACCACAAAAAGTGTTTTCGCGGCCAGCAATAGCCTCCAGTCGTAGGGTCGAGTAACCCAAAACTGGCGGTCTCCGACAAGAGATTCTCCCTGCACCACGCGCACGATCAGAAATATCCAGGAGAGGGGGAGCAGCACATTCACGAGGCCCGGCAGAATGCGGAACAAAAGCACGAAGGAAAACGCACCGGCCGCGACGACCTCGTTGGGAAGGCCCCAAGTGTGGATATCAAGCCATGCGAATGCCGCAAGCAGGGCCAGGGATGCGACGATTTCCGGCCAGTGGTGGCGGGCGTCTTTGCGGAAGATATTCCAGATTTGATTCATCGCGGCCTTTCCTCAGGCAGAGTCTCGACCGGACTTTGCCATCACCAGAAAAATCGAACGCAACGACATGGGAGAAAACGTGATGCTTCGCGGCTCCCCAAACGCCGTTCTGATCTCGAACGCGGTGCGCTCGGGATCGAATCGGCACTCGGTAAAACGCACGACCGCTGCCGAAGCAGTGACCTGCAGCCAATTCTTCGGTGAAGGCTGAGGTAGTGCAGGCGGCACGTCGAAGGCCAGCTCAACTTCGCGAAAGCGGCTGGTGAGGCTGGTGAGTTCCTCTGCGAACCGCAGTTGGCCCGCTTCCAGATAAGCGACGTGACTCGCGAAAGTTTCAATCTCGCCGAGGTCGTGCGACGAAACAAAGATTGTGGATTCCTCGGCGCGCTCGAGGAGGCCCTGGATGAGTTCGTCGCGAACGAGCGGATCGAGTCCCGTGAAGGGTTCGTCGAGCACGACGAGCTTCGGGTGATAGGCAAGGGAACTGGCGAGGGCTGCTTTCATCCGCATACCCCGCGAGACGTGCCGGAGCTTGCGATTTCGCGGAAGATCGAATTGCTCGATCAACTGAGCCTCGAGCTTCGTGTCCCATGCGGGATAGAAGGGGCGGAGATAATCAAAGAGCCCACCGACGGTCATCCACTCGGGCATCTGCTGGTTTTCGGATACGTAACCGATCGCCGCAAGCAGCAGTCCGCGGAGACGGGAGGATGCGACACCCAGCACTTCGGCACTTCCGCTGCTGGCGCGGATGATGTTCATCAGAACCTTGATCGCTGTGGTTTTCCCGGCGCCGTTCGGGCCGACGAGGGCGTAGACCGCACCTTCGGGAACATTCAGGGTCAAACCCTTGAGGGCGTCCACCTTGCGGAAGCTTTTGACGAGATTGAAAGTGTGGATCGCGGTGGTCATTTCTTGCCTCGACCTCCTCGCTCGTTTTCAGGACTCAAGCTGAGCCGTTTCCAATGGGCCGCGACGGAAGCGAGCACTTCGTCGATTTCAATCCCCAGTTTCTTTGCCTCGACAACGAGTTGTTCGATCTCAGGTCCCAGTAACTGCGTGCGTTCCCACTTCCGCGCTTCCGGCAGAGAAGCGACGACTGTACCAACCCCCGGTTGTGTTTCCAGGAGTCCGGAAGTGGAAAGCGCGGTCACGACTTTGTGCGCCGTGTTGGGATTGATCTTGAGTTCCTTGCTAAGGGCGCGCACCGAAGGAAATGGGTCGCCGGGACGAATCTGGCCGGAGATGATTGCCTTTTTGGCGGCGTACACGATCTGCTCGTAGATGGAGACGCCGGGACGGAACTCGACGCGGAATGGGATCATGTACCATCTGTACTATGACAGATGGTACGGTATGAGTCCACAACATGATTAGGTGCAAGTTCCACTAGTTCGTTGCGGAGACGGACCAGAAATCAAGAGCCCCACTTCTGACAACATCGGCCAGAAGTGGGGCACCCTATCTTGTCTTGTTAACCCTTTACGATCTTCTTCGCTGACGAATCCCACACCGCCACCGACTTGTTGAAGTACGCGTAGTTGGCGAGATGGCATCCGATGCTGGTGTTGTTGCCGAACATTTCGTTTTCGACAACCGGCTTGCGAGTGCGGACGGCGTTGAAGAAGTTGGCCTGGTGGTCGACGGTATCGCTGTAGCCCGGGGGAACCGTATAGCTTTCGCCCTGGTCGTCCACTTTGGCCTTGAGGGCTGGAGTTGGTGGATGCTGCTCGCCCCACTCCTTGTAGTACTGATCCCGCAGTTCTTTGGGCCATCCGAATACCGAATAGCCTTCGGGTTCGGGGCGCGTGTCTTCCGGTTTGTAGCTCAGTGTCGCATCTTTGATAATCAGCGTGCCCTTGGTGCCGTAGAAGGCGATGAACTCGCCGCCGGCGTTGTTTAAGTTACAGCGCACGGTGACGCGGAAATTCGGGTAGTCGTACATGGTCTCGATGAGGTCGGGGAACTCGCGTCCGTCCTTGAAGTGATAGAGTCCGCCAGCCGAGACTGCGCGCGACGCGGGAACGTTGGTACTGGTGATGAAGTGAATGCCCGAGAGCAGATGGACGAAGAGGTCACCGCCGAGTCCCTCGCCGTAGTCGCGGAAACAGCGCCACCGGAAGAAGCGGATCGGATCAAACGGGACTTTGGGCGCGGCGCCCAGGAAATTGTTCCAGTCGATTGTCTTCTCGCTGGCGTCGGGTGGAATCGGATAGACCCAGGCGCCCGAGGGTGAGTTACGGTCCCAGTAGGCGTTGATGCAGAAAACTTCGCCGAGCTTGCCGGAGTCGTAGATCTCTTTGGCTTTCGCATAGAGGATAGAACTCACGCGCTGGCTGCCAACGGCGATCATGCGCTTGTTTTTCTGCGCGGCTTCGATCATAGCGAACCCGTCTTCGGGTGTGTGTGACATGGGCTTCTCGCAATACACATCTTTGCCGGCGGCGCAGGCATCTTCAAAGATATGGCGGTGGTTGTGGTCCATGGTGGCGATGATGACGGCGTCGACATCTTTGCGGTCGAGAATCGAGCGGTAGTCGCGGGTCGCAGTGACGCTGGGATTGTTTACCGCCTCGCGAGCCGCGGTGTGACGGCTGTCATACAGGTCGCAGACGGCAACGCACTGAACACCGGGAACGGAAAGAGAGGCCTGAAGGTGTTCGCATCCGCGGATACCGGTGCCGATGGAAGCAAAGTGAACTGTGTCGCTGGGTGCAACCGGTCGCGGCGATGCATAGAGCACACGGGGTTGCAGGACGGACTTGGCGACCGATGTGGCAACCAGTGCGCCGGACCCGATTTGCATGAACTGGCGACGATTCAGGGGATTTTTGGACATGAGATTTTTCGCCCTCACAAGTGCTGGAGTGGTTTCCGGACGAGCGTGCACCGTCGCGGAAGTTGCTACGGGGAGGAATTATCCCACAGAGCGGGCAGAAACTAAATCGTTATTCTCAAGGGATTCAGACGATTCTGCAAAATGGGAACTGGGTGGAAGAGTGCTGAGAGTCTTTGCCTGGGCTCAAAGGCGGTTGCGTGATTGGCAAAGTTGTTTTTCCTTACTTACAGTCGAGGTTGTGCATCGTCAACGACAATAATGAACCTTCCATTTACGATGGACTGATCCAACAGCAGAATCAAACCAGATGGTGAAATCTACACCCAATCGGGCTGTGCTTCGTCGTGCTTTGTCGGTGTTTGTATTTTTGTGCCTGGCAAGTCTTGGCGGCGCGACTGCTTCGTCCGCCCGCATTCCGTATCGCCTTCGGTTCTATCACACGCACACGAGAGAACGACTGGATGTGGTCTATCGCCATGGCGAAGATTACGATCAGAACGCCAAGGCACGTATCGACGAATACCTGCGCGACTATAGGACCGGCGAGGTGCGCGAATACGACCCGCGCCTGTTGGACTTGTTGCACGACCTGCTGTCATCGCTGGGGCGCCCGAACGCTGAAATCGACGTCGTCTGCGGCTACCGCACACCGCATACCAACGAGTATCTGCGGACCCACGGTCACGGCGTAGCCCGTCACAGTTTGCATATGCAGGCAATGGCCATCGACATTCGGGTACCCGGAGTATCGACAGCCGACCTTCGTGATGCCGCGCTCCGGTTGCGACGTGGCGGCGTCGGATACTATGCCGCCTCTGACTTTGTACATGTTGACGTCGGACGTGTCCGACGCTGGTAACTACACGCTTCCCTACGGATAGGGATATCCATGGGCCAGCGCCTTGGCGAGCGCAGCGTCGTGTCCGTAGATGTCATCGTAAAAATGGACCTCCCCGTTTTCATACGCGAGCGCAGTTGCATAAACAATGAAGATCGGAATGGGGCGGGCCAGTTTCACGGTCACATTGTCTTTGCCGGCCGTCATGGCTTCCTTCACACGTTCCACTGTCCAACCAGGATTGTTTCGCAGCGCCCAGTTTGTGAGTTCCGCAGGTTCTTCCACGCGTATACACCCATGACTGAAGTCGCGGCGAGTTCGCGAGAATAACTCCCGAGCCGGAGTGCTGTGCAAATAGACGTTGAACTCATTCGGGAACATCAGCTTCACCAGACCAAGCGCGTTTGAGGGACCGGGCTTCTGCCGGACTGCCAGCTTTCCCGCCTTTAATTGCGATAGCACATCATCGGATATTGGGCCGTCGGTAACGACCTTGCCGTCGTGCGTGGTGACTTCGTACCGCTTGTTGGTGATGTAGTCCCTATTTCGTTGAATGGCCGGCACGATTTCGCCACGCAGAATGCTGGGGGGGACGTTCCAGTAGGGACGCAGAACAACGTAGGTCATGTCACGGGAGAAAACCGGTGTTTGCGTGCGCATGGCTTTTCCCACCACGACCCGCATGTTTAGAGCGATCTGGTTCGTGTCGTCCAGCGCGCGCAGACGGAAATCCGGAATGTTGACAATGATTGGAGGAGCGGAGAACTCTGAGGGCAACCAGCGCCATCGTTCCAGCGCAAGCTGCAACGCGCGAACTCGGTCCGCTATGGGCACGTTAAGTTGCTTGAGAGTTTCGGCACCCAGGCGGCCATCATCCTTCAGGCCGTGACGGCGTTGGAAGCTTTTCACAGCGTCGACCAGCGTGCCCTCATAAAGCTGGGGGTCAGATGAGAGTGTCGCGTCGGCAGACAAATCCCCCGCCAGCTTGAGCAACCTGGTGAGGCGTGGCGTTCCAGCATAGTGTTGTCCCGGATCGAGGGGCTTGGGGGAAGGAGGTAGTTGTTCTCCATCATCCTGTTTGAGCAGTCCGGTGTAGCGAAGCAGTGCTGCCTCGGTGCGGCGATATCCCGCAAATCGCGGCTCTGCTTCGTCGAGCACTGTGGTGACATCAGTTGCAGATAACAACTTGTCGCGCACGAATTGCGCCAGATCGTATTTTTTCTGCTCAACGCT
>Ga0335085_10015792_pt1 | contig 10935 bp, 8 predicted proteins | sample Lox_Sample_45_FD_206712 | JGI IMG/M metagenome (GOLD analysis project Ga0335085, IMG submission 206712) | Soil microbial communities from Loxahatchee National Wildlife Refuge, Florida, United States - Lox_Sample_4.5 | ecosystem: Environmental > Terrestrial > Soil > Wetlands | place: USA: Florida... | reverse complement strand
GGAAGCGCGGGAACAGCGCCGCGGCGTTGTTGTCGATCGCCTTCAGCTCGTCGGCCGTGAACGCGCCGCTGGCGACCAAACCGTTGACGCATTCGTCGGAATAGCGCCACGGGTAATCCGTGCCGAAGCAGATCTGCGCCAGCGGCACGAGATGCTTCAGCGCCAAGAGCGGCGAGCCATGCAGCACCTGCGCCGTGTCGTAGAAGAATTTCTTCGCCTCGGCGACGAAGCCTTGCGGCACCAGCTCCTTGTAGCGCGCTTCCTTGCCCATGCGGATGAAGCGCTCGACCAGGAACGGCATCGTGCCGCCGCCATGCGACCAGATGATCTTGATGTCGGGACAGCGCCGGAAGGTGCCGCCGAACAGCATGTTGACCAGCGCGCGCGTCGTGTCGGTGCCGTATTCGATCGATGAATCGCGGATCACGATCTCTTTGAGGATGCCCTGCGTGCACATCGGCCCGTGCGGATGGGTATAGACCACCGCCTTGCGGCGATTGAGCTCGTCGAACACCGGCGCGAAGATCTTGTCGCCGAGCCAGTGATCGTCGTAGCTGGTGATGAGATGGACGCCGTCGCATTTGAGCGTATCGAACGCGTATTCGATCTCTTTCAGCGCGCCGTCGACATCGGGAAGCGGCAGGCTGGCGAAATGGCCGAAGCGGCCGGGATAATCCCGCACCAGCCGCGCCATATAGTCGTTGTTCTCGCGCGAATAGGCGCGGCGCGCCTCGCCTTTCGCCTGCTCGGGCAGGGTCGCGGAATTGATCGCCAGCGTGACGCCGGCCTTGTCCATGTCCGCGAGCGCGTCCTTCTCGTTCATGATCGAGGCGAGATGCGGCGTGAGCACGCCCCATTCGCGAAGCTGCGGAATGTGTTTCGGGGCGACGAGATGGTGGTGAACGTCGATACGCGCCATGGAACAACGACCTCCTAGAAGAAACGCGGCAGAAGCGGAACGATATTGCGATATTCGATCGCGCTGAGCTCGGCATCGCTTAAGACGCCGGTGGCTTTGAGCTCGTCCCAGCACGCACCCGATTCGCCCCAGGGATAATCCGAGCCGAAGACCGTGTGCTCGAGCCCGACGACGCTGCGCAGCATGGTGAGCATCGCCGGATGCATCGCCTGCGCCGTGTCGTAATAGAATTTCTTGAGCTCGGCGACGATGCCGTGCGGGAAGAGCTTGGCGTTCACGGGAATGTTCGCCGTCTTCAAGAGACGATAGATCAGGAACGGCATCGTGCCGCCGGCATGCGACCAGATGATCTTGAGATCGCTGCAGCGCTGCGCCGTGCCGGTGAACACCATGTTGGCAATCGCGCGCGTCGTATCGGTGCCGTATTCGATCATCGCATCCGGCATCAGGATTTCTTTCAGCGGCCGGGTGCAGCAATAAGGCGAATGCGGATGGGTGTAGATCAGCGCCTGGCGGCGGTTGAGCTCGTCGAACACCGGCGCGAAGAGCTTATTGCCCAGCCAATTGTCGGCGTAGCTCGTCATCAGATAGACGCCGTCGGCCTTCAACACGTCGAGCCCGTATTCGATCTCTTTGAGGGTCGCATCGACATGCGGCATCGGCAGCGCCGCGAACATGCCGAAGCGGCCGGGGTGATCGGCGACCAGCCGCGCGAGGTAGTCGTTGTTCTCGCGCGCCCAGGCGGCGCCGCGATCGGCGTTATCGATCGCGAAGCGCGGGGGCGCCGGCGTCGAATTGACCGCGAGGGTGACGCCGCCGCGATCCATATCCTCGAGCGCGCGGCCAGCATTCATCGCCTCGGCATCGTGCTTGAGGAGGATGCCGGCTTCCTGCAAGGGCCCGAGGCAAGCCGGCGCGGCAATGTGATGGTGCGTGTCGATGCGCGGCATGGCCCCTCACGAACATGCGCGGCACGCCTGCCCCGAAAAAAGGCACGGCCGCGCTTTCGCCCAACCTAGCACGCGTGCCGCACGCCGCCATTTACGGGCTCTACATCTCCGTCATGCCATTGTCCCTCGCCGCGACTACACTGATAAGGTGTTTGGGGAAGGGGGGATTCAGATGACGGAACTTGCCGGGATCGCGGAGGCTGCGCCCCGTGAGCGCGTTCTCTACGAGGGCCGGCCCGGGCTCGTCGCGCTGCTGTCGAAGAATTACTTCCTTACGCTGGTCACGATCGGCATTTATCGCTTTTTCGGCCGCGATGCCGAAAGCGCCGCCGATGCCGAAGCCGTCACTTTGATGAGCAAGGCCGGGCTCGACGTCGCGCCGTTCGGCGCCTTCTTCGAGCGGCTGCAGGCCGAGCACGGCGACGGCGATATTCCGATCCCCTTCCTGCGCACCCATCCGCCGAGCGATCAGCGCGCGAAGCTGATCGAAGCCGCGCCCGCGGGCGGCGCCCAAGCGCTGACGCCGGCCGAGTGGCAGGATCTGAAAGCGATCTGCAGCGCCGACTAGCGTGCGCCGGGCAGGAAGCGCTCCGTCACGTATTTCGCGACGTCCGGTTCGCTCGGCAAAATCTCGAGATCTACGAAAGAGCGGCGCAAGGCGGCCAGGCCCTCGGGCGGAAATTTCCCGTCCGCCGACATCGACGGCATCACCGCGTCGTAATTGCGCTCTTCGACTTCCTGCGCGAAGCCGTCGATCGCGCGCGCCAGCGTCACCGTCTCATCCCGGTTGGCGCGCATATAGGCGACGGTCTCGTACCAGGCGGCAAGGAAAGCCCGGATCGCCTCGGGCTGCTCGGCGACCAGCCTGTTCGAGGCAAAGGCGGCGTTCATCAGGAAATTGCTGACGATCTGCGAGGCCGGGATGAGCAGCCGGCCGCGATGTTGCGTCTCAAGCTGCCAGCCGAGCGCGGCGGCGCCCATGACGGCATCGATCTGATGGGTTTCGAGCGCGGCGGTCTGGCCGGTGGCGTTGGAGCCGACCGTCACCATGGTGATGTCGTCGCGGGTCCAGCCCTGCTGCTGTACCAGGCGCAGCACCAGCCATTGCGTCAGCGAGCCGATGGTGGAGACGCCGATCTTCTTGCCTTTCAGATCGGCGACGGCGTGAATCTGCGAATCCGGCCCGAGCACCAGCCCATAGATGCCGGCGCCGATCATGATCGCACCGACCGCGGTCTCGGGCGAACCTTTGACCAGGAACGAGATGTCGGTCCCGGCGCCGAGACCGATATCGAGCGCGCCGGCGAGCATCGCCTGATGCAGCTTAGCGCTGCCCTCCATCACCGACATCTGCACGTCAAGACCGTGTTTGGCGTAGATGCCCTTCTCGATGCCGATATTGAGCGGATCGAAAGTGAAGCCACTCGCCGAGCTGCGCGCGACGGCGAGCTTCTCGGCCGCCCTTGCACCCGTCGTCGCGCCGAGCGCGAGCGCGGCGCCGAGCATCGCGATTGCCGCAGCCAGGCGGAAACGGATTTGACTTGCCATGGGTCCCCCCTTTATCGCCACAGTACAAAAAAAGGGCGCGCCATTGAGGCGCGCCTAGAAGTTTCCTTGGGATCGCTAGCAGGGAGGCTTGCGCTAGCGTCAGGACCACAGAATCGGCGAATATGGTTAACAAAGGGTTAACGGCGTCTGCTCATGGTTAATTTCAGGGGGGTACGGTGGAAAAATTTAGCCTGATCCAGGAATTGCTGCTTCTGACGCTCGAGGATCGCGGCGGCGAATTCGACCGTGTTCCCGAGGCGTTCCTGGTTTGCGGCATTGCCGGCGGTGCGCTGATCGATCTGTCGCTGCGCGGCAAGCTCGACTCGGACCTAAGCGGGATCTGGGCGATCGACTCGACGCCGACCGGCGACAAGGTGCTCGATGGGGTCCTCGCCGAGGTCGCCGGCGAATCCGCGCGGCTCGACCCGCGCGCCTGGATCGTGCGCCTCTCGGCGCAGGCGATGGCGATGCGCGATGCGGCGATCCGGCAGCTCTGCGACGGCGGCGTCCTGCGCAAAGAGGGCCCGCGCTATCTCTGGACCGCGACCAGCGCCGCGCATCAGACCAAGCGGCGGATCTTCGATCTTCTGTTCAGCGACGACATCCCCTCGCCCGAGGATGTCGCGCTCATCGCTATGGCCGATGCCTGCTTCGTGTTTGAGCGCATCCTCGCGCCGCGCGAGCTCGCCAAGGTGCAATACCGCATCCAGCAGCTTTGCCGCCTCGATCTCATCGGCGCACAGATCGCCCTCGCGGCGCAGCAGCTCAATCTCGAATTCCGCGCGGCGGAGCGCAAGACCGTCCTCGCCGGCCTCGCCGGCAATGTCCTCGAATGGTACGATTTCGGCGTCTACGGCTTCTTCGCCGTCGCCATCGGCTCGCAATTCTTTCCCGCGCATGACCCGACCGTCTCGCTGATCGCGTCTTTCGGCGTGTTCGCGATCGGCTTCCTGGCGCGCCCGCTCGGCGGCATGCTTTTCGGGAATATTGGCGACAAACGCGGGCGGCGCACCGCGGTCATCAGCTCGGTCGTCTCCATGGCGGTGCCGACCTGCCTCATGGCAATCCTGCCGACCTATGCGCAGATCGGCTTTGCCGCGCCGCTGCTGCTGATCCTCTTGCGCCTCGCGCAAGGCCTCGCGGTCGGCGGCGAATACACGACGTCGCTGGTGCTGCTCGTCGAGCAGGCGTTGCCGAGCCGGCGCGGCCGCGTCGGCAGCTTCGCGCCGTTCGGCGCTTTCGGCGGCTTGCTGCTCGGCTCGGCGATCGGCTGGGCGATCACCGCCTCGATCACGGCCGAGCAATCGGCGCTCTGGGGCTGGCGTCTCGCCTTCGTCATGGGGCTGGTGATCGGCGTCATCGTCTACCTCATTCGCCGCCGGCTGCCGAAAGAGCCGGTGATCACCGCGCCGAAGACCGAGACCGCGCCGCTGATCGATGCGTTCCGCACCCAGAAGAAGGCGATGCTGCAAGTCATCGGCTTCAACCTCTCGACCGCCGTCGGCTTCTATCTCTGCTTCGTCTTCAGCACGACCTGGCTGCATCAGGTCGCGGCGGTGCCGGTGCCGATCGCGCTGCTGCTCAACAGCATCGGCCTCGGGCTGATGATGATCATGACGCCGTTCCTCGGCGCGCTGTCGGATCGCATCGGCCGCAAGACGGTGCTGCTGGTCGGCGCCGCCGGGCTGATCCTCGCCTCTGTGCCGCTGCTCGGCTGGATGGGGCACGGCACGGTGCTCTCGATCGTCACCGGGCAATTCGGCTTCGAGATTTTCGTCGGCTGCTTCGCCGGCGCGAGCCCGGCCTTCATGGTCGAGACCTTCCCCAAGCATGTGCGCTGCTCGGGTCTCTCGGTCGGCTACAACCTCGCCATGTCGATCTTCGGCGGCACGCTGCCGATGGTCGCGGTCTATCTCATCACCGAGACCGGCAATGTGCTCTCGCCCGCGTGGTATCTCGTCGGCGTGTCGGTGATCGCGGGGTGGATGACCCTGATCATGAAAGGCCAGGAGGAAGACGCGCGCTGAGCGGTTCGCCGGGCGATGGGGGTGGCGTCCCCGGGGTGACTCGAACGCCCGACTGATCCGATGCAATCCCCGAGGTGATCAGCCCTCGGCATTCGAATGGTGCCTCAAATAATGCACCGTCAAGCGGCGGCTCTCGAGAGGTCGAACAGAGCGATCGCGCCAATATCGGTTCCCGCGGCTAGCCGCGTGCCATCCCGCGACCAGGCCAGAGTCGAAATCCGGCCACCGTCGCCGGGCCGCAGGCGCACAACGCGCTCACCGAAGAACTCACAAACGGCAACCCTGCCATCATCGAAACCCGCCGCGACCAGCGGTCGGTTCGGATGCGCGGCGACCGCCGTGACGAGCCGTCCAATGCCGCGGCCGATCTCGATCGCGGGCTTACCCATCGGTCCACCGCCGCTGAATTTCCATCCCGTCACGCAGTCTCCGCCGGCGGTGGCCAGCGTCATCGGCTTGGCCAGCCAGTCCATCGAGCGAACCTTCGTGGCATAGCCATTCATCTGCATGTGTTGACCGTCGGTGAGCCGCCAGCCATGGAGGGTCGCTTCCTGCATCGCGGTCATGACGGTTGAGCCATCGGGACTCCAGCTCACGCCGATATGCGAGCCGCGCCAGCTGAGCCGCTTTGGGCTTTGTCCGAACGAGCCTATCCACCACAGCGTGACGCCACCGTAATGCGACGCGGCCAGACGCTTGCCCTTGGAATTGAACGCGAGGCCGGTCACGGTGCTCGGATGGTCGGCCGTTTCGCCAATCACAGCGCCAGCGCGGTCGATCAACCGAACGTCCTTGCCGAAGGCGACGGCGCGGACGCCAGCGACACTCGTCACCGCGATAACGTCGATCTGCCGGCCGGGTATTTCCAGGAGCACACGGGTGGCGCCATCGGCGCTTGTCTGTACCAGCCGGCCGTCGTCACCGCCGGTCAGCACGCTCGTGCCATCGACATCGGCCGCAAGGGCCAGGGCCGCCGCGCCATTCTCATGCGCATGAGCCACAATCGGCGGCCCCTCCGGCGGAACGAGCCGGATCGCGCCGTCACCGCAGGCGAGCGCCAGAATGCCGTCATTGAGGAACGCCATGCCAGTCACGCTGGCATCCAGCGCCAGCTCGCGCTTCTCGGGCCGGAGGATGCGATCCTCTTCGGCCGGCATGTTCATGCGGCGATACAAGTTTCGAAGCCGTGGCGCAGTTCCGCTTCGTCAAGGCCCCGGCCGATAAACACCAGCTTGGAATCGCGAGCCTCGCCGGCCTCCCAGCGCTTGCCATCATCCCCCTCGATCAGCATATGCACGGCTTGGAAGATAAAGCGGTCCGGACTTCCCTTGACGTTAAGGATGCCCTTGGAGCGCAGAATGTCCTGTCCGCGGGTGCGAAGAAGGCTCCCGATCCAGGCGTTGAACTTGTTGATGTCGATCTCACGTACCTCTTTCAGCGCGACGCTTGTGATCGCATCGTCATGCTGATGATCGTCTTCACCAAGAAAGTTCGGTTCGATCTCCAGGATACGATCGAGGTCGAAGGCGCGTCGGCCCATAACGGCATCGATCGGCAGCGTGCAGCGTTCGGTGCGATGAAGGACGGCGGTCGGATTGATCGCGCGAATGCGCGCCTCGACCCGGGCAAGCTCGTCGCTTGCCACGAGATCCGTTTTATTGAGCAGAATAGTGTCGGCGAAGGCGATTTGCTCGGCGGCTTCGTGAGTGTCGTCCAAGCGAGCCATCAGGTTCTTCGCATCGACGACCGTGACAATGCTGTCTAGCTTTGCCCGTTCACGGACTTCGTCGTCGACGAAGAAGGTCTGCGCCACCGGAGCCGGATCGGCGAGGCCCGTCGTCTCGATCAGGATCCCGTCGAAACGGCCCTTGCGCTTGAGCAGGTTGCCGATGATCCGAATGAGATCGCCGCGAACGGTGCAGCAGATGCACCCATTGTTCATCTCGAACACCTCTTCGTCGGCGTTCACCACCAGCTCGTTGTCGATGCCGATTTCGCCGAACTCATTGACGATCACGGCGTAGCGCTTGCCGTGCGTCGCGGTGAGCACGCGGTTGAGGAGCGTCGTTTTGCCGGCGCCGAGATAGCCGGTCAGCACGGTCACGGGGATTTGCGGTGTTTCGGGCATGGCGCCTCTCCGGTGAGTCAGTCTTCGTTGGGATTGTCGATCGTGAGCAGGATGCGAGCGGCGTTCCGCTCGTGCGCGATCGCAGGCGAGCGATGGATACAGCCCAGACCGGGGCAATCCGGATGCAGGTCACCCTTGAACAGGCCGACCCAGAACGGCGCGAGGCGCTTCACCCTACTCGGGTCGGGAACGATCGCGGCATTGTCGCCGCTGCCCAACGCCGAGCGATTCGCGAACTCATCAGGCACCCATTCGGTGCCCGGACCGAGATAGGTGCACAGGAGACGGAGACCGACACGGTCGGTATGAAAATATCGGCAGCGATCGTCGCGCTCGATTTCGAGCTTGATGCGCACATCCGGGGACTGAGCGGCGCCGACAAACAATCTGATAAGGTGATGAAGCTCGGCCGCGAACGCGCGGCGTGCCGCGACGAGACGCCTGGGCGCAGGCGGGAGCAGGCCGGCGATGCGGCTCTGATCTATCTCCCCGATCATCGCGACAAGCGTGCTGTCGAGCTTTCCCGCCGCCTCGGCGCGCTCGTAATGCCGTAGCAGAGGCCGCAACGCGTAGCGCTCCGGCCGACGCGACACGGTCAAAGCCGGTTCGGCGAGATCGGAATGACCTACCGCGCCGCGACGGCTGACAGCGGGAGGAACCTCGGTCTGGAGAGCGGACGTCATCACGGCAAGGAAACCCTACCGTAAATGATATAAAGTATCAATACAGCGTCGGCTCGTTCGTCGCGGGAACGACGCGGGAGCGCACCAATGTCGCGTTCGTCCTGCCGCCGTTCTCCGTCGTCAGGGGGCCGACCAGACCGCGTGGGCGCGGTCGCGCTCCGGCAGGCGGCGGTCGGGATCGATGATGACGCCTGCGATCGGCTGGCTGACGCTAAGCGCGAAGGTGTGGCTGCCGGACTGGATCCAAGTTTCCGCGGGAATGATCACGTCGCGGGTCGTTCCGTCCTTGAAGGTGATCCGCATGGTTGCCGGCAGTACGAGCTGACCACGATTGGCCACCGCGATGCGCGCGCCTTTGGTCGGATCGCCATCGACATAGGTCACGCCCTCGACCGTCAGATCGAGCGCCCAGTTGTGAAAGAACCACCCGCGCCAGAACCACGAAAGATCCTCGCCGCTCTCGCTGTCGATGGCGCGGAAGAAGTCCGACGGCTGCGGGTGCTTGTAGGCCCAATCGCGGATGAACTTGCGGAAGGCCTGGTCGAATCGCTCGGGGCCGAGAATATCCTCGCGCAATAGCCTCAGCCCAAAGGCGGTCTTGAAGTAGCTGACCGGGTGGCTGTATTCGAAAGGGATCGAGTCCGAGCGGGTCATAATCGGCGGCGCCTTAGGATCGGCGATCAGCGCCGCGATCTGGTCGGCAGGCGTGCCCTCGCCGGGCGCGAATTCCTGATCGCGCTTCGGGCCATAGACACCGCCTTGGAAGGCGTCGGATTCATAGACGTCGATGAAGGTGTTAAGTCCCTCGTCCATCCAGGCGTAGCGCCGCTCGTTGCTGCCGACGATCATCGGAAAATAGGTATGCCCAATCTCGTGCACGGTGAGCCAGAACAGTCGCTGGCCCTTGTCGGCCGCGCTCTCGAAAATGATCGCAGGGTATTCCATGCCGCCCACCGGCCCCGCCACGTTGACAGCGTTCGGCCAAGGATAGGGAAACCAGCGCCGGGAAAAATCTTCGATCGCGAATTTGAGATACTCGGTCGCCCGACCCCAGGCGGCGTCGCCCGCGCTCTCGACCGGATAGACCGACTGCGCCAACGCTGTCTTGCCGTCCGGCAGGTTGACGCGCGCGGCGTCCCAGAGAAAGGCGCGTGAGGCGGCGAAGGAAACGTCGCGGGTATGCTCCATATGAAAGCGCCAGGTCTTCGTCCGGTCGGACGGTCGCGATGCCGCGACCTCGTCCCGTGTCCGGATCATGACGGTCTTGTCGCTCGCTCGCGCAACGGCAAGACGGGTTCTTTGCGCCGGGCTCAACACCTCGTCGGGATTGACGAGCGCCCCGGAGCCGGCGACGATCATGTCGTCGGGCACGGTGATCGAGTAGTCGAAATCTCCATATTCGAGGTAGAACTCGCTGCCCAGATAGGGCAACGGGTCCCACCCGCGCAGGTCGTCGTAAACCGCCATGCGCGGATACCATTGCGCGATATCGTAGATTTCGCCGTTGGGCGTAGCGGTCCAGGCGGTCCGTCCGCCGAAAGTGCCGGGCACGATATAGTGATAGCGGATACGCAAGCGGGCGCGATTGCCGCCGGGCTTGAGCGCGGTCGACAGATGCACCATGAGACGCGTGTCGCTGACGAGGTACTGAGCGGCGACGAACTTGCCGCCGGTTTCGATCTCGACCGCATCGAGCACCTCGCCGCCGGTGAACCCGGTGCGGATACGCGCGCCGCCCACGCTCGACCGCGAATCCTGCCGATAGATATTCTGCTCCAATTGAAGCCACAGCACGTCGAGTGCGTCGGGGCTGTTGTTCGTGTAGGTGATGGTGACGACGCCGGATAGGGTTTTGGTCCGAGGGTCGAGGCGTGCCGCGATGATGTAATCGGCCCGGTTCTGCCAGTAGTCGGGGCCAGGCGCGCCATTGGACGAACGGTAGCGGTTGGCGGGCTCGGGCATGGCGAGCGGTGCGAAAGTGGTCCATGGATCGTAGGGATTGCGTGAGCCGGACGCGGAATCGGATGCGGCAGGGCCGGCGCCGTTCGCTTGCGACTGGCCGGCACGCGCGAACGCCGGCAAGCCCAGCAGCGCGACGAAGAGAAAGAGTCCGATCAACACGCTGCGCATCGGCTGCTCGATCCTCGCATGACGGTTACGCCGAAGTGTTACGCCGTATCGCGCAGTTTGAGAAGCGGGCTTGCGTTTCGGCCGCGAAGGGTCCGGGGCCCGCTTGCTCACTCCCCAATTTTGATATCTTATATCATTCATGAAGGCGGTCCTGAGATGCGTCGCGATGTCGCTTGTGTTCCTACCGGGGATCGCTCAGGCCCATCCCCATGCGCTCTACACGGCTTTCGCGGCTTCAATCTGCCGATACAATCGGTATTATCGTGCTACGCAATAGGGGGCCTGGAGGCTCCATGGTCGAACGTCGCCAGATTACCAAGTCTCTTCATGCCGCAGAGGAAATCTGCCGCCGTACGGCTGCGCGGTTGACGCCGCAGCGGCGGATGGTTCTCGAGGTCGTTCTGTCCGCCAAAACGCCGCTCACAGCGTACGAAGTTCTCGACCGATTGCGGCCGCGGGACAACTCCGTGACCCCGGCGAGCGTTTATCGCAGCCTTGAATTTCTCATCGAGCACGGTCTCGTGCATCGCATCGAGAGCACCAAGACTTT
>Ga0335085_10015791_pt1 | contig 10936 bp, 8 predicted proteins | sample Lox_Sample_45_FD_206712 | JGI IMG/M metagenome (GOLD analysis project Ga0335085, IMG submission 206712) | Soil microbial communities from Loxahatchee National Wildlife Refuge, Florida, United States - Lox_Sample_4.5 | ecosystem: Environmental > Terrestrial > Soil > Wetlands | place: USA: Florida... | reverse complement strand
TGTGTTGACTGCAAGGAATCCATGAAGGAAGTGCCCAAGGGGAAATAATGGGTGCCGGTAGTTTCTGTAGTTTGTGTAGTTTTTTTCATTTATCGGAGGATCTATGAACGATCGAAAAAACAGACGGGCCAGTGCAAGTCAGCTGATCTGCCTGCAGCAGCTGCAAAAGGAAGGGGTTCCTGTTGCAATCCCAGAATATCTAGAGCCTCTTCCTCCTGCACTCGACATTCGAACGGCGGGGAGACTCGAAAACCTGGTGTTCGAGTCTCCGAGCGGCCAACCGTACTATGCCGTCTCGGTTTGCCTCATCGCCGGGCGCCCGGTCACGGTGACGGATGTCAGATTGACGGTTCCGTGGGATGACGAGATCGCATACGGTGACGTGCCGGAACGTGGTCCACTCTGCTACCACGGTTCTGAGTCATACCCGCGCAACGAGGTACTCAACTCGAAGATCGTTGAGTTCCTCACCTTTCACCGGCAAGGTCAGACGGTAACGGGCTGGTTTCTGGCGTGCGGCTTGAACAGGATTCCCGCGGAATATCGCACGCACTCGGTGGTACCTGCCCAGCTCACTTTTACTGATTCTCTGGGCGAGGAGTACGGGGAGACGATCGAACTCTCCGTGCGCCGAACGGCCAGGCAGCTTCCCCCCAGGCTGCGCCGGGCGCTATTTGCGCCTCAAGCGCTTGGAGGACTCACTCCAAGCACCAGGAGTAGGTCTCAATCGGGGGCTGCCCGCTCGAGGAAATCCGGCTCAGACGGTAAGGCCGGCCGACGAACGCCCCCACCCGTTAGGGCACAGCGCGAGGGACAAGGGAGAAAGTAGCGTGGCGACGAACCAGCTGACCGTTCCACGGCCTCGTTTGCATGCTCCGCGAACAGGACAGGCCTCCAAACGCGCGCAGCACCCCCACGGCTTGCACGCGGACGGGTACACCGTCCCAGTTGTCCGGAACCGGTTGGTGTGCCTTGCCGCGTTGGACCAGCACCACGAGGCTGGCCTCGGTCCCATGTGCCGCAGCTCCTACGCCCACTCCAAGGATCGCAGGATCGGCCATCAGCTCTGCCGCGCGAGCGTTCATGGCGGCCCTGGCTCGCTGCAATCCGGCCGCGGCCAGCCGCGGAAATCCGCCCTGGGCGAGGTTTGGGCCGCCGGACGTGCAAGCGCTCACCGCGTGGGTCGCGCCGCCAACAAACGTAGGCAACGCCTGATTCGAGGGATCGGGCAGGGCATTCAGCACGTCCTGGATCGGGTTCGCGACGGTAATGCCCGTGGTGCTGTCTCCGCCCACCAGCAGGGCCACAGGCTGCGCGGTCTGGGAATCGACAATCAGCGCCCCGGAATCTCCCGCGGCTCCGAAGGTCGAGCTGTCGATCACCACCTGATTGTTGAACGTCACGGTGAACGTCGAACTGGAACCGCACGTAGTCGAATACTGCACCTTGAGGCTCGCGTCGATCAGGCTGATGGCGCCGCACGTCAGGCCTGTACTCCTTCCGCTCTTGGCCACCGGCATGTTGACCGCGGGCGCAACCGTCGTATTGGCCGGCGGAGCCGGCTGGGCGACACCGCAGCTGACGGCGCCCAACTGCAGGATCGCACCACTCGAATCCACTTCACCCGGCACCACCTGGGCCAGCGCCGCGTCGGCGACGGCCGTCTTGCTCGAGGTTTGCAGCTTTACCGCCTGGCTGAAATGAGCCACCGGCGTGGCGGCCACGCAACTGTTATCCACCAGCCCAGGCTGAACAATGGCTTCGCCTACGCTCGCGTTGTCCTCGCGGGCCAGCACGTGATTGTTGCTCAGGATGTAGTTCACCCCGTTGCGGACTACCAGGGAACCCAAAGTCCCGGAGCAGCAAGCCTTGCTGGATTTGTCCTTCGCATTGCCCCCGGACGTTCCGAGTTCAATTGGAGCGCCTTGTGCCGCCTGATTGATCCCCGCACCACCAGCGGAAATGGTCACCATGGCGCTGCCCGATTGAGTGGAATCGACCTGCGATGTGGCCGTGACCTTGAAGCTTGGAGGGACAGGAATCGCCGCAGGCGAGGTATAAAGTCCAGAGGTCGTAATCGTTCCAAAGGTAGTATTCGGATCGCCGGCGGCCACGCCATTCACGCTCCAGTCCACCACGCTGTTGCCGGTACCTGTCACGGTTGCAGTGAACTGTTGCGTAGCGCTGCATTGCCGGCTGCTGACGTTAAGAGCTGCAGTGGTCGGCAAAACCACGACTCCAATCGTGATCGTCGCCACCGCCGAGGCCGACTTGCTGGAATCCGCCTGCGACACGGCCGTGATGGTAACCGTGGCGGGCGACGGGATGGTGTCTGGCGCAGTGTAAAAGCCCGTCGCGTCGATCGTGCCCGTAGCCGCCGCGCCTCCTGGGACGCCATTGACCTGCCAGGTGACCGCATGGTTGGAACTCCCGGTTACGATTGCTTGAAATACCTGCGAGCCTGCGGCCTTTACGCTGGCTTGGGAAGGTGTGACTTGCACCGCGATCTGCGTTGGCCCGATATTGGAGGAAGATCCGCCGCCGCAGCCGCCGAGGCAACATGCGAGAGACAACGCGGCAAATAACCCGCATCGCTTAGACATTGCAATTCCTGGTAGTGACACAGGGAAAGAAAAAACAGGATGCACGCATTCGACAGGAACGCAGGACAGACCGCGGAACACCAAGTTGGGACGACGGGGAGATAACAAGAGAAAGGGGCGGGAGACGTGAGGATTCATCGGGTTTCAAATGCCCCGAAGGGGAAGGTCTCAGCCCGCTTAGGGAATCGAAGGACTCGCCGGCTTGGAACTCTGCAGGAAAACCCATACCGCCAAACCACCTACGGCGGCCGCTCCGACACCGATCACAATGGGCGAATCCAGCGCACCACCACCAGCGGCAGGAATTGCACCGCCTTCCCGTCTTTTTCTCTCCTCGGTAAGATCGCGGACCGTCTGTTGGCCTTCTGCCAGGGTCGTGGTCGTGGAACCGTCGCTGATGCTGACGTTTCCCTTGCGCGCCACGATCTGCACTTTCCCGTCGGTATCGCTGACTTCGAATTGTGTCCAGTTCTTCGAAGCCGGTGTCACCGTGAGATCTTCGGCCTCCGTGCTCATGGCTTTCGACGTCGCCACGGTCACGCTGCCGTGATCCACAGCCAGCGCCTGACCGTCAAACTTCACCAGAGAATCGGGCAGAATCATGACGCTCGATCCGGAAGCGTTGACGTTGGCAATCGCATCCAGCTTGGTCTGAACTATGTCACCCGGGAAAATCGCAGAAGAATTCGGAACCGTGCTGCCGTTAATCCAAGCCGTTCCCTTGGTATAGAGCATCGCGGCGCCGGAATCGGCCGCGACCAGGGAAACCGGGAAACAAGCGACCACGACCCAAACCAAAGCACTGCGCAGCATAGACATACCCTTTCCTCAGTTGGCGCAGACTGCAGTGTACTTTCGCTTATCGTAGCCCGCATGCCCTTGGCCGTCAATTACTTTCTCATCCCGCCCTCCCGCGCGTCCCCTGCATCCTGCACTGGGCGCGCCGTCCCCGCCGGTGTAGCGCCCCGCCTTGCCTCCCCGGGGCTGCCGTGACGGAAGTAATCCGCCCCCGGTGAAATTTCCTCCCCAAAGCGGCGCCCTTCTGAGAACCTGACCTATACCGGACGACGCCTTTCCGGTGTGGCATACTAGCAGACAGCCCACGGGCGCCCATTGACCTCATGACGACTCAATCCACCGCCACCAGTCCCATCGTTGAATTCAAAGCGAAGATCACTTCGCGTCAGGCCCGCGTCGGAATCATCGGTTTGGGCTACGTCGGCCTGCCCCTCGCCCTGCTCTACAGCGAGCAGAAGTTCGCCGTGACGGGCTTCGATATCGACCAGCGGAAGGTTTCCGCCCTGCAGGAGGGTAATTCCTACATTTACCGCATCCCGGCCGCGGACATTCGGCAGGCGCGCCAGGGCGGTTTTGAGGCAACCTCCGACTATGCCCGCATCACCCAGATGGATGCCGTCATCATTTGCGTGCCTACGCCGCTCGATGAATACCACGAACCCGATCTCAGCTATATCACCGATACGGCGAAGGCCATTGCTCCCAATCTGCGGGCTGGCCAGCTGGTGGTTCTGGAGAGCACCACCTATCCCGGCACCACCGAAGAAGTGCTGGTTCCGATCCTGGAGAACGGCAATAAACACGGCCTGAAAGCGGCCCGCAAAGGCGTGGCCGCGGGGCAGGAATTTTTCGTTGCCTTCTCCCCGGAACGCGAAGATCCCGGCAATACCAGCGTGGCACGCCGCGATATTCCGAAAGTCGTCGGCGGACTGGATCCGCAGGCGTCCGAACTCGCGGCCGCCCTGTACAACGCCATTTTCACCCGCGTCGTGCCGGTTTCCTCTCCGGCGGCTGCGGAGATGACCAAGCTGCTGGAAAATATTTACCGCTGCGTGAATATCGCCCTGGTGAATGAGCTCAAGTTGCTCTCCCTGCGCATGGGCTTGAACATCTGGGAGGTCATCGAAGCGGCCTCCACCAAACCCTTCGGATTTCATCCCTTTTATCCGGGCCCGGGTCTGGGCGGACACTGCATTCCGGTGGATCCGTTCTACCTTTCGTGGAAAGCAAAAGAATGGGATTTCCGCACCCGGTTCATCGAACTGGCCGGCGAGATCAACATCTCGATGCCCTATCACGTAATCGACTCGGTGGCGCGCGCACTGAATCAGCGGAAAAAAGCGCTCAACGGTTCGCGCATCCTGATTCTCGGCGTGGCGTACAAAAAAGATATTGATGATTTGCGCGAATCTCCGGCTCTGACCATCATTGAACTCCTGCAGAAGGAGGGCGTGCAGGTCAGCTACAACGATCCCTATTTCAAGATGATTGGCCGGGGGCGCAAGTACGACCTGCAGATGAAGTGCTCCCCGCTTGAGAACCTGGGAAGCTACGATTGCGTGTTGATCGTAACCGACCATTCCGATTACGACTACGCCCGGATTGTGCAGGAATCGCAACTGGTGGTGGACACTCGAAACGCCACCCGGGGGATCGCTAACCCGAAGATTGTGCACTGCTAGGCAGGAGGGGCGGGTACGTCCTTCCGAGTCCTCGAAACCGGCGTTTTAGTGTAAGTTTTTGCCTCTCCACAACCCTTCCTTTGGTAAGATACTGCCTAGGCAGCCCCAGGGATCCGCTAGGAAAATAGCCCGTTTTCGCTGGCCGTGCGAAATGGCCTTATTTTTGCATCCTAGTTTCCTGAGGCATTGGTTTCCCCAGTCATCTCCTAGGCAAACCTGCAGAGGCTGGGCCCGATCTGCCCCTTCGTCACGTATTTCGGCGAGAGGAAAGCGGCCGTCATCATGTCCCAAGTTCCCGAGAAGAACCTGTTTTCCTTACTCCCGGAGAGGCGCCCCCCGTGGAAGGAGTTCGTCAGCAGCCTGGGGGTCGAGGCTGGCGCCTTGCTGGTGCTGGCCTGGGTCGGCGTTTTGCATCCGGAAGTGCTGGCTCCGCCCAAGCACGATTATCACGCCATTGCCCTGGTCACGACTCCGGTTCCGGTGAACCACCAGCCGGCGCCGATAAAGGTATTCAAGCATGCGGTTGTTCCGCCGAAGCCAACCCCTGAGCCGGTTTCGCCTCCCGTCGAGGCTCTCCGCCTGCCTCCGGAAATCCGGCACAAGCCTGCGGTCCAGAACGATCCGCCGGCCGCACCCAAAATCGACATGGCATCCAACCGGATGCCCCAGCTTCCCGCCAACGCTCCCGTGATACCGCGGCACCTGGTAAAGACCAACGTCTTTTCGACTGGCAGTTCGGCAACTCCAACCATGGCCGCCGCACCCAAAAATGTGCAAACCGGGGGCTTCGGAGATCCGAATGGTGTGCCCGCGCGAGAGAACCACGGCAAACCGATCACGATCGCTTCGCTGGGTTCCTATGACCTGCCGACTGGACCCGGGTACGGAAATGGAACTGGAGGAGCACACGGGGCCCGTGGTGTGGTCGCCAGCGCGGGATTTGGCAACGGCGTTGCTACGGGAGATGGCAGCGGTCGCAGCAATACCACGCGTGGCAATGTGCAAGCGGGTGGATTTGGAGATGCGGAGCCGGTGGCAGCTACGTCCAACCGGGTAAAACCGGAGGAGGTTGCTCCCCGGATGACGCCGGCGGAAATCATATCCAAACCCACGCCGGTCTACACCGCGGAAGCGCGGCAGCAACGCATCGAAGGCGAGGTACTGCTGGAAGTGGTATTTGAAGCTTCCGGGCAGATTCGGGTTCTGAAGGTGATTCGGGGCCTGGGCCACGGGCTGGATGAAGCCGCGATTCGCGCCGCGCAGCAGATACGCTTTAAGCCGGCGCAGCGCGATGGCCAGCCCGCCGATTCGACGGCGGTGCTGCACATAGTTTTTCAACTGGCTTGACGGCTGTTTTGAAGGAGTCTTTCATGCGCAATCGTAAGGCGATTCTCGTCGCGGGGTTGGCCCTGGCGCTGCTTTGCCCCTGGGCGCTTGCCCAGTCGAACGGTGCAACCGACGCCGCTGCCGCAAGTCCGGATTCTGCCGCCGTCCAGACGACCCTGCCGCCGGTGCCAGTATCCTTCGACCAGGTAATCGATCGGGTGGTGGTGCGGGAGCGCTTCTTCAACCAGCAGATGCGGCATCTGCACCCGCTGGTGGAGACCTATCTGCAGAATCTGAAGACCGATCGAGAACTTGGCCCGGTTGCGGTGAGCGACCGCTACTTTCTCGGCCGGCTCGATCTTTCCGATGGGGTCGACGACCGCTCCTTCATGGGGCAGCCCGGGTTTGGGCATCGTCTGTTCTCCCATATGGCCGAGGTCTTCTCCATGAAATTCCTGCCGCTGGGTTTCGCGCAGATGGTGGTGCTCGATCAGGACTTCGAGCGCAAGTATTACGACTTTACCTACGTCCGGCGCGAGTTTCTCGGCGAAGTGCGCTGCATCGTGATCGACGTACAGCCGAAGAAGCATGCCGGGGACGGGCGCTTCATCGGCCGCATCTGGGTGGAAGATCAGGATTACAACATCGTCCGCTTCAACGGCACCTATACTTCGCACAACGAGGGCAAGGTGTACCTGCACTTCGACAGCTGGCGCATGAACATGCGCCCTGGACTGTGGCTGCCGGCGTACGTGTACAGCGAAGAGACCTCGGACCATGTCCGCGAGAAGACCCTGCACTTCCGCGCCCAGACGCGTCTGTGGGGATATCAGCTGCAGCGCATCGGCAGCAACGACGAATTCACCCAGATTCTGGTCGATTCTCCGCAGAGCGTGCAGGACCAGAGTGCGGCTTCCCAGGATGCTTCTCCGGTGGACGCGGAACGCCGCTGGGAGCGGGAAGCGGAAGACAATGCGCTGGACCGGCTGCAACGGATTGGATTGCTGGCGCCGGAGGGGGACGTCGATAAAGTCCTGCAGACCGTCGTCAATAATCTGATCTTCACCAACAATCTGAACATTGTGCCGGAAGTGCGTGTGCGCGTGCTGCTGACCACACCCCTCGAATCCTTCACCGTGGGTCACACCATCGTGGTGAGCCGGGGGCTGCTGGACGTTCTGCCCGACGAGGCCTCGCTGGCGATGATTCTGGCCCACGAACTGGGACACATTGCTCTGGGCCAGCCTTTCGACACCAGCATGGCATTCAACGACCGGCTGTTCTTTCCCGACCAGGACACCTTCCAGCAGATGGATTTCGCCCACGATCCGGTGGATGAGGAAGCGGCCGACACGGAAGCTCTCAAGCTGCTGGCCAACTCGCCCTACAAGGACAAATTGGCCACGGCTGGCTTGTTCCTGAAATCCCTGAAGGAACACTCTCCGGACCTGAGGAACCTGATCCGTCCGCACCTCGGAAACAGCCTGGCGAATGGCGAGTCGATCCGGATGTCTTCCGTGCTCAACTCGGCGCCCAAACTGGAACCCCACAAACTGACCCAGTTGGCGGCTTTGCCTCTGGGCAGCCGGATCAAGCTGGATCCTTGGAGCGACCGGGTGGAACTCATCAAGACCAAGCCGGTAGCGCTGACCGCAGCGGATGAGAAGATGCCCTTCGGTTTGACGCCGTTCTTCCCCTATCTGACGCGTTATTCCACCGGAGCTTCGGAAAAGGTGGCCTCCACCGCTCCTGCCTCCGGCGCGACGCAATAGGAGCGGAGCACGGCTTCGAAAAGATGAGAGATTTGTGATTTCTAGGGAATGGCCCAGGGCGCGAAGAACCGCATGTGCGCGGGTGCCGCCGCCGAACACAGTTTGCCCATCAGGGCTCTCAGTTCGCCTGGCAAGTTAACGGAACCGGAAAAAGGACGGAGAAATTCCGCGGATCCTCGAAGCAAAACTGCCGCTTACTGGATCGCGCTTCCGACGGAAGAGAAAACATTATTGGCGTTTGAGCCAATCAGACGGATTGTGCCGACGACAATGACCAGGATCACGGCCAGCATTACGGCATATTCCGCAATGTCCTGTCCCTGCTCGTCAGACCACATCTTTTTCAGAAAACGTACCACGGGGCCCCCTCCTTGAGGAACGAGCGCTTCCGATTCTCCCCCGGCCTGACTTCTACCCGGTGGAGTGTACGGCGGACGCACTCAGAACCCTTGAACGGACATACACATCTTAGCCGCCCCCTGCCACCGCTCCAATAGCTCTCTGGTGGCTCCCTATGGCACTAAAGTGCCATAGCGGCTCAGGCGATGGTTTTCAGGGGAAGCGACTGATTGACCGCAAATAGCGCCAATTCCAGGCGGGTCGAAACGCCCAGCTTGTCAAAGATATTGCTGAGATGGTGTTTTACGGTGTCTTCGCTGATCTTGAAATACTCGGCAATTTCCTTGTTGGCATAGCCGGCCACCACCGCGGAGACGATCTCCAGTTCCCGGGGAGTGAGTCCAAACTTCTTTTGCCGCGCTTCTTCCCCCGACGATTGCACCAGCATCCTGAGGTATTGCACGAGGTTGGAGACGCTCTCGCGCCCCACCCAGTATTCCCCGGACATCACGGTCTCGATTGCTTTCAGCAGAAGTTGGGTGGCAGAATCCTTCAGGACGACGCCGCGGGCTCCGAGTTGCAGGGCTTCGACAATCTGGTTCTTCTCCGCCGCCGCAGTCAGCAGGATGACCCGCACCGGCTGCTGATTGGCGCTGGAATTCATTTCCCGCAAAGCTTCCAGGCCGGGATGCCGCGGCATCGCCAGATCGAGCAGCAGGATATCGGGCTTGAGCTGGCGAGCCAGCTTTACCGCCTCAGCCCCATCGCACGCCTCACCGACCACCACCAGTTGAGACTCCGCCTCCAACAGCCGCCGCAAACCATCGCGGAAAATCGGATGATCGTCGGCAATCAGAATCCGAATCGGTTGCAGTTTCTTATTTTCCATAAGCCGCTTCTGGTTGTTGCGGAATGCTGATTTCTAAACGGGAGCCCTTCCCGGGATTTGATTCTATCGTGAGTTCGCCGTCAATTAAACGGACCCGTTCCTTGATGACAACGGGGCCTTTGCCCATAGCGTCGAGTTCGGCGTGGGTAACCCGGCCTTCAAAGGGGAAGCCCTGGCCGTCGTCTTCGATGACCACGGTCCAGTTTCCGTTGTTCTCGCCCACGCGCACCAGGGTCTTTTTGGCGCGGCTGTGCTTACGCACATTGACCAGTCCTTCCTGGACAATGCGGGCCAGTTCGCGACAAACCTGTTGCGGCATATCCACTTCGTCGAGTTCGGAGATGAAGCGGGCGGAAATTCCGGTTTCCCGCTGGAAGCGCTCCACCGTGTCGGTCAGCAGAGTGAGCAGCTTCTTGGAATCCACGTCGATCGATTTCATCTGCTGCATGAGCTCGCGAAGCTTAAGGACTTCTTCGCGGAGGAGACTCTGAATGCGCCCGAGTTCGTCGGTAACCCCTGTCGGATTAGTGGTCGAGCGGCGGCGTAGCACGTCCACCTGCATCTCGACAGAAATGAGCGACTGCACGGCCCCATCGTGCAATTCCCGGGCAAACCGTGCCCGTTCCATCGCTCCCACGCGCCGCCGCAGCCGGCGCAACAAATAGACGTTGTAGACGGCAGGGCCCACCTGGCGAATCAGTTCCTGCAGGAAGCGCAGTTCTTCCTCAATCTCGCGCCAGGGGTCGGGGTCGAGCAGGAAAACGCGGCCGGACCACTCCCGGCCAAAGACAAACGAAACCACGATCATGTCGTGGAATTCGTGGCGCTGTGTCAGGCCCTTTACAAACTCCGTGGGAAGGTCGCGCAGACGCGAACCCTCCGAATCGAGAGCAACACAACTCCACTGCTTGCGCCGCTTGCGATGCAGGTAACAGGCGTCGGCCGGGGTATCGTACATATAGACTTCCCGGTCGGGAGCGGAGGCCTCCAGCCAGTTGAAGGCGGTTCGGGCTCCGCTCAAGGCTCGCACTTCGCCCAAAAAAACGTGCCGGCTCCCGCTCTCCTGGGAGGCAATCACGGCCTGCTTGGCGCCGTAGAGGGAGAGAATGTCGCCCAGAATATCTTGCAGCGTGCCGGTCATGCCGGCTTCCACGCGAGCCTCCCCCAGAGTACGGGCGATTACCGCTTTTTCGGCACGAAGCTGCTTCTGTTGCCCGGCGAGATAGCCGAGCAGCCAGCCGAGAACCAATAGGTAAATCGACCGCATGAAGAGCGCCTTGGGCTGAAAGTCGGCGACATTGACTTGCAGGATGGGCAGGCCATAGCGGGTCAGAAAGTGGTCTGCCCACGCGACGAATCCCAACTGAAAGGCCAGACTCTGAAGCCAGAGCAAAGCCACCGATGAGATGGCGGTGCCGACGGTTTCCCACATTCCCCATCGATAGGCGGCTGCCGCCATCACGAAGATGAAGAACAGGAAGAAGGGATCGCGGGAACTGGCAGAAAAGGAAGCGATCAGTGCCGGCC
>Ga0335085_10015790_pt1 | contig 10936 bp, 4 predicted proteins | sample Lox_Sample_45_FD_206712 | JGI IMG/M metagenome (GOLD analysis project Ga0335085, IMG submission 206712) | Soil microbial communities from Loxahatchee National Wildlife Refuge, Florida, United States - Lox_Sample_4.5 | ecosystem: Environmental > Terrestrial > Soil > Wetlands | place: USA: Florida... | reverse complement strand
CGAATACGTGCTGGCCACCGGGCCTGTGGCCGGGGGCTTTGTACCCATCCAAGGGGCCAATGGCGGCGGGCTGGTGAATTCTTACATCGAAGCCCCCTTTTCGGCGACCCAGGGCCAGCAAACCTATCAAGTGGTGAGAGTACCCCAATACTCTTCGGCCAGCCTCAACACCGGGTTGACGGCCCAAGCTTGGAACGGCTCGGCGGGGGGCATCCTGGCGATGGATGTGGCGGGAATATTGAACTTCAATAACGCCATGGTGAGCGTGGACGGCATGGGGTTCCGGGGCGGGGGAAGCCGTAACCTCAATGGGGGATCGGGAGGCAACAGCGGCGATTACGCGACCCTTTCAACGAATGGTTATCACGATTCCAAGGGAGAAGGTATCGCGGGCACCCCTCGATTTATATTTGATCCAATTGGATTGACCGACCTCGATACGGTTGTGGAAGGTTATCCAGGCGGGGGGAGTTTCGCGCAAGGGGCACCAGGCAACGCGGGAGGCGGTGGAACGGATTCCCACCCCGTTGACAACGGCAACAATTCGGGTGGTGGTGGGGGCGGCAACGGCGGGGGGGGTGTAAAGGGTGGGAACAGTTTTTTTGATAATTTGGCTGTGGGTGGATTGGGAGGAGTCTTGTTCCCGGCCTCCGTCAACCAATTGGTGATGGGCGGCGGCGGTGGCGCGGGCGTCCAAAACAACTCCTCCAACGGCCAAAGCAGCGGCGGAGCCGGCGGCGGAATGGTTTTGATAAGAGCCTGTTCCATTACGGGCCCGGGGTTGCTTACGGCCAGAGGCCTCCAAGGCCTGGATACCACCGCGCTGGATGCCGCCGGGGGCGGCGGGGCCGGAGGGAGCATTTTGTTAGCGGCCAACACGGCAAACCTTTCGGGAGTGACGATCATCGCGGCGGGAGGGCGGGGAGGTAATGATGCCCCCAACGGCCCGGACCACGGGCCTGGCGGCGGTGGGGCCGGCGGCGCAGTGCTTGTGTCGATACCCCCGGCGGCAATAGTCATAGCAGGGGGGATTTCAGGCCAGACGGCTTATTTAACCGGCAGTCCCACTAATTATGGGGCGCAACCCGGACAAAGTGGATACTCCAATACTTCCATTTTGATGGGCCAAATCCCCGGTATCGCATTTTGTGGATGTGCTACGGCGACACCGACAAATACCTGGACGTCCACCCTGACCTCGACCCTGACGGCGACGTTAACGGCTACTTTGACGCCAACCTCTACATTGACCCTAAGCCCCACGGATACGGCTACTATGACGCCCACATCCACCTTGACGCCCACGGCAAGCTGGACACCCAGCCAGACCGCCACGAATACTCCAACCGTCACGCCCGTGGTGGGCACGGGCAACGGCCTCTGCGGCACCTACTATTCGGACCCCACCTTTACCAACGTATTCGGCCAGCGGATTGATCCCACCCTCAATTTCTTCTGCCCATCGGGACCCTGCGCTCCGATCTATCCTGGACTGCCGGCGGCTTATTCGGTGAAATGGGTCGGCCAGATACAACCCCAATACAGCGAGTCCTATACCTTTTGCGCCGTGCACGACGATGGAATGACGGTGATTCTCAATGGAACAATCATCCTCAACCTGCCGTCCTGGAGCGATACGCAAACTTGTTCCGCGCCTATTCCACTGGTGGCGGGCACGCGGTACAACATTGAAGTGGATTACTCAGAGGACGGCATCGGAGGGGCGATCGCCCAACTGTTCTGGCAGTCCCCCAGCACGCCCAATGAAATCGTGCCCCAAAGCCAGCTTTATCCCGTTTGCCCACAAACGCCGACACCGACCTGGACGAACAGCTCAACGCCGACGCCTACCCTGACGTTGACGAACACGCCCACCAGTACACCGACTACGAATACACCAACGAATACGGCCACATTGACTTCCACCCCAACAAACACAAAAACAGCTACGAATACATTCACCAAAACAGCCACAAACACTCCTACTATGACTGCCACTTCGACTTCCACGGGGGCACCTACCGCCTGCTATACCTGTAGCCTTTCATTCAAAACGGTGGGGGCAAACAATGTCGGCGGTGCGGGCCCCTACGATATAACCAGCGACCCTTATGGCAATATTTATATTACTCATAGATCGGCAAGTAATGCGACCTATAGCGGCGTGGTGGAATACGACCCCTCGGGCAACTATGTCAGGAGCTGGAATGTGCCTTTGGCTGGCAGTGCGGTGGCTATGGACTTTATTACGACTGACAGCCAAGGAAACGTCGTTGCGGCTTATTTGAATCCCAATAAACTCATTTATTACGTTCAGAAGCTATCGACCCCCAATTTGACACCGGTAGGAACAGCCTTTCCTACGCTCGGGGGCATCCAGGGAATGGCGGAAGACTCGTACAACAACCTTTTCCTCCTCGTGGGAGGGAAAATCTATAAATATGATTCGAGCGGGAACGAAGTGGACTGGGGAAATCCGAAGAAACCTATCCAGGTTGGAGGTACGGGTTATGGTGTAGCGGTGGATTCGACCGACAACCTGATTTTTGCGGGCCTGGGCAATTCGATGGCTGTTGTGGACGCAACCACAGGGCAGATTGACTACACATTTTCAACTTCAACTTCAGTTTCTACTCTTGATGTTGCATACGATAGTGTCACCAAGCAAGTCATAGTATCGGATGGAATATCCCAATTCATTGCCTATTCGATAACAGGACAGTTATTGGGAAGATTTGGCACCCAAGGAAGTGGGGCCTGCCAATTTTCGGAAATCAGGGGTGTTGGGATCGACCCCAGTGGTTGTGTTTTGGCAACAGATCTCATTTACCATTGGGCGGAACGCTGGTGTCCTTGTGGTGCCTCCGGTTCGATGGCCAAACCCCTGAATAGTTCAGTATTTGAGAATAAAATGCAGAACCCCACAATGACTTATTCTCCAACGGTGGCACCCGATAGGATGTCGTCTTTCATTGTTGCGGTGCCCAATATCTCAAGGGATGGAAAACCCATCCAATTCCTCGTCGGGCTGGATCACCCGGCGCAACTGGACCTGAAACTCTTCAGCCTCGTGGGGGAACTGGTTTTTGAGGAAACGGTCCAAGGCGTAAACGGATCAAACACCCTGGCTTGGAGCATCGAGAATGGCAGGGGAAGCAACGTGGCCAGCGGGCTTTATATCTACGTGCTGGCGGCGGATGACGGCACGACAGTGAGGATGGAAAAGGGTAAGGTGGTAGTCTTGCATTAAGGCCGGGTTGAATTTCCTTTTTGTTTGAAAATCAAACCGCCCTCTTTGCTAATGGGCCCTTCAGCGACAACTGAGAGGCCCTTTTCTTTTGAATTCCTGGATTTCCTTTAGCCCCGAAAACCATTTTTCCCTTTTTTTCTTTGGCTTCTTTTGTCCCGCAGTATACTTTCCCCGTTTTAGGGGACGAATTATGAAAAAAGCACTAATTATAACTTCTCTCATCTTTTCCCTTTTGGGGACCCGGCTGGTCCAAGCCCAAACCCCTACTCCTACACCGACTTGCCTGGAGCAAACCGCGGTACTCCCGACCCCGACCCAGGGTTATTTGAGCCCCGCCGGGATTGTCTTGGATTACTCCCGTAACCTTCTTTACGTCGCCAACTTCGGGAAACAAACCGTGGAAATCTATCACTATTCCCAAGGGGTGGTCCCGTCCTACCTGGGCCCTCTCCAAGGCGTCAATTTTGCTGTCGGTGACATGGCTCTGGACAACCAGGGCAACCTTTACATGGTCAGTGGGTACCAGGTTCTCAAGGCGGCCTTGGCCAACGGGGGCTTGACCGCCCTAACACCCACACCCCTCGTCACCCTGTCCTATGGGATCAACTCGATCTATGTCGAACCGAACGGGGGAACCTTCTATGTTGTTGAGGGAAGCTCGACCACTTACTCGGTGATGCGCTATGACGGATCGGGCAATACCTATTCATTAACCAGCTCCATCGACACGGGCAACATCACCGGGGGGATTCTGGTGAAGGATAATACAGGCCCCGACCAAAACACCGTCTATGTCGGCGGCTATTACAGCTACCTCATCCTCTACCTGACGGAAACGGTTTCGGGCGGAACGCCCAGCTTCAGCTCGCCCGCCACCATGGGACTTCCGTCGGTCATCGCTTATCCCAACAATTTTAAAACCGACCTGGCGGGCAATATCTACGTCGGCGGGGCGGCAGGGAACATGATGTTGCTGTCCCCCACCAGTCCCACGCTGTGGACCCTGCAATCCACGTTGGCCGCCAGTTATGGACCCGCCTATGTCGGCATCGACCAATACGGCGATATCTACGGCAGCATGCGTCCTTACAATTGGGGAATGGGAACGGATTTTGTGGCGGAATTCCGGGGCTGTGGGGTGCAACCCACCCTGACGCCTACACCAACCGCCACTTTCGTGAATCCACCTTCTTCGGGGCAGTGTTTTATTTATCCCTCGCCCGCGCGGGGCGACCACGCCTCGGTTTCCTACGACATGGCCGAGCCGGGAACCATGGATATGAAGATCTGGAACGATGCGGGCGAACTAGCCGCCGAGATTACCGACCACAAACCCGCCGGAGTGCAGGTCACCTCCTTCGATCTGAGCCGGTTGGCGCCCCGGGTTTATATCTACGCCCTCACCCTTACTTATGATTCGGGCCGGGTGGAAAAGACCAAGCCCCGTAAATTCGCGGTGATCCGATGAGGCCGGCCGTCCCCGGAGGTTTTTCCCGCGCTTCCAGTCTCCATTGCCGGTGGGATGGATGGGTCGTAGTCCTGTTGATGCTCCTGGGGGCGAGTGTTTCCGCCCAAACAACCCAGACCTTTTATTCCCCTGCGGGGCAGCTGAATTCCATCGACGACAGCTTTTTTTCCGCCAGGGCTATTGCTCTGGGTTCGGCTTTCACGGGGGTGGCGGACGACGCCGGGGCTTTGTCCGCCAATCCGGCCGGTTTGGCTTGGCTCACACGGGGGGAAATTTCCCTTAGCACCCACCTGGGCGCGGCCGACACCCTGCTGGAAACACTGGTAGTGGCCCTTCCGGTGGAAGGGAGGGGAAGCCTGGGGCTGGCCGCCAATTACCTGGATGACGGGTCCATGGAAGGCCGGGACAGCCTGGGCGCACTGACCTCCAGCTATAGCGCCAACCGCATCGGATTCCAGGCGGGGTGGGGCGGCCCCATTAACGGGAATTTTTCCATCGGGGCTTCCCTGAAGGCTTTCCAGCAATCCACCGCGGGGATTGGTTCCTCCTCCTTGACCCCGGAAGCGGGATTGCTATGGAACCCCCTGGAAAGGCTCCGGATCGGGCTGGATTATTCCGCCTCCGGCTGGGGTTCTTTGGCGGGCTCGGTGGATTCCTTCCTGAAAGCGGGGGTGTCCTACCGGCTTCAAGTCGATTCCACATTTGAAATTCTTGGAGCCCTCGACAACTCCCTGGAATTAAATTCGCTGGATTATCTCCAAGGTGGCATCGAGGCCGCCTTGCAATCCCGGTATTTCCTGAGGGCTGGGTACCGAACGCCCTTGGGGCCGACCGGGTATGACGGCTTTTCTGATTTTTCCTTCGGGGCGGGGATTTGTTTGGCGGGGTTCACCCTGGATTACGCTTTTTCCCCTATGGGTGACTTGGGCAACAACCACCGGTTCAGCCTTACCTACCCTTTTGGAGGAAAAGAGGAGGAACCAGGGCCCAAGACGGTTTCCAAGGTTTTGACCGGGCAGGGAAACAAAAGCACGGAGAAAAGGACCCTGGTCCAGGCCGGACCCCTTGGCCTGTCCCAGACTTCTTCTAGTTTGGGCCCTCCAAATGGTGCCGGCAAATCCACCGGGGTTTCCGGTGCCATCCCTGCCACCACTCCAGGGTCCACGGTAACCCCCGGATCGCTAGGTTCCAGTTTATCCGTTTCGAATCCTGTGGCGGACAACGGCACCAAGACCGGAGTCATGCAGAACCAAACCCCTGGCTCTACAGGAGCTAATGGTCAGTCTGTCTCCACTCCATCCGTATCGAATCCCGCAGTGGATAATGTCACCGTGGCCGGGGGAAGCGTCACCGTCTTCGATCCCTCCAGGGACGCAGCCTGGAGCCAGCCCCTTCCCGATTCGCAGGGTAACACCGGGGAAAGCCTCCATCTCCAATTCGTGGTCCCATCCGACTTCAAGGCCCAGGCCGATGCCCAGGCGTCCCAAGGGCATTGGGTTGAGGCGGGGCATCTTTACCTTCAGGCTCTCCAGCAAAACGACCAGGACGCCGAGGTTTGGAGGGCCCTGGGAAACTGCTATTTCCGGCTTCGCCAAAAAAACTATGCCATTTCCTGTTTTGAAAAATATCTTACGTTGAATCCCGGGGATATGGCCCTCCGGGCCTGGTTGGACCAGTATAAAAACCAATAAGGTTTCGGACAAAGCATGCCCGACACCGTCCGTTTTTCCCCCGAGGGAATAAAACCCTTTCTTTGACCACTAGTAGGCAGCCGTATTCAGGATAAACCGAGGAACTTCCATTGGATGACCGGGAACTGGTCCAACGCCTTTTAGCCAAGGATGAAAAGGCCCAACAATATTTCTTTAACACCTATTGGAACAAGCTCTACAAGGCTTGCGTCTACGTCCTGGGACACAAGGATCCGGAGGCCGAAGACGTCGCCCAGGAGGCCTTCATCGTCGCACTGAGGAAGCTTCCGGAGTTCGAGTTCCGTTCCACCCTCCACCACTGGCTCTTTCGGATCTGCACCTTCCTTTGCTACGAGCGCATTCGCCTGCGCAAAAAACGGCTGGTCCAGCTCCAGGAAAACATCGATAACCTTCCGCACTCCGTGCAGGCTGAGCACGGTCGCCGCAGGGAAGAGGACACCGAACAAAAGAGGATGATTGAGTTGGTGGCCCGGCAGAGGGACCTGATGGGCGACCCCTGCCGCAGCCTCTTGCGGCTCCGGGACGAGGAGGAGGAAAGCTACTCCTCCATCGCCGAGACCCTGAAAGTACCCATCGGAACCGTCATGTCCCGCCTGGCCCGCTGCAAGGAAGCGCTCAAGAAGCTCGTGTTAAGCGCCCTGGAGGAAACCACCCATGCCTGACCTGGTGGAAAAATATTTCCGGGAAGACCTGACGGAAGAGGAGGACCGGGCCTTGACGCAGGAACTGCTCTCCTCGGACGGGGCCGCGGAAAAGTTCATGCGCCTGGCGGAGGAAGCCTATGTGCGCTACGGTCTGCCCAAGGCCGACTGGGAAGGGCCCATCCCGCGCATCCTGCCCCGGTCCAAATCCTGGTGGAACCCTTGGTTCGGCTTATCCGTGCTGGCCTTGGGATTGCTGGCGGGGGCCACCTATTGGGCTGTCTTCCGCCACCAGGGTGCGGCGCAACCGTCGGCCCGTTTGGACTCCAACGTCGTTCCACTTCCTTCCGGCAGGGATGCCGAAGTTTCCGGCCATTCCTCCCGACCCGAGATTCCGGAGGTGGCTTCCAATGGTGGGGATTCTCCGCGGACCGTAGACCGTTCCTTGGGACCCCAAGGCGCCGGACCTCCCTCCGCCGCAAACGGACTTCGGTTCATCACTGCAAGCCAGGACCATTCACCCGCTTTCAGCCATCTGTCGGTGGACGTTTCGCTTTCCAGCCCGGCCACACTTAGGGTGCGCGTGTTGGACCATCACGGGACTCCGGTGGGCCTTCTATATGAAGGCCCGGTTGGAAAGGGAAACTGGAGCTTCAAGTGGAACGGCCGAACTTCCGATGGAAGGGCGGCCCCGCCTGGTTATTACCAAATTGAAGTGGATTCGAACGGCCATGCCCAATCGAAAAACGTTCAAATTCGTTGAAAATTTGTCCAGTTAAGCTCAACCCGTGAGTTGGACCCAAACCGGGTTTTGTGACCAAGAATTTCCACCCTCATAAATCAGTTTATTGTTCAAACCTGAGTTAAAACGATTCGAGCGAATCCCGGCCGAACCTCTTTTTGGTTTTCTCGACCCCCGCGCCTACGCCGCGAAAAAATCTTTTTTGACGGATGGAATAAAAAAACATTTTTGACCACTAGTAGGCGCCTGTATTCAGCTTTTGCGGAGAGCCTGCTCAATAAGCCTGAAAGCTATTTGAACAAAGGAAGCCATTTGAAATCCGAGATGGCCGCGATATTTGAGGAAGGTCTGAAAGTCCGGGGTCCATTCCTTTGGCCCCGGGTCGTCTTCATTCTCGCTTTTTTAACGTCGTTCAGCGCCTGGGCCCAAACTCTTCCCGTGCCCACCCGGGGCGCCCCCGGCGACCTCTGGGCGGATTTGATCTTGGGACAACCCAATGTTTCCGGCCAGGCCAATTGGGGTTCCCTCACTTACGGCCTCGTCAACAATGCGGGAATCTTTATCCCCGGCGGGATTACGGCGGATCCGGTTCCGGGACACAACCGCCTTTACGTTTGGGACGCAGGCAACAGCCGGGTCCTCGGCTTCAGCAATACCACCAAGTTTCAGTCCAACTGGCCCGCGGCCTTGACCTCAGACGGGGTGTACGGATACACCGCCGACATCGTCCTGGGGCAGCCGGACTTCAACCACAGCGGCTGCAACGGCGACACCAACGACCAAAACTGGCCCTATTACACGCCTCCCAGCCAAACCTCCCTCTGCGGCATGTGGCAGCGCCAGGGCTCCATTTCCGAAGGTGGCTCCTATTCGCAGATGGCCGTGGACCCGAGCTCGGGCGATCTTTACGTCGCGGACGTCTTCAACAACAGGGTTTTGCGCTTTTCCTACACCAGCATCACCCCACCCTCAGGGGGTCAGGTGCAGGGTCCCGCCGCCGCGGATGTATGGGGCCAGCCCGATTTCAAAAGTTTCCTCGCCAACCAGGGGCTCGCCGCACCCAATAATTCCACCCTGTTTTTCAGCGGCGCCACCACTCCTTCCCTGGTGGGTGCCTGCGCGAACGGCGCCGGTTCTTATGCAACGGGCATCGGCTTTGATTCCGCGGGGAATTTGTGGGTTGCGGACACCAGTAACAACCGGGTCCTCCGATTCCCGGCGGGAGGGAGCGATGGAGCACCCCAAAAGACCGCTGATTTAGTCCTCGGCCAGGCCAACTTCAACGCCAACGGTACCTCCAATTTGACCTCCCCCACGGCGGTCCGGGTGGACAGCCATGAAAACGTCTACGTGTTTGACAGCTCACAGCGGGTTTTAGTCTACGATTTCGCCTCGTATAACGGACTTCAGGCCAAGGCCGCGCCGGATTTCCCCTACTCCTCCTCTTCCATCCTCCCAGATCCCGTCGGTGTGGATATGGACATCTCCGGCAACCTTTGGGTGGTGAACACCAACAACGCGGGAAGTGATGGTAATGGAAACGTGGTGGCGCTCCAGCCGACCTATGGGACGGGTTGGGTGGTAACCGGATTCACGCCCGTTAACGCCCTCATGCAGGACACCATTCCCTCTCAAACCCCCACGGCTTCCGCGCCGGAAAGCAGCCACCAGGATTTTTCCTATGTTGTCGGCGGCAGCGCCTCCTCTGCCTACATCCCCAATCCCCAAATGGTGGCCCTGGACGCCAATGGAAACGCCTATGTCTCAACCAAGGGGGGGTTTAACAATATTTACCGTTACCCCGCGATCGCGGGCGCCGTCCCCACGCCCCAAGCTGGGCAGGCTTATTCGGCGGACGTGGACGTTTTCAAACAGACGCAGTACGGCATGGACAGTCCGGTGGGGATGAACGGGATGAGCCAGCCCTTCGGCGTGGCGGTGGCCGACGATAACACTTCCTCACGCCAATTGATCATCGCCGACAGTTTCCGGTTGGACTACTGGAACATGGGTTCGGCCGGCCCCGCCGCCCTTTCCAGCGGGCAGTCCCCCGACGGCTACGCGGGGGTGAACAGCGGCAATGTCACTTTCCCGGGCGCTACCGGCAACTTCTTCACCCGCATCCGGGTGGACCATTCCACCGGCTTAACCGGCTCCCAACATCTTTGGGCCATCCAGGGTGAGCAAACGGCCCAGATCTACAATGTGCCCTTCACCTCCACCTACAACCCCACTCCCTCGGCTTATTTCACCACCAATATCCCCGTTTTGGGTTCACCCTCGGTGCTGGTGGATTGGACCGGGGCAGGAGGGCTGGGAGGGCTTAATGACATTCTGCCCTGCTCCAGCGTTTCCACGCCCTATGCCAGCGGCCCCGTTTCCTATGTCTGGGTGGCCGACAATTATCACAGCCGCGTATTCCGTGTTCGGGACCCCCTGGGCAAACTGAACACCTGTAACGGGGCCGCCGGGCCTTGCGTGGACATTCTGGTCGGCCAAACCAGCCCCAGCAACACCACCACCGGCAATTTCAGCGGTGCCTCCCCCGCCAACCAATACACGCTCAACTGGCCCGGTTCGGTGGCCCTGGACCACTCGGGGAACCTCTATATCTCCGATTTTTCACTGGAAACGGCCGGCAACTGGCGGTTGCTGGAATATGACGAATGGGAAATCGCGAAGGCCGACCAGTCCAACCAAATCCAATATCTCAGTGATTCCACTCACTATCCCGGCGCAACCCATATTTACAACCATAACGGGCAATTCAACGCTACTTGCGGCAGCCCGGCCTCCTACGATCCGATGGCGCTCATCTGCATGCCCCTCCAGGTGGCCTTTCCCTCAGCAGACCAGGATATGGTGGTGGAGGGTTTTGAGCGCTTTCCCGCGGTCGTGCCTAATCCTCAATCCAATTACGACCCCGACGATACCCTTACCCCCTGGACCCATTTGAAGGACTTCTATTCCAACATGTATTCGGCCACCTTTGACCGGGACGACAACCTTTACACGATCGACAACAACCGGGCGAGGGCATTGGTTTATCTCAAGCCTTTCCCCGTGCCCCCCACGCCCACGGGGACCCGCACTCCCAACACGACCCCGACCTGGACGGTGACC
>Ga0335085_10015789_pt1 | contig 10936 bp, 11 predicted proteins | sample Lox_Sample_45_FD_206712 | JGI IMG/M metagenome (GOLD analysis project Ga0335085, IMG submission 206712) | Soil microbial communities from Loxahatchee National Wildlife Refuge, Florida, United States - Lox_Sample_4.5 | ecosystem: Environmental > Terrestrial > Soil > Wetlands | place: USA... | reverse complement strand
CTCTTCACCAAAGTTCTGGACTTGGAACCGGAGCCCTTCGTGAAGGCCTGGGCGCTGGTCTATCTGGGCAAGCTTTCGCTGGCGGCCGGAGAGAACGGTTCGGCAGTAGGATTTTTTCAAAGCGCTTTGAAGGTGGAAGGCGCGTCGGATAAGGCGCGCGAGGAAGCCGTGAAGGGCGTGCAGCAGGGTTCCAAGAAATAAGTGGGAGTTACAAGGAGTTAGTGATGAAGACAACGATCCTCGCGGGCTTGCTGATGTTAGTCGGCAGTCTGCCGGGCCTGAGAGCGCAGGGCGGATTAGTGCAGGGCACCAAGTCGAAGGGTGAATCCGATGCGGTGATGGCGTTGATGCAAGCGGCCAATGGCGGCGCCCCGGATGGAGTCATCAAGGCGGCTGACGACCTGGTGAGTAAGTACAATGACACTCCGTACAAAGAAGTAGCTCTGTACCTGGAGGCCACGGCTTATCAGCGGAAGCGCGATAACGAGAAAGCGCAGATCTATGCCGAACGTGTGCTCGATATAAATCCCAAGCACTACCAGGCGGAGTTACTGATCGGCGATATTATCGCCACCACCACACGCGAGAACGACCTGGATAAGGAAGAGAAGCTGACGAAAGCCGAGAAGCTGCTGAACGATTCGATCGCCAATGTGCAGAGCGCGCCCAAGCCCAATCCGCAGCTTTCCGACGCGCAGTGGGATGAGGGCAAGAAGCAGATCGCCGGCGAAGCGCACAACGACCTGGGCCTGGTGGCTCTGGACCGCAAGAAATACGACCTGGCGGTGAAGGAGTTCCAGACGTCTGTGGATATGGACCCGCAGCCGGCCTACCAGGTGCGGCTGGCCTCGGCGCTGCAGTCGGCGGGCAAAAACGACGAAGCCATCGTGGTGTGCGACAAACTGCTGGCCGACGCCAACCTGCATCCGCAGATCAAGGCAGTGGCGGAACAGGTGAAAAAGACCGCCGCGGCGGCCAAAAAGTAACTCACGCGTCATGCTCCCGGACCAGGCTGCCCTGGAAGCGAGAATCGGCTACCGGTTTTCCGACCAGCAGTTGCTGCGTCGCGCGCTGACGCACAGTTCGCTGGCCAACGAGTCGCGCGGGGGACCTTCGCCGCTGGCCGATAACGAACAGCTCGAGTTCCTGGGCGATTCGATTCTGGGCTTTCTGATCGCCGAGGCGCTGGTGCGTCGCTATCCGGACGCACACGAAGGCGAACTCTCGCGACTGAAAGCCCACTTAGTAAGTGCGGCGCATCTGCACGGCGTGGCGCGACGGCTGGAGTTGGGCAGCCATCTGGAGCTCGGCCGCAGCGAAGAGATGAGCGGCGGCCGCGCCAAGAAGACTCTGCTGGTGGATGGGCTGGAAGCGGTGATCGCGGCCATTTTCCTGGATGGCGCACTGCCGGCGGCCAAAGCATTCGTCCTGACGCACGTTCTGGACGCGCCCTTCTCGTCCGACGAGGAGGCCGGCACGGACATTCAGCCGGCCATCACTAACTTCAAAAGCGCGCTGCAGGAACTGGCACAATCACGCAAGCTGCCGCAACCGCGCTACAGCATCGTGCGCGAGCGCGGTCCCGAGCACTCCAAGACGTTCACCGTGGAGGTGCGACTGGGCAAGGACTTCACCGGCCAGGCAGAGGGACGCACGAAGAAGATCGCCGCGCAACGCGCCGCGCGTGGAGTGTACGAGCGACTCTTGCAGAGCGGCGGGGAGTGCCCCTCCCCGCCCGCGGGCGCCGGCGACACCGCTGAGCCGCGGCCGATATAATGCCTGCATGGTGGACCCGAAAGTCTGGGAAGACATCAACCACTGCCGCGACTCATGGGGTGGCGTGCTGACCCGCATGGATTTGAGCGAAGTCCGGAACCGCTCCGCACCGAGCTATGGGACCGCGTGAAGGAGTTCGCCGGCCAGCCGATGTGCAACTACGTACAGACGCACATGGGCACTGCCATGAAAGCCGCCGACGAGCGGCTGCGCTGGTGGCTGCGTCGGGACCCTGAGGACCCAACGTCATGGCTGGTCAGTTTCCATGTCGGCAATCCGTTTCCGCCGCCAAGAGGTGGCAAGCGATGGCATCAGTTTCCGGAAGGAGATTCGCCGCGACTGATGGCGCCAGGTTGGGAGCGATTCGCAACTCATCGCGTCGAGCCGCGGCCGGTGGCGGCGTGCGAGGGCCAGGTGGACGTCCAGGTGCTCATCGCCACCGATGGACGCGTGGCCGATACCTACGTCGAAGAAGGGCAGATGGCGCTACAGGAAGCTGCTATCGAAGCAGCGCGACAGTGGACCTTCCGAACATATTCGCAGGCCGACCACGCTTTCGAAGTGCAGACGATGCTTCGCTTCGAGTTTGGCGCCCCTACTGCGCCGACGAACGCACCGTCGGGTAAGTGATACCTAACTGCTGCAAGTAATTATCGTACTTCGAAGGATCGTAGTACAATTCCTTCATCTTCGGGCGGTAAGTCTCCATGATCTTCTGATTGAGCCAAATGGCCGGCTTATCACCGTCGCGGATGAAGCTCTTGTACTTCATGTCCTTGGTTTGTACGGTATTAAAATAATCCCAGGCTTTGGCAACTAACTCGGGGTGTACCAGGATATCGAGCATGGTCATGGCCTGCACCTTCGCGCCGGCGATGACGCCCTTGTGCGCGATCGGCGTGGCCATAGCAATGCCGTCCGCCCAGTTGTGTCCGGGGCCGCCGGGAATGTTGGCGGGATAGCGCAGGGTGATCGTCGGGACGTTCCAGGAGACATCGCCGATGTCATCCGAGCCGCCGCCCGTCGGCATATTCTGTCCTCCGAAGCCGTTCTCGCCGCCGTCGGCATTGGGCCCGCCGGCGCGCGGCTGGCGCATTTCCTGGACGCGCGTGGGAAGTCCGTTGACTCGAACTTTCAGCTCGGTTTGCAAGGCGCGCGCCAGCTTCTGGTCGTCATCCGACCATTGCGGCAGCCCGACCTTCTTGATGTTCTCGTACATATCTTCGGCGATCGGGCGATTGAAGTGTCCGGGCCAAGCGCTGCCCAGCAGGCGCGAAGTGTAAGTGGTGTCGGTCATTAAGGTAGCGGCCTTGGCCATGTTATCGCCGATGCGCCACATATCCATGATGTGCTCGTAATCGGCCTCGCGGAAGTAATACCAGACACTGGCCGTGGGCGGCACTACGTTGGGCTGATCGCCGCCATTGGTAATGACGTAATGCGAACGCTGCGCCAGGCGCAGGTGCTCGCGGCGGAAGTTCCAGCCCACATCCATCAGTTCGACTGCGTCCAGTGCGCTGCGCCCGCGCCAGGGTGCTCCGGCGGCGTGGGCGCTTTCGCCTTTGAACATATACTCGACCGAAACTAACCCGTTCTGATTCGTGCTGGGACCCCAGGATACTCCCATGTTACTGGCGACGTGCACGAACAAACACACATCCACGTTCTTAAATACTCCGGCTTTAACGAGATAAGCCTTGGAGCCGAGTTCTTCTTCAGCTACGCCCGGCCACAATTGCAGGGTTCCCTGCAGGTGCTCGCGCTGCATCACCTTCTTCACCGCCAGCGCGGCCAGGATGTTCAGCGGCACGCCGGAATTGTGTCCCTCCCCGTGCCCCGGTGCGCCTTCGATCATCGGCTCGTGCCAAGCCACGCCGGGCTTCTGCGAGGCCTGCGGGATGTCATCGATGTCCGACCCGAGAGAGATGACCGGCTTGCCCGATCCCCACGTCGCCACCCAGGCGGTTGGAATTCCGGCCACACCTCGCTCGATCTTGAAGCCTTCCTTTTCCAGAATGCCGGTGAGGTACTTGCTGGTCTCGAACTCCTGGAAGCCCAACTCGCCGAAGCTGAAGACGCTATCCACCATGACTTGCGCCTGCTTCTTCATGCCATCGATCTGTCCGGCCAGGTCGGCTTTGATGGCGGCTTCTTTCTCGGCGGTGATTTGCGGCTGCGCCATGGCCGAAGCGGCGGCTATGAACGCGATAAGGGCGGTTTTGCGCATGTATCCTCTCCTGTAGCACGGTGCGGGGTGCGTATTTGAATAGTGTATGCCGGAACCGGAAACGATGGGGCGCACCCTCAGCCCACCTTGTACCCCTCCCAACGCGCCACAATCGCGCTGGCCAGGCAGTTGCCGAGAACGTTGATGGAGGTGCGCGCCATATCGAGCAGAGCATCGACGCCGAGCAGCACGGCGATGCCTTCCATCGGCAGGTGGAAGGTGGCCAGCGTGCCGGCCAGGATCACCAGGGCCGCGCGCGGAACGCCGGCCACGCCCTTGCTGGTCAGCATCAGGGTCAGCATCATCAGGACCTGGTCGCCGGTCGATAAATGCATGCCCGCCGCCTGAGCCACGAAAATCGAGGCCAGCGAAAGATACAGCGCGCTGCCCACCAGGTTGAAGCTGTAGCCTGCCGGAATCACGAAGGCGACGATATGTTTCGGCACGCCGAACTGCTCCATATTCTCCAGCGCCAGCGGCAGCGCAGCCTCGCTCGAGGCGGTCGAGAAACCGATCAGGAACGGCTCGCGGGCGGCACGATAGAACTTGGCCGCGGGGATGCGGAAGAGCACGAGGCCCGGCAACAGCACCAGGAGCACGCACAGCACCGCAGCGGCGTACATGGTCGCCACCAGCTTGCTCAATCCGAACAGGACGGTGAGGCCTTTGCTGCCCACTGTCACCGCGATGGCGGCCCCGACGCCCACCGGAGCCAGGTACATCACGTACTTCGTGAAGCGGAACATCACTTCCGCAAGCGACGTACAGAAGGCCACTACCGGTCCGGCTTTGGGGCCGATGGCCGCGCACGCTGCGCCGAACAGGAACGCGAAGACCACCACCTGCAGCGCGTCATTGCGCGCCAGTGCGTCGATGATGCTGGTGGGAAAAATGTGCTCGACAATGGTGCTTAGGCTGGTCTGCCCAGCGGGGACGGCGCCTTCGGCCGCGGTGCGCTGGATCGAGACGCCTGCGCCCGGCCGCACCAGATTGACCGCCGCAAGGCCGAGCAGCAGTGCCAGCGTGGTGACGACTTCGAAATAGATGATCGCTTTGCCGAAGATGCGGCCCATCTGCTTCATATCGTGGCCGCCGGCGATGCCTACCACCAGCGTGCTGAACAGCAGCGGCGCGATGATCGAGCGGATGAGCCGGAGGAAGATATTGCTCACTGGAGCCAGTTGCTTCGCCACGCCCGGCGCAGCGACGCCCAGTGCCACGCCCGCGGCCATCCCGACGAAGATCCACGTGGTCAGGGAGAGCCGCCTCATCGCTCACCCCATTTCAACTTCTGCCGCAGGACGTCGAAGAACATCATGTGGGGCGGACGCACCAGGTTCAGCGAATAATGCGAGCTGCGGCACACCACCGTATCGTGTTCGCGAACGGGTGTGCCGATCTGGCCGTCGATGGTGAGGAAGACGTTCTCGTCGGAAACGCGCGACACCACGCGAATCACGCTGGTTTCGGGCACCAGCACCGGACGGTTCGTCAGCATGTGCGGGCAGATCGGCGTGATGCAGATGGCCGGCACCGAGGGAAAAATGATCGGGCCGCCGGCCGACAGTGAATAGGCCGTCGATCCGGTGGGCGTCGAGATGATCAGCCCGTCGGCCTTGTACGCGCATACGAATTGCTCATCGACGTGCGTATCGAGATCGATCATACGGGCGATGGACATCTTGGTAAGCACCGCGTCATTGAGGGCATCGTAGGAGGCGATCACCTGTTTGTCGCGCACTACCTCCACGGTCATCAGCTTCCGTTTGGCCACCCGATGTTCGCCGCGGAAGGCGCGCTGCAATTCCGGGTACAATTCATCCACCGTAATGGCAGTGAGGAAGCCCAGCCCACCGAGGTTCACCGCGAACAGTGTGACGCCGCGGCGTCCGATGGCGCGGGCGGCCGAGAGCAACGTGCCATCGCCGCCCAGCACAATGATCAGATCGCAGCCCTCGGGCACCTCCTCGCGTGGGATGCCGGCCTGGCCCACATATGCGGCAGTTTGCTCATCCATACGCACCGCCACGCCGCGCTCCCGCAGCCAGTCGAGCAACTTGGGCACGATCGCGGCGGCTGCGCTCGAATGCGGCTTGGAGCAGATCCCCACGGTTTCAATGATGGGCATAGAGGAGAAACTCCCGATTTCCTTCCGCGCCGGCAATGGGGCTTTCGATCATGTCGGTCTCGAATCCGAATTCGTGGACGGCTGCGGTCACCCGTGCGCAGGCGGCCTGGTGCAATTCCGGCCGGCGCACAATGCCGCCCTTGCCCACCTGGCCCTTTCCGACTTCAAACTGCGGTTTGATTAGTATAACCATTCGCCCGTCTGGATGTAATAACTTCACCATCGCCGGCAGCACCAACGTTACGGAGATGAAGCTGACATCGCACGTGACGAGGTCGGCCGGCTCGCCGATCTGTTCCGGCTCCAGAGTGCGCGCGTTGATGCCTTCATGCAGGCGTACGCGCGGATTGGTGCGCAGGCTCCAGGCAAGCTGCCCCGCGCCCACATCCACCGCATGCACGCGCAGCGCTCCGGCCTGCAAGAGCGCGTCGGTGAAGCCGCCGGTGGAAGAGCCGATATCGACGCACACCTTGCCGGTCACATCGATCGCGAAGTGGCGTAGAGCTTCGGCTAACTTGATGCCGCCGCGGCTGACGAACGGCGGGCGCGCGGCCACTTGCACCGCGACGTCGTCCTCTACGGCCTGCCCTGGCTTGGTGGCCTTCTGGCCGTTCACGGTGACTTCGCCGGCCATGATGAGCGCCTGGGCCTCTTCGCGCGAATGGGCCAGACCGCGTTCCGCCAGCAGCCGGTCGAGCCGCTTCTTCATGATTTGCGTTGCACGATGTGGTCGGCCAGTTCGTCCAGCCGCGCGGCGCGTTCGCCGAAGGCGTTGAGCGCCTGGTGGGCCAGAGCGCACTGCTCCTGGGCCATGCAGTGCGATTGCTCCAGGCCATACACTGCGGGGAAGGTGATCTTTTGCTGCTGCGCATCCTTACCCGCAGTCTTGCCGAGCGCCGCGGATGATTCCTCAACATCCAGCAGGTCGTCAACGATCTGGAACGCCAGGCCCATGTGCTCGCCGTAGCAGGAAAGCAGCGCGTACTGATCATCGGTGGCGCCCGCGTAAATCGCACCCATACGCAAACTGGCGCGCAGCAACGCACCGGTCTTGGCGCGGTGAATGGATTCGAGCAGCGGCGCAGTGGGAGTTTTGCCTTCGCCTTCGAGGTCTGCTACCTGACCGCCGATCATGCCGCCCACCGTGCCCGCCGCGGTGGACAACTCGGCGATCAGCCGCACCCTGCGGTCTGCCGGCGCGTCCAATTCCGCCAGCACCTGGAACGCCCACGTCAGCAGCGAGTCGCCGGCCAGGATCGCCATGGCTTCGCCGAATACTTTGTGGTTGGTCGGCTTGCCACGGCGATAATCATCGTTATCGAGCGCCGGCAGGTCGTCATGGATCAGTGAGTAAGTGTGCACTAACTCCAACGCACACGCCGCCGAAATGGCGCCCTCACAATCGTCCGATACCGCCCGTGCCGCTTCCAGGCACAGAATCGGCCGAATGCGCTTGCCGCCCGCGAAGAGGCTGTAGCGCATGGCGCGGTGAATGGTCTCGGGAGGCACGGTTTCAGCGGGGATCAGGCGGTCGAGTTCGGCATCGACGAGGCGCTGCTGCCCGGCCAGATATTCGCGCAAGGTCATGGTCAGGATTTTTCGGGCCGGAACGGTTCGGCGACGATCTTGCCTTCCTTGCGGATGAGCATTTCGACGCGTGTTTCGGCCTCTTCCAACTGCTTACGGCAGGCGTCGCTGAGCTCCATGCCGCGCTCGAAAAGCTGCAGCGATCGTTCCAGAGGCAGGTCGCCGGCTTCGAGCTCCTTGACTACTTTTTCGAGCTCATCCAGGCAGGATTCGAACGAGGCAGGCGCCTCGCGCGGGCTGGGGTTCTCGGCCATCGCCTCATTCTAACAGGGCGATTTGGCGGGTGCGGAACCGGCGCCTATTTCTGAATGACCAGGTTGTTGGTTACGCCTTTCACGAACTGCACGTGCTTCGCCAGCTCCGTCACGCGGTCCTTATCGGCCTGGCTCTCCACTTCACCTTCCAGCGTCACATTCCCGTCCCGCACCAAAATATGGATGCGCCTGACCTGTTCGGAAAGGTAGGCTGCCATCTGCTGGTTAATAGAAAGGAGAAGCTCGTGCCGGATGCGGTCGTCGCCCGGCGATTGCGGCAGCACTGCGATGTCGTTCCGGACGCTACCTACGCCTTCGAGTTTCTTGACTGCGCTTTCGGCATTACGTTTCAGCTCTTGGCGAACCACGGCTCCAAGCAGGGTCACATTTGCGCCATCCACTCGATAGGCCAGCCAGTCGAAAACTGTGTAGCCGGGAAGGAGCAGGAGCTCGTGCCGGACCTCCCGCACGAGATTCTCCGCCGCGGCGCCCGATCCCGCCGAGACCATCAAACCAACTAACAAACCGAGTAGTGCGCGCATGAAGTCTCCGTTCTGCGGAGTGTACCATAACTCGCGCGGGTGGCTTCTGCCGACTTTGTCCAACTTAGCGAGGCAGAATAGCCTCGACTATATCTTCCAGCGATCGAGGATCGCCCGCCGCAGGTCCGTGCCACACGCTGCCGCCGAAGGTGGTGATGTACACCTGGCTCGGGTCGTGCTCATCCACGATCACCCGGTGGCCCCATTTGAAGTTGAAGCCGCGAATCCGCTTCCACGTCGCGCCCCGATCCACCGAGTGCCATGCGGAGGATTCGAACCCCGCCGCGTACAGCACGTTCGGATCGCGCGCGTCGATCGTCACGTCGTATACGTGCTGATCCTGCGCCAGCACGTTGCGCCAACTCGCGCCGCCATCGGTCGAGAAGTAAATGCCGCCGTCGCGATCGCCCTCGCTTTGCGGCTGGCCCCAGGCAGCCAGAAACAGGCGCCGCGGATTGTGCGGGTCGATGGCGAGGCCGTTTGGTCCGGTGACGCCTTCGGGCAGCGGCACCCGCGTCCAGTGCGCCGCCGCGTCCGTCGAGCGGTACAACGCGCCGGGCACAGACGCGCTGCGCCGCGCAACCACTACGTACAGCACGCCCTGCGGATCGCGCGCCAATCGCCAGGCAAACGGCTGCGGGCCCTCGATGCCTTCATTGCGCAGCGTCCAGTGCGCGCCGCCGTCGGTCGATTGGAACACCCCCCGGCCAAACCCGGTGGCATACAGCACGCGATGCTCGGGTGGACTGGCCGGGTCGAGCAGGATGTGCGTGGCGGCGGTCTCGCCCATACCGGTGTTGGCCGCGCGCCAGGTGCGTCCGCCGTCCTCGGTCAGCGCCACGCCGCCTTTGTACGACTCCACCCCCCGGTTGCGCCACATTTTGTCGCGGGGCAGGTCGTGAGTGCCGCTCATGGCCGCCCATGCGCGACCCTTCACCTTCGGGTCGAACTCCATCCAATACGTCGTGTTGACCCAGGGGCCCGGCACGCCCGTGCGCGTGGCGCTGCGCCACGATGCGCCGCCATCCACACTCTCGAACAGGCCGATATCGGTGTAAGAAATAAACATGTGACGCGCATCGAAGGGATCGAAGTGGACGCCGTAGCAGGTGGTTACGTCCAGGCCGGTAGTCGTCCATCCGCCGCCCGCGGGCTTTGCATAGACGGCGTCCCAAGTCGCGCCGCCATCGACGCTGCGCATGGCGCGTCCGCTATCGGTGGTCAGCACCACGCGTGCATCGGACGGCGCCACACCGATGCCGTATGGCGTACCCGGCCAGCCCGGGCCGAAGCGCTCGGAGAGCCACGTATCGTGGACGTTGGCGGCGAGCGTGCGCGTATCCTGCCAGACGAGTTGCCAGTGCAAGCCGCGATCGATCGTCTTGGCGACGCCGTAGCTCGCGTGCAGCGGCGTGCGCAGGCCGCGGAACCCCACATAGGTCGTGTCCGGATGCTCTGCGCTGGTGGCGATTTCGCCCGCTTCCCCATCGCTGCCCGGCAGGGGCGATTCACGCCAGTGGCCGCCGCCATCTTCGGAAACGAAAATGCGCCCTTTGCCGGTGGCGTAAATCACCGGCGGGCCGGACCCGCCGAACCCCGCCGAAACATGCTCCAGCGGAATTGGCGAGGGTTGGGTATGCCACTGGCCGCCCTCGCGGAGCGCGATGGCTTGCGCGCCCGCGACATAGAGCGTGCGCTCGGCGGACGATGAATGTGGATCGGCCCAGATCTGCCACGCACCATCGGGCAATGTATCCGACTTCAACCACAACGCACCCGCGTCGGTTGAGACCCACAGCGTAGATTGCGAACCTGCGCGCACCACCGCGTAGAGCACGCCCGAATCACTCGGATCAACTGCCAGCGCCGCGACCGTGCCCGGCGGACCATCCGCGCCGCGATAGACCGGCTCGGCATGGTCGCCCGACATCGACACGCCCTCGATTTGTCGTGGCAGAATGCGGCTCCACGTGGCACCGCCGTCGGCACTGCGGAACAGCGCCTTGGCAGCGGCGTAGATCACTTGCCGGCGCTGTGGGTCGAACACGAAGAAGCGCACCGTGCCGCCGAGATTGAACATGCGCCACGAGCGGCCGCCATCGTGCGTGATATAGGCGCCCGTCATGTCGCACGCGACGAGTGCGGTGTTGGGGTCGTGCGGATCGATGGTGGGATGAAACATCGAGCCGCCACCACCCGGCCCGATGATGCGCCAGGCATCCTGCCGCTGGGCCATCGCGCCCAATAGCACCAGCAGCAGCGCCGCGGGCGCACACGCTCCGCGTTTCATGCCGCGCCCCTTCCCAAATCTCTCAGCGCCGCCTCGACCGCACTATCGCTGGTCTTGCCGCGTGCAGCCACGCAGTACCCGAGCCGCCACGGCGACCTGGCGACTGCCCCTCGAACCTGCAATGTCCACCTG
>Ga0335085_10015788_pt1 | contig 10936 bp, 8 predicted proteins | sample Lox_Sample_45_FD_206712 | JGI IMG/M metagenome (GOLD analysis project Ga0335085, IMG submission 206712) | Soil microbial communities from Loxahatchee National Wildlife Refuge, Florida, United States - Lox_Sample_4.5 | ecosystem: Environmental > Terrestrial > Soil > Wetlands | place: USA: Florida... | reverse complement strand
GCTATACGCTGGGCGCGGCCGATCTGCTGCGCCGGGCCATGGGCAAGAAGAAGCCCGAGGAGATGGCGCTGCAACGGGACATCTTTGTCGCGGGCGCCGAGAAGAACGGGCTGTCGCGCAACCGGGGCACACAGCTCTTCGACTTGATGGAGAAGTTCGCCGGATACGGATTCAACAAGTCGCACGCCGCGGCGTATGCGCTGGTCGCCTACCAGACCGCATATCTGAAGGCCCATCATCCCGCTGCATTCATGGCGGCCAACCTGTCGGCGGTGATGGACGACACCGACAAGGTGCATCAGTTCTACGAGGACGCGACCGACAGCGGCCTCACGATCCTGCCGCCCGACATCAATGCCTCCGAGTACCGCTTCGCGGCGGTGGACGACAGGCGCATCGCCTACGGGTTGGGTGCGATCAAAGGCACGGGCGAATCGGCGATCCGTGCGATCCTGGCGGCACGCCGGAAAGAGGGGCCGTTCCGCGACCTGTTCGAGTTCTGCCGGCGCGTGGACAAGCGCATGGTCAATCGCCGCGCCCTCGAGTCGCTGATCCGGGCCGGGGCGTTCGACCGACTGAACGACCACCGACACAGCCTGCTCGCGTCCGCGGGCATCGCCATGGAGGGTGCAGAGCAGGCGAGCCTCGCCGCGATGCAGAGTTCGCTGTTCGGCGCGGACGCCGCCGGCGGCGAAGGTGACAACAAGCTGGTCGACAAGCCGCGCTGGAGCGAGGCCGAGCGGCTGCAGGAAGAGAAACAAGCGCTCGGTTTCTATCTCTCCGGTCACCCGTTCTCCGCCCACGCGCAAGAGGTCGCACCGCTCGCGCATACGCGGCTCGCCAGCGTGACGCCCCAGAGCCAGAACGTCACCGTGGCCGGGGTGGTCAACGCCATTCGGATCGCGCAGGGCCGCCGGGGCCGCATGGCGGTGGTCCAGCTCGACGACGGGACCGCTCGCGTCGAGGTCACCATCTTCAACGAGCTGTTCGAGGCCGCCCGCGGTTTGCTCAAGGAGGATCAGCTGCTGGTCGTGGAGGGTCGCCCGCAGCACGACGAGTTCACCGGCGGGATCCGCATCGCGGCCGAGAGAGTCTACGACCTGCAGACCGCCCGGCAGAAGTTCGCGCGCGGCATTCGGCTCGTCTGCAACGGGGGCTCGAGCGGAGTCAAGCTGCGCGAGCTGCTCTCTCCCTATCGCGACGGCGGGTGCCCGGTCTGCGTCATCTATCAAAACGATGAGGCCGAATGCCGCATCGATCTGGGCGAGCAATGGCGCGTGAAGCTCGAGGACGGACTGATCCAGTCGCTGCAGGCGTGGCTCAGTCCCGAGAACGTGCGCGTGGTGTTCTGATCCCCCGCGGCAACTTCGGCGCATGCACTGCCCACCGCCCGGAACAGCTGAATCGACAGTTCAGGCGGAGGACCGCATTTCGAACGTCTCGTAGGCGCCGGAGGCATCGCTGACCTCGACGTGGACGACCAGCGCGATCGTCGGGCCGCGGCGCATCCAGTCGAGCATCTTCTCGACCTGTTCGGCGTGGCCATGGAGCGCCGCTTCGACCGTGCCGTCCCTGCGGTTTCGCACCCAGCCGGTCAGCCCCAGGCGCTCGGCTTCGATCCGCGTCGAAGCGCGGTAGCCGACGCCTTGCACCCGGCCGTGAACGATGACATGTTTGGTGACCTTCATGCGTGCAGCTGCCGCGTGAAGTCCGACCGAGCCGGCCGTGCTCGACCGGAGTGAGTGGCGCGGCTCGTCAAGCCCTCGTCACCCGTCACTTCACCTTCATTCCCGGCTGCGCGCCCTCATCGGGCGAGAGCAGATAAATCCCCGGGCCCGCGCCGCTGGCGGCGAGCACCATGCCCTGCGACTCGCCGAATCGCATCTTGCGCGGCTGGAGGTTGGCCACCACCACCGTGAGGCGGCCCTTGAGCTGCTGCGGGTCGTAAGCGGACTTGATGCCGGCGAACACCTGGCGCGTCTCGCCGCCCAGATCGACTTCGAGCTTGAGTAGCTTGTCGGCGCCTTCCACGAGCTGTGCATCGATGATGCGCGCCACGCGCAGATCCACTTTCGCGAAGTCGTCGATCGTGATCTCGGAGGGCTGCGCGGATTTCTCGGCAGCGGCAGAGGGCTGGGCGGGGGTGCTCTGTTGCACGACGTTCTCCTGGTGTTGAGCGTGCCGTTGCGGCGAGTGCACCGTCGGCTGCAGGCTTTCGGTGTTGGCCTCGATCAACTGGGCGACCTGACGAGGGTCGATGCGCGTCATCAGGTGCTTGTAGGGGTTGATCCGATGCTCGGAGGGCAGCAGGGTCCCGGCGTCCGCCCAGGCGAGCGGCGCGATGTTCAGAAATCGCTCCGCGCTCTGGGCCAAGGCCGGCAGCACCGGCTTCAGATACAGGGTCAGCAGCCGGAAAGCGTTCAGGGCGATCGAGCAGCCTACGTGGATCTGCTGGGCGTTGCGCGCTAGGTCCTTGGCCAGATCCCAAGGCGCGAGTCGGTCGACGTAGCGGTTGCACAAGTCCGCCAGCGCCATCACGCGGCGCAGCGCCTTGCCGTATTCGCGCGCCTCGTACAACGCGGCGACCTGATCGGCGCCGCCGGCGAGAACGGCTAGAAGTTGCGGCCATTCGAGCCCGCCGGTCACGCCGAGGGCGAGCTCCTCCACCTGCTCGTCGTAGGCGCTGTCGAGACCGCGCTGCGCGAGATCGTCCAAGCCGGCGCCCGACCAAGTGTCCTCCAGCGTAACACTCAGCGCGCCGTCGAAGTGTTTGTGGATGAACGGCGCCGTGCGGCTGCCGATGTTGACGTACTTGCCGATCAGGTCGCTGTTGACCCGCGCTACGAAGTCCTCGAGGCTGAGGTCCACGTCCTCCATGGTTGGGCTCAGTTTGGCCGCGTAGTAGTAGCGCAGCCACTCGGGGTTCAGCCCGAGCTTGAGATAACTCTCCGCGGTGATGAAGGTGCCGCGCGACTTGGACATCTTCTGTCCGTCAACGGTGAGGAAGCCATGTGCGAACACGCTGGTCGGAGTGCGGTAGCCGGAAAACTCGAGCATCGCCGGCCAGAACAGCGCATGGAAGTAGAGGATGTCCTTGCCGATGAAGTGCACCATCTCGGTGTCGGCGCCGGGACGGGCGAACGCGTCGAACGCGAGCCCCTTGGCCGCCGCCAGGTTGCGGAAGCTGCCAAGATAGCCGATCGGCGCATCCAGCCAGACATAGAAGTACTTTCCGGGCGCGTCCGGGATCTCGAAGCCGAAGTAGGGCGCGTCGCGCGAGATGTCCCAGTCGTTGAGCCCCTGGTCGAACCACTCGCGGATCTTGTTGCGCGCTTCCTCCTGCAGGTGATCGCCCTGCTGGGTCCAGTCCCACAGGAAGCGGTTGCACTGCTCCGCGGAGAGCTTGAAGAAATAATGGTCGGAGGACTTGCGCACGGGCGCGGCGCCGGAGACCACGGAGTAAGCGCCGATCAGGTCGGTGGGGCTATACGTCGTTCCGCACACCTCGCAGGAGTCCCCATACTGGTCTTTGGAATGGCAATTGGGGCACTCGCCCTTGATGAAGCGGTCGGGCAGGAACATCTGCTTGACCGGATCGAAGAACTGCTCCACCGAGCGCACCTCGATCAGCCCGCCCCGCTTGAGCTGGAGATAGATGTCTTCCGATAGCTCGCGGGTCTCCTGGGAGTGCGTCGTGTAATAGTTGTCGAAGCCTACGAGAAAGCCGTCGAAGTCGCGTTTGTGCTCCTTCCAAACGCGCTGGATGAGCTGTTCCGGCGTGATGCGCTCGGCCTGCGCGCGCAGCATGATCGCGGTGCCGTGCGTATCGTCGGCGCAGACGTAGTACACCTCGTGGCCACGCATCTTCTGGAACCGCACCCAGATGTCGGTCTGGATGTACTCGACGAGGTGGCCGAAGTGGATGCTGCCGTTGGCATAGGGCAGGGCAGAGGTGACGAGGATTCTGCGCGGCATCTGGAAATCGCGGGAAAATCCGGAGTCTAACAAACGCGGCGGTTCGGCTGGAACCCGCTCGGTGCTAAAATCCGGCGCTTCCCGACAGGAACCCGACTGTGGCCATCACCGAAGCCCAAGTACAGGAGCTGCTCCAGCAAACCATCGATCCCACCATCGGCAAAGACTATGTGGCCGCCAAGGAGATCAAGAAGGTCTCCGTGAGTGGCGGCGATGTGTCAGTCGAGGTCGTGCTGGGCTATCCCGCGAAGAGCCAGCTCGCTGCGGTTCGTGCGCAGCTCGAGCAGGTGCTTGATTCGCTGCCCGGCATCGGGAAGGTGAGTGTCGAGGTGAGCTTCAAGATCGTCGCGCACGCGGTCCAGGGCGCGCTGCAGCGTGTCCCAGGCGTGCGCAACATCGTCGCGGTGGCGTCGGCCAAAGGCGGCGTCGGCAAGTCGACGGTGGCGGTCAACCTGGCGCTGGCGCTCGCCGCGGAGGGCGCGGCAGTGGGCATCCTCGACGCGGACATCTATGGGCCGTCTCAGCCCATGATGCTGGGCCTGCAAGGGCAGCGACCGACCTCGCCGGACGGCAAGTCGCTCGACCCGATGCGCTCGCACGGGCTGCAGGCCATGTCGATCGGGTTTCTCATCGACCTGGAGCAGCCGATGGTCTGGCGCGGCCCGATGGTGACCCAGGCGCTGGAACAACTGCTGCGCGATACGCGTTGGAGCGACCTGGATTACCTCATCGTGGACATGCCGCCCGGCACCGGCGACATCCAGCTCACGCTGGCCCAGAAGGTTCCGGTGACCGGCGCGGTGATCGTGACCACACCGCAAGACATCGCCCTGCTGGACGCCCGCAAGGGGCTCAAGATGTTCGAGAAGGTGAACGTGCCGATCCTGGGCATCGTCGAGAACATGAGCACGCATGTCTGCTCGAAGTGCGGCCACCGCGAGCCCATCTTCGGAGAAGGCGGCGGCGCGCGCATGGCGGCGCAGTACGGCGTGACCTTGCTCGGTTCGCTGCCGCTGGACATCCGCATCCGCGAGCAGGCCGACTCCGGCAACCCCACCGTCGCGGCGGAGCCGGACGGCCCGGTCGCGCAGACGTACAAGGAGCTCGCCCGCAAAGTGGCGGTGAGGATCGCCGAGAAGGCGCAGGACTACAGCGCCGCATTCCCCAAGATCGTGATCCAGAACACGTGAGTGTGAAGGTGCGAGAACGGAGCGAGGCGCGGGCGGCTGTGCGCATTCTCCCGGCCGCTGACAGATGAGCGTCAAGTCTGATCGGTGGATCCGCCGCATGGCGGAGCAGCACCGCATGATCGAGCCGTTCGAGCCGACGCAGATCAAGCAGGTGAACGCCCGTCCGGTGGTGTCCTTCGGCACCTCGAGCTACGGCTACGACATCCGCTGCTCGGACGAATTCAAACTGTTCACCGATATCAACACCACCATCGTCGACCCGAAAAACTTCGACCCAAAGTCCTTCGTCGACGTGAAGGGCGAGTTTTGCATCATTCCACCCAATTCGTTCGCCTTGGCGCGCACAGTGGAGTACCTCCGCGTCCCGCGGAACGTGCTGGTCCTATGCCTCGGAAAATCGACGTACGCGCGGTGCTTCCGCGGCGACACGCGCGTGGCGTTGCTGGATGGAACGGCGCCGACGCTGGAGGTGATGGCGCGCCGGGCAGAGGCCGGCGAGCTATTCTGGGGATACAGCATCGGGCCGACGGGCCGGCTCATCGTCACCTTGCTTGACGCGCCACGCTACGTCGGCCGCGACGCGTTGCTGGAAGTGGTTCTGGACAATGGACTCGCAGTTCACGCGACGCGCGATCATTTGTTCCTGACGCGCAATGGCACCATGGCTGCAGCGGATACGCTGCGGCCGGGCGACTCCCTGATGCCTCTATACCGCAGCACTAGGCGCGGGTACGAGATGGTGTACCAGCCGATCAACGGTCATCTGTACCCGACCCACCGCCTTGCCGACGAGTGGAACCTGCGGCATGAGATCTACCCGGACGAGCCGGGAACGCATCGACACCATATCGATCGCAACCCCCGTAACAACCGTCCGGTCAATCTCGAGCGCAAGCCGGCGGCGGATCACATCCGTTTGCACAATGCGGAGACCTATGGTGTGGACTTCGATGCCGTCGAGCACGGTGCTGCCATCCGGTCGGCCATCGAACGGCTTGCCCAGGACCCAGACTGGGCGATGCGTTTCTCGCGTGCACAGGCTGATCGCGCCACGGCCTTTTGGCAGGACGAGCGCTATCGTGCGATTCGCACGCGAGTGCTCCTTGCCAGGCAGAATCCGAGCGAGCAAACCCGTGAAAGCCACCGGACGGCCATGGTACGCAGGTACAGCGATCCGGCAGAACGGGAACGGCAAAGCAGGGTCGGCACCGCGGCCTGGGCCGGGGACGACGGCACGCGGCGCGAGCGGCAGCGAGAGATCGCCCGGCAGATCAATCTTCGCGAGCAGATCACTGCCGAGGCGGTGCGCCGCGCTCTCGACGATGCCGGGTCGGTGCGGGGTGCCGCGCGGCTCCTCGGGTGCGATCGGTCCGTCTTTCGGCGCTTCCCGGAAGTGCTGGGAAGCGTGTGGTCGCGCGGCGGCAAGCGCAACCACAAGGTCATCTCGGTCCGCAAACTGCCAGGCGAGCACGACGTATATTGTCTGACGGTGCCCGAGGCCGGCAACTTCGCGCTGGATGCCGGTGTGTTCGTCCACAACTGCGGCATCATCGTCAACGTCACGCCGCTCGAGCCGGAGTGGGAGGGCTACGTGACGCTGGAGTTTTCCAACACGACTCCGCTACCCGCCAAGATCTACGCCAACGAAGGAGTGGCCCAGGTCGTGTTCCTCGAGGCAGCCGCGGACGATGTCTGCGAGACCTCCTACAAGGACCGCGGCGGCAAGTATCAGGGCCAGACCGGCGTTACCCTTCCCAAGATCTAGCGGGCCTGCAGCGAGAAGATCGCGCCCGCGCGCGGCGCCGCCCACTCGCCACCGCGGCTGCGCCTGAGTCGCGCGCCGGATGCGAGCGCACGTGAGCGTGCGCGTGCCACGCGGCAGAAATTCCTTGATTCCGCAGACGCTCGCCCTATAATTCGCGCATGTTTTTTCGTCCATCGCGCGCCGGTGCGCGGCAGTCCGAAGAGGAGGTCATCATGACAGTCAAAAAGAACTATTTCCCCTGCGTCGAGCTCACCAACCTGCACATCCCTCTGACCTAGCGTCTCCAGGAGAAATCGATGGCCGTCCGCGGCGTGCTGCCCAAGCAGCTCGAAACCGAGTTCCCGCTCGACCCTCATCCGGAATTCCGCCTCGACTTCGACCGAGTCAGGCAAGCCGCTCACAGCGGCTATGACAGGCCCTTCCTACTGGTCGACCCCGACATCGTGCGTACCAAAGCCCAGCGCTTCAAGGCAGCGATGCCTCGCGTGCACCCGCATTATGCGGTCAAAGCCAATCCGCACCCGACCGTGTTGAAGGCCTTGATCGAGGAGGGGGTGGATTTCGAGATCGCTTCCATCGCCGAGCTCGACCTGCTGCTCGCTCTCGGTGTGCCGGCGGCGCAGATCTTCTACAGCAATCCAGTGAAGTCGCGCCAGTACCTGCGCTATGCGGCGGAGCGTGGGGTCGAGTGGTACGTGCTGGACAGCGTCGAGGAGCTCAACAAGATCCATGCGCTCAAGCCGGACGCCAAGCTCTATCTCCGCATCGACACCCCGAACATCGGCAGCGATTGGCCATTGTCCGGCAAGTTCGGCGCGCAGCCCAAGCAGGTGGATGAGATCATCGGCGCCGCCGTTGACCTGCAGGCCGACCTGGCGGGCGTCACCTTTCACGTTGGCTCCCAGTGCCGCAACCCGGAGAACTGGCGCGTCGCGATCGAGAGCGCCAAGCGGGTGCTGCGCAAGATGCGCCTGAAGGGGCTGAAGGCGCGCCTGCTCAACATCGGCGGCGGCTACCCGGTGCGCCACACGCGGCCGATCCCGTCTATCGAGGCGATCGGCGAGGTGATCAACCATGCGCTCGCGGGGCTGCCTCATGGGACGCGCGTCATGGCCGAGCCGGGGCGCTTCCTGGTCTCCGACGCCGGCTGGTTCGTCTGCCGCGTCGTGGGCACCACGACCCGCGGGGACAAGCGCTGGGTCTACCTCGATGCCGGGATGTTCGGCGGCATCATCGAGACCACCGAAGGATTGCAGTACAACGTCCTCACGGAGCGTGACGGCCCGTTGGTGGCGTGGACCGTGGCGGGGCCCACATGCGACTCCGTCGACATCGTCATGCGCGACCAGCTCCTGCCCCATGACATCCAGGCGGACGACTTTGTCTACATCCCCAATGCGGGCGCGTATACCACTGCCTACGCCAGTACCTTCAACGGCTTTCCCCTGCCGGAGGCGCGTTTCCTGGGCGGTTAAGGCTGGGAGCCCATCCGGTCCGCGGGCGCGCTCGAGGGCGCGCCCGATTCGCTTGTCGCGCGACTCCCGCCATGTCCGCTCGGTGTCTTGCGGGACTACCGGTTTCGGACTCTAGCGGGAAGCTGGTCGACCGCCAGTAGCCGATCGGGCTTAGCGCCGAAGATTGTTCGGATGTGACCGGCGCTCGTAAACCGCGAACTCCCACGCCGGCTGCCCGTCGTGCGCGGCGTGTTGCTCGCGCGTCGCCGCCCGCCACTCGCTCGGCGCCAGTTCAGGGAAGAAGGTATCGCCGGGATACTCGGCCTGAACCTGTGTCACATAGACGCGGTCGGCCAGCGGCAAGGCCTCACGGTAGATCTCGCCGCCGCCAATGACGAAGGTCTCGGGGTCGTCGCGCGCGAGCTCCAGGGCAGCGTGCAGGGAAGGCGCGACGGTCGCACCGGCGGCGGAATAGGCCCGGTTGCGTGTAACCACGACATTCGTGCGCCCCGGCAGCGGTCGGCTGATCGATTCCCAGGTCTTGCGCCCCATCAGGATGTGGTGTCCCATGGTGAGCGCACGGAAGCGCTTGAGGTCTGCGGGGAGGCGCCAGGGTACCTTCCCCTGGTGGCCGATGACGCGGTTGCGGTCCATCGCCACGATCAGAGACACGTACGGGCGCGCGTTCGGTTCAGCGCTCACCGCTCGCTCCCCACGCGTCAGACCGCAACCGGTGCCTTGATTGCCGGATGGGGATCGTAGCCCTCGAGGCTGAAGTCCTCGTAGCGGAAGGCCAGCAGGTCACGCACTTCGGGATTGAGCCGCATCCGCGGGAGGGCGCGCGGGGCCCGGCGCACCTGCTCGCGTGCCTGCTCGAGATGATTGAGGTACAGGTGCGTGTCGCCGAAGGTGTGCACGAACTCGCCGGGCGCCAGCGCGCACACCTGCGCCACCATGAGCGTGAGCAGCGAATAGGACGCGATGTTGAACGGCACGCCGAGAAACAAGTCCGCGCTGCGCTGGTAGAGCTGGCAGGACAGCCGACCATCGGCAACGTAGAACTGGAACAGGGCGTGGCAAGGGGCGAGCTTCATCTTGGGAATGTCCGCTACGTTCCAAGCCGACACGATCAACCGGCGCGAATCCGGGTTGCGCTGGATCTCGCTCACCACTTGGCTGATCTGGTCGATGTGGCGGCCGTCCGGCGCCGGCCAGGAGCGCCACTGATATCCGTAGACGGGTCCGAGCTCGCCCTGCTCATCCGCCCACTCGTCCCAGATCGACACGCCGTGGCTGCGCAGATAGGCGACGTTCGTGCTTCCCTGCAGGAACCACAGCAGCTCGTAGAGGATGGACTTCAGGTGGACCTTCTTGGTGGTGACCAACGGGAATCCCGCACCGAGGTCGAACCGGAGCTGGGGCCCGAATACGCTCAGTGTGCCGGTGCCGGTGCGGTCGTGCTTGCGCACGCCGCGGTCGAGGATATGCTGCACGAGGTCCAGGTATTGGCGCATCGGCGAAGTTTACCGCAGCGTCGAGCACGCATGAGCTGTGCGCCGCTCCGCAGTCGCAAGGGCGGGCGTGCAGGGCCGCTGTGCTACACTGATTCGGTTCCCAGTACCCCTCGGGCATGTCCGGCAACACCCTCGGAAGATCCTATTGCGTGACCTCCTTCGGGGAGAGTCACGGACCGGCGATCGGTTGCGTAGTGGACGGCTGTCCGCCTGGGATGCAGCTCGGTGAAGCCGACATCCAGAAAGAGCTGGACCGGCGCCGCCCCGGTACCTCACGGCATGTCTCGCAGCGGCAGGAGACGGACACGGTGGAGATTCTGTCCGGGGTGTTCGAAGGCATCACGACCGGCACTCCCATCGCGCTCCTGATTCGCAACGTCGATGCCCGCAGCAAGGATTACAGCGATATCGCGGACACCTTCCGTCCCGGGCACGCCGATTACACTTACTGGCAGAAATACGGCACGCGGGATTACCGTGGTGGCGGCCGCCAGTCGGCGCGCGAAACGGCGGTGCGGGTGGCGGCAGGCGCGATCGCGAAGAAGTGGCTCCGGGAGCAGCACGACGTGGTGATCCGCGGCTTCCTCGCCCAGCTCGGTCCGATCGCCGTCCCGTTCGGGAGCTGGGACGTCGTCGACTGCAACGCGTTCTTCGTCGCCGACGAGAGCTACGTGCCGCGCCTGGAGCAGTTCATGGACGAGCTGCGCAAGGCTGGCGACTCGGTAGGCGCCAAGGTCACCGCGATCGCCTGCAACGTCCCGCCCGGCTGGGGCGAGCCCGTCTACGACAAGCTCGACGCCGATATCGCCTCCGCCATGATGAGCATCAATGCGGTCAAAGGAGTGGAGATCGGCGCGGGCTTCGCGGCTGTCGGACAGAGAGGCACCGAGCACGGGGACGAGATGACGCCGCAGGGCTTCCTCACCAACAACGCGGGCGGCATCCTCGGCGGCATCTCGACCGGCCAGGAGATCGTCGTCCATATCGCGATCAAACCGACATCCAGCATCCGGCTGCCCCGCCGAACGATCGACAAGG
>Ga0335085_10015787_pt1 | contig 10936 bp, 8 predicted proteins | sample Lox_Sample_45_FD_206712 | JGI IMG/M metagenome (GOLD analysis project Ga0335085, IMG submission 206712) | Soil microbial communities from Loxahatchee National Wildlife Refuge, Florida, United States - Lox_Sample_4.5 | ecosystem: Environmental > Terrestrial > Soil > Wetlands | place: USA: Florida... | reverse complement strand
CAAGCCCGCGAACGCAATCCGGCGGTTCACCACCAGAGCCTATCACCGCGGCCTTTGTCAGGACAGCGCGGCGTCAGGATGTCGCGTGCGTCCCCGGACGCCCCCGCGCCCACAGCCAGTTCAGCAGCGAGACCGCGAACGTTGCGGTGAGAATGGCCACGCTCCCCCGGTCCATCCGCGTGGCCGCCGCGCCCAGAAACACCACCCCCGCGCCCACCCAAAGCTGCGGCGCAGGCAGCCGGAAGGCGTCCGAATCCGGCCGCCGCTTCCGCAGCACCAGCACCGCCACGCAAACCGTGCCGTAGGTGAACAGCCGGGCCACCGCGGCAAGAATCGCATTCCATTTGAATGACCCGAACAGCGCCAGCGCGAACACCAGCACCGCGTAAAGCACGATGGAAACGTACGGCGTGCGGAACCGCGTCCCCACCGCGCCCAGCACCGGAGGAAAGTCGCCGCGCTCCGCCATGGCATAGGTGAGCCGCGGGCCGTTCATCAGGCTGCCGCTCAGATTTCCGTAAACGGAAAGCAGCGCGCCCACGCTCATGAAGGCCGCGCCCGCCGGCCCCAGGAACACGCGCGCCGCCTGCGCAATCGGCGCGGAGCCGCCCGCCGCGCCTCCCAGCGCGCGCAACACCACCACCTGAATCAGCGTGTAGATCACGAAGACGCTTCCGATTCCCGCGAACAGCGCGAAGGGCATGTCCCGCCGCGTGTTTCGCGCTTCGGCCATGCCGAAGGTGGCGATTTCAAATCCTCCATACGCGAAGATCAGCAGCAGAATCGCGGTGAACCAGTTCCCCCAGGCCGGCCCGCCGGCGGCGAAGACTTCCGGAAGCGGAGCGGGCGCGGGGCCGCGCGCCAGCGCCAGGCCCAGCAGAATGAAAATGGCCAGCGGCGCCAGCTTCGCCGCCGCCAGAAAGGTATTCACCCCCGCGCCCAGCCGCACCCCGCGCAGGTTGATCACCGCCAAAATCCCCAGCAGCACGGCCAGCAGGCAGCCACGCGGCGTGGGCTCGCTCGCCCCCGGAAAAAACTGCGCGAAGTAGGCCACAAATACATTGGCGTTGGCTGCGGCCGAGGTCAGCCGCACCAGCCAGTTCAGCCAGCCCATCAGAATTCCCCAAAAGCGGCCGAACGCCACGCAGGAATAGAGATAGGGCCCGCCGCACTCGGGAAATTGCGAGCCCACCTCCGCGAAGCAGGCCATCACCACGGCGATACCCGCCGCGCCGGCCACATACGCCCAGGGACCGAAGGTCCCGAGCAGCCGTGAGATTTCCGACGGCAGGCCGTAGATTCCGCTGCCTACGATGCCGTTCACCACCAGCGCCGTCAGGCTCAACCGGCCTATGGCGCGGATCAGTTGCGGCTGTGGACTGGTGGCCATCGCTCTGCGCGCGCCGGAGACTCCGGCTCTCGAAGCGACGGGACGCTATGCCCATCCCCGGCGGTTGTCAACAGAAGCGGCGCATCCGGCGGAGACCGCGGCACGTCCCGCCATTCTGTTAGAATCCGCGGGCGTATGGTGCGAGAACGAATCGGCGCCGGTCCGGACAGTTGAACGATCCCCGCCTCTGACGGGGCGGGCCACAGCCCGGTTTGCTGCGCCCCTGCTAAATTCCATGACCCAGGCACTTTTCCCGCGCAGCTTTCGAAAAGCCTACCCCGAAGCGGTGCGCGGAGAGGGTTGCACCCTGATCACCGCAGACGGCCGCCGCATCCTGGACGCCGCCGGCAGTGCGGCCGTCGTCTCCGTTGGCCACGGGCGCAAGGAAGTTGCCGATGCTATGGCCGCGCAGGCTGCGCAACTCGCCTTTGCGCACACCTCACAATTTCACACCGCGATTGCCGGCCAATTGGCCGAACGCCTGCTGGCCCTCGCCCCCGCGCCGTTTCGCAAAGGCGGGCGCGTGATTTTCACCTCCGGCGGTTCTGAAGCCGCGGAGACCGCCCTGAAGCTGGCCCGCCAGTTTCACCTCGAGCGCGGCGAACCGGACCGCGTGCGCATGGTCTCGCGGCGCCAGAGTTATCACGGCAGCACCCTGGGAGCCATGGCCGTCTCCGGAAATCTGGCGCGCCGCGCGCCCTACCAGCCCCTGCTTCCGGAATGGGGCCACATCGCGCCGTGCTATTGCTATCGTTGCCCGTTTGGAAAAACCTACCCGGATTGCGCCATCGCCTGCGCCGAAGATCTGGAAGCGCTGCTGCAAGAGGCGCCGCCTTCCACTGTGGCCGCCTTTTTCTTCGAGCCGATTTCCGGCGCCACCCTCGGAGCCGCCGAGCCGCCCGATGGTTACCCCCAGCGCATCGCGGAAATCTGCCGGCAGCACGGAGTCCTGCTGATTGCCGACGAAGTAATGACCGGCATGGGCCGCACCGCCCGGCCCTTTGCCGTGGACCACTGGGCCGTTTCTCCGGACATGATCCTGTTGGGGAAAGGCCTGGCCAGCGGATACGCCCCGCTGGGCGCGGTGCTGGTGGCCCCGCGCGTCGCGGAAGCCATCGCCGCCGGTTCCGGCGCCTTCGCCCACGGATTCACCTACCAGGCGCATCCGGTGGCCATGGCGGCGGGCCACGCCGTGCTCGATATCCTGCTGCGCGAAAAGTTGTTTGACCGCGTCCAGTCCGCCGGCGAGGCATTGCGCCTCGCGCTCGAGCCGCTCACCGCTTCGCCGTTTGTCGGCGATGTGCGCGGGCGCGGCTTGCTGCTGGGCGTCGAGCTGTTACGCGACCGCGCGGCGCGCCAGCCGTTTCCTGCGGTGCTGGGCGTCGCCGAGCGCGTGCGCGAGACTGCCTACGAGCACGGCGTGGCCGTCTATCCCATCCAGGGTTGCGTGGACGGCGCCGCCGGAGACCACCTGCTCCTGGCCCCGCCGTTCATCTTGACCGACGCAGAGGCCGGCCAGATCGCCGCCGCCCTGGAAGCGGCGCTGGCGCAGCTGGGATGACTGCTGAGCAGTCGCTCGGCGACGGACACGATCACACCGATTCAACTGGCCTGAAGGACCGTGGACTTCAAGGCGCGCCGCTCACCCCCAGCTCTCCGAACAGGAACACCATTTCATCCGTGGCTTCTTCAATCAGCTTTCCCAGCGGACGCCCGCCGGAGTGGCCCGACTGCGTGTCGTAAAGCAGCAGCACCGGTTTGCCGGAAGTGGTGGCCGCTTGCAGCCGCGCGGCCATCTTGCGCGCGTGCAGCGGAGCCACGCGCGTATCTCCATCCCCGGTCACAAACAGCACCGCCGGATATTTCGTCCCCGGCTTCACGTTCTGATACGGCGAATACGCGTAGAGGTAGGGAAACTGTGCCGCATCCTCCGACGAGCCGTACTCCGGCACCCAGAACTTGGCCACCAGAAAGTTCTGATATCGCAGCATATCTTCCAGCGGATAGCGGCACACCACCGCGCCATACAGGTCCGGCCGCTCGGTCAGCGCCGCCCCCACCAGCAGCCCGCCGTTGCTCTGCCCGCGAATCGAAAGCTTCGCCGCCTGCGTATAGTGCTGGGAGATGAGCCAGGCGGCCGCGCCGTTGAAATCATCGAACACGTTCTGTTTTTTTTCCTTCATCCCGGCGCGATGCCACTCTTCTCCATACTCCCCGCCGCCGCGCAGGCTGGGGAAGGCGTAAACGCCGCCGCGCTCCGCATACAGCACCGCGTAGGCGGAAAACGTGGGCGTTTCGCTCACATTGAATCCGCCGTAGCCGGTCAGCAGCACCGGACGCGCCCCGTCCCGCGCCACTCCCTTGCGATGCACCAGGAACATCGGAATTTCCGTTCCGTCCTTGGAGGCGTAGCGCACCTGCTCCGTCTCCAGAGCCGCCGTGTCCAGGGGCACAGCGGGCTTGGCCCACACCGTTTCCGCGCCGCTTGCCAGATCCAGGTGATACACCGCCTGCGGCAGCGCAAACGACTGGAACGCGAAGAACACATCCGGACTGTCCCACCGCGCGCTCACTCCAGAAACCGTTCCCAGCGTGGGCAGCGCGATTTCGCGCAACATCTTTCCATCCAAATCGTAGAGACGCAGCCGCGAACTCGCGTCCACCACACTGCGCAGCAGCAGCTTTCCTCCCGCCAGCCGCGCGCCCTCCAGCACCGCGCTCCCCTCCGGCACCACCTCGCGCCAGTTTTCCGGCGCGGGATTTTTCAAATCCGCCGCCAGGATGCGCCGCTTCGGCGCTTTCCAGTTGGTTTCCAGATACGCCCGGCCATTCACCACTTCCGCCGTGAACTGCGCCGCCAGGCCCTTCACCAGCGGCGTCACCGGCCCGTTGGCCGCCAGATCCCGGAAATAGATTTCGGAATAGTCCGCCGCCGACCCGTGGAACACGTGGAACAGCACATCGCGCCCATCTTCAGATACCGATACCCCGACCAGCATCTCCGGCCCCAGCCCCTGGCCGAAAACTTCCTGGTCCTCCGCGGCCGCGGTCCCCAGGCGGTGGAAATACGCCCGCGGCCCTTCTTTCTTGATCAGCGAGTAATACACTCCCCGGTTGTCCGGAGCGATGGCCATCGACAGATAGTCCGCCACCGGCAGGTTATCCGGCAGCTCCTTGCCGGTGTCCGGGTCCATCAAATGGACCGCCACTTCGTCCGCCCCGCCCCGGCGGATGCCGTAGGCCACCAGCTTGCCGTCCTGCGAAATGGCTTCAAAGTTGACGCTGGTCGTGTGGTCTTTGCTCAGCGGGTGCGGATCCATCAGCACCCGCTCCGTCGCGCCCGTCAGGCTGCGTTCATACAGCACGGAGAGGTCCTGGCTGGCCAGCCGCTTCGAATAGAACACGCGCCCGCCGCGCTCCGTGGGCAGCCCGAAGGCGTCAATCTTCATCAGCTCGGTCAGCCGCTGCTCGATCGCCGCCCGCCCCGGCAGCGCATCCAGCACCTCCCGCGTGTAGCGGTTCTGCTGGTCAATCCACGCACGCGTCGCCGGCCCCTGCTGGTCTTCCAGCCAGCGGTAGGGGTCGGTCACCTTCGTCCCGTGGTAGTCGTCCACCACATTGTCGGTGCGCGTCTCCGGAGGCCGCGGCGCCTGCTGCGCCGCCAGCGCCCCGGCGATAGCCAGCGCGCCGGCAACGAGCCATGGAGCGCACCGTGCGGCGCCGCGGCGAAGTTTGAGCTCTCTCATCGGATTTCCTCTCTGTGCTCTCCGCGTCTCTGCGAACTCTGCGTTAAATCATTTCCCGGTTTTGTTGGGTTTTTCACGCGATCGGCGTGGCCGTCTTGCGCGGCGGGTTGAAGAACGGCAGCGCCACCACCCGGGCGCCCACGCGGTGCCGCACCGCCTCGACCGTCCACTCCATCTGCAGCTCCGTCCCCTCTTTGGCCGAGCCGCTTTCCACACTGGCCAGCGCGATCATGCGCTTCAGCGTCGGCGACCACGTGGTGGACGTCGCGCGGCCCACCTGCGCCCCGCGGTACACCGGCACCGCCACGCGCGATGCCATGGTCGGGGCCTGCGGAGCCAGGCCCATGGATTCATACACGCGCTCCACCTCGCTCCAGTGGATTTCCAGCCCCACCAGTTGCCGCGCCGGCCCGCGCTTCTCTTCCTCCGCGAGCGCCGCGCGGCCGATGAAGTGCTCCTTTTTCAGATCCACCATGCGCCCCAGCCCGATCTCGTAGGGTGAATATTTCTGCGACGGGATCAGCGCCTTGCGGCTGCTGAAATAGTCCACTTCGATCAGCAGCAGCCCGGCCTCGATGCGCGCGATGTCCAGCGCAATCATCCCCGCGGGATGGATGTCGAATTTTCGGCCGTGCTCCATCAGCACGTCCCACACCTTCGGCGCGCGCTCCCACGGAATCCAGATTTCGTACCCCAGGTCGCCGGTGTAGCCCGTGCGGGAGATTTCCACCGGCACCCCGGCAATCGAGCCGCGCGTCACCCGGAAATATTTCAGGTTGGCCAGCTCCGCGTCCGCCACCGCTCGCAGCAGCCGCCCCGAAGTCGGTCCTTGCAGCGCCAGCGCCGCCACTTGCTGGGAGATGTCTTCGATCTCCACCTCCATCCCCGCCGCGTTCTGCCGGAACCAGCGCAGGTTGGGGTCCGCCGCCGTCCAGCGGTAGGTGTTTTCCTCCAGCCGGGAGATCGTGCCGTCGTCAATCACCTTGCCCTCTTCATCGCACCAGCAGCAGTAAATCACCTGCCCCACCGCCACTTTGTGGATGTCCCGCGCCAGCACCCGGTTGATTAGTTTCGCCGCGTCCCGCCCGCGCAGCCGGTATTTGTAGAGCGGCGTGATGTCAATCAGCGCCGCCGACTGCCGAATCGCGTTGTACTCGTGCTCGTGCGTCGCCTCGTAAACGCTCGGCGTGTAATACCCCGACCATTCGCGGTAATTCAGGCTCTCGCACAGCGCCAGCTCGCGCTCGTGAAACGGCGTTCCGACAGGCACATGTCCCTCCCCTGCTGCCCACAGGCTGCGAATCCGCAGTATAAACATGTTGTGCTCGTACAGCGAAACACGAAAACGCCCAGGATTCGGAGCTCAAGTGACACCAATACTGACAAGAAGCGGTTTCCCTCCGCGTGAGGGCTCTCTGTCTTTCCGGGTGCAAGCGAAGGTCAATTGCGCCAAAAGCTCGGTCCGTCCACAACTCGGCAACTTCGGGGTTTGCTGCCGAGATTCCGAATGTCGCATGCTAGCATTGTTTCTCGAAAGGCCTGTCTGGCGATCAGAGGCGCCGATGATCGAGGTTCACCCGAATGAAATCAAGGGGTCCTGGGACCAAGGCTACGTTCTGGACGTGCATACGATTTCGAGTACCATGATTGGGTACAACGAACTCGGGTATCCCGAGTTTGACACTGTACGATCTCCTTTGGGTGAACTCGTATATCGGTTGAAATACAAGAGCGACAAAACCGTGATACCTCCTGTCGTTGAGACGATTGTAAGCTTTGTAAATGCCTGGGGTATTCATCCCGGCGTGATCGTTCCAATGCCACCTTCGAATTTGATGCGTAGTTTTCAACCCGTCAATGAGATTGCTGGGGAGTTGGCTCGGTCTCTGAAAATCCCTCTAAATATGACGTCACTCAAGAAGACAAAGACCACCCAGCAAATGAAAGACGTGGGTGACTTTTCAGCGCGTGTAGCCACTCTGGAGGCGGCGTTCACCAGTGACAGAGGGCTGGAGAGCAAGGCCGTGCTCTTGTTCGACGACCTCTTTCAATCCGGTGCGACGATGAATGTTGCGGCTCGAACCTTAAAGGATCAAGGCTTGGTAAAATCAGTTTACGCGCTTGCCCTAACTCGTACGAGGAACTGAACATGCCTTCTGTGTTTGTGGCTGGATCACGGGCGTTGTCGAGGTTAAACGCACAAGTGAAAGAGCGGCTCGATAACATCATGAAGCAAGATTTCACAGTACTGGTCGGCGATGCGAATGGCGTGGATAAGACAGTCCAGCGGTATTTCGCTGAACGCGGGTACCAGCATGTCGTCGTCTATTGTATGGAGGTCTGCCGGAACAATGTCGGAAATTGGCCGATCCATGGGTATAAAGCTGAATCCGGTACCCGGCACGACCGGCAGTATTATGGGGTTAAGGATCTCGCCATGGCGAAGGACGCCACCTGCGGTTTTATGATTTGGGACGGTAGCAGCAAGGGCACACTCACCAACGTCCTCAACCTCGTCAACGCGGATAAGAAGGTGCTGCTCTACAGCGCGCCGAAAAAGCACTTTTTCACCGTGCGCACACTTGAAGAACTGAACCGCGCACTCAACGCGAGCGGAATCAAAGACGCAGCCGCCTTCTTGGCATCGCTGGGAACGAGTTCACAGCAATCCGCACACCTGCATTTTGCCTTTCGTTCATGAGGGCGCCACTGGCCGTTTACGAAAAGCAATGCCTGCGGAAGAAAATGGGCATTAATGTCTTGAAACCTTTGGGCTCCCAAGGCTGTTCCGGAGCAAGTAGCCACCCTGGTCACTGGCCTGATCCCCGCATCTGTGGAGCGGCAAAACAGCAGTTGAGGCTGGTGCACCCGGTTCCGCGGAATGTCCCTGCCCGCCCGTAACAAAAGTGCCCGTTCTTTTCCCTTGATTTTCGATTACTTCTGTGTTATAAGCTTCCCGGATTAACAACTCGGCTTCCCGCCAGGCATCGCCGCTCGGGACGCAACCGCAGTTAAGTCCTTTAGTCGTCGTACTTATGAAGTTTGCAGCCGCAAGTCGTTTGGATTCCATACATACGAATCTCGGTGTCTGTATCTCCTTTAGATTGCATACTTGCGAACAGTGGGGGGTAGGGGGTGGGGTCTTATTGTTAACCAGCGCTGCCCATCCAACAGCGCACCCAGCCTCACCTTACGCCCCGTCTCCGTCCATCGCTTTTCCAACCGCCAGTCACCAATCACCGCCCGGAGGCCTTCCATGTCACACACCAACGCCGATTCCCGCTGCCAGCACAAATCCAAACACGGAAAACGCTGCCGCATGCTTCGCTCCGCCTCCCATCCCACCCTCTGTGCTCATCATGCCCGCCAGAAGCTCAAGCTCATCACGCGCGAAAAGCCGCCTGAAAAATTTGGCGCCGAGCTTCTCGGGCCCCTCGAATACCTGGACACTTCCTCCGCCGTAAATTTCGCCATCAGCAAGCTCCTGCTCCTCGCGGCCGATCGGCGCATCCCTCCCCGCGAAGCCGCCTCGCTCGGCTACCTCTGCCAGCTTCTCCTCCAGAGCGTCCACGGCGTGGCCAAGGAACAGGTCATGGCCCTCGATTTCAAGGACCGCGAGGAACGCATCGGCCAAATCTACGAGTCCATCCCTGCCCTGCAGGAGCTCGAAGAGGACGAGGAGGACGAAGAGGAATCCGAAGCCGCGGACTCCGCGAAGCAGTCCGCTCCATCCGCCTAATGATTCCTTCCCGCCCTCCACTAGCCACTCGCCACTGGCCACTGTAGAATTCCCCCTCGCTTATGACCACCGCGAACCATCAATACGACGCCATCGTGATCGGCGGCGGGCACAACGGCCTGGTCGCTGCCGCCTATCTCGCCCGCGCCGGCAAAAAAGTTGTCGTGCTGGAGCGCCGCCACGTGCTCGGCGGCGCCGCGGTCACCGAAGAAGTTGTCCCCGGCTTCAAATTCTCCGTCTGCTCCTACGTGGTCTCCCTGCTGCGGCCGGAAATCATCCGCGAGCTGGACCTGCCCCGCCACGGCCTGGAAATCCTGCCGCTCGACGGCACCTTCACTCCCATGTTCAACGGAGACTACCTGTGGCGCATGGACGACCACTGGAAAATGGTGCGCGAGGTGGCCCGGCACTCCCAGACGGATTCCGAAGCCTACGAAGAATTCGCCAAATGCATGCACCAGCTTTGCAAATTCGTAAAGCCCATCCTCAGCATGGTGCCCCCGGACCCCACTTCGCTCGACCCCCGCGAGCTGAACAAACTGTTCTTCCTCAGCCGCCGCTTTCAGGGCCTCTCCCGCCAGGACCGCTACTACCTCGTCCGTCTCATGACCATGAGCGCCGCGGACTTTCTGGACACCTGGTTCGACACAGACGTGCTCAAGTCCACCATGTCGGCCAGCGGCATCATCGGCACCTTTCTGGGCATCCGCTCGCCCGGCACCGCCTATGTCCTGCTGCATCACTATATGGGCGAGATTGACGGCACCTTCCGCGCCTGGGGATTGCCCCGCGGCGGCACCGGCGCCATCTCCAACGCCATCGGCGCGGCCGCGCGCGAAGCCGGAGCGGAAATCCGCCTGCAGGCCGGAGTGGCCAAAATCCTCGCAAAAGACGGGCGGGCCACCGGTGTGGTGCTGGAAAACGGCGAGGAACTGCACGCCAAAGTGGTGGCCTCGAGCTGCGACCCCAACCTCACCTTCCTGAAATGGCTGGACAACGGATTGCTCCCGGATGAATTCCTCTCCGAAGTGAAACGCTACAAATACCGCGGCTCCTCCGGAAAAGTGAACCTGGCGCTCGACGGCCTGCCGGAACTGCGGTCCAAGCCCGGGCCGGGGCCGCACCTGCGCGGCGCCATCTCCATTTCTCCCACCATGGAATACATGGAGCGCGCCTACGACGACGCGAAATACGGCCATTTCTCCCGCCGGCCGTTCGTGGACATCGTCATCCCTACACTCACCGATCCCTCCATGGCCCCGCCGGGCAAGCACGTGATGTCCTGCTTCGTGCAATACGCGCCCTACAAGCTGGCCCCGGGACTGGAATGGGACAGCCGCATGCGCGAGGATTTTGGCAACGCGGTGATTGACGCCGTGGCGGAGCACATCCCCAACCTGAAAGGGCTGATCGCCGGCCGGCAAGTGCTCTCCCCGCTCGATATTCAAACCATGACCGGGCTCACCGAAGGCAACATCTTTCAGGGCGAGCTGACCCTCGAGCAGCTTTTCTTTTTCCGGCCGGTGCCCGGATGGGCGCGCTACCGCACGCCGCTCAAAGGGCTATACATGTGCGGCTCCGCCACCCATCCCGGCGGCGGCATCATGGGCGCCCCGGGCCGGCTCGGCGCCCAGGCCATCCTCGATGACCTGGGCGGGCGGAAGGTATCGTGACCGCGCCGCGCGATGCCGTGATCATCGGAGCCGGCCACAACGCGCTGGTCACCGCGTTCTACCTGGCAAAGGCCGGAATGAAGCCCCTCGTGCTTGAGCAGCGCGACGCGCCGGGCGGCGCCGCGGCCACCGCGGAGTTCCATCCCGGTTTCCGTTGCTCGGTGCTCTCCCACACCGCCGGGCCGCTCTTGCCGCAGATCGCCGCGGACATGCAACTCACACGCCATGGCCTGGAGATGATGGAGCCGGGCGTGCGCCTGGCCGCGGTCGCGCCGGATGGCCGCGCCTTCGCGCTCTTCACAGACGTGGCCCGCTCCGTCGAGTCGCTGCGCCGGCTCTCCCCCGCGGACGCGCAGGGCTACGCGCGCCTGGCCACCGCGCTGGAACG